>Ga0209538_1000017_pt1 | contig 108457 bp, 93 predicted proteins | sample BarGraNGADG00211_2_FD_184492 | JGI IMG/M metagenome (GOLD analysis project Ga0209538, IMG submission 184492) | Arctic peat soil microbial communities from Barrow, Alaska - Barrow Graham LP Ref core NGADG0004-211 (SPAdes) (version 2) | ecosystem: Environmental > Terrestrial > Soil > Wetlands >... | reverse complement strand
AAGTTATCGAAGACTTTCTAAAGATTTCGAGTTTCTTACTGACACAAGCGAAAATATGATACGTTTAGCGATGATTAAACTGATGCTAAACAGACTTTAATATTATTATTTTTTAAACAGTTTCTTAATATACGCTATCGGATTTTGCTCGGATTTATAGGTGTTTATGGTATTGCCGGTGTTTATGGTGCGTACGCACTTAGCGGACAAACTGTTGATGAAAGAACCAATAGCATTCAAAAAGAAAATTACAAGAGTTTCATGGATCATGTAGATTATGGATACAACTTAGGTGGAGGATTGGAACTATTCAAAAAAATTCAATTTGGATTTAACTGGAGTCAGGGACTTAAAAATACATCAAATTCGACGACAGGAATGCCGACACCCACAAATTCTACCAATCGCGTTTATAATATTAATTTGGTATATCTTTTTTAATTTAGAGTCAAGAACCAAGATATTAGAACCAAGAATAAAGATTGATAAGAAGCGAATCCGGATAGATTTGCTTTTTTTATTTTTGCTTATTCAACAACTATTTTCAAAGTCATTGTATCTCAATACGGTATCAAAAAATAATTTTTGATAAAAAAAAAGTAGGTTATATCTCTTTTTTTTATACCTTTGCACCCCATTACTGAAAGTTAAACATCAGAAAATTACACTATTATTATAAATATGAATATTGTCAGAAAAGACCTCGATCAAAACAATGCAATTGTAACATTACGCATTGAAAAAGCGGATTACGCCGAAAAAGTGGATAAAAATCTGCGTGACTTTCGCAAAAAAGCAAATATCCCCGGCTTTCGTTCCGGCATGATTCCAATGGGTTTAGTAAGAAAAATGTACGGTAAAGCCGTGATGGCCGAAGAAATCAACAAACTGGTTTCGGAAAATCTATACAGTTATATTCGCGAAAACAACATGAATATTCTTGGTGAACCGCTTCCAAACGAAACTGAACAAAAACCTTTCGATTTCGATACACAAGATGACTTCGAATTTGTTTTTGATTTGGGAATTGCACCTGAAATTGAAGTGGAATTGACTAAAAAAGACAAAGTAAACTATTACAACATCACGGTAAGCGATGAAATGATTGAAAATCAAGTAAAATCGTACACCGGACGTTATGGTAAATACATTCAGGAAGAAGTAGTAGAAGAAAAAGATATGTTGAAAGGAGAATTGCTTGAAATGGCAAACGGCAAAGTAAACGAGTCGGGCATTAAAGTACAAGATGCCACACTTACACCTGCTTACATGAAAAACGATACTCAGAAAGCACTTTTCTTTGGCGCGAAAAAAGGCGATGTTATCACTTTTAACCCTTCAAAAGCATTCGATAACGAAACTGAGATCAGTTCGTTGTTGAAAATTTCGAAAGATCAGGCAAAAAAAGTCGATAGTGATTTTCTATTGAAAATCGAAAGCATTACCCGCTACCACGAATCGGAAATCAATCAGGGATTGTTTGATAAAGTATATGGTGATGGCGTGGTTAAAAGCGAAGAAGAATTCCGCGCTAAAATCAAAGAAAACATTCAAGACAATTTAGTTTCAGACAGCGAATTCAAATTTAGTGTTGACGCTAAAGAAATGTTGGTTGCAAAATTCAGCGATTTATCTTTCCCCGATACTTTCTTGAAACGTTGGTTGTTATCTTCTAACCAGAAAATAAAAGCCGACACATTGGAAGAAGATTATCCAAAAATGATTGCCGACCTGAAATGGCATTTAATTAAAGAAAAACTGACTAAAGCCAACGAAATAAAAGTGGAAACTGCCGATGTGGAAGAATATGCGAAGAAATTAACAAAAGTACAGTTCGCACAATACGGAATGATTGGCATGGACGATGAAATAGTTGCCAACTATGCTAAAGACATGATGAAAAAAGAGGAAACTTTGAAAAGTCTGATCGACAAAGTAGCTGAAGAAAAAGTATTTGCGGTAGTTAAAGAAACTGTTAAACTCGACAATAAAGAAGTTTCGATTGAAGAATTCAACAAAATGTTTGAAGCAAAATAATTTTTTTTCACACATTTTGCCGAAAAGGCTTTTAACTGCTAAAAAATCAAACAAAACAGATTTATCTTTGTTTCTTTTTTGGTAAAGGTTAAAAGTCTCTTTCGATTAAAAAACAGGTTGAGTCGATTATTCGGTTATTTGTTGAGTTGATTATTCTTTCAAACTTTAACCCATCCCATTGCAGATAAGCTTTCTAACTTTATAAACTTTTCAAACTCATATAATTATGAACAATAACGATTTTCGCAATTACGCTACCAAACATCTTGGTATGAATGGGTTGGCATTGGATAAATATGCCGACATTACCAGCAACTATATTTCACCGTCTATACTCGAAGAGCGTCAATTAAACGTAACTCAAATGGATGTTTTCTCCCGTTTGATGATGGATCGTATTATTTTCCTCGGGATTCAGGTTGACGATTATACAGCCAATGTTATTCAGGCACAGTTACTTTACCTTGATTCATCCGATCCGGGCAAAGATATTTCCATATATCTGAACACGCCGGGCGGTTCGGTTTCTGCCGGATTGGGAATTTACGACACCATGCAGTTTATCAGCTCCGATGTGGCAACCATTTGTACCGGAATGGCTGCTTCGATGGGAGCAGTATTGCTGGTAGCCGGTGCCAACGGCAAACGTTCGGCTTTGAAACATTCACGCGTTATGATTCACCAGCCAATGGGTGGCGCTCAGGGTCAGGCTTCGGATATTGAAATTACCGCCCGTGAAATTCAAAAACTCAAGAAAGAACTTTATACTATTATTGCCGAACATTCGAACAATCCATTCGAACGCATCGAAAAAGATTCGGACCGCGACTATTGGATGACTTCGGAAGAAGCTCTTGATTATGGCATGATTGATAAGGTGTTATTTAATGAAAAGAAAAAATAAGTAAGTAGTCGGAAGTTTTAAGTCGGTAGTAAAACACGAAAGCTGAAACATCAAACATAAATAAAATATTTAAATGGCTAAAAACACCAAACATTGCAGCTTTTGCGGACGCCCAGAATCGCAGGTGGATTTTTTCATCATGGGTCAGGAAGGTGCGCATATTTGCAACGATTGCGCCGTTCAGGCAGCTGAAATTGTGAAGGAAAACTCGTCTAAAAAAACGAATTTACCCAATATAAAAAAAGAACAGGTTCCTAAACCCATTGAAATAAAGGAATATCTTGATCAATATGTAATTGGACAGGAAGAAGCAAAAAAATACCTGTCGGTAGCGGTGTACAATCATTACAAACGGTTGATGCAGGAAAAAACCAATGATGATGTGGAGATTGAGAAATCGAATATTATCATGGTGGGTTCTACCGGGACCGGTAAAACACTACTAGCCAAAACAATTGCCAAAAAGCTGCACGTTCCTTTTGCCATTGTTGATGCAACAGTATTGACCGAAGCAGGTTACGTTGGCGAAGATATTGAAAGCATCCTGACTCGTTTGTTACAAGTGGCCGATTATGATGTGAAAGCTGCCGAACGCGGCATTGTGTTTATCGATGAGATTGATAAAATAGCCCGTAAAAGCGACAACCCGAGCATAACCCGCGATGTAAGCGGCGAAGGTGTTCAGCAAGGATTACTGAAACTGCTCGAAGGCGCCGTGGTAAATGTACCACCACAAGGCGGACGCAAGCACCCAGACCAGAAAATGATTGCCGTGAATACGCAAAATATTTTATTTGTATGCGGTGGTGCTTTCGATGGTATCGAGAAAAAAATTGCTTTACGTCTGAACACACGTGTTGTTGGGTATACTGCCGCCAAAGAAAGTGAACAGGTTGACAAACACAATTTGCTGCAATATATTGCACCTCAGGACTTAAAGGCATTTGGACTAATTCCCGAAATTATCGGTCGATTACCAATACTTACTTATCTGGAACCGCTTGACAGAAGTGCGTTGAGACGAATTCTGACCGAACCAAAAAATTCGATTATTAAGCAATACACTAAACTTTTCGACATGGACGGCATTGAATTAGTATTTAAAGAAGAAGTTTTGGAATATGTTGTGGACAAAGCCATTGAATTTAAACTTGGAGCGCGTGGTCTTCGGTCGATTACTGAAACCATCATGATGGATGAAATGTTTGAGATGCCTTCGAAAAAAGAGAAGGAACTGACTATTTCACTACCATACGCCCAAAGTAAAATAGAAAAGGCAAATATAAATCGGTTAAAAATTGCGTAGACAATTTAGATTAATACGCTTATATTCAAACCAATAATAAAATAAATCAGGATATTAACTAATTAAATTAGTTAATATCCTGATTTATTTTTCAAAAGATGTTGTATATATAAAATCTGTTTATATTTTTGTTTCATTAAATACCTGTTAGAAAAAGTGTCAAATTAGAGTATATTTGCAATAAACAATAAAAATACATATAAACCAGTGCATTTAATCCGACAATAAATACTACTTTCGCATTCATTTTTTACACTTAATTACTGTTATGGCCAAATTAGCTGAATTATCCAAGCAGTTGAAAAAGAACTTCGGTTTCGACAACTTCAAAGGAAATCAGGAAGCAATTATTCAAAATGTACTTGATGGCAAGGACACTTTTGTGTTAATGCCAACAGGCGGAGGGAAATCATTGTGCTATCAACTTCCATCGCTTTTAATGGGAGGGACTGCCATTGTTATATCTCCGCTTATTGCTTTGATGAAAAATCAGGTGGACGCCATGCGCAATTTTAGTGAAGAAGATGGAATCGCCCACTTTATTAATTCCTCGCTTACGCGCCAGGCCATTGATGCTGTGAAAGCCGATATCGTTTCCGGTAAAACAAAATTGCTTTACGTTGCACCCGAGTCGCTGACAAAAGATGAAAATATTGAGTTTTTAAAGCATATAAAAATATCATTTTACGCTGTGGACGAAGCACATTGTATCTCGGAATGGGGACATGATTTTCGCCCTGAATATCGGCGTATTCGTCCGATTATCAACGACATCGGCGATGCACCGCTTATTGCACTAACTGCAACCGCCACTCCCAAGGTGCAACACGATATTCAAAAAAATCTTGGGATGTTGAATGCAACGGTTTTTAAATCGTCGTTTAACCGTGCCAATTTATATTATGAAGTTCGACCTAAAACAAATAATGTTGATAAAGATATTATCAAATATATTCGCTCTCAGGCAGGAAAATCAGGGATTATTTATTGTCTGAGTAGAAAAAAAGTAGAAGAATTATCTGAAACGCTTCACATGAACGGCATTTCTGTTCTTCCGTATCATGCCGGAATGGATTCGGCTGTGAGAAGTCAAAATCAGGATAGTTTTTTAATGGAAAAAGCCGATATAATTGTTGCAACAATTGCTTTCGGGATGGGAATTGATAAACCCGATGTACGTTACGTATTACACTACGATATGCCTAAAAGCCTGGAAGGTTACTATCAGGAAACAGGTCGGGGCGGACGCGATGGCGGGGAAGGTCAATGTATAGCATTTTATGCCTATAAAGATTTAGATAAACTACGTAAATTTATGCAAGGCAAACCTGTTGCCGAGCAAGAAATTGGCAATCAATTATTATTGGAAACGCAAGCTTATGCCGAATCTTCCATTTGCAGACGGAAATTATTACTCCATTATTTTGGGGAAGAATATCTGGAAGATAACTGCGGATGCTGTGATAACTGTATGAAACCACGCAAATTTATTGAAGGACAAGAATTATTGTCGCTCGTTTTAGAAACGATTTTAATTGTAAAAGAAAAATTTAAAGCCGAGCATATCGTTGACATTTTAAAAGGTAACGAAACATCGGATATAAAATCGTATCTACACGATGAACTGGAGAATTTTAGCTCAGCCTCCGACGAAGATGAACGATTGCTCCATGCCGTTATTCGCCAAGCCATGATAGCCGGTCTGATTAGCAAAGAAATTGAAAATTACGGCTTACTGAAAGTTTCCTCAGCAGGAAAAGCCTATTTGAAGAAACCGCACCCGTTCCCGATTGTAAAAGACAATGAATTTGATGACGAGGAAGAAGATTCTACCGTTAGAAGTACCGGTGGAACTTGCGCAGCGGACGATGTGTTGTTTTCGATTTTAAAAGATCTTCGGAAAAAATTATCGAAGAAACTGGTAGTACCCCCCTTTGTTATTTTTCAGGATCCCTCTCTTGAAGCTATGGCTACCACCTACCCGATTACCATCGAAGAATTGCAAAATATTCCGGGCGTTGGAGCAGGAAAAGCAAAACGGTATGGTGAAGAGTTTTTGAAAGTAATAAAAGAACACGTCAAAGAAAACGAAATTATTCGACCCGAAGATTTACGCGTTCGAACAGTAGCCAACAAATCAAAGTTGAAAGTTTCTATCATTCAGGCAATTGATCGTAAAATTGCTTTAGACGATATTGCGCTTTCAAAAGGTCTCGACATTTTTGAATTGTTAGACGAAATTGAAGCCATTGTTTATTCCGGCACCAAAATTAATATCGATTATTTCCTTGATGAGATTATGGATCCGGATCATATCGACGAAATTTTTGATTATTTCAGAACTGCCGAAACTGATAAAATCGATTCAGCCCTTGACAAATTAGGCGAAGATGATTTTAGTGAAACAGAAGTGCGACTTGTTCGTATCAAATTCCTTTCTGAAATAGGAAATTAATTCGATTGTACAAAATCATTCATGACCGCCAACAGAGAAATCAACGGCGGTTTTTTTGAACCCAAAAAGGTCATTGATCGATAGCTCTTGTTTACGATTTATAAATTGTAAGACCTCTACCTAAATTTAGGTCAATTTCAAATTGAAACAGCCTGTTCTTTTCTTTTTTAAGTCTTTAGATACAAGATTTACTGCTTTTTTTTTATGTTTATAATAAAAAAAACGCTATATTTGCACCTCTTAAAAAAATTGAACTAATTAATGTCTTATTTTAAATAAAATTTTCCATGCAAAACAAAGGACTTATCAGACTTTTTGCAATTGCACTCACCTTAGTGTGTTTATTTTACCTTTCATTTAGTGTTGTCACAAATATGTACAACAAAAAAGCAAAGGAATATGCCGTTGGCAATCAATTGAAAGAATACAACTACTTAGACTCTATCGGAAGTGAAAAAGTATGGTTGGGTTACACACTGAAAGAATGCAGAGATAAAGAAATTAACCTTGGTCTCGACTTAAAAGGTGGGATGAACGTTACACTTGAAGTTTCCGAATCGGATATTCTTCGTTCATTATCAGATTTTAACACCAACACCAACTTTAATCAGGCATTGGCCAATGCTACCGAACTCCAAAAAACGAACAGTCAGATATCCTATATCGATTTGTTTGTTGATGCTTACACAAAGATAGATCCTCAAGCCAAACTGGCAACTATTTTCAGTACATTCGAATTGAAAGATAAAATTTCACTCACAACTTCGAATGCTGATGTGGTAAAAGTGTTGAAAACGGAAGTTGACGGAGCCATTGCTAACTCATTCAATGTGTTACGCCAACGTATCGACCGGTTTGGTGTTGTTCAACCTAACATTCAGAAATTAGGCAACGGACGTATTTTGGTTGAGCTACCGGGTATCAAAGAACCGGCACGTGTGCGTAAATTGCTTCAGGGTTCTGCCAATCTGGAATTTTGGGAAACATACGATTTAAATGAAATTATCAATAATATTGTTGAAGCAAATAAATTGTTGGCTACTCTTAATGCAACCGGTGGAAACGCGAGTGTGACAAAAGATACAACTGCGTCTAAAGCGATTGCCTCCACACCAAAAACTCAAAAATTGAGTGATGTTGACAGTTTAAAAGCTGCCTTGCAAAAGAAAACAGCCAATGTGACCGATTCTACTAAAATGATGGAAAAGAGCAGAAAAGACAATCCTTTGTTTGCTGTTCTTCAGTTAAATGCACAAGGTGGACAAGCCGGACGCGGACCTGTAATAGGTTATGCACATAGCAAAGACACCATTCAAATCAATAACTATTTCAAAATCAAACAGGTTCGTGAAATTTTACCCCGTGATTTAGGTTTGAGATGGTCAGTAAAGGCAATGGATAAAAAAGGCGAAATTTTCCAATTAATCGCCATTAAAATCTCAAACCGTGATGGTCGTGCTCCGCTTGGAGGTGATGTAATTACTGATGCCCGTGCCGATTTTAGTCAGACTTCTGCTTATGCCAATGTAAGTATGACCATGAATGCCGAAGGTTCAAAAACATGGGCACGTATGACCAAAGACAATATCGGCAAATCAGTTGCCATTGCATTAGACGGTTATATTTATTCGTTTCCGACAGTAAATACTGAAATTACCGGAGGTAGCTCACAAATTACCGGAAACTTTACTGTTGAAGAAGCAAAGGATTTAGCGAACACGTTGAAATCCGGTAAAATGCCTGCTCCGGCACGTATTGTTCAGGAAAACATTGTAGGACCAACATTGGGACAAGAAGCTATTAATAATGGATTAATTTCATTTATTATCGCCTTTGTGTTGGTATTGCTTTATATGATTTTATATTACGGAGTTGTTCCGGGACTTATTGCCGATATTGCGTTGATTATCAACGTATTCTTCCTGTTCGGTGTTCTGGCATCCTTTGGTGCGGTTCTTACATTGCCGGGTATAGCGGGTATTGTATTGACGCTGGGTATGGCGGTGGATGCAAACGTACTTATGTATGAGCGTATCCGGGAGGAGATGAATAAAGGAAAAACCATGCGAAAAGCGATTGACGATGGTATTGGCCATGCTCTTTCTGCTATTATCGACTCGAACGTAACAACCGTTATTACCGGTGTGATTTTGGCTTATTTTGGAACAGGACCTATTAAAGGATTTGCTGTAACTGAAATAATCGGAGTAATGACTTCATTCTTTACCGCAGTATTCCTTACCCGTTACATGTTGTATTTATATGCGAATCACGAAAGTGCTAAAGAAATCACGTTTATTACCGGTGTAACTAAAAACTGGTTTAAAGATACGAAGGTTGACTTTATGGGAATCCGTAAATGGATGTACGGAATATCAGTTGCAATGATAGTAATCAGCTGCATATCTTTTGCAACACGTGGATTTAGTTTGGGTATTGATTTCTCAGGAGGACGTAACTACATAGTAGCTTTTGATAAACCGGTAAGTACAGATAATGTTCGCCGTATGCTTGAAAAAGCGTTTGAAGGAGATATGCCTCAGGTAATTACAATCGGAAGTGACAAACAGGTTCGTATTGCTACTAAATACAAAATCAACGATAACGCTCCAACGATTGATAACGAAATTGAAGGCAAACTCTATGATAACTTAAAACCATTACTTAAAACTTCGGTTACAAAAGCTGAATTTATTAAGGAAAATATAAAAAGTTCTCAAAAGGTAGGACCCACTGTGGCTGATGATATTAAACGATCAGCTATCTGGGCTGTAATCCTTGCAATCTTCGGAATCGGTTTATATATTTTTATCCGATTCAAAGAATGGGGTTATGCTCTGGGAGCAATCGTATCATTAGCTCACGATGCTATTATCACGCTGGGTCTATTCTCATTATTCTACGGATTCTTACCATTCTCTATGGAAATTGATCAGGCATTTATCGCGGCTATTCTTACGGTAATCGGATACTCGGTTCACGATACTGTAATCAACTATGACCGTATTCGTGAAAACGTATCTCTGTTCCCTAAACGCGACAGAATATCACTGATTAACCTGTCTGTAAATGAAATGTTAGGACGAACATTCAGTACAACTGCTACCGTAATCCTGACTTTACTTTCAATGTTTATCTTTGGTGGTGAAACCATTCGCGGATTTATTTTCGCTATGTTGTTTGGTATTTTTATCGGAACTTATTCCTCCGTATTTATCGCTTCACCTATTACCGTTGAAATGCAGAAACTAATTAGTTTAGGTAGAATTAAAAAAGAAAATAAGAAACTTGCTCATGATACAAATAAATAATTCTTAGAAATACGTTTTATAAAAGCCGAAAAAGCCTTGCTGATGATTCAGTGAGGCTTTTTTATTGCTATTTTCGGGCAATGCAAATCACAAGGATCAGATAAGCACAAAAATATTTTGTCATGTCGAAGAACTTTCCGTTATTTGTGAATCAAAAAATCAATCTCAAGGTTAGCCTTTATCGAAATCACACCCTTATGAATGTTTTTTCAAAAAAGTATGTACTTCTTACCCTGATTTTCATTTCCATACACGTTATCGGACAGAAGTTTACCCCCGTTGTCATTCAATTTACCAAGAAAGATTACAATGCTTCGAACCAAAATTGGTCGGTTGCTCAGGGGAAGGATGGCATTTTGTACTTCGGAAACAATAAGGGATTACTGGAATTTGACGGTTCGATGTGGCAAACGTACAAAATACCAGGAAATAAAACAGTTCGTTCGTTGATGATTGACAAAGATAACCTGATTTATGCCGGTTCGTTTGAGGAGTTCGGCTATTTCGAAAAAGATAAAAACGGACAGCTGAATTACCAGTCGCTTTCGGCCAAACTGAGGAATTACCAAATGCAAAACGATGAAATATGGAGCATCCTCAATCTGGATGGAACCATTATTTTTCAATCGTTTACTTCCTATTTTACCTATAAAAACGGAGAAGTAAAAGGCTATCGTTGTCCGTTCACTTTCTTGTTTTTCAATATCTATCATCATACAATTTTCACTCACACAGATCAGCTTGGAATGTGTACATTCGACGCAAGAAATAACACGTTTGTTCCAGTGAAAAACGGGTTATTGAAAAGTCCTGTGATTTCTATTTTGTCTTTCGATAATTCAAGAGCATTATTAGTTACTAAATCGGATGGATTGTTCCTGTACGATGGAACAACCGTTAGCCGTTTCGTTACCAATGCCGACGAAGAACTGAAAAAAGCGGAAATAAACCGCGCGATTATCTCGCCGGATGGATTCATTGTGCTTGGAACCATATTGAATGGTGTAACGGCTATCAACAAACAAGGACAAAAACTGTGGACGCTTAACACGTCGAATGTTCTGCAAAATAACACAGTGCTGGGTATGTATTGCGACCGCGACAATAACCTGTGGCTGGCGTTAGACAAAGGCATCGCGCTCCTGCAACTCAACTCGTCCATCCGTTACATTCATTCTTTTGATCCTTCGATTGGGGCTATTTATTCGCTAAGCTACAACGAACCAAACTTGTATATTGGAACTAATCAAGGATTGTACAAAGCCGAACTGAGCAAAGACAAAAAAAGCATTCATAATCTACAATTAGAACCAAAAATCAAAGGTCAGGTTTGGAGTATCAATCAATTCGACAAACAGCAAATTTGCGGAAATAACGAAGTTACTTTTGATGTTTCGGAAAATGGAACGCGCTTTCTTTCGCCGGTAAAAGGCGGAATTTGTATCAAAAAAGGCATTATTCATGGTAAAGAAGTGTTGGTGCAAGGAACTTATACACAACTATGTATTTATGAAAAAGTGAATGGAAACTGGAAATTCAGTCATACTGTTGATAATTTTGTGAATCCGATACGCTATATTGAAATTGATTATACCGGAACTATTTGGGCAAGTCATTTGCATCAGGGGTTGTATGCCATTCAGCTTACTCATGACTTAAAGAAAATGGAGCATATCAGCACTTTCAACTCATTGGATCAGCAGCACAAATTTCCGATTAATGTGTTTTCCATCAATAATCGGGTTGTATTCACCGACAATACGGCTTTTTATACCTATGATGACATTCAAAAGAAAATTATTCCGTATGATGAGCTGAATAAAAATCTTGGCTATTTCTCACATGCTTATCGTGTATGTCATTTTAAAGCTGATTTATACTGGTTTATTCAAAATGACGAAGCAGCTTTGGTACAGGTAAAACCAGGTGAAATCAGAATATTGGATATAGTTCAATATGCCCTTTTCTTAAATCAAATAGTGGACGATTATCAAAATATCATCCCGATTTCGGAAGAAGAATGCATTTTTACGCTCGAAAACGGATTGGCATTGTATCACACCGATAAATTGCAAACTAAAACTTCACACACCGCTTTGCAATTGAAAAGTATTCAGACTTCGGATGCCGAATCGAAAGTAACCGTTCTTCTGCCTCTTTCATCAAAATCAACTCCAACAACTCCTTTCAAAAGAAATAATATCATTTTTACCGTATTTTATCCGCTATACAACAATCTGAATAATTTAAATTTCCGCTACAAACTTGATGGATTAGACAAAGTGTGGGGCGAAACTACCGCTTCATCGCAAAAAGCATACAGCTATTTGCCTCACGGTGAATATACGCTGAACGTGGAAGTGTTGACCAGGAGCGGCATCAAATTGTCGAAATTATCTTACAGTTTCGAAGTGGAACCTCCTTTATATTGGAGCATTACTGCCCGAATTCTGTATCTTATTCTGATTGTGTTGTTTGGCGTTGGTATTTATTTGTATATTCTTCGTTTAATTCATGAAAAAAAGGAAAAAGTTCGGTTGGAACAAGAAGAAATCCATCGGAAAGAGATTGAAAAACGAGAACAACAAATCATTGCTCTTCAAAACGAAAATCTGGAATCGAAACTGATCCTAAAGAGCAAAGAATTAGCTGAATCGACCATGACTATTATCAAGAAAAATGAGATTCTATCTACTATTAAAGTAGAAGTAATCAAGCAGAAAAAGGAGCTGCGCACGCAATATCCAAACAAATATTACGATAAACTGATTCGTTTGTTAGACGAAAATTTATCATCGGAAGACGACTGGGCTATTTTTCAAACCAACTTCGACCGCATACACGAGAATTTCTTCCGCAACTTACATATCAATTATCCCGAGTTCACTTCCAACGATTTGCGCTTCTGTGCCTATCTGCGCCTGAACCTGTCCAGCAAGGACATTGCTCACCTGATGAATATTTCACTCAAAGGAGTAGAAGTAGCCCGCTCCCGTATCCGGAAGAAAATCGGTCTTCCTTCGACTAAAAGTTTAACGGAGTTTATGATAGAGTTTAAGTAAAATGACAGGAAAATGGAATCAGACTGTAAATAGCGACTTTACAAAATGTTGAAATTCCAAATTCCTACGATCCCATCGAAATAGATTCTAAAGAAGAAGTTTATTTCCGCCAGAACAGAAAAAACAAGTAGTTTGAAAATTTTATGTGGATTATATTACAAACCATAAATATTTACTGTAATTTTACTGATATTTATTTTCAACAGTTAAAATAATTATTCATTAAACAAAAGAAAGGGAATTAAAATGATCTATTTGTATGTAGCAATTTTTGTCGTCCTCGTGTTTTTCATTGGAATTAAAATTGTACGACCAACCGAACGAGGCTTAATTGAGAGACTTGGGAAGTACAACAAATTTGCAAATCCCGGCTTTCATTGGATTATTCCTGTGATTGATAAAATTTACATTGTAAATGTAACCGAACAAATGGTGAATGCCGATCCACAGGAAATAATTACGAACGATAATCTGAATGCAAGCGTGGATGCTCAGGTTTATTTCCGGGTGAAAAGCGAAGAAGATAGCGTTAAAGGAGCCATCTACAACGTCAACAATTACAAATGGCAGATTGTGAATCTGGCGCGCACAACGCTTCGAAACATTATCGGTACACTCACACTTAAATCGGCAAACAGTGAACGTGGAAAAATCAATGCCGAACTTTATAATACACTGCATCTTGAAACCCAAAGCTGGGGCATCGAAATCGTACGGACTGAACTGAAAGAAATTGACCCGCCGAAAGACGTTCAGGAAACCATGAATAAAGTGGTAAAAGCCGAAAACGAAAAAATTGCAGCTATCGATTCAGCCACTGCTGCCGAAACGGTTGCAGATGGAGTAAAAAGGGCTAAAATTAAAGAAGCTGAAGGATATAAACAATCAAAGATTTTACATGCCGAAGGTGATGCTGAAGCCATTCGATTGGTAAATGATGCCGCAAATAAATATTTTATCGGAAATGCTCAATTGTTAAGGAAATTGGAAGCCGTTGAAGTATCGCTCTCTAAAAATGCCAAAATAGTAGTTCCGACAGGAACCGAACTGGTAAATATTATTGGAGAAATGGCTGGAGGAATAGTGCCTTTGGAACGTAAACAAAAAGACGAATAGCAGCTCTCAAAGCGGATTTTAGTACAATGACCTAAGTTTTATCGCACATTTTCAATTGCGTCCGCAATTGAAAATGTTGTTTATTAGCCCTTCAATCATTCATTTTCCATCTTTTTGATAGAATTCAAGTAATTCTTTCTAAAAACCGGTAAACTAACAACAAACTATTAATCAATATATTAAACCCCTATTTTAATCCTTTGTAGGGTTATAATAGGGTTTCTTTTTTTGACATTTTTTTCATGTAGGGTTCTAATTGGGTCAAGAAAATTGTTTTAAGTAAAATATCTCCGTTACTTTGAAGTGTTGCCTTTTCTCAAGGATATAAAAAAATCATATTGTTATGAAAAAAAATATTGTCTTTGCACTCATTGCGGCATCCCTCTTGACCGCATGTGCCTCGTCAGGGAAATCGGATAAGGAATCGAAAATCGAACAGAAAGTCGATTCAGTAATGAAGTTAATGACTCTGGATGAAAAAATCGGTCAAATGGTTTTGTACTCAAGCGACTGGGATGTTACCGGTCCTTCCCTCAAAAAAGGATATATAGACGATATCCGAAAAGGAAATTGTGGAAATATATTTAATGCACACACGGCAGCTTACACTCGCAAACTCCAAAAAATTGCTGTCGAAGAATCAAGGTTACATATTCCGCTTTTGTTTGGTTACGATGTTATTCACGGGCACAAAACTATTTTCCCCATTTCGTTGGGAGAATCGACCTCGTGGGATCTGGCTGCCATTGAAAAATCGGCTCGTGTGTCTGCCACAGAAGCGGCTGCTTCCGGCATTAACTGGACTTTTGCTCCGATGTGCGATATTTCAGTTGAACCACGTTGGGGAAGAGTTTCTGAAGGAGCCGGTGAAGATCCGTTTTTGGGTTCTAAAATTGCTGCTGCTCGCGTTCATGGATTTCAGGGCGATGACTTATCCGACACACTTACCATTTTAGCTTGTGTAAAACACTTTGCTGCCTACGGAGCACCCCTTGCCGGTCGCGATTACAATACGGTGGATATGTCGGAACGTGTTTTTCTCGACATGTATCTTCCACCTTACAAAGCTGCCATTGATGCCGGAGCAATGAGTGTTATGTCGTCATTTAATGAATTGGATGGCGTTCCAGCCAGCGGAAGTAAATATTTACTTACCGATATTTTACGTACAAAACTTGGATTCAAAGGATTTGTTGTAACCGATTATACGTCCATTAATGAAATGGTAAATCACGGCGTTGCTTCCACCGAAGCCGATGCAGGATTACTTGCCATAAAAGCCGGTGTGGATATGGATATGCAGGGTGAAGTATATTTCAAATACCTGAAAAAACAAGTAGAAGAAGGATTAATTCCGGGGGAAATGATTGATGATGCCGTCCGCCGAATTTTGAAAGTGAAATTTATGCTCGGTTTGTTTGACGATCCGTACCGGTATTGCAATGAGGCCCGCGAAAAAAGGGAAGTTTATGCTCCTGCTCATTTAGAAGCGGCTTTTGATGTAGCTAAAAGATCGATGGTCTTGTTGAAAAACAATAACAATGTGTTGCCATTGCAAAAAGGAGAAAAAATAGCTGTAATCGGAGAGTTGGCAACTTCTACACGCGACTTGTTAGGTTCGTGGAAGGCAGCCGGCGACTGGAACTTTATGAAATCGACATTGAATGAACTGAAAATATATAACGGCGAAGCTAACGTAATATATGCCGAAGGTTGCAAAACAATGGGTAACGACCGTAGCGGATTTGCTGCAGCAATGGCTGTTGCACAACGTGCTTCAAAAATTGTATTGGTAATTGGCGAAAGCTGGGATTTAAGTGGTGAAGCAACAAGCCGAACCAGCATAAGCATTCCCGGTGTTCAAACAGAATTACTTGAAAAACTAAAAACATTAAACAAACCGATAGTGGTGGTCTTGATGAACGGTCGTCCGTTAGATTTATCGAAAGAAAGCGAACTGGCTGATGCAATGCTCGAAACCTGGTTTCCGGGAACAATGGGTGGAAAAGCCATTACCCATGTTCTTTTTGGCGAATACAATCCGGCAGGAAAACTGACCATGACTTTCCCACGTAATCTGGGACAAGTGCCGATTTTCTATTACGAAAAAAATACCGGTCGACCACTTTATTTAACTAATCCGAAATATAAATCGAGATACATTGATTGTCCGAATGATCCATTGTTTCCGTTCGGTTTTGGATTGAGTTACACCACCTTTGCATATTCTGATATCAAACTTTCGACCACCGAACTGACTGAAAAAGGCGAATTAAAAGCTTCGGTAAATGTAACAAATACCGGAGATAGAGATGGCGAAGAAGTTGTTCAATGTTATGTTCGTGATTTGGTGGGAAGCGTCACACGTCCGGTAAAAGAATTGAAAGGTTTTGAAAAAATTGCTTTGAAAGTAGGCGAAAGTAAAGTTGTAACATTCATTATTACGCCGGGAATGCTGGCGTTTCATCGTTTGGATATGAGTTATGGAACCGAACCTGGTGATTACAAATTGTTTATTGGTGGTAATTCGAGAGATGTGAAGGAAACGGAATTTAAATTGAAATAATAATTTAGTTACAAGTTAGCCAATCTGAAATTTAAAATCAAGAATCGATAATAACGATAAACAACCAAAAATGTTAAAAAAAATAATCGTATTATTCGTTTTAATTCTGACTTTTGGCTGTTGCGTTGCTGAAAAGTTGAATTATATCGTGCCAAAAAAATTAAAAGGTGTTGGTTATTCAGCTCATGCAGAATTGACATGGGAAAACCGCGTTGGGTTTATATATGAAATTTACCGTTCCGAAAATGGTGGGAAAGATTTTTTAAGAGTGGGCGAGTCAAATTCAAAACAATATCTTGATTTCTTTGCAAAACAGATTCAAAAAGAACAAACCATCGTTTATCGTATTTTGCCAAAAGGTTTATCTGTCAATAGTAAAGACGCCTTAAAGTTTGAAGTTTCAGTCGCCGTTCGTCCCGCCACTGATGATGATTTACTGGATATGACTCAACGCTATACCACCCGTTATTTCTATGATTTTGCTCAACCGCAAACCGGTATGGCGCGCGAACGGAGTAACGATGTGAATGGCGACATAGTAACCACCGGCGGAACCGGATTCGGAGTTATGGCTTTGATAGCAGGAGCAGAACGGAATTATTTCAGTCGGGCTGATGCATTTAAAACCATAGAAAAAATAGTAAGTTTCCTCGAAAAAGCAGAACGTTTTCATGGAGCCTGGTCGCATTGGTACGATGCAGGGACAGGGAAACCATTCAGTTTCAGTCAATATGACGACGGAGGCGATTTGGTGGAAACAGCTTTTTTGATGCAGGGACTGTTGACTGCCCGTGAATATTTCCGAAATGGAAACGCAACAGAACAAGTATTGGTGAACCGCATTACACAACTTTGGGAAACTGTTGAATGGAGCTGGTACACACAAGGATCGGATTCACTTTATTGGCATTGGTCGAAAAATTACGGTTGGAAAATGAATCATCGCATTAAAGGGTATGATGAAACTTTAATAACATATGTCCTTGCAGCTTCGTCGCCGACATTCCCGATTGAACGTTCTGTGTATGAGAATTGTTATACTAAATCAACATATTATTTGAACGGAAAAAGTTATTACGGTATAAAATTAGATTTGGGAATGGAGTACGGCGGTCCCCTGTTTTTTACCCATTATTCATTTTTAGGTTTAAATCCGAAAGGGTTGACAGATAAATACACAAATTATTTTAAACAAAACCGCGCGCATGCTCGGATTCAAAGAGCATATGCCATTGATAATCCTAAAAAACACATTGGTTACGGAGCTAATTGCTGGGGATTTACATCATCAGATGATCCAATAGTCGGTTATACTTCGCATCAGCCGGGCACAAATGATGAAAATGGAACGATTTCGCCCACTGCAGCCCTGTCATCTATCGTTTATACTCCGGAAGCTTCAATGGATGCCTTACGATATTTCTATTTAGATAAAGGACAAAAACTGTTTGGAAAATATGGATTCTATGATGCTTTTAATCCCGAATTAGTAGAGGGGCAACAGGTTGTTCATAGTTATTTAGCAATAGATCAGGGTCCGATAGCCGTAATGATTGAAAATTACAGAAGCGGATTGCTTTGGAAATTATTTATGAGCAATCCAGAAATTCTCAAAGGATTAGAAAAACTGGAATTTAAAACAGAAAAATAAGTTAACCGAAAAATCACAATATCATGAGAAAAAAAATAACGTTATTTTTAGTGGTTGCACTCAGTTTCGCAACTTCGCTTTTTGCACAAAATATTAATATCGAAGGTGTAATTGTTGATAAAAAAACAAATGAGCCACTGATTGGAGCAACAGTTATGCAAAAAGGTACTCAAAAAGGAACAATCACCAATATAGACGGTGTATTTTCCATTTCTGCTCCATTAGGATCTACTTTAGCAATTTCGTATGTAGGCTATTCTTCTCAGGTATTAGTTATACAAAATGCTAACAAATTACGGATTCAACTGATTTCGAACACTGAATCACTGGAAGAGGTCGTTGTGGTAGGTTATGGTACGGCTCGCAAACGCGACCTGACCGGTTCTATTGTTTCAATTAGTGGAGAAAGCCTGAAAAATTCGCCTGATTATAATCCGGTGAAAGGATTACAGGGGAAAGTTCCCGGATTAATGGTGACCAACAGTGGTGAAGCCGGTGCCAGCCCTACAGTACATCTCCGTGGTGTTGCCACTGTACTTTCCGGAACTAATCCATTGTATGTGGTAGATGGAATGTTTATCGACAATATTGACTTTGTCAATCCAAATGACATTACTTCGATAGAAGTATTAAAAGATCCATCTTCGCTGGCAATATTTGGTGTTCAGGGTGCAAATGGTGTTATTATTATTACCACCAAACGTGCTGATAAAGGCAAATTGAGTGTTAGTTACGATGGTTACGCGGGTTCACAGGTGTTACTTGATGCCGACAGAGTAAAACTCACAAATGCATCTGATTTTACCATGTTATACAACGAACAACTTAAAAATGCTGATCCTGCAGCAGCTGATTGGGTTCCCGATTTATTGGGTGGTGGAACTAATTGGCAATCATATATATTCCGTCCGGCAATGATTATGAATCATGGCATTACGGTCAGCAATTCTAACGATAAAGCAAGTACTGTTTTTTCAATTGGGTATTTCAAACAAGACGGAGTTGTAAAATACAATGATTATCAACGTTTTAATGGACGATGGGCAGGCGATTACATTGTTTCAAAAGCGTTGAAACTGGGTGGAAATGTAAACCTGAGTCGTTGGAATTCAAGCCCTGCGACTGCAAGTGTAATGAATACAGTGCAGGCATTACCGACTTATTCGCCTTATTCTCCGATCGAAGATCACAATCCGAATAATATAGCGTCGTATTACACACCTAATCCCGGAATTCAGAAAGACGTGCCAAATCCGGTAGCAGTAATGGAAATAAACAAAGGAAACACCAATAATTATGGCTATCGTGCCGTTGGAAATGTTTATGCCGAAATTACATTTCTGAAAGATTTCACTTTCAAAGCTACTGGATATGGAGATATTGGCATTAATCTCGGCAGTGTATTTACTCCACAGTATAATATTAATAATGCCACGTCAATTTCATCTTACAAAAATGATTTTAATAAATTTAGTCGCAACGAGTCTGAATATACTAAATATCAGGCAGATTTAATATTAAATTACAACAAGAAAATTGGATTACACAAAATTAATGCGATGGTAGGTTATACTGCCCGGATTCAGGAAAGCATGAAAGTTAACATGTACGCAGATTCTTTAGAAAGTGATATTCATCCCCATATTATTCCAACAGATCTCCAAATGTTAAGTCAGGGTAATGCGAATTTTGCCAGAAATACCGATGAGTATGACGCTGAGGCATTTATTTCGTATTTGGGCAGGATTAATTATTCGTATGCTGATAAATACTTGGCATCGGTTACATTTCGTGCAGATGGTTCTTCTAAATTTTCTCCCAAGCATCGTTGGGGCTATTTCCCTTCCATTGGGTTGGGTTGGGTGATTACCGATGAAGATTTTATGAGCGGAATGAAAGATGTGCTTAATTATATGAAAATAAAGAGCTCGTGGGGTATGCTTGGTAATGATAAAATAGGAAGTTTCTTGAATTATCCAAGAATTTATCCGAAAGGTCAACAAGTAATGGTCAATGGAACTACCTATTATTTACCTACTTATGATTATCTGGTAGATGAAAATTTACATTGGGAAGTGGTAACAGGATTGGATGCCGGATTTGAAAGTCAACTCTTTGACAATCGCCTATCATTGGATTTAGGATATTTTACCAAAACAACTTCGGATCTGTTGGCACATGTAATTCCACCGGCATCGAACGGTAACACATTAAAAGTTACTAATGCCGGATCGGTTAGAAATAGTGGTGTGGAATTTATTCTTACGTGGCGAGATAAGATTGAAAAATTCACGTACGGAGTCAGTATAAACGGAGCAACACTTCAAAACGAAGTACTGGCTTTGGGAAATGATAATTCGGACATTATTTCGGATAATTACCATCTAACTTCAGTGGGTCATCCCGTGGGAGCCATTTATGGATACGTACAGGATGGAATTTTCCAGAATCAAACGGAAATAAACAATTATTATCCGGCACCATGGACTTCGAAACCGGGTGATATCAGGTACAAAGATGTAAATGGTGACGGTAAAATTTCAGACAAAGACCGTACTTTTATTGGAACAACCATTCCGACTTTTACCTACGGATTTAGTGTGAACGCCGGCTATCAGAACTTTGACTTAAACATTGATTTTAATGGAGTGTATGGTAATCAAATTATTAACACGAAGAAATTGCCAACCTATTCTCAGTTTAATTTCTATTCTACGTCACTCAATCGTTGGCATGGCGAAGGGACTTCCAATTTTGAACCGATATTGGATAACACCCGTGGACAAAACATTTTGCCTTCGACCAACTTGCTCGAAAGTGGCGCATATTTGCGTATTCGTTCCATTCAGATAGGATATAATTTACCTGCTAATATCTTAAAATCTATGGGTATTGGTAAACTACGTGTATTTGCAAATTCTCAAAACCTACTTACTTTCAAAAGTAATAGCGGCTATACTCCCGAAATTGGCGGGGATATTCTTAAAGCAAGTGTCGACAATGGCAGTACTTATCCTATTCCAAGTACATTTACCGCAGGTTTATCAGTTAATTTTTAATCATAAATACAATGAAAAAGACTATATTATTTTTAGCTGTTACTCTTTTAGGAATATCTTGTACGGATAATTTATTGAATTTAACACCTAAAGGGTATGAGAATTCAACAACTTACACGGATACTACTCATTTAGATCGAAAGATTTTAGTTGAAGCAAAATTAATGCAAGCTTATGGTACATTAAGAAGTTGGGCATTTCAATGGTCGGGGCTGGCAATGAATAATTATACTACACCCGATGTAGAAAAGGGAAGTACACCCAGTGATGGTGGAGAAATAGCTCAATTCAAAACATTAAGTTATACAGCTAGCAGTGTTCCTATTACCGATTATTATACCAGCTGTTACAATACAATTTACTATACAAATGAGGCAATTGTCCTTATTTCGGCACTTGCAGATACTGTGCCTTTATCAACAAAAAATACTTACGCAGCCGAAGCTCTATTTTTACGTTCGGTAATGTATTTCCGTCTTGCACAAGCTTATGGAGGAGTTCCTTATGTAAATAAAGTATTGGCAAAGACTGAGAAATCCCCGGCTCGTTCTACTCGCGAAGAAATCTGGAGCAATATTGAGAAAGACTTAACGTATGCAATTCCGTATTTACCTACGCGTGTCTTATTGAATGGTAGTGGGAATCAGGGACGTGCGACTCAAAATGCAGCCCGGGCTGTATTGGCAAAAGTTTATTTATATCAAAAGAAATGGTCGGATGCATTAGCTCAAACTACAACCATCATAACTTCGGGCGATAATGATTTGAATACTGCCTATGCCGATATATTTACCGAGGCCAATGAGTATGGTTCTGAATCGGTTTTTGAAGTGTATTGTGATCAAAAACCTTCATTGAAAATTGACATGAGCAGTCAGTTTGGTCAAATTCAGGGCATTCGGGGAATTCCAAATTTAGGTTGGGGATTCAACTCACCCAGTCAGTTATTGATGAGTGCATATGAAGCCGGTGACCCTCGAAAAGTGGCAACTGTGATAGCTACCGGCGATATACTCGACGGTAAAGCCATTAAAGCAGATCAGGCATGCTATAATAAATTCTTCAACAAAAAAGCGTATGTAAGTCTTGCTGAAAGAAGTCTGTATAACCGTTCTACCGATCCTCAGGCATATTGGTTGAATATTCGTTTAATCCGTTATGCCGATGTTTTACTTATGCACGCTGAAGCAGCTTGCGAATTGGGAAATACCACCGAAGCATTAGATAAATTAGAAATGGTTCGTGCCCGTGCACGCGGAGGAAATGCCAGCGTTTTACCAAAAATAACGACTACCGATGTAACTGAACTTCGGGCTAAAATCCATCAGGAAAGGCGGATTGAATTAGCAATGGAATGGGAACGATTTTATGATTTAGTGCGTTGGGATGAAGCAAAGATAGCCATTACAGGTTTTGTGGTTGGCAAACACGAACTTTTCCCTATTCCGCAAACTGAAATCGACAGATCAAGCGGAGTAATTATACAAAACCCCGGATATTAAAAACTAAGAATCCCCGACCCCTGAAGGGGAATTAGATTAGCATCGATCAAATAATTACCATTTATGAAAAACAGTTTTTTACATCATGTTTTAAAATTTAAGTCTAGCTTAAGCTCCCTTTTAGGGGTTGGGGGTTCTTTGTGGTTAGTACTTTCTTTTATCTTCATTCTTTCAACATGCAAGGAACCTGAAGTACCAACTGTTGTAGTTATTAAGAACGATGAAACTTACTCACCGGCTAAAGTACGACCAGTTTTGGAAGAATGGCAACATAAAACATTCAATTATTTTTGGGATGGTGCGAGTCCTTGCGGACTGGCTTTGGAAGGAAACGATCGTAATGATGGTGGAGTAGTGACCATTGGTGGAAGTGGATTTGGATTGATGGCTATCATTGTGGGTTCGGAACGTGGCTGGATTACCCGCACACAAGCAGCTGAACGTACACAAAAAATAGTGCGTTTTCTTGGTCAGGCCGAGCGTTTTAAAGGAGTCTGGTCTCATTGGTACACACCCGATGGACTTTCAACACCTTTTGGCGATCAGGTCAAAGCAGGAGATTTGGTTGAAACTTCGTTTATGATAGCCGGTCTGCTGACTTCTTCTGAGTACTATACAGCCAATTCAACTGTGGAAACCGAAATCCGTGATTCAGTTGCATCATTTTGGAATACAATTAATTGGAAATTTTATGCGGGTACTGGTACTGGATTAAACTGGATATGGTATTCACAGGAAAACCGCTTGGCTTTTCAGTTTGGCGGTTGGAATGAGGCGTGGATTTGCTATATAATGGCTTTGGCAGCTCCATCCCCACACAATATTTCTTCCGATATTTATACACAAGGTTGGCTCAACAATAATGGAATCTATAATATTAACAGATCTGATTATGGATATTTACTTCCGTTGGGTGAAGATAAAGGCGGTCCGTTGTTTTTTGCTCACTATTCTTTTTTAGGTCTCGATCCCCGAAAGATTGAAGACCAGTATGTAAATTATTGGAAACAAAACGTGGCGCATACAATGATAAATCGCAATTATTGCCTTGTAGAAGCACCAGCAACTTACAAGTATGATGAAAACAACTGGGGATTGACTGCTTGTTCCGGAGCAAAGCTTCCGGCATGGAATTACCTTGCCCGCTCACCGTTAAACGATGATGGCGTAATTGCACCGACAGCAGCTTTAAGTTCATATCCATATACGCCATTTTACAGCACTCAGGTTCTTTTACAATTAGCAAAAAATATACTGGCACAAGGAACTTACGGATTTGCCGATGCCTACTGCCCACAAACCAGTACTTCTGAAAAGAAAGAATTAGCTATTGACGAAGGTCCAATAGTGGTAATGATGGAAAATTATCGATCCGGGCTTATCTGGAACCTGATGATGAAAAATGAACATGTAAAAGCCGGCTTACTGTTGGCAGGTGTAAAGGTTCAACCCGATTATCAGGAAGGATTCAATTTAGCTGTAACCAATACGGTAACCCACGAATTTGACATGATGCGCCATCCCGATAGGGAAGTATTTGAACTAAATTATATAGTAAGTTCAGCGGGTAACACTACTTTTAAAATAACAAATAGCTCTAATGTTCTAATAATGGATACAATATTGAATGCCACCTCGGGTGAAAATACATTTGCATTTAAAAGTTCTAAAATATTAAACGGAAAACAATATACAATTAAAATGAAAACTCCTAATGGCAGGGAATATCCTTTAATTGTACGATTGCGATAATCAACAAAACAATTTTTTATTATCAATAATTATTTTTACTAACAATTTAATTTTTTACAATCATGAAAAAGCTACTCTTTTCTTTTGCATTGGCACTATTTGTAAGTGTCAGCACGTATGCCCAATTGGCTACTTTTACGCTTGACGATTTTGAAAACGGTCAGGTAAATTTTACTGATCTGGTAAATGTAAACCCTCCAGCAACTTTTGACTTTGCGGTGGTGGATAATCCTGTAAAAGCAGGAATTAATACCAGTAATAAAGTATGGGAATGTGCACGTTTTGATGCCAGTCCGGCTGTGAACCAAATTTGGGCAGGATTTTATGCAACGCTTAAAACTCCCATTCCAAAAGGTTATGCTCGCATTGAAGTTAAGTATATGCGTTCAAATGCGACTTCACAACTTCGTATTCATTGTGAAGGTGCCGTTACAAAGGAATTTTTGCCTGTAACTCTTGCTTCTAAAACGAATGAATGGGAAACTATGGTATATGATTTAACTGCAAATGGAGTTCTGAACATTTCAGTGTTAGGATTTCAACCTGATTTTAACACCCCAGTTGATCCAACAGCAAAATGTTATATTGATGATATTACGGTTATCTATGACCCTTCTATCACTCCTGCTCCTACATCGCTTACTTTGTTTGATAATAGTGCAGATAACCGTTTTTATGACACAAGTTGGATTAATCAGACCGCTCCTAGTACAGTGGCTACAGTAAATTGGGATCCTACGTCATCTGATCCGGGAGATAAATTCCCTGTTGTAACTTCACCGGTAAAAGCCGGAACAAATGCGTTAAAACTTGATTGGAAATCCGTTACCGCTGGTGATTGGAAGGGAATGGTAGCTTCCATAGGTTGGAAAGTTTTCGATTTGACAACCATGACTCACTTGAAATTCTGGGTAAATTCTCCTGTAGCGATAGCTAAAACAGCTCTTCCAAATGTTTATTTTGAAGCAACTTCAGGCACTCCAAATATTTCAGGAAAAGTTGATTTAGGGAATTATTTGAAAACCGATTTAGCAGCAAATACATGGACTGAAATAACAATCCCACTTGCTGATATTTGGGCGGCAGATGCTACATTTACATCGAAAGGCTTAGTGCATAGTGTATTTTTCTCACAAAATGCTACAGATAATGTTGAACACATTATGTATTTGGATGAATTCACGTTTGTAAACATCTCGACTTTATTTCATGATAGCGGAGATAACCGTTTTTACGACACAAGTTGGATAAACCAAACTACCCCAAGTACTGTGGTTGCTGTAAATTGGGATCCTACTTCATCAGATCCAGGAGATAAATATCCTGTTGTTTCTTCACCTGTTTATTCAGGAACTAATGCGTTGAAATTAGACTGGAAATCGACGACAGGTGGTGACTGGATGGGTATGGTTGCAGCTATTGGATGGACTGTTTATGATTTAACAACCAGAACTGATCTTGATTTTTGGGTAAACTCTCCTGTCGCATTAGCTAAAACAGCATTGCCTAATCTTTATTTTGAATCAGCTTCAGGCACTCCTAATCATAGCGGCAAAGTGCAAGTAGGAAATTACCTGACAGCTGACTTGGCTGCTAATACCTGGACAGAAGTAACTATCCCACTTGCTGACATTTGGGCTGCCGATGCAACTTTTACAGCTAAAGACTTGGTTCATGGTGTATTCTTCTCACAAAATGCAATTGATAATGCAGAACATACAATATATTTAGATGAAATAAATTTTATTACTGTTTCTACAACAGGTATATTTACACCAAGTGTCTATAAATCAATCCAGGCATATTATTTAAATGGAGAAATTTGTATCCCAAGTTATAGCGGTAATGTACGTGTTTTTGACCTCGCTGGAAAAACGGTAGCTGAAGGGTTGGCTAATGATGGAAAACTTCGGGTTTCAATTGAAAAAGGAATTTATATTGTAAATACAACCTTAGGAAATTCAAAAGTTGCAGTAAAATAAAATATATAGAATCATCGATTTACTATTGTAAAGTACAAGTTAGCTTGAAAAAGATTAAATATTGAATAAATTTTTAGATTAAAAAACCGCAATTGTTTTTCAGTTGCGGTTTTTTTGATTTGGCAATTCCAGCAAATAAATAGCCATCGATCAAGGACCTATCGTTGTAATGATAGAAAACTACCGCACCGGATTACTTTGGAACCTGTTTATGCAAAACCAAAACGTGCAGATGGGATTGACTAAATTGGGATTTGGTTATTAATTAGATTTCAAACAACAATGGTTCGTTATAAATTTGAATAAGTGTTTGATAGTCAAGAAAATAAGCGTTAAAACATTTGGGTAATTCATTGAAATTCAGTATCTTTATAGATTATTCCGTAATCATAGAGACATGTCAATCAACAAACTCCAAAATGCTAAATCTTTAGTTATCAGCATATTGTATTCAAACGAGTTTTCTGAACTAAAAGAGAACAGAAAACGGTTCATTTTAAATGTTCTTCTTTGCTTTTTGAGCATCAAAGGTAGAATAAATTTCTTGCAACTCTCTCGTTATTCCAAGTATTGCGACCACTTTTTCGGCTATTCTGATTCCTTTGGTTCTTGTAAAATTATCATTGCCTTTCTTTCTACTTATTTTCGTGTTGAACATATTGTTTATCGGCGTTTTCACTAAACTTTCTTTTGGAAAAGCATCAGAGTTGAATTTCAAAAAATCATTTATCAGCATTAATATTTACATGATGCTTTTCATGATTTTGCTCATCGTTTTTCATTTATATTCAATTTCGTAGATTTACACCTATACAATTTATCCATAAAAAAAAAGCAACTGTCTTTCAAATTGACAATTGCGTTTTTATATGTGACCCCGTCGGGATTCTAACCCGAGACCTTCAGAACCGGAATCTGACGTTCTATACAGCTGAACTACGGAGCCTTTTACGGCTGCAAAGGTAAGAAAAATTATCATTTCTCAAAAAACCAAACTGACTTTCTCTCCTTTTTGTCGTTTCGATAGATTTGTTTAAATTTGTAGATTCATTGAATTTGAGAAACCAGTCAACGAATCAACCAATTAACTAATAACCAAACAGATGGCAAAAACCAAATCCGTTTATGTTTGTCAAAACTGTGGTGTCGATTCACCCAAATGGATCGGCAAATGCCCGTCGTGCGGCGAGTGGAACACGTATGTGGAAGAAATAATCAGCAAAGACCCTGGTTTGAAAATACATTTTGCTGGCATAGAAATCATTAAACAAAAGCCAATACTGATTTCGGATGTAGAAACTGATGAAGAAACCCGCTTCGATACCAGTTGCAATGAGTTAAACCGTGTTTTGGGCGGTGGATTAGTGCCCGGTTCGTTGGTGCTTATCGGGGGTGAACCGGGAATTGGCAAATCAACTTTGGTGTTGCAAGTAGTGCTGAACCTGAAAGGGAAACGTACACTTTATATTTCGGGAGAAGAAAGCGTAAAGCAGCTAAAAATGCGTGCCGAACGGTTGAAATTTGCTAATCCGGATTGCTATATTGTCACCGAAACTTCGCTTGAACAAATTTTTGTTCATATTCAAAACATTCAACCCGACGTGGTGATTGTCGATTCCATTCAAACAGTCTCCACCGAAACCATTGAATCATCGCCAGGCTCGGTTTCGCAAGTGCGTGAATGCGCTGCCAGTCTGCTTAAATTCTGCAAAACTACTGCCATTCCGGTCATTTTGATTGGTCATATCAACAAAGAAGGTAGCATTGCCGGACCGAAAGTGCTCGAACATATTGTGGATACCGTGCTGCAATTCGAAGGCGACCAACATTATATGTATCGTATCCTTCGTTCTATTAAAAACCGATTCGGAAGCACTTCCGAACTGGGAATTTTTGAAATGCAGCAAAACGGACTTCGCGAAGTAAGCAATCCATCCGAACTGCTGCTTTCACAAAATCACGAAGGACTCAGCGGCGTGGCAATTGCTTCGGCTATCGAAGGCATTCGTCCTTTCCTGATTGAAGTGCAGGCTTTGGTCAGTTCGGCAGCTTATGGCACTCCGCAACGTTCCAGCACCGGTTTTGATCTTCGTCGGTTGAATATGCTGCTGGCGGTTCTCGAGAAACGCGCCGGCTTCAAAATAGCACAGAAAGATGTGTTCCTCAATATTGCCGGTGGCATCAAAGTAAACGATCCGGCCATCGATTTAGCGGTTATCTCGGCCATTCTTTCGTCGAATGTGGATATTGCCATTGAAAAACATGTGTGCGTGGCCGGTGAAGTGGGACTTTCAGGAGAAATCCGCCCGATTAACCGCATTGAGCAACGCATTCACGAAGCCGAAAAGCTCGGTTTCAAAAAAATGATTATCCCCGATTTCAATCTGAAAAGCATCAATATAAGTAAACTCAATATTGAATTAATTCAGGTAAAGAAGGTGGAAGAGGCGTTTAGGGTGCTGTTTAAAAAGTAATTTAAATTTAAAATATGAAAGTAACCTATCTTTTTGGTGCTGGGGCAAGTAAAGAAGCTTTACCAATCGTAAATGAGATTCCAAGTAGAATTAAAGAAATAATTGAATTACTAGAGAGCGAAGAATATAAACTTTCAGATGAAGCTATATACGAAGACTTGAATTTAGAATTATCGAAACGTCAAGTTCAAGTAACATTAATTAATGATTTAAAATGGCTTTTAGAAAAAGCAAATAATCATGCCAGCATTGATACTTTTGCAAAAAAATTATATTTAAGAGATAAACCTGAAGATTTAAAACGGCTAAAAATTTCATTTTCAATTTTTTTAATCATTGAGCAAACTCGCAACAAAGCAGATAAAAGGTACGATAGTTTCTTTGCTTCTATTTTAACGGATCACTGTTATAATTTTCCTACAAATATAAGAATTGTCAGTTGGAATTATGATTATCAATTTGAAAAAGTTTATAATGAATATTCTAACCAAGATTCATTTAAAAGAAATCAATACTTCTTAAATGTTATTTCAAAAAACAGTTTTGCAAAACCTGAAAATAACAAATTCGCTATAATAAAATTGAACGGGAGTGCCGCTTATTTCAAAGAAAGTGACGAAGAAATTTATTTTTCAAATCAATTTCATCTAAATATTTCTATTGAATTTATTGAAGAAATATTAAAGACTTATGCTCAAGTCAATTTTTCACAAACAAAATATTATCTTGGTTTATCATTTGCATGGGAAAGAAATATGTTAGATGAACGTGATATCGTTACTTTTGCAAAAAATGAAACAAATGATACGGATATTCTAATAGTTATTGGCTATTCATTTCCTTATTTCAACAGAGAAATAGATCGGGAAATTATCGGTAATATGATAAATCTCAAAAGAGTATATTTTCAAGATCCTTATGCAGATAATATCAAAGAGAGATTCTTATCTATTAGACCAAATTTTAAATCTGAAAACTTAATTAGTCGATTTGATGTTGGACAATTTTTATTACCAAATGAATTATAAAATGACCCTACGCACCGTAAATGTAACCCGCTATATCACTCCTTTGCGCGAAGGAGGTTCGTTGCCGGCATTGGCCGAAGCTGATGACGACTTCAAGTATGTTGTCAAGTTTCGTGGTTCGGGACATGGCACCAAAATGCTTATTTCCGAATTGATTGGCGGAGTGGTGGCAAAACTATTGAAGTTGCGAGTTCCCGAACTGGTTTTCGTGCAACTTGATGAAGCTTTCGGACAAACCGAAGGCGACGAGGAAATACAGGATTTGCTGCAAGGCAGTCGCGGCTTGAATCTTGGTCTGCATTTTCTGTCGGGCGCGTTGACTTTCGATCCGGTAACCACCAAAGTGGATGGACTGCTGGCTTCTAAAATTGTGTGGATGGACGCTTTTCTCACAAATGTTGATCGCACGGTGAAAAACACCAATATGCTGATGTGGCACAAAGAATTGTGGTTGATTGATCATGGAGCTACTTTGTATTTTCATCATTCGTGGACAAACCACGAAAAACAAGCGTTGATACCATTTTCATTAATTAAAGACCATGTATTATTACCTTTTGCCGACCAATTGGAAGAAGTGGATATAGAATGTAAGAAAATTCTTACCGATGAGGTTATTCGTGAATTGGTAAATCTGATTCCCGATGATTTTGCCAATTGGACGGAAGATGGTGAAACTCCTGAATCGATTAGAGAAATTTACTATCAATTTCTTAGTGAGAGACTAAAACATTCCTACATATTTTTAAATGAAGCTCAAAATGCGAGGAAAACATTTATTTGAATACGCCGTGATTCGTGTTTTGCCTAAAGTGGAGCGCGAAGAATTTATTAATGCAGGCATTATTTTGTTCTCGAAAAGAGCGAAATATATCCGCATGATGTACAAACTTGACACAGAACGGCTCAAGTTATTTTCAACCGAACTGGATTTGGATTTGCTCGAAGAGACCTTAAAATCTTTCGAAAAAATCTGCATAGGCAGCAAAGAAGGCGGAGTAGTTGCGCTACTGGACATTCCCGAACGCTTTCGCTGGCTCACTGCTGTTCGGAGTTCATGCATCCAAACTTCACGTCCACATCCCGGGTATGCTAAAAATCTCGATCAAGAAGTGGAAAAATTGTTTGACGAACTGGTAATGTGATAGTTGAAAACAATCTTCGTAAACAACCTTTTCTATTTTACGCAAAAGAGGCTGACCCATTTGTTTTGAGACAGCCTCTTTCTATTTGTCTTAATGTATTTTTTAGAACGTAAACGCAGCACCAATCATAACATTTGTTCCCTGCACATCATAGCCGTAGAAATTCTGGTATTGATTATTGATTAGGTTATTTATTTTGGCAAATGCCGTAAACCAGCTTAAATAAGAATAGGATGCACCCAAGTTGATATCCACTTTATCGTGCATCCGAATGGCTGTATTGCCAAGTTTTGCATAACGTTCACCTTGGTAATAGACATTTGCTGAAACTTTGAAATTAGGATTAATCCGTACATTGGTATTAATTTCGGCTTCGTATTTTGGTTTATTCCAGGCATATTGTTCGGTGCTCACATTCCAATTATTATAAACTCCTTTCAGTTCAATATTCAGAAAATTCTGCAAATTGTAATTGGCTCTAACTCCGATTTTGAACACCGAAGCGTTGCTGTAAATTACGTTAAACCGATTGCTGTAAAATGAAGAATCGGCAATCGGTATAGCTATTGGGGCATTTGCCAGTTTATATTCTTTATTTACAAAGAAATATTGATTATCAATCTGACGTAAATTTACATAAGCATCCAACAACAAATTGTACATGAGTTTTAGCTTAATTCCGGCAAATAAATTATAAGGTGAATAGGTGTTATTTACCCGAACATCAGAATACAAATAAGGATTTTCACTGAAAATTTTATCTAATGTATTTACTTCATAATCGCCGGTAATTCCACCATAAATGGACATAAACTTTGGAACGGCTTTCCATTCGGCACGCACAGCGGCCGAAGGATTAACCAGATTGCCATGAACAAACGAAAAACTTGATTTCAAACCCAACCGTACATTCCAGTTTGTACGCTCGACACCGTAATATGGATTTAAGGTCAAAACCGAAAAAGTATTCCAGAAATTAAAGGTGGAGATTTTACTATAATTATACATCGTGTTATACAAATCGAAATCCAGTCCAAAGCGGTTTTTGTTGTTTGGCCAATTGAACTTTGCCTGTGTATAAATCAGATTTTCGTTTTGTCCGTTGAGAGAACTGAAAATATTGTAATTAATTTCTGCCATATAGCGGAAACCGCTTGACATAGGTAATGAACGCACTCCAAAATTTGAATTGAAACGCCAGAATGTATTGCCTGCCGGGTCATTGGCGAGTGTATTTAAATTGAATAGCCGCGGAGTAGAATTAATTCCGTCACGGTTTACTTCAATATAAGTAGGATTGTTGTAGTTCAAAGCCAGAGTTTTTAAATCAACGATACCGTCGCGATTGAAATTGTAGCCATAATACTTGAAAAACTCATGACCGCCACCAATTCCGGCATATAAATCAACCGTTTTAAAAATTTTATCAAACGACAAAGCAGCTTTGGAGGTTGAATGCATTCGTTTGGGTTCAAATGTTCCCAAATGATTCAACGAAAAATCAAGTCGCATATCGGGTTTATTGACAACCGGATAAGCAAAATCAACCAGCGTATTCAGGTAATTTCCGATTCCGACGCGAACATATCCTTCTTTATTTGTTGGCTTTTCAGTCGCCAGTTCAGCCGCGGGTAGAGTATGAATATTATAATCGACATTGAGTGGTAAGTTGAAATCGCTGTATGTTGCGGGTGATTTCTCCATGTTCGGTTCCAAAATTTCAGGCACAGAATTAATTTTTCCGGCATCATGAATTACCGGTCTGTACTCACGTTCTACCGTCACATTTCGGTTAAGAATGGTATCCTGAGCCTGTGACGAAATGGCAAAGCCAAGCGAAAACAAAAGAATTGCAGTTATATGTTTTGAAGTTTTCATGTTTCTACTTTCTAATTTTTTAATTTCCAATAAGTTTGAATTGATAATTGGAAATTGATTAATTGATAATTGTACTCTTTTCCCGTTCACTGATTGCATTCAACATGTCGGTAATCAACGTTTGAATTTCATCGGCAGGTTTATAATTTTTCTGTAAACTGAGTAAATATTGTTTTGCCTGAAAATCATTATTTTGTTTAATATACACATCCGCCAGCAATACAAAACTCCGTGCCAACCAGTATTGATACGGGGTATTCTTTTTGGCAAAATCCATCACTTCGGCTTCGGCTTCGGCCATTTTTCCTTGTTCGTAATATAAATTTGCCAATAAATATTCTGCTTCTGCTCCGTTTTCAGTGCGAGTGTCAGCAGTAAGAATTTTTAAATCAGCGGCAGCTTCCATCTGTTGTCCTAAAGCCAGATATGCTTTTGCACGGTTGTAAAGTGCTTCTGCTTTCAATTCGTCACTCGCATGAGGATCAGCCATAATTTCATTCGCAATTTTAACGGTCGTTTGATGGTCGTTGAGGAAATAACTGCAACGCAAAACGCCCAATCTGCCTACATTTTTGTTTTCGGTGCTTTGAGCCACTTTTTGTAATTGAGTAAAATATGTCAATGCAGACGCATAATCCTTTTGATCATAAGTGATTTCAGCACATCGTGTAACGGCTTCCTCAAAATACTGATTTCCGGCGATTTTTGTCAGTTCCTGATACGCTTTCAACGCATTCGCTTTATCTTCAGTCCGGTAATAACTGTCAGCAAGGTAATATTGAGCTATTGTACAATACCGTCCGCCTGCACAGTATTTATTCAGATAATTCTGCATTCCGATAATTGCTTTGGCGTAATTGCCGTTCATATATTGTTTTTCGGCAGCAATATATGAAATTGAATCTTCGCGGTTGACACCTGATGATTTTACAGCATAGCCAAGTGTTTTAGTGTAAGCCAGATAGGTCGAAACATCATTTGTTTCAATGTAAATCGTTTCCAGACTTTCGAGTGCCGTATTTGCTTCTTCTGTTCCGGGGAATTTTGAAATGACGTTCTTATAAGCCGAAATGGCGCGGTCGTTATCTTTTTCATTGTCGTAAATCATACCTATTTCCAAGGCTGCTTTACGCGCCATATCGCCGGTAGGTTGGCTGGTGAGTAAACGTTGATAGGTTGCTATTGCTTTTGCATTATTTTCCATCATCAAATAGGCACGTCCCATTTCATATAATGCATCGTCGGTATATTCCGAATTTGGATATTGGCTAATCAAACTCTCAAGTTTGGAAATTTTTGTAGCATAATCTTTCTGCAAACCATATACATAAGCTGCCTGAAATAAAGCGTAATCGGCAGTATTGAAACTTGCCGAAGCAGCTTTGCCGTAATAAGTCTGGGCTTTGGCAAAATTTCTGGCATTGAAATAACAATCACCTATTCGGTTCAATGCGTCGGGGTAAGTTGTTGCATTCGTGTTGGTCTCTGTGTCAACATATTTCAAAAACCAGTTGAGCGATTCGGTGTAATTCTTTTTGGAAAAAAAGACATAAGCCAATGAATAATTCGCTGCAACCCGATTGACACTCGATCTTGAATATCCATTATTGAAAAATGCCTTTAAATCGCTAATAGCTTGTTCCGGATGGTTAATGCGGTAATAACTTTCAGCACGCCAATACAAACATTCTGCCGAGTACTTTCCAACTGACGAACTTTGCAACGAAAGTGTAAAATATTCAATCGCTTTTTCGAGATTATTTTGCGTAAAAGCTTCTGTTCCTAATTGGTACAACAGATATTGTTTTGTTTCGAGCAGTTTGGCATTTGGCGATTTTATTTTTGAAATGGACTGATAAGCTGCGTCATAATTTTTGGTAGTCATATACACCGACGACAAATAATCGTATGCTTTGTCGGTATATTTCGAATCGGGAAATTCGTTTAAGAATTGCTCGAAAGCGGAAATTGATTCGCCGAAAGCGGAAGTGGATTGGTATGAAGTCAGCGCGTAATTAAACAAAGCTTCTTCGCGCACGGTTTTATTGAAACTTGTTCTCAATGAGGCTTCATAAGCCAATCGGGCATTGTTGTAATCTTTCAGTTTAATGTATGAATTCCCCAAATGCAAATAGGCATTTTCAGTTATTTCGTCATTTTCGGTTGTAGCTTTCGATAAATACTGAACGGCATTGCTATAATCTTTTGTCTGAAAATACGATAATCCCAACAAATACATGTCGTTTCGTAACACTTGCGGGAAGAGTTTTTCGTAACTTTTCAAATAACTGATTGCTTTTGTGTAATCATGTTTTCGATAAGCAATTTCACCGGCAATGCGATAAATTTCGGCATTATTTTTATTATCAGGATTATTTTTGAGTAAATTTTCCGCCCTGTCATTCAATTGGTCGTACTCCTTTTGAGCGTAATAAATCTGCACAATATAGTATGGCACAATGTTTTGATAAGCCGGATTGGTTTCCAGTTTCAGGAATTCGGGCAATGCTGCCGGATAATTTCCAAGGCAGTATTCAGCATAGGCATAATAATAGGTTGAAGAAAGAGTATAGCGGTTATCCATGTCTTTCAAATCCTTGAAAATAGTTAATGCTGCTGAATAATTCTTAGTTTGAATATAAGCATAACCTTTTGAAAACAAGAATTCTATTCGGTCATGCTCACCTAAATGTTTTGCTTTCACCTGGTTGAAAAAAACCAATGTCTGTTCGAAATTCTTTTTTTCAAGTTCGAGCATTCCTAACATATAATTTACCGAATCAAAAAACTGTGTGTAAGGATGTTGTAATAAAATATTTTTCAACAAAATGGCTGCATCTTGTTGACGCAATTCGTAAGCATTGGCAGCCAAATAATATTCTGCTTCCTCCATCTGACCGACGGTATTTTGGTCAACTGTTTTCAAATATTCTTCAAGACACCGATATGAAGCGGCAAATTTACCTTCTGAGAAAAGTTCTTTGCCTTTATTAAACTGAACATCGGAATTCGTAAATATCTGACTGTGTTGAGCAAAGCTTGCAACTGTCAACAAATTTATCAGTAAACCTAAAACAATTATTTTCTTCATGCTGTTAATATAATTCATTATTAAAAATGTTTGAGAATTTTCAACCTTTGGTTGCCGATTCCAAAAACATGGCAATGCCTTTTTTTATAGATTTTAAACCAAAAAGATCCGGATTCAGTTCATTTGGTGAAACAAAAAAACAATCCGCCACATCGTCCGAAGGTTGTAGATTCGTTGTACTTTCCAACCGACAGATAAAAAACATATCCAATGTAGGAACGGTTAATCCGCTGTATTCGTATTGATTAGGTAACGAAAATATATAATCAGATGCAAGTACTTTTGCATTTAATTCTTCTTCAATTTCCCGACTGATGGCTTCTTCAGCAGTTTCGTTTTCATCGATAAACCCGCCCGGCAAATCCAGCGTCCCTTTTTCCGGTTCTTTTGCACGTCTACACACTAACAATTCTCCTGATTCGTTTACTATAAAAGCCGCAACAGCAGCAGAGGGATTCAGGTAAAACACAAAACCACAGGATTCGCATCGTTTTGATTTCTCGTTTTTTTGAACAAATTTTTCCGATCCGCAAGCCGGACAGTGTGTGAATAATACTGAAAAATGCATAAGAAATCAGGTTAATTAGGACTTGAAGCAAAGATATAAATAAATGATGATATGTCAAAAGCTAAAAGCTATCAAAAAGTCAGGGTTTACCCTGAACAATGCTAAACTTAGAAACTTTATACTTCAAATATCATTCCTAAAACGTAAAAAAGCCTTTGTTGGTATGTGAAAAATGAGGTACAATAATATTTGCTGTTAATAACTTTTTTGTAACGAGTTTATTTAATTGCATTTAAAACGCTATTTTTGCAGAAAATTAAAAGATATGAGCCGCAAACTATCTTTTTCGATGGACGAAGAATCCAATGATATTATTAAACGATACGAACAATTTTTGTCAGGAACAGCAAAAGGCTATTTTGATGTCGAAGAATTGGAAAATATCGTTGAATACTACCTGCGCAGCGGTCGAACCAAAGATTGCACAAAAGCCATTGATTTTGGACTAAAATTACACCCGAACAACAGTGCGCTAAAAACCAAACGAGCTAAAATTTATCTGATTACCGGAGATGACAAAAAAGCGTATCGTGTTTTAGATTCACTTGCTGAATCAACTGATTATGAAGTTCTTTTACTTAAAATTGAAGTTCTTCTAAAACTCGGCAGACAGGTTGAAGCAAAGTTACTAAGCGATAAATTGGTGGAAGACGAATCGGATGATCTGGATAATGTTTGTCTGGATATTGCTTATATTTATTTAGGTGAAAGGGAGTTTGATTATGGGCTCGAGTTACTCGAAAAAGGTTATAAATTTAACAACAAGAATACAGAATTACTTTACGAATTAGCTTTTTGCTACGAGCAAGTTGAGAATTTTAAACAGGCTGTGTCAATAAATTTACAGATTATCGACATTGACCCATTCGCAAATGAAGCCTGGTTTAATCTCGGCCAACTTTATTTTGCCTTGATGGATTTCACTAAAGCTCTTGAAGCTTACGAATATGCAATGGCAATCGATGAAAATGATTCTCTTACTTGTGTTCAGAAAGCACATGTTCATTTCCAACTTAATCAGTTTGAAGAAGCGATTGAAACTTATAAGGAATACAAAAAATTGACGACTTACGGTTATTGGCAAACCGATATTTTCATAGCCGAGTGTTACGAAAAAATGGAAAAATACGAACAATCCATTTTGTATTACAAACAATCGCTGGATGCACATCCCGAAAATTATGATGCACTGACCGGAATTGCCATCTGCTTGTTGGAACAGGAAAAATTTGCCGAAAGTCTGCCTTATATTGAACAAGCATTGGTTTTAAATCCTGACGCTGCAGATGCCTGGGTTTATATGGCCGAATCTTATATTGGGATGGAAGATGTGGATAATGCTTTGTTATCTTACATAAAATCGATTTCGATTGATCCTGATCAGCCCGATACTTTAATGGCAATTGCCAATATCTGCATGGAAAAAGCTGAGTTTGAGCTGGCAATTAAATATTATTTGGCAGCCAAAGAGCAGGATAAGTTTATAGAATATGTGAATTTGTTTGTTGCAGTTTGTTATTTCAAACTCGGAAACATTAAAAAATCTATCACTTATCTTAAAACTGCCATAAAAGCAGACAACGAAGCAGTTACTTTATTTTTTGAATTATGTCCGGAAGCAAAAAATTTAAATCTATTAAAATAACATGAAATCCGTTTATGGCTAAAAAACTTCTTATAATTACAATTATTTTTATTTCAATTTTTAAAGTAAGCGCCGCTTCCAACCCCGATCCATCATCATCAACGGTTGATTCACTTTCATTTTTACAGCACATCGAAAACTGGTATAAAAATAACACCAACTATTTCAGTATAACGGCATTAATGGCTTGTGAAAGCTCCATTTTACCGGTTCCATCCGAAATGGTAATTCCACCGGCAGTTTATGTGGCATTAGAACCCGACAGTCATTTAAGCATCTTTCTGATTATCTTTTTCGGAACAATTGGCGCTTTGATTGGCGCATCATTTAATTATATGATGTCTAGATGGTTAGGTCGATTTGTGATTTACAAATTTGCCGACAGTAAACTTGGAAAATTATTCTTGCTGAGCAGTCAGAAAGTTCAGAAAGCTGAAACTTTCTTCAACGATCATGGCAAAACTTCTACTTTTGTTGGAAGATTTATTCCTGTTGTACGCCATTTGATTTCTATTCCGGCCGGACTTGCAAAAATGAATTATTTTAATTTTTTGATTTATACTGCTTTAGGTGCAGGTCTTTGGAATTGTGCGTTAGCATTGCTGGGCTATATTGCCAACGAAAATAGGGATATGATTAATACCTACAGTCATGAACTATCTGTTGTTTTTATCGGGGTTGGATTTATTTTGCTTATTTGGTTAATTATTAAATCTATTCGAAAAAAGAACAAATAGAATGAGAAAGTTTGGATTAATTGGGTTTCCGCTTGTACAATCGTTTTCGAAGAAATTTTTCACAGCAAAATTTGAGAAAGAAGGCATCGATGCTCAATACGAATTGTATGAATTGAAAGATATTTCTGAACTTATTGATTTAAAGACAGATACTGAAATTTTCGGTTTGAATGTTACCATTCCATATAAAGAAAAAGTAATTCAGTTTTTAGATGAACTTGACGAAACAGCAGCCGAAGTCGGAGCTGTTAATGTGATCAAATTCATTCGGACAGAAGGCAAATTAAAACTGAAAGGTTACAATTCAGATGTCATTGGTTTTGAAAATTCGCTGAAACCCTTTCTCCAAACTTATCATAAAAATGCCCTTATTCTGGGAACCGGTGGGGTTTCCAAAGCGGTAGATTATGTTCTCCAAAAAAACGGAATAAAAACTACCTTTGTTTCCCGTGTTTCAAAAGAAAATGCATTGACATACAGCCAGTTGACAGAGGATATTTTAAATGATAATTTGTTGATTGTTAATGCCTCGCCCGTTGGTACTTTTCCAAATGTGAACGAATGTCCCGAAATTCCCTATCAATTTCTACATGAGAAGCATTTTTTGTATGATTTAGTTTATAATCCGGCTGAAACCTTATTTCTTAAAAAAGGAAAAGAGCATGGAACACAGCTTCTTAATGGTGAATCGATGTTGATTACACAAGCTTTAGTGTCATGGGAGATATGGAATGACTGTTGAGATTTGATTTTAATTCTATTAACCTGCTATTTTATTAATCACCGCAATTTTTTATTCTACTACTGACTGAATTTCAATGCTTTTTGAGTTTGCCGAACCGGTCATCGCAGCAAATTAGCTGCATCAAAAATAGCCAATCTCAGAATTGAAATCTACGATTTTAATAACGGCTTCAGCGAATGGTTGCAATCCGGATTTCCCGTTAGTAAAAAATAATCTGAAAGCGATATATAGTGGACTAAATTGATTTTTTATATCTTTGCAAGACTATTCGATAGTTATCTTTTGTATTTATTTGAAAATTTGGAATTGAACTGTTGACAAGTAACTGATACCTGATACCTTAAACGTATGTCGCAAACCCAACCGGAAACATTAACTGAAGATGATCAGATTCAACAGGAATTTGAAGCATTGCTTGAGGATTACCGCCACACGAATCATCGCCAGAAAATTGAGCTAATTACCAAAGCGTTCAACTTTGCAAATGCCGCTCACAAAGGCATAAAAAGGCGTTCGGGCGAGCCTTATATCATGCATCCACTGGCAGTTGCACGCATTGTGGTTCGCGAAATCGGCCTGGGTTCCACGTCCATTTGTTCAGCATTGTTGCACGACGTGGTGGAAGACACGGATTACACGGTTGAAGACATAGATAATCTTTTTGGGCCAAAAATTGCTCAGATTGTCGAAGGATTGACTAAAATCTCGGGTGGTGTTTTTGGTGAAAAGGCATCTGAACAAGCCGAGAATTTCCGAAAACTGCTGATAACCATGTCAGAAGATATTCGGGTGATTCTGATAAAAATTGCAGACCGGCTTCATAATATGCGAACCCTGGGTTCGATGCCTCTGGCAAAACAATATAAAATTGCCGGTGAAACTCAATATATTTACGCTCCACTCGCTCACCGTCTTGGACTTTTCCGCATAAAAACCGAACTTGAAAATCTCAGCTTTAAGTTTGAACATCCCGATACTTTTAAAGAAATTGAAGACAAATTGGCTGTTGATGAGGAAGCCAGAAATGAATTCTATAAGGAATTTTCGTATCCGATTCACAAGAAACTGACTGAAATGGGGTATGAATTTACCCTTCGAGCCCGTATAAAATCAGTTTATTCCATTTGGCAAAAAATGACAACCCGGAATATACCTTTTGAAGAAGTGTATGATATTCTGGCTGAACGTATCATTTTCAAACCCAATGAAGGAATGAGCGAAAAAGACCAGTGCTGGATGCTTTATTCCGCTATTACTGAAATTTATAAACCTCATCCTGAACGTATTCGCGACTGGATTAGCACACCAAAAGCCAATGGTTACGAAGCATTGCATGTTACTGTCATGGGTCAAGGTGGTCGTTGGGTAGAAGTGCAAATTCGAAGCCAACGCATGAACGACATTGCAGAGAAAGGTCTGGCAGCTCACTGGAAATACAAATCGGGCGAATCAGATGAATCGGAACTGAATAAATGGCTGAAAACCATTAAGGAATTGCTCGAACATCCTGAGCCTAATGCGATTGATTTTTTGGATACTTTTAAACTGAATCTATTTGCCTCCGAAATATTTGTATTTACGCCAAAAGGTGAAATCAGAACCATCGGACAAGGATCCACAGCACTCGATTTTGCCTATTCCATTCACTCCGATCTGGGAAATCATTGTATCGGTGCCAAAGTGAATCACAAATTAGTACCGCTCAGTTACAAACTCAATAGTGGTGACCAGGTAGAAATTCTGACTTCAAAAAAACAGACTCCTCAGCCCGAATGGCTCGATTTTGTAACCACTGCCAGAGCAAAAACACGACTTCGTAATTTATTTAAAAAAGAAGATAAAGGCTATATTGCAGAAGGTCAGAAACGCATAGAAGAAGTACTGGCAAAAGTAAATCTGCAGCCTGACAATGAGAATATTGTTCGTATTCTGAATCATTTTAATATCACACAGCGAAATGAGCTTTATTTACAGGCAGGAAAAGGGGTGTTGGATCTCGAAGAAATCGGCAAAATAGTGTTTAAGTCAAAAACCGAAAATGTATTTGTAAAATACCTCAAAATGCCTTTTGGTGGTTCGTCGGATAATAAACACCCGCAAATAGTGCCTATCGACAGCAAAGTAGATCGCAAAAGACCGATAAAACTTACCGAAGAAAATGCTGGGAAAACCTATATTCTATCCGAATGCTGTCATCCTATTCCCGGCGATGACGTACTTGGTTATGTTGATGATTCTGAAAAAGTGATCGTTCATAAACGCCAATGTCAGGTGGCTGCAAAGCTGAAAAGCAGTTATGGCGAACGCATCGTTTCGGTTGACTGGGCAACGCACAAAGTGCAATCATTCCTGGAAATCCTTGAAATAAAGGGCATTGACAAAAAAGGGGTATTGATTGAAATTCTCAAAGTTGTTTCTGATGGTTATGGTGTAAATATCAGCAAGATAAATGTCGAAACCAATGCCGGAATTTTTGTCGGACGATTTTTTATCTACGTTCACGACACCGAAGACATCAACAATTTGTGCAAAAATATTATGAAAATTAAGGAAATAAATTCTGTACAAAGGATTCAGGAATAAGTTTTACAGAATGAAAAATCAACTTTATCGGTCAAAAGATCATTAGAACTGACACGTAACATGTATCAAATTACATACACACTTCCACAGTCAAAACACACAAAATCCAATCTCTTAAGAATGACTGTTGAACAAACTGAACTTTTTCATATTATTGCCAAAAATTTCCAGGGTGAACCAATGCGGGGGGAAGGAGATAATTAACAAGCAATTGCGGTTAAGTCAAAAATTCCACCGATAAACGTCATTTTTTGCACATTTGAAACAAAACAAAACTATATTTTTGTTGCGTGAATCTTATAAACAATAAATAATCTAATACATGAAAAAACAATGAAAGAAGCAAAACCACAAAAAAAGCTATTTTTCAATCGTTTGATGCTTGCATTTTTGGCAGCTATTTTTACAATTAGTACTGTAAATGCTCAGGTTAAATCAGTTACAGGAGTTGTAAAAGACGCATTGGGCGAAACAATTATTGGAGCATCCGTAATTGTGAAAGGTACAAAGGCGGCAACAATAACTAATGTTGATGGCGCGTATAATTTAAATGTGCCTTCTGAAGGTAAAGTATTAGTGGTGTCATACATCGGTATGGAATCACAAGAAGTAAACATAAGGGGCAATGTTATTAACGTGACGCTTCAAAACGTTGATAAATCGTTGGATGAAGTTGTTGTAATTGGTTATGGTACTGCAAAACGTAAAGACATTACCGGTTCCATTTCATCTGTAAAAGCAGAAGAGCTTGCTTCAATCCCGGTTTCATCTGTGGCAGAAGCTATTTCAGGGAAGCTTGCCGGTGTGCAGGTTACTACAACTGAAGGTTCGCCTGATGCTGATATTAAAATACGGGTTCGTGGAGGTGGTTCTATAACTGGTGATAACAAACCGTTGTATATAGTTGATGGTTTTCCGGTAGAGTCAATAAATGATATACCTTCAAATGATGTTGAAGATTTAACTGTATTGAAAGATGCATCATCAACTGCTATATATGGTTCACGCGGTGCTAATGGAGTAATTATAATTACTACCAAATCGGGGAAAGAAGGAAAAATTACAGTAAATTACAATGCTTTTGTAAGTTTTAAAAAGATTGCAAAAACATTAAATGTACTTACGGCTCCCGATTATGCAAAATGGCAATACGAATTAGCTATGTTGAAGGATGGCGTGCCAACTTCTTATGAACAATATTTTGGCAGTTACAATGACATTGATTTATATAATAATGTAGCAACTAACGATTGGCAAAACCAGATATTCGGACGAACCGGTTTTACTTTTAACCACAATTTGAGTATTAATGGTGGTACAGATAAAAACAAATTTGCAATTAGTTATAATCATATTGATGATAAAGCTATTATGCAATTATCTAATTTTAAACGTGACAACATTAACTTTAAGTTAAGCAATAATCCTAACAAGAAAATAACCCTCGATTTTAGCACCCGTTATTCCGGAACTGAAATAAATGGTGGTGGTGCAAATGAACAAAACGAGGTTTCAAGTACAGATTCACGCTTGAAAAATGTAATGATTTATCCTCCTTTCCCAATAAAAAACCTTACATCTGCAAGTGGAATGACTGACGATACCGAAGTGGGGAATCTTTACCCTCCCTTAGTTTCAATTTCTGATAACGACAGACAACAAAAACGTACAACTTTTAATATGGCGGGAAGTGCTGCCTGGGAAATTTTCACTAACTTTCGAGTAAAATCCGAAGCAGGATATGATAATTACCAAAACAGCGATTATCGTTTTTATGGAACAACAACATCTTATTCAACAGATAAAACCCAAACAGCTCCGAAAGACCTGTCTGGACTTCCCGCCATTGTTTTAAATAATGATTTTAGAACAACATTTCGTTCAACCAATACTATCAATTATGACTTTAAAAAAATATTGGGAACGGATCATCACTTGAATGCAATGGTAGGTCAGGAGTATATTATTCAACAATTAGAAGAAATGACCTCTAATGTTCAAGGTTTTCCATCATTTTTCAATTCAACGAATGCATTCAAACTTACAACTCAAGGAACTGCAACCTCTACCGATAATTATTATAATCCTGATGACAAGTTGCTTTCGTTTTTTGGGCGTGCCAATTACGATTATAAAAGTCGCTATTTGTTGAGTGCTACTTTCCGAGCTGATGGTTCAAGTAAATTCTCGGAAGCGAACAAATGGGGATATTTTCCTTCGGCAGCAATAGCATGGCGTATTTCTTCCGAACCGTTTATGGAAATGACTCATAACTGGTTAGACGATTTGAAATTGCGTTTTAGTTTTGGTACTGCCGGTAACAATAATATTCCTTCCGGACAAATGATACAATCATATCAATCTAGTATTACAACCTATATTAATGGATTTAGTTCTATTTGGCGTGCATCAAAAACGATGGCTAACCCTGATTTGAAATGGGAAACAACTACTACCCGTAATATTGGGTTGGACTTTACATTGTTTAATAGTAAATTAAATGGTTCATTGGAAGCATATCTGAATACAACAACTGATTTGTTGATTAATTTCCCGGTTCCCGGCTCCGGATACGAGACGCAATACCGGAATATGGGTGAAACAGAAAACCGAGGTATAGAGGCAACTATTAATTGGGTGGCACTGAATAAGAAAAACTTCGGCTTGAATTTTAGTGCAAATATCAGCTTTAATAAAAACAGAATCAACTCATTAGGTATTATGAATGATTATGGTCAGGATAGTAAATGGGCTTCTACTGATATAGGTGTTGACTATTGGGTTGCAAAAGGTGGATCGGTAGGTCAAATGTATGGTTATCTTTCTGATGGTCGTTATGAAGTTTCTGATTTTAGCGGATACAATGCAACTACCAAAAAATGGATTCTGAAAGATGGAGTTACAGACTGTTCGCCGGTTATTGGTACACTTCGACCGGGTTCTATGAAACTAAAAGATTTAAGCGGTGATAATCTGGTTACCGAAGATAATCTGGACCGAAAAGTTATTGGTGATGCTAATCCGATTCATACTGGTGGTTTCACAATGAATGGAAGACTTTATGGATTCGATTTATCTGCGAATTTTGATTGGAGTTATGGCAATAATATTTATAATGCGAACAAGATTGAATATACTTCTACAAGTAAATATCCATATCGTAACATGATATCAACAATGGCCGATGGCTCACGGTGGACAAATTTGAATGCAGATGGAACAATCAACAATGATCCAACTCAGTTAGCTGCCATGAATGCAAATACTACCATGTGGTCGCCTTATACAAAGAAATTTGTTTTTTCAGACTGGGCAGTTGAAGATGGTTCATTTTTACGTCTAAATACGCTTTCAGTCGGATATTCTTTACCTCATACACTGGTGAGTGCTTTAAAGATTCAAAATTTGCGTGTATATGTGACAGGTTATAACGTATTTTGTTTGACAAACTATACCGGTTTTGATCCTGAAGTTTCAACTCGTCGTCAAACCACACTCACTCCGGGAGTTGACTATTCTGCCTATCCTAAGAGTCGTCAAATCGTTGTAGGTCTTAATTTGAGTTTTTAATCTTGTAAACATTAATAAAATGAAAAGAATAATATTAAAATCATTTATAATCTTGTCGTTGGTTGCTTTCCTAAGCTCTTGTGCTGACGTATTGAATGCACCTACGCAATCGTCAATGGACGAATCCTTTATTTTCTCTACTCCGGTTTTAGCTGAAGAGGCAGTAATGGCCATCCATCAGTCGTTTGCTGAACAAAACTCCTATCGTGGACGTTTTATTCCATATTATGGATTGAATACAGATATTGAATGGTATAACACTTCTGAAAAAACAACCGATGATAAGGCTACGTTAACCGGTTACAATCCAAAGGTAAGTGATTCAAATATGAATACCGCCGACAATGCCTGGGCAAAAATGTACGAGGGCATTGAACGTGCCAACCTTTGTATTCGGGGCTTACGCACGTTTGGAAATGTTCAAACCAATGAACAACTCGCTCAGTTGTTAGGGGAAACTCTTACACTAAGAGCACTAATCTATAATGATCTGATAAAAGCCTGGGGCGATGTGCCGGCACGTTTTGAACCGCTGACAACTTCGACTCTTTATGTTGCAAAATCAGACAGAGATGTAATTTACAAACAAATTATTGCCGATTTGGCAGAAGCTGAAAGTTTGGTTCCATGGCCAAATGGAAGTACTGTTACCAGTAGTACCGAAAGAGTTAATAAAGCATTCGTTAAAGGACTTCGTGCCCGAATTTGTTTGGCTGCCTCCGGTTTCTCACAACGTCCGGATGGGACTGTTCGTCGGAGTACAGATCCGGACTTGACAGTTGAAAAATTATATCCGATTGTAAAACAGGAATGTCTGGATATTATAAATAGTTATACCTGTCAATTAGGGACTTTTGAACAGAACTTTAGAAATTTATGTCAGGATAAAGTGACTGCCGGACTTGAATCGCTTTTCGAAATTCCATTCTCTGCTGGTCGTGGTAGGGTACTTTATACTTTCGGCGTAAAGCATAAGACAAATGATCAATACACTGAACAAGCGCAAGGAGGAGTTAACGGACCTTTGCCTAATGTTTTTTATGATTACGATAAAGATGATATTAGACGTGACATAACTTGTGTTCCTTACTATTGGGACTTTGGAGTCCAAAATGGGAGTAAATGGGGAGGTGCTTATCAAGTTCCTAACAAGATTAGTCAGTGGTATTTCGGAAAACTTCGTTATGAATGGATGAGACGAGTTGTAACTTCAACAAATGACGATGGAATTAATTGGCAATGTATGCGTTTAGCTGATGTATATCTTATGGCTGCTGAAGCAATTAATGAGTTGGAATCTCCATCGGCTGCAGCACCCTATTTGAAAGCGATTCGTAGCCGCGCATTCCCGACTAATTCAACAAAAGTAGATGCGTTTATGGCATCAGCTACTGCAGGTAAAGAAACCTTTTTTAATGCTATTGTCGATGAACGGGCATTAGAGTTTTGTGGAGAAATGTTACGCAAAGCTGATTTGATCCGTTGGAATTTGCTTGATACTAAACTTAGCGAAGCTAGAACAAAAATGACGGCTCTTGCTTATAGAACAGGTTCGTATGCCGATCTGCCTGACAAAATCTATTATAAAACCGCAGTAGATGGTGAATCGCTTGTAATTTATGGTTTGGAACATGGAAATACCGATGCCGAGGGCGCAGCACTGAATTATCCAACGAATAAAGGTTGGTTTATAAGTGATGGGTTGAATAACCTGACTGATGATAAAATAAGCTCTCTCTATCAATTAGATCCGAATTCTCATCAGTTCTGGCCTATATGGCAAGTATTTCTTGATTCGAGCAACGGTACGCTAACGAATGATTATGGTTATTAATTTTGAAAAATAAAAGAAAAAGAATATGAAAAGATTAATAAAAAAAATCGCCTATATAGTGTGTATTTCAGTCATGTTTTTTACAACCGGCTGTAATGACATTTTTAATCAGGTAACCGAACTGAATACAAGTCGTTTATTCCGTCCGATAAGTTTTGCAGCTACAGTGAATAAGACCCAGGTTACACTAAGTTGGGTAGCTGTGAATAATGCAACTTCTTATACGTTGCAAGTAAGTTTAGATAGTTTGGATTATAGCAAACCTGTGGTTGATACTACCCTCACACAACTATCTTATGTGAAGGAATTTGCCGGTGCTACAACATATTATGCCAAAATACGTGCAAATGCCATTGACACAACCAAAATCAAAAATTCCGGTTTCAATTCTACGCTGTCATTTAAAACTCAATCAGAGAATATTTTTGGTATAAATGTTCCGTTTATGGCAGCAATGAATTCACTCGATATTAAATGGTTGCCAAAAGCAAATGTAACTCACTTGGTTATAACAGCAAGCGATAATACCACTTCAACAGTGAGTATCACAAGCGATGAAGCGGCAGCAGGTGAAAAAGTAATTGCTTCTCTTCCAAATTCAAACTATACAATTCAGATTTATAACAAAGACATTATACGAGGCAAAACGTCAGCTCTTGTTGAAGGTGACTACTATCTTGATTCAGGTGCCGACCTTCCTACTAACATTACAAATGCAACAGCAGGTCAGGTAATTATTTTGGCCCCGGGTGTGAATTTCCCTATGGGTGGAGGTACATATCGCTTTAGTAAAGACGTAAAAGTAAGGGGATTATCAGCAACTAATCGTCCGATTGTTTGTATGTCCGGCGCTACACCAACTGCAACATCAAGTATGTTAGGTTTTGTGGATCAATCGACAATGAACTACGTTAAATTTGAAAATATTGATTTTACCGGTTATTGTGATAACAACACAGCAGCCATTAAGATTGGATATTTGTTCAATAACAATTTAATGACAACAGTAAAATCATTATCGTTTAAAAATTGTAATTTGCATAATTTTGGGAATACACCTATGCGTCTACAAGCTTCAAAAGGTCAGTCAATTGACACGTTAAGCTTTAATAGTTGCGTAATAAATGAAATCGGTTTCTCGAGCACTTATGCTATTGTAAACAGTAACTCAGCCGACTACTTTAAAAATATTTATTTCAACAATTGCACGGTGTACAACTTTAAAGGATCATTGGTTTTACGTACTGCAACTGCTTCGGTTGTGGCTACAATGGGAAACCTGAATATTACCAATTGTACGATAAACCAGAGTATGCAAGATCCAAGTTCAGCCAGGTATTTAATTGATGCAAATGGTACAACCTTCACCAATGGGATTAACATTAAGAACTGCATTTTGGGCAGTTCAGGAGCTGCCATTGGTGCCAACGGAATGAGATACCTTACAGGTACAATCGTTAACATTACCGGCACGTATTATACAACCGATTATGTGGATGATCCTATTCCAGCTCCTGCAACAAGCACTTCTATAAAATCTAAAATGACTCTGTATTCAGGAGCATCAACTGCATTGTGGAATAATCCTTTAACAGGTGATTTTACACTGAAAGATGCCGCTTTTCCTGGAAAAGGTACGGCAGGTGATTTGAGGTGGTATTAATTAAAACTCGGGATATTTGCCTGAACTATTGGCAAATATCCCGAAACTATCCTAACGTGTTGTGTAAGCTTATTCCTTATTTTCAAACAAATCAATTCATCAAACAATGAGTTTATATAAAAACTTACGAAATTTCGCAGGTATTCTGGTTTTATTTTCTGTTTCGGGCTACATGGGGGCAAAAAACACCTATGATTATCTCTATCAAAATCTCCCGTTCCCGATGCCGAAAGTGGAAGCTCCCGTATTTAAAAACAATACGGTTTCGGTTGCTGAATTCGGTGGAAAAGGAGACGGAATTACGCTTAATACCGAAGCGTTTCGTAAAGCGATTGAAGCATTATCGATTAAAGGCGGAGGTAAACTTGTTGTTCCGGCAGGAGTTTGGTTCACCGGACCCATCGAGTTGAAATCGAATATCAACCTGCATTTGGAAAAGGGTGCACTTATTTTGTTTTCTCCGGATTTCAATTTGTATCCGTTGGTAAATACTATTTTTGAAGGATTGGAAACGCGTCGTTGTCAATCGCCCATTTCAGCCAGAAATGCAGTCAATGTAGCCATCACAGGCGAAGGGTCCATCAACGGTTCAGGCGCTGCTTGGCGACCCCTGAAAAAGTCGAAAGTAACCGATACGCAATGGAAGAAAGTAGTAAAATCGGGTGGTGTGCTAAAGGATCCGGGTTTTTGGTTTCCTTCAAAAGGTTCGTTGAAGGGTCAATCAATGAGCGATATGAATGTTCCAAACCAAAAACTTACAGACGCTGAATGGATAGAAATCAAAGATTTCCTTCGTCCGGCAATGATAAATCTGATTGAATGTAAAAACGTGATATTGCAAGGTGTTTTGTTCGAAAATTCTCCCAGTTGGAATATTCATCCCTTACTGTGTACTAACCTGATAGTGGATAATATAACGGTTCGGAATCCGGCGTATGCACAAAATGGTGATGGAATTGATGTGGAATCGTGCAAAAATGTATTGATTTTAAACAGCAGTTTCGATGTGGGTGACGATGCCATTTGTATCAAATCAGGCAAAGACGAAGAAGGTCGGCGTCGTGCCCGACCAACGGAAAACATGATTGTTGACAATTGCAAAGTTTTTCAAGCCCATGGTGGATTTGTGGTAGGAAGTGAGATGTCAGGTGGTGTTCGGAATATATCCGTACGTAATTGCCAGTTTCTGGGAACGGATGTCGGACTTCGTTTTAAAAGCAACCGTGGTCGAGGCGGACTCGTTGAAAATATCTATATCAGTGACATTTACATGTTCGATATAGTGACCGATTCATTTTTGTTCGATTTATATTATGGTGGAAAATCGGCTTCAGAATCGTTGGAAGACGGCGATGAAACTCCCACTCAGACTCAAAATCCTCCGGTAACTGCTGAAACTCCTTCGTTTCGAAATATCTTTGTCAAGAATATCGTTTCACGCAATGCGCGCAGAGCCATGTTTTTCAATGGATTACCCGAAATGAATATTTCAAATATTAATGTAGAAAATGCAGTAATAACTTCTCAGTTTGGTGCAGTAATTTTCGAATCTGATGGAATTAAATTTAAAAACATACATATTGTTCCTCAATCGGGACCTGCACTCACCCTTAAAAATGTCAAAAACTTTGATTTAAAAGAGTTTATTTATCCCGATTCGCTTCCGGAAGTAGTGAAAATTATTGGAAAATCGAAGAATATACAACTTCCAGAATCTATTGATAAACAAAAAATTATTGATATAAAATAATCACCGGTAAGTTCGACAGGAAACAATTATAAAAATTGGTTTTTTTTCATCGTAGTTTAGATTAAAGGTTTGTAATTAGGCGAAAGCGTGGCGTAGTGATATCGACACGCTTTCATTTTTAAAAAAACCACCAACTAATGTAATTTTTAAAAAAAATAGAACCTTTCAATCGTTTTCCCTTTTTATCAGGGTCTGCTGAAAAACGCTGGCAGGTTGAAAGACTTATAGGGAGCTTCTTTAAGAAACAAGAACAGTGATTAACCGCAATTGAATAATCGATCAAAATAAAGCCGGTCAGTAAGTTATACCAATTGTACGTATAAAACAGTCCAAACTGTTTTATACGTTTACTGTTGTTAATGCCGATGCATACAAATAAATAGTACAATAAGACGAAGTCGAAATTGGACTATATTATTTGTGCAATCGGTATTAAATAAGAAGTGTTGAAATAAAAAAACGACGGAATCAAGAATTAATTAGTACATTTGCACCGCTAAAAGAACTCGCCGCGCAAGCAATATACGGAACAAACGATATAGGTGGATCTATTCTACCTGTATTTTTTTTGTGGTTAAGCGAAGTGAAACCGAAAGAAAAACTACTGTACAACCCCACCGGAAACTGTAGGAGTAGCAATACTTTTAATAACTTACTCCTGACAAACGGGAAATAAACTGACAAAAAATGAATACATCCTTACCAAAAAATGAATATAGTATGAATATGAAAACATGCTTTTCTTTATCCCTTTTTCTTTTACTCAACCTATCGATATTTGGGGCAATCCCAACCGGTTATTACGCAAATCTGGAAGGAAAGAAAACAGCCGAACTTAAAACGGCTGCATTCCTTGCCATAAAAACCCATGTCAGTTTGAAATATGATAATCTGTGGATTTATTTTCCAAAGACCGATTTCTTGCCATCCAATTCAACAGAGATATGGGATATGTATTCGAACAATATTGTCTTTTTTAGTAATCATAGTTCAATTGACAAGGAACATTGTGTGCCCAACTCGTGGTGGGGCGGCCCAACCGTTGATAATGAATACGCTTATGGCGATTTAATGAACCTTTATCCTTCGAATAATTCAATAAACCGATCGAAAAGTAATAACCCATTGAGTGAAGTTGGGGCAACCACTATGGATAATGGTCTGAGCAAAAGCGGAACGTCGATAACCGATGGATATTCCGGAAAAGGATTTGAGCCGGCTGATGAATACAAAGGCGATTTTGCCCGGACGTATTTTTATATGGCAACATGCTATCAGGATTATACCACATGGCTAAGTGACAACACCGGACAATATGAGATAACCGGGGGTGTATATCCATCGTTTCAACCTTGGGCGATTCCATTGTTGCTGAAATGGAACAGGATGGACCCTGTGAGTGAAAAAGAACTGGAACGAAATGAAACGGTTTATACACTTCAGCATAACCGGAATCCGTTTATTGATTATCCGCAGTTGGTGGAATATATATGGGGAAATATGAAAGACAGTACCTTTAGTTTTGCAACTGCAACAGGTATTGAATGTCCTGTCACCCGAAAACTTTCGATTTACCCCAATCCGGCAAAAGATCATGTCCAATTAAATTTTGATGAAAACGTAGGTACATTTCATTATAGTATCTATTCGATGACCGGATACCTGGTTTCATCGGGTGAGACGGCAGAACATTCCATTGACGTTTCTAACTTAAAGAGCGGTATTTATTCATGTGTTGTGGAAACAGCTTCGGAACGATTAGTGAGTCGGTTAATCATTTTGTAAAGATACTATATGCGGAATTAATCACTGTTTCGTTATTGAACAAAAATACCTTCTGACTGAATTTCCAGCAATAGAGAAGTCGGGTTATTGCGTTGGACAAATACAATAGTTTATCACTTCCATCGAAAGTCTGGAAGCTGCAACTGCTTGGAATATGAAGAAAAAGATGGAAAAGCTAAAGAAAAAGGTTTTTTATTTCATTTTACAAATACTTTTCCCAGAGAATGTAGTATGCTTTGCTGCTTGAAAATGACTTTATAAGGAACGACTAAATATGTTCCCCGAATACAACGACTACGACAACACTCAGGATAAGTTGGAGAAAATAACATAAGACCTAACAGGTTTTGGAAACCTGTTAGGTCCGCATTATTGAAATACGTAAAAAATGTTCGTTCATTTTTATCAATGCAAATATATAAGTATAAAAATCAAACCAATATAGTATGTCCAAATCAGCCTTAAAAAAACACCTTCAATCGCTCACTAAAGAGCAAATGATTGAAACCGTACTTGAAATGTACGATAATATGAAGCCTGTAAAGGAATATCTTGAATTTTTTCTAAATCCGAACGAAAAAGAAATGTTTGAGAAATATAGAACCGTTATTGTCAATGAGTTTTATCCAAAAGGAAAATATTTCGATCCAAAGACACGCTTTTCGGTTGCTAAAAAAGCTATAGCCGATTTTCGTGCATTAAAACCTGCATCCGAATTATTAGCCGACTTAATGCTTACTTTGCCCGAAATGGCCTGTCAGTTTACTTACAATTATGGCGATATGTCGGAACAATATTACAACAGCGCTTACAATAACTTTAAAGCCGCATTGCAATATATGGACAAAAATAATTTATTAGATGCATTTAAGCTTCGTTGCGTGGATTGTTTGAAATGGGCTTCGGTTTGCGGGTATGGATTTGCAGATGATATTTCCGACATTTATTATCAATACTACAACGATTAATTCTTATGTTCTCCGAATACAACGACTACGAAAACACTCAGGATAAGTTGGAGAAGATGCCTTTGTACATTAAAGGCAGAGAAATATTGGATTTGGTGCGTACCATTGCCGACCTGATTGATGATGAAAATGAGCATTTCGGTTGGACAAAAAAATTGATGCTGGAAGATGTGTATATGCTTACGGCTAAAATAGCAGCTGCCGAAGGAGGTGATTTGTACGATATCCGCATGGGAAATGCTGCCATTATCCGAAAATCGGCTATGAGTCTGAAATTGCATATACACTCGCTTCGGGACTTTGGTTTTGAACATGCCGACTATTACCAACTGGTTCGTGATAAAGTGGAAGAATACCGGCTGCTGTTTATCGATTGGGTGGCCGGTTTCGATAAGACCCATTATATCACCGACCGTTGGGGGCTTTTTAATCCACCGGGAGTTAGTCCGTTTGATGAGCCGGAAGACTCGGACGGCGATTTTAATCCGGATTGGATGAATGATTTTTTTGATGATGATGATGAAGAATAACTGCATTTTATTCATCGGATGGCTGCATCTATGAATAGTCGGGGCATGACTTACATCGGAGACCTGAAATAATCACGACAACATACATCCTTTCTCACTTTTCACCTCAAAATCACCCGTTTTTATCTTTCACTAAATCAAAGATTTACAAACTTTCTTATACAAGTCGTATTTGGAGTACATTTCACCTAAATTCTATAATAGAAAGTATTAATGATAAAGTTGAGCTTTTGAATATAATCCAAGTAAGTAGGATTATCCGAGAATAGCTTTATTATTTTTTGAATTCAAGCGTTAAATGCAACTTTAGGAAAGTAGAATAATTTTATTTTTTCAGAAGAAAGAGGTTTAGTTCTTGGAGGAGAAAATGGGAAAAGATTAAGTAATAAACCAGTTTAATTGATTTTTTTCGTACTTTTGCCCCATGTATTACCGTCGAAAAATATTATTAGCGTTGTTGGAAACCTTTGAAAACAAACTGGATAAAATACGTTTGCAGAAGTTGCTTATGCTTGTAAGCAAGCAGCAGGAGAAAGCTGATTTTTATTTTGTGCCATACAAGTATGGTTGTTATTCGTTTCAGGCCAACGCCGATTTTCATACTATGACCAAGTACAATCAGGTGATAGAAGAAGGTAAAACATGGGTAAAAACAGATACTGTCAGTTATATGCCCAAATTGAAAGAACGGGATCGCAAGTCTATTTTGTATGCAAAAAACCTTTATGGTAACCTGAGTGCTGATGAATTAATAAAGCTTACCTATATCCAATTTCCGTATTACGCACTGAACAGCATTATAGCTAAAGAGCGCTTAAGTGCCGATGAATATCGTCGCGTTACTGACAGCAAACCAGTAAACAAGAAAACGATTTTATTTACTATTGGATACGAAGGCATCAGTCTGGAAGAATACCTGAATAAGCTTATTCGCAACGATGTAAAAGTGCTGTGCGACGTGCGCAAAAACTCGCTCAGCATGAAATTCGGTTTTAGCAAATCGCAACTTCAAAGTGCTTGCGAAGGAGTCGGTATCAGCTATATACATCTACCGGAATTGGGGATAGAGTCAGACAAACGACAGGAATTAAACTCTCAGGCAGATTATGACAGATTATTTACTGTCTACCGCAAGGAAGTGTTACCACCTGTGTTGGTTAGTCAGGAAAAATTATTGAAACTGTTGAAAGATAAAAAACGAATTGCTTTGACTTGTTTCGAAGCCAATATATGCCAATGCCACCGCAAACATTTGGCTGATGCTATTGTAAACCTCCCCGGCTTTAAGTATGAACTAAAACATATCTAATATGGCACTAACCAAAGTTCTCATTACCGTGAAAACTTATCCGGCTATTTCCAAAAAGTACGAAGAACTTGTTTGTACAGCCGGTTTCAGGGAGGATGGTAGTTGGGTGCGCATATATCCTATTCAATTTCGTAAAAAAGCATACCATGAACAGTACGCCAAATATGAATGGATTGAACTTGATTTGGTGAAAAATACGTCAGATTCACGCCCCGAAAGCTACAGGCCAGTTTCGCACGATCAGCCCATTCGGGTACTCGGTAAAATTGACCCCGATGGTGATGCCTGGTTGGAACGTCGTAAATATGTTTTGAATAAGGTTTATACAAATATGACGAAATTAATTGCAGAAGCAAAAAATAAAGCCATTTGTACCTCACTTGCTGTATTTAAACCCACCAAAGTGATGGATTTTATATGGGAGGAAGTAGACAGAGCATGGACAAGTGATAAACTGGCACAGTTCAAACAATTTAATTTATTTCAGAGTGCAGACGAAAAGCAGTTTGAGGTAATGAGAAAGTTACCCTATAAATTCAGCTTTATTTATCAAGATGAGGAAGGGAAACAAAGCAAAACGATGATAGAAGACTGGGAAACTGGTCAACTTTACTGGAATAGTTTGCATCGTTGGAAAGGCAATGAACAAAAAGCCTGCGAAGATGTCCGCAAGAAGTATCTTGATAATTTCGCTCAAACAAAGGACTTATATTTCTTTATGGGAACAACCCAAGTCCACCATTTTAGAGGGAAAAACCCTTTCTTGATTATTGGCACTTTCCATCCGAAACATATTTCGCAATTAGAACTTTTTTGAGATAAAACATACTATTAATTTTAAACTTCATTGATTCAGTGAAGCCTTTATTTATGAATTAACCCTTCAGCATAAAATCTAATTCATACAATCTTTCCCCGATTTCACCTCAAAATCACCCATTTTTATCTTTCACTAAATCAATGAATTAAGAACTTTCTTATACAAGTTGTATTACAAGTTGTACAAGCAAATTTTGGAGTTGCCTTAGTTTTGCATCGTCTGAATCAACAAAGGAAGCGATGTTGCTATCCGGGTTTAGAGGAAGGCAAAATTTTATATGAGTATTGTTCAAAATCCCATCATGGGTCAAATGAGGAAATCGTTTGCTAATGTAAACACGTATGTTCACAAAGGACAGAATGTGGTTAGTTCCAAGGCGTTCATTCGTAAAAACATGAACAATGATTCGCAAAAAGCCCAACGGGCAAGTTTTAAACTTATTTCGGACGCGTACCAGTCAATTGGCGGGTTTATCAATTCAGGATTTCCAGTACGTCCCGAAAAACAGTCTCCGTACAATTATTTTATGTCGTTGAATCTGCCAAACGCCATTGATAACTCGGGAGAAGTGCCGGTTATTGATTACAGCCTGTTGCAGATTTCCAAGGGAAGTTTACCGGGTATAAATGTCCTTTCGGCAACTGTTACTGCTGATGGAATTTCGCTTGATTGTGAATCGTGCTTTGGTTATGGAATGAATGCAGCATCCGATGACCAGATCACTGTGCTTCGCAGAACCGGAAACGGAGCGTTGTATTTTGCTAAACAACTTCGTGGTACAGAACTGGAATGTCAGCTTGTTCTGACCGTTCCCTCCGTGGCAAAGGAAAACATTGAGTTTGTGTATGCTTTTGTAACTTCAGCTGATGGGAAAAAAGCATCGAACTCAGTATTCGTTCCACTTACCTGACAGTTGGTTTATTTTGCAATTCTAAAAGATTCCCTGCAGGGTTGAAGACTTGTGGGGAATCTTTTAGAACCAATATGCAAGAATATATGTCAACAAATATCACGAACGCGGTGAGTACCTATCGCGAGTGAAAGAAGCAAAAAACCAGTGAGTGGAAAACGACTTTGTGCAGTCTAAAACCCGCGTCTAAACTATGTTTTACAACAGAAATAAAAATATTTTCATTAGGTGTATTGCCAATTAAAATATTATATCTATCTTTGCAACCCATTTTGGAGAAAAAACCAAAGGGATAAAAATAAAGCAGTTAAAGTTATCAAAAACAAAGTAAAATGCCTACAATTCAGCAATTAGTTAGAAAAGGAAGAGCAGAACTCATAGACAAAAGCAAGTCGCCGGCACTGGATTCATGTCCACAACGTCGCGGTGTTTGTGTTCGTGTGTACACTACAACTCCAAAAAAACCGAACTCGGCTATGCGTAAAGTGGCTCGTGTACGTTTAACTAACCAAAAAGAAGTGAATGCATACATACCGGGCGAAGGACATAACTTACAGGAACACTCTATCGTAATGGTTCGTGGTGGACGTGTAAAAGACCTTCCGGGAGTACGTTATCACGTGGTTCGTGGAACACTCGATACAGCCGGCGTTACCGGCCGCACACAACGTCGTTCGAAATATGGAGCAAAACGTCCGAAAGCAGGAGCTGCAACCGCTAAAGGTGCACCCGCTAAAGGAACAAAAAAGAAATAAGAAACCCCTAAATCCCCTGACCTCTATCCCCCTTCGGGTACTTTCTCCAAATAGAGAAAGAAAATAGGGAAAAAAGTTTATGGGACTTAAGGAAAATTCCTTTCAAAAAAACTAACAAAATCAAGTTTAAACACTTGTTTGCGTTTTAAGGTAGCAGATGAAAGGTTGAGTAAATGACTCGGAGGAGTTATTGAAGTAAGACTAAAAGCAACCAAAAAAACAAAAACGGAAATTTTAAGTAAAAATGAGAAAATCGAAACCAAAAAAGAGGGTCGTATTACCTGATCCGGTTTTCAATGAGTCAATGGTAACAAAATTTGTTAACCACTTGATGTATGATGGTAAAAAATCAACTGCCTTCGACATTTTCTATTCATCGCTGGAGACTGTAAAAAACAAGCTCCCTAACGAAGAAAAATCCCCACTTGAAATTTGGAAAAAAGCCCTCGAAAATATTACTCCGCTGGTAGAAGTTAAATCTCGTCGCGTGGGTGGTGCTACATTCCAAGTTCCTACAGAAATCCGAGCTGATCGCAAGGAATCAATTTCAATGAAAAATCTTATATTATACTCTCGCAAACGCGGAGGACGCTCGATGGCCGATAAATTGGCTGCCGAAATCGTTGATGCCTTCAATAATCAGGGCGGTGCTTTCAAACGTAAAGAAGATATGCATCGTATGGCTGAAGCCAACCGCGCATTTGCTCACTTTAGATTTTAATTGAATCAAGAAAGCAAGATAAAAAAGAAAATTACAGTTAATAAATGGCTAAAGGAGATTTAAGTTATAATAGGAACATCGGTATCATGGCGCATATCGACGCCGGAAAGACAACAACTTCCGAGCGTATTCTGTTCTACACCGGTTTGACACACAAAATCGGTGAAGTACATGATGGTGCTGCTACTATGGACTGGATGGAACAAGAACAAGAACGCGGTATTACTATTACTTCGGCTGCAACTACAACCTCGTGGGAGTATCTGGGTGAAAAATATAAAATCAACCTGATTGACACTCCGGGACACGTTGACTTCACCGTTGAAGTGGAACGTTCGTTGCGCATTTTGGATGGAGCTGTGGCTACTTTCTGTGCCGTTGGCGGCGTTGAACCACAATCGGAAACAGTGTGGCGTCAGGCTGACAAATATAGCGTTCCTCGTATCGGTTTTGTAAACAAAATGGATCGTTCGGGAGCTGATTTCTATGAAGTGGTTCGTCAGGTAAGAGTTGTACTTGGTGCAAAACCTTGTCCCATTCAAATTCCTATCGGAGCTGAAGAAAAATTCAAAGGCGTTATTGATTTAGTGGAAATGAAAGCAATTCTGTGGCACGATGAAACCATGGGAGCACAATACGATGTGGAAGAAATTCCGGCTGATTTATTAGCCGAAGCGCAAGAATGGAGAGATAAAATGCTCGAAATTGTAGTTGAATATGATGATGTTTTGATGCAAAAATATTTTGATGATCCTTCTACCATTACGGTTGATGAAATCAAAGCTGCGATACGCAAAGCAACCCTTTCGATGGAAATCAATCCAATGATTTGTGGTTCAGCTTTCAAAAATAAAGGAGTGCAAACTATGCTTGATGCCGTTTGTGCTTACCTTCCTAGTCCGTTGGATGCTCCGGAAACGATTGGTTTCGATCCTCGCTTCGAAGATAAACAAGTGGTACGTCATCCGGATGCTAAAGAACCGTTGTGTGCATTGGCATTCAAGATTGCAACCGATCCTTATGTTGGACGTTTGTGTTTCTTCCGGGTTTACTCAGGGAAGCTTGAAGCAGGTTCGTATGTTTATAATACCCGTTCAGAAAAGAAAGAACGTATTTCGCGTATCTTCCAAATGCACTCTAACAAACAAAATGCCGTCGAATTGATTTCAGCAGGTGATATAGGTGCCGGAGTTGGATTTAAAGATATTCGTACCGGTGATACCTTGTGCGACGAAGCGCATCCAATAGTATTGGAATCGATGGACTTCCCAAAACCCGTTATAGGTATCTCCATTGAACCAAAAACGCAAAAAGACTTAGATAAATTAGGAATCGGATTGGCTAAACTGGCTGAAGAAGATCCAACATTTACGGTACACACAGAAGAACAATCGGGACAAACCATCATTAGTGGAATGGGTGAACTTCACCTCGAAATTATTATTGACCGCTTGAAACGTGAGTTTAAAGTGGAATGTAATCAGGGTCGTCCGCAAGTTTCATATAAAGAAGCGATTACACAAGCAGTGCAAATCCGCGAAGTGTACAAAAAACAATCGGGTGGTCGTGGTAAGTTTGCCGATATGATTGTACGCGTTGAACCTGCTGACAAAGATTTTGAAGGTACATTACAATTTGTAGATTCGGTAAAAGGTGGTAACATCCCAAAAGAATTTATTCCTTCTATTCAAAAAGGCTTCAATATCGCCATGAAAAATGGTGTATTAGCAGGTTTTCCTTTGAATTCTTTGAAAGTAACAGTTCTTGACGGTTCATATCACGCTGTGGATTCGGATCAATTATCATTCGAAATTTGTGCTCAAATAGCTTATAAAAACGCTTGTGCCAAAGCAAAACCAGTTTTGTTGGAACCAATCATGAAAATGGAAGTGGTAACACCGGAAGAAAATATGGGTGATGTGATTGGTGACTTAAACAAACGACGAGGTCAGGTAGAAGGAATGGAATCGAGCCGTACCGGCGCACGTATTGTAAAAGCAAAAGTTCCATTGTCCGAAACATTCGGTTATGTAACTGCTTTACGTACAATCAGCTCGGGTCGTGCGACATCTTCGATGGAATTTGATCATTATGCCGAAGTAACCAATGCAATCGCCAAAGTGGTTGTAGCTGAAGTTAAGGGGAAAGTAGAATTACTTTAAAAAGTTGATAGTTGACAGTTCAAAGTTGACAGTTCAAAATAATAATTGAAAATTGATTGGCGGTTAGCGAATGACTCTTAACCGGAATCAATTTCAAACAAAACAAAATAATTAATATAAAAAACGACAATGAGTCAAAAAATCAGAATTAAATTAAAATCTTACGATCACAACCTGGTAGATAAATCAGCTGAAAAGATTGTAAAAACAGTAAAAGCTACAGGAGCAATAGTAAGTGGACCAATTCCATTACCAACTCACAAACGTATTTTCACTGTGAACCGTGCTACTTTCGTAAACAAAAAATCTCGCGAGCAATTTGAACTTTGTTCATACAAACGCCTGATTGACATTTACAGCTCAACCAGCAAAACTGTTGATGCACTAATGAAACTTGAATTGCCAAGTGGAGTTGAAGTAGAAATCAAAGTATAAAGATGCCCCCTAACCCCCTAAAGGGGGAAGAAGTGAGGGGACAGAAACAAATAATTATTAACAACGCTTCCGAAATCCCCCCTTTAGGGGGTTAGGGGGCAGATACAACAATTGAAATGCCAGGATTATTAGGAAAAAAAATCGGAATGACATCCGTTTTCAGTGCCGATGGTAAAAACGTACCATGCACTGTTATCGAAGCAGGTCCTTGTGTTGTTACTCAAATCAAAACTGTAGAAACCGACGGTTACGAAGCTGTTCAGGTAGGATTTCAGGTTAAAACTGAAAAACATACCAACAAAGCTGAAGCCGGAATTTTCAAAGCAGCCGGAGTAGCACCACAAAGACACTTGGTTGAGTTCAAAGGATTCGAAACAGAATTCAAATTAGGTGATGCTATCACCTGCGAAATGTTTGAAGCAGACACGTTCGTCGACGTAGTTGGGACTTCAAAAGGTAAAGGATTCCAGGGTGTTGTAAAACGCCATGGATTTGCTGGAGTAGGAGAGACTACTCACGGTCAGAGCGACCGTCTTCGTGCACCGGGTTCGTTAGGAGCTTCATCGTATCCTTCGCGCGTATTTAAAGGTATGCGTATGGGTGGTCGCATGGGTGGCGATAAAGTTACTATGCAAAACCTCCAGATTTTAAAAGTTATTCCGGAACACAATTTGATTTTAATCAAAGGTTCTGTGCCGGGTGCTAAAGGTTCAATCGTAATCATCAATAAATAACCATGGAACTGAATATAGTAAATATTAAAGGAGAAGACACAGGAAGAAAAGTATCGTTGAACGATACTATCTTCGGTATTGAGCCAAATGACCATGCTATTTATTTAGATGTGAAACAATATTTGGCAAACCAACGTCAGGGAACACACTCGTCGAAAGGCCGTAGCCAGTTGTCAGGTAGTACACGTAAATTAGGTAAGCAAAAAGGCGGCGGCGGCGCTCGTCCGGGCGATATTAAGTCTGGTATTCGTGTCGGTGGTGGTCGTATGTTCGGTCCTACACCACGCGATTACAGCTTCAAACTGAATAAAAAAGTAAAACAATTGGCACGCAGATCGGCTTTATCGTATAAAGCTTTAAGCAACTTGATTACTGTTGTTGATAAAATCGAATTTGAAGGAGCAAAAACGAAAGATTTCGTTGCAATGACAAAAAGTTTACAAGTAGCTGATAAAAAACCGTTAATTGTTTTAGCAAATGCAAATAAAAACGTATATTTGTCGGCTCGTAATTTGACCTCTTCAAAAGTCGTAACGGTTTCGGAATTAAGCACTTATACAGTTCTTAATGCCAAAACACTTGTGTTAACTGAAGATGCAGTTACAGCAATTGAACAAATTTTTAAAGCATAAGGAGACAGAATATGGGAATTATCATAAAACCAATCGTTACAGAAAAGATGACTCACTTGGGCGACAAACTGAACCGCTATGGCTTTAGAGTTCAAAAAGACGCCAACAAGATAGAGATCAAACAAGCTGTTGAAGCTATGTATGATGTTACTGTAAATGAAGTAAATACATTGGTTGTAGCACCTAAGAAAAAAAGCCGCTTTACCAAAGGTGGTGTAATTAAAGGAAGTGCGTCAGCTTACAAAAAAGCTATCGTTACAGTGAAAGAAGGAGAAAAAATTGATTTTTATAGCAATATTTAAACAGAAAAATGGCTGTACGTAAACTAAGACCCACAACACCGGGACAAAGACACAAGATTATTGGTACATTCGACACAATTACTGCGAGTGCACCAGAGAAATCTCTTGTTGTAGGCGGATCAAAATCCGGAGGTCGTAACCATGATGGTAAAATGACCATGCGCTACTTAGGTGGCGGACACAAGAAGAAATATAGAGTAATTGACTTTAAACGCAACAAAGACGGTGTTCCTGCAACAGTTAAAGAAATCGAATATGATCCAAATCGTTCGGCTCGTATCGCATTGCTTTATTATGCTGATGGGGAAAAAACATATATTCTTGCACCAAACGGATTGCAAGTTGGTCAGATCGTTGTTTCCGGAGCAGAAGCTGCTCCCGAAGTTGGTAATGCATTACCGTTGCAAAACATTCCACTGGGTACTATAATTCACAGTATTGAATTACGCCCGGGTCAAGGTGCCGCTATGGTGCGCTCGGCAGGAACTTTTGCTCAACTCACTTCGCGTGAAGATAAGTATGCTATTGTCAAATTACCTTCGGGTGAAGTACGTAAGATTTTAGGTACTTGTAAAGCTACTATCGGTAGTGTAGGAAACTCTGATCACGCATTGGAAAGATCAGGAAAAGCAGGTCGCTCACGTTGGCTTGGACGTCGTCCACGCGTTCGTGGTGTTGCTATGAACCCGGTTGATCACCCCATGGGTGGTGGTGAAGGCCGCGCTTCTGGAGGACACCCACGTTCTCGCAAAGGCTTGTTAGCCAAAGGGTACAAAACACGTGCTCCTAAAAAGCAATCGAGTCAATATATTATTGAAAGAAAGAAAAAATAATCAGAAAACTAAGTAAATAATATGAGCCGTTCATTAAAAAAAGGACCATACATCAACCTGAAGCTTGAGACTAAAGTTTTAGCCATGAATGAAAGCGGTAAAAAAACCGTTATCAAAACATGGGCTCGTGCTTCAATGATATCACCTGATTTTGTAGGTCACACAATTGCAGTTCACAATGGTAATAAGTTTATCCCCGTATATGTAACCGAAAATATGGTAGGACACAAGTTAGGCGAATTTTCACCTACTCGTAACTTCCGCGGTCACGGTGGTAAGAAAAAATAATCCATTGAAATTTTAAATCAGAAAAAAATAAACATTTCAAAAAAATGGGTGCAAGAAAAAAAATATCAGCCGACGCAAAAAAAGAAGCTAACAAGACTCTTTACTTTGCCAAGCTCAACGGAGTTCCTACCTCACCTCGCAAAATGCGCCTTGTGGCAGACATGATTCGTGGCATGGAAGTGAACAAAGCTTTGAGTGTATTGAAGTTTTCTTCCAAAGAAGCTTCGGGAAGATTAGAAAAACTGCTGAAATCAGCTATTGCCAACTGGGAAGCCAAAACAGAGCAAAAAGCCGATAATGCTAACTTATATGTAAGTGGAATTGCTGTTGATTCAGCTACTATGCTGAAACGGTTACGCACAGCTCCTCAAGGCCGTGGATACCGCGTTCGCAAACGTTCAAACCACGTTACATTGTTTGTTGATACAAAAAATACTAACGATAACCAAATTTAATTGCTCGATGGGACAAAAAATTAATCCAATAAGTAACCGTTTAGGAATCATACGTGGATGGGATTCAAACTGGTATGGTGGAAACAATTATGGTGAAACCATTCTTGAAGACCACAAAATCAGAAAATATCTCAATGCCCGTCTAGCAAAAGCAAGCATTTCACGTATTGTTATCGAACGTACGTTGAAACTTGTTACTATCACTGTTTGTACTGCCCGTCCCGGTATCATTATCGGAAAAGGTGGACAAGAAGTGGATAAATTAAAAGAAGAATTGAAAAAAATTACTGACAAAGAAGTACAAATCAATATCTTCGAAGTAAAACGCCCTGAACTGGATGCTGTTATCGTTGCAAACAACGTGGCACGTCAGGTTGAAGGAAAGATAGCTTACCGTCGCGCAACCAAGATGGCTATTGCCTCTACCATGCGTATGGGAGCAGAAGGAATCAAAATTATGTGTTCAGGTCGTCTGAATGGTGCTGAGATGGCACGTTCGGAAATGTATAAAGAAGGAAGAACTCCTTTGCATACCTTCAGGGCTGATATCGATTATGCCCACGCTGAAGCATTGACTAAAGTAGGGTTGATTGGCATCAAAGTCTGGATTTGTCGTGGCGAAATCTACGGTAAAAAAGACTTAGCTCCAAACTTCACAGCTTCCAAAGAATCATCCCGTGGTGGTGACCGCAGCTACAATGACCGTGGCGATCGCAAGGATCGTAACGACCGTGGTGGAAAAGGTGGTTTTAAAAAGAGAAAAAATTAACTGTTATAAATGAATTTGATTTAAGGAAAATATTATGTTACAACCTAAAAAAACAAAGTTCAGGAGACAGCAGAAGGGGCGCATGAAAGGAAATGCCCAAAGAGGTAATCAGTTGGCGTTCGGTTCTTTTGGAATAAAATCGTTAGAATCTAAATGGTTAACTGGTCGTCAAATTGAAGCCGCCCGTATTGCTGTAACCCGCTATATGCAAAGACAAGGACAAATCTGGATTCGAGTGTTTCCGGATAAACCTATCACAAAGAAGCCTGCAGAGGTACGTATGGGTAAGGGTAAAGGTGCTCCGGAAGGTTTTGTGGCTCCTGTAACACCTGGACGGATGTTGTTTGAAGTAGAAGGTGTATCCTTCGAAATAGCAAAAGAAGCATTACGTTTGGCAGCTCAAAAATTACCCGTAACTACCAAATTTGTAGTAAGACGAGATTATGATTCAACTTCTGTAATTGTATAAGGAAAATGAAAACAAGAGAAATAAAAGAATTAAACAACAAAGAGATTCAAGAACGCATGGATGCTGAAAAAGAGCACTTGGTTCGTTTAAAATTGAATCATGCCATTTCTCCACTTGATAATCCATTGCAAATCAAAGAGGTTCGTAGAACTATTGCCCGTTTTGCTACTGAGTTACGTCAGCGAGAAATTAATAAATAAAATTAAGACCCTGATGGAAACAAGAAATTTAAGAAAAGAAAGAACAGGTGTCGTTTTTAGCAACAAGATGGACAAAACCATTACTATTGCTGTAAAATGGAAAGAGAAACACCCTATTTACGGAAAATTCGTAAATAAAACGAAGAAATATCATGCTCATGACGAGAAAAACGAATGTAACATTGGCGACACTGTACGCATTATGGAAACCCGCCCGCTGAGTAAATTAAAAAGATGGAGATTAACCGAAATTATCGAAAGAGTTAAGTAATTATGATACAACAAGAATCAAGACTCATAGTAGCCGATAACAGTGGAGCTAAAACCTGCCTCTGTATCCGCGTATTAGGAGGAACCAGCAAACGTTACGCTACATTGGGCGATATCATTGTTGTTGCCGTGAAAAGTGTAATACCTTCAAGCGACATCAAAAAAGGTATTGTTTCAAAAGCCGTTATCGTTCGTACGAAAAAGGAAGTTCGTCGTCCCGATGGATCTTATATTCGTTTTGATGATAATGCCTGCGTATTGTTAAACAATGCCGGTGAAATCCGTGGGAGCCGTATCTTCGGCCCTGTAGCACGTGAATTGCGTAATACAAATATGAAAATCATATCACTTGCACCAGAAGTGCTTTAATCTTCGAAAAATATAACAGTGATGAGTAAATTACACATAAAAAAAGGTGATACCGTTTACGTAAATACCGGAGTTGATAAAGGCAAAACCGGTCGCGTGTTGGAAGTTCTTGTGAAAGAACAACGCGCTATTGTAGAAGGTGTAAATTTGGTGTCAAAGAGCACCAAACCTAACGCAAAAAGCCCTCAAGGTGGTATAATCAAGAAAGAAGCAGCTATCCATATCTCCAATTTGAACCCTGCAGTAGGCGGTAAACCCGTTCGTGTTGGTCGCAAATTGAATGCAGAAGGAAAATTAGTTCGTATTTCTAAAAAATCAGGAGGAGAGATTTAAGAATGAACACAGCAAATTTTAAAGAAGATTACAGAGAACGTATCGTTCCGATCTTAATGAAAGAGTTTGGTTACAGCTCTGTTATGCAGGCACCAAAACTAGAAAAAATTGTTCTTAACCAGGGATTGGGAATAGCCGTTGCCGATAAAAAGATTATCGAAGTTGCTATCAACGAAATGACCACTATTACAGGTCAAAAAGCCGTTGCTACCATTTCTAAGAAAGATATTTCGAATTTCAAGTTACGTAAAAAAATGCCAATCGGTGTTCGTGTTACGTTGCGTGGAGATCGTATGTACGAATTTTTGGAACGCCTTATCCGTGTTGCTTTACCTCGTGTACGTGACTTCAGAGGAATCGAAAACAAACTGGATGGACGTGGAAATTATACACTTGGTATTACCGAGCAAATCATTTTTCCGGAAATCAACATTGATGGAATTACCCGTATGTTGGGTATGAACATTACAATGGTAACAACTGCAGCCACCGATGAAGAAGGTTATGCATTGTTGAAAGAATTTGGATTACCATTCAAAAAAAACTAATTTAGACATACAATGGCAAAAGAATCAATGAAAGCCCGCGAGGTGAAAAGAGCCAAACTGGTTGCTAAATTCGCTGCAAAACGTGCAAAATTTATCGCTGAAGGCAATTACGAAGGTCTTCAATCGATTCCAAAGAACGCTTCGCCGGTACGTTTGCACAATCGTTGCAAAATCACCGGTCGTCCAAAAGGATACATGCGTCAGTTTGGAATTTCACGTATTCAATTCCGCGAAATGGCATCCAACGGTTTAATCCCGGGAATCAAGAAAGCAAGCTGGTAAATTGCCCCCCGACCCCCTAAAGGGGGAGTTTTAGGGCACAATTCTCAACTAAAAAGAAATAAATTCAGTAAAACGCTTCCAATGTTCCCCCTTTAGGGGGTTAGGGGGCAAAAGTTAAATATTGTCCCGATGGTCGGGATCAATTTAAAAACAATAATATGACAGATCCAATAGCAGATTATCTTACGAGATTGCGGAACGCTATTAAAGCCAACCACCGTGTGGTGGAAGTTCCCGCATCGAATTTGAAAAAAGAAATTACCCGGATATTGCATGAAAAAGGCTATATCTTAAACTACAAATTTGTAGAAGAGGGTCCACAAGGCATTATTAAAATTGCCTTAAAGTACGATCCGGTTAACAAGGTTAACTCGATTAAAAAAATGATCCGGGTTTCTACTCCCGGTTTACGTAAATACGTTGGACATACTGATATGCCACGTGTATTGAACGGATTGGGTATTGCTATTCTTACCACTTCTAAAGGTGTTATGACCAACAAAGAAGCAGCCGATTTAAAAATTGGTGGTGAAGTTATTTGTTACATTTATTAATAGGAGGAAAGAAGCATGTCAAGAATAGGAAAATTACCCATTAGCTTACCTGCAGGTGTAACTATCACTGTGCAAGACACTTTGGTTACCGTAAAAGGTCCAAAAGGAGTGTTGATTCAAGAAATTAATCCAAATATCACCGTAACAGTTGAAGCAGGTGTTTGTACCGTTTCACGTCATGATGATGAAAAACAAAACCGTGCATTCCACGGCTTGTATCGTTCATTAATCAGCAATATGGTAACGGGTGTTTCGGAAGGTTACAAAAAGACGCTGGAATTGGTTGGTGTCGGTTATCGTGTGTCAAATCAGGGTCAGGTATTAGAATTCGCTTTAGGTTATACTCACAATATCTTTTTGAGTTTACCTGCCGAAGTGAAAATTGAAACAAAAAGTGAACGTAATCAAAATCCGGTCGTGATTTTGGAAAGCTACGACAAACAACTGATTGGTCAGGTTTGTGCAAAGATCCGTTCATTCCGTAAACCGGAACCATACAAAGGGAAAGGTGTTAAATTCGCGGGTGAAGTACTTCGCCGCAAAGCAGGTAAATCTGCCGGTAAATAATTTACGTAAACTTGTGAAATTATGACAACAAATTTAGATAGAAGAACAAGAATAAAAGCACATATCCGTCACAAAGTGAGCGGAACTGCTCAAAAACCACGTATGACAGTGTTCAGAAGTAATACCCAGATTTATGCTCAACTTATTGATGACGTAAACGGTGTAACATTAGCTTCAGCTTCATCACTTGGTTTAAAAGAAAAAGCAACAAAAATTGAACAAGCTGCTAAAGTAGGCGCATTAATAGCTAAAGTTGCTCAAGAAGCCGGAATTACAGAAGTGGTATTCGACCGTAACGGTTACTTGTACCATGGTAGAGTTAAACAATTAGCTGACGCTGCTCGCGAAGCTGGTCTTAAATTTTAATCAAGTATGGCAACAAATATGAATAAAGTTAAATCGACCAACGATTTGGAATTGAAAGACAGATTGGTAGCCGTTAATCGTGTAACTAAAGTTACAAAAGGTGGACGTACTTTCAGTTTTTCGGCAATCGTTGTAGTTGGAAATGAAGATGGAATTGTAGGTTGGGGACTTGGTAAAGCCGGTGAAGTTACCGCAGCTATTGCTAAAGGAACTGAAGCTGCAAAGAAAAACCTGATTAAAGTGCCTGTATTGAATGGAACAATTCCTCACGAACAAATTGCAAAATTTGGTGGTGCACAAGTATTTCTCAGCCCTGCTTCACACGGTACCGGAGTTAAAGCCGGGGGTGCTATGCGTGCAGTACTCGAAAGTGTTGGAATTACCGACGTTTTGGCAAAGTCAAAAGGCTCGTCGAATCCTCACAACTTAGTGAAAGCTACTATCGTAGCATTAAGCGAGTTGCGTGATGCACACATGGTGGCTCAAAACAGGGGCGTTTCGCTTGATACAGTGTTTAACGGATAAATCGAAAAATTATGGCAACAATAAAAATTAAACAAGTTCGCAGTAAAATCAAATCTCCAAAGACTCAAAAACTGACTTTGGAAGCATTGGGTTTAAAAAAAATGCAAGCCGTAGTTGAACACGAAGCTACCCCTCAAATTTTGGGTATGGTAAATAAAGTGAAACACTTGGTTGAAGTGATCGAATAATATTATTCTTAGACTCTTTAAAAAATAAGATATGAATTTAAGTAATTTAACCCCTGCAGCAGGTTCTACTCAAACCAGAAAACGAATTGGTCGTGGTACCGGTTCAGGATTAGGCGGCACCTCTACAAAAGGGCACAAAGGACAGAAATCACGTTCCGGATACTCGAAAAAAATCGGTTTTGAAGGCGGTCAAATGCCTATTCAACGTCGTTTACCAAAATTTGGTTTCAAAAACGTGAATCGTGTTGAATATAAAGCTATCAACCTTGATACCTTGCAAATTCTAGCAGAAACAAAAAAACTGACTAAAATTGGTTTAGTTGAATTGAGAGAAGCAGGTTTTCTTTCAAAAACAGCGTTGGCTAAAATTTTAGGTAAAGGTGTTTTGACTGTAAAAATCGATGTTGAAGCGAACGGATTTTCTAAATCGGCAGAAGAAGCTATCGTTGCCGCAGGAGGAACAGTAGTTAAACTATAATCGCCATGAAGAAACTCTTAGAAACAATTAAAAATATCTGGAAGATTGAAGATCTTCGTACGCGGTTGCTTACAACACTTTTGTTTGTACTGATTTATCGTTTCGGTTCTTTTATCGTTCTTCCGGGTATAGACCCTGCTGCATTGACGGCGTTAAAGAGCCAAACTCAAGGTGGTCTGTTAGCTTTGTTGGATATGTTTTCTGGTGGTGCTTTTCACAACGCATCGGTTTTTGCTTTGGGTATCATGCCGTATATTTCCGCTTCAATTGTAATTCAGTTGTTGACAATTGCGGTTCCTTATTTCCAAAAAATGCAAAGAGAAGGTGAAAGTGGTCGTCGCAAAATGAACCAATTCACTCGTTACCTTACAGTTGGTATCTTGTTGTTACAAGGACCTTCTTATCTGGTGAATTTAAGTGTTCAGTTGAATCAGGCCGGTTCGGCACTTCCAGGTGGATTCTGGTTTACCGTTTCTTCTACACTGATTTTATGCGGTGGAAGTATGTTTGTAATGTGGTTGGGTGAACGAATCACAGATAAAGGAATCGGTAACGGTATATCATTCATTATTTTGGTTGGTATCATTGCTCGCTTCCCCGGTGCATTAATCAAAGAATTTGCTTCTCGCTTAGGTGATGCAGGTGGAGGTTTAGTTATGTTCCTTTTTGAGCTTATTTTCCTTTTAGTTGTTATTGGAGCTTCTATCATGTTGGTTCAGGGAACCCGTAAGATTCCGGTACAATATGCTAAACGTGTAGTTGGTAACAAACAATACGGCGGAGTTCGTCAATATATTCCTTTGAAAATTAATGCTGCAGGTGTAATGCCGATCATTTTTGCTCAGGCAATTATGTTTATTCCAATTACATTAGTAGGATTTTCAAAATCCGATTCGATGAGAGGATTTGTGGGAGCATTTATGGATAACAATGGATTTTGGTATAACTTCGTTTTTGGACTTATGATTATAGTGTTTACGTATTTTTATACGGCTATCACTATCAATCCGACTCAAATGGCTGAAGAAATGAAACGAAATAACGGCTTTATACCTGGTATTAAACCGGGAAAACGTACGGCTGAATATTTAGATTTAATTATGTCACGCATTACATTACCTGGATCAATTTTCTTAGCAATAATAGCAATTATGCCTGCATTTGCAACGATTATGGGAATAAATCAAGCTTTTGCGCAATTTTTCGGTGGAACTTCGTTGTTGATTTTAGTAGGTGTTATTCTTGACACGCTGCAACAAATTGAAAGTCACTTATTGATGCGTCATTACGATGGCTTACTGAAATCGGGACGTATTAAAGGACGTTCCGGTGGAGCTTCAGCCTATTAATAAACAATGGTCGAATGATATTTTTGAAATCTGACGAAGAAATTGAACTGCTTCGTATCAGTAATCAAATAGTTGCTAAAACGTTAGCTGAACTTGCAAAACTGATTCAACCGGACGTAAGTACGGATAAATTAGATAGAATTGCAGATGAATTTATCAGGGATCATGGAGCCATACCCGGTTTTCTGGGTTATAGCGGATACCCGAGATCTATCTGTACGTCGGTAAACGAACAAGTTGTACACGGAATTCCATCCGACAAAGTTGTTTTGGAAGATGGTGATATTGTTTCTGTAGATTGTGGCGTGTATATTAATGGTTTTCATGGCGACTCAGCTTACACTTTTTGTGTAGGTGATGTTAAACCTGAAATTGTAGATTTATTGCGTACAACCAAAGAATCTTTATACAAAGGTATAGAGCAGGCTCAGGAAGGTCGAAGGTTAGGAGATATTGGTAATGCCATTCAAAGTTACTGTGAAGAGCGTGGATATTCTGTAGTACGTGAAATGATCGGACACGGTGTTGGTCGCAATTTGCACGAAGCCCCTGAAGTTCCGAATTATGGACGAAAAGGAAATGGTGTAATGCTCAAATCGGGAATGACGATTGCTATTGAGCCCATGATTAACTTAGGGGTCAGACATTTAGTCTTTGAAAAAGATGGATGGACAACCCGGACATTGGATCGGAAACCGTCAGCTCACTTTGAACATTCGATAGCCATTCGACGTGGCAAAGCTGATATTTTATCAAGTTTTGAATATATAGAACAAGTTTTAGGTAACAAAGCAATTTAATATGGCCAAACAAAATGCAATTGAACAAGATGGAAAGATAATTGAAGCATTATCGAATGCCATGTTTCGTGTAGAGTTGGAGAACGGTCACGTTATTACGGCTCATATCTCAGGTAAAATGCGTATGCATTATATTAAAATTTTACCCGGCGATAAAGTAAAAGTCGAAATGTCGCCTTATGATTTGTCAAAAGGAAGAATCTCTTTTAGGTACAAATAAACCTGCCCCCTAACCCCCTAAAGGGGGAATTTGTGCAGGGAATTGATAATAGTATTTTGGATATTAAATAAAATTTATAAATCACTCTTCCATACTCCCCCTTTAGGGGGCTGGGGGGCATATAATTCATAGAATATGAAAGTAAGAGCATCTGTAAAAAAGCGTACGGACGATTGCAAAATTGTACGTAGAAAAGGTCGCTTGTATGTTATCAACAAAAAAAATCCTAAGTTTAAACAACGTCAAGGTTAATTCATTTATTTTAGAAAAAGAATAGTTTATGGCTATAAGAATTGTTGGAGTAGATTTACCCCAAAACAAAAGAGGGGAAGTTGGATTGACTTATATCTACGGAATAGGTCGCAGTAGTGCAAAAAAGATTTTAGAATCTGCCGGCGTTGATATCGACATCAAGGTGAAAGATTGGACTGACGACCAAGCAGCTAAAATCCGCGAAATCATAGGTGGTGGATTCAAAGTAGAAGGTGATCTTCGCTCGGAAGTGCAAACGAACATCAAGCGATTGATGGATATAGGTTGCTACCGCGGAGTACGTCATCGTATAGGTCTTCCATTGAGAGGTCAAAGTACGAAAAATAATGCTCGTACTCGTAAAGGTAAAAAGAAAACAGTTGCGAACAAGAAAAAAGCAACTAAATAAGGTTTAACTGTTAGCGAATTTTAGAAAAGCTAAATAATATTAGAATAATATGGCAAAAAAAACAGTTGCAGCCAAGAAAAGAATCGTTAAAGTTGACAGTGTAGGGCAATTACACGTACACTCTTCTTTCAACAACATTATTGTTACACTTACAAACGGCGATGGACAGGTTATTTCCTGGTCTTCGGCAGGTAAGATGGGATTCCGTGGCTCAAAGAAAAACACTCCGTATGCTGCACAAATGGCAGCACAGGACTGCTCCAAAGTGGCAGCAGATTTAGGTCTTAAAAAAGTAAAAGCCTACGTAAAAGGGCCTGGTAACGGACGTGAATCAGCTATTCGGACAATACACGGTGCTGGCATCGAAGTAACCGAAATTGTTGACGTTACACCACTTCCACACAACGGTTGTCGTCCTCCAAAACGTCGTAGAGTATAATCTGTAACCGGGTTTCCCCGGCAGTCTAATTGGTGAAAATACAAAATTGATTGCAATAAACCTCTCTGCAATCGCGGCTGTGTTAGTTTCGACCGATTTGTGCATATGGAACGTATAATAATTTAAAATAAAATAATAAAAAATGGCAAGATATATTGGACCAAAGTCAAGAATAGCACGCAAGTTTGGTGAAGCTATTTTCGGACCAGACAAAGTGTTGGCTAAAAAGAATTATCCTCCCGGACAACATGGTCAGGGACGTCGTAAAAAAACATCGGAATACGGTATTCAGTTACGCGAAAAACAAAAAGCTAAATATACTTACGGTGTTTTGGAAAAACAATTCCGTAACTTATATGAAAAAGCTCATAGCACAAAAGGTGTTACCGGTGAAGTATTATTACAATTGCTGGAATCAAGGTTGGATAACATCGTGTTTCGATTGGGATTAGCTCCTACACGGTCAGGTGCTCGCCAATTGGTAAGCCACAAACACATTACCGTTGATGGTAGAGTGGTAAACATTGCTTCTTATCATGTTCGCGCCGGACAAGTTATTGCTGTACGTGAAAAAGACAAATCAATGGAAGTAATTGCAGTTTCGTTGAATGGATTTAACCACAGCAAATACCCCTGGATTGAATGGAATGCCACTTCAATGTCCGGAACATATCTACATATTCCTGAACGCGAAGATATTCCTGAAAATATCAAAGAACAATTAATCGTTGAGTTATACTCTAAATAATAAGTGAAACCATGGCTATATTAGCATTTCAAAAACCTGAAAAGGTAATCATGTTGGAAGCTGACGCATTTCAAGGAAAATTTGAATTTCGTCCGTTGGAACCCGGTTACGGTATTACAATAGGTAATGCTTTACGCCGTATCCTCTTGTCTTCACTGGAAGGGTTCGCTATTACTTCCATTAAGATTGAAGGAATAGATCATGAATATTCTACTATTCCGGGAGTGATTGACGACGTTACTAACATTATTCTGAATCTGAAACAGGTACGTTTCAAACAGATTGTTGAAGATATTGAAAACGAAAAAGTAACTATCAACGTAGGTGGCGGCTCAAGTTCATTTAAAGCTGGCGACATAGGCAAATATTTTACAGGTTTTGAAGTGTTGAACCCAAAACTGGTTATTTGTGAACTAGATGCGTCTGCCAATTTCCAAATTGATATTACGGTAAATAAAGGACGCGGATATGTACCTTCTGAAGAAAACAAAGTTTTGAACTCCGAAATTGGTGTTATTCCGATTGATGCTATCTTTACTCCAATTCGCAACGTGAAGTATTCAATTGAAAACTACCGTGTGGAACAGGTTACCGATTACGAAAAATTAGTGATGGAAATAAGTACTGATGGTTCTATTCACCCGAAAGAAGCATTGAAAGAAGCTGCTAAAATTCTGATTCACCATTTTATGTTGTTTTCTGACGAAAAAATTTCGATGGAAGTGGCCGAAGGTGAAGGTAGTGATGAGTTTGACGAAGAAATCCTGCACATGCGTCAATTGCTAAAAACAAAACTGACTGATCTCGAACTTTCTGTTCGCGCTCTGAATTGTTTGAAAGCTGCCGATGTAGAAACATTGGGTCAATTGGCAGGATATCACAAACACGATTTATTGAAGTTCCGCAACTTTGGTAAAAAATCGCTTACCGAGTTAGAAGAAAAATTAGAAAGCTTAAATCTGTCCTTCGGAATGGATATTGCCAAATATAAATTAGATAAAGACTAATAGAGATGAGACATAATAAAAAATTTAACCACTTAGGCCGTACAACGGCTCACAGAAAGGCACTGTTGTCAAATATGGCTTCTTCTCTTATTCAACATAAGAGAATCGCTACAACGCTGGCAAAAGCTAAAGCCTTGCAGGTTTATGTAGAACCGTTGTTGACAAAATCGAAAGAAGATACAACTCACTCACGCCGTACGGTATTCAGTCACTTGCAAAACAAAGAAATGGTTACCGAACTGTTTCAGAATGTGTCGGCAAAAATCGCTGGCCGTCCCGGTGGTTACACCCGCATTTTACGTACCGGTTTCCGTCAGGGTGATAATGCCGAAATGTGTATTATCGAGTTGGTGGATTACAACGAAAACATGTTGAAAGAAAAAGCTGCCAAAAAAGCTGCTCGTACACGTCGTGCTGGATCAGCCAAGAAAGCTGATGTTGCTGCTCCTGCTGCTGCACCGGTTGCCGCTGCTCCTGCTCCGGTTGTTGAACCGGTTGTTGAAGTTCCTGAAGCAGTTGTTGAAACAGAAGAAACACCAGCCGCAGAATAATTCAAAAACACAAATACTTTTTCATAAAAAGAGGAATAAACCAAAAGGCTTGTTCCTCTTTTTGAATCATTTATATTTTTAAAGCTCGACAGTTTGATCAGAAATCAATTTTATTGCCAGACACAATTACAACGATTTTTCAAAGACGACGACGGTCCGGAATCGGCAAATTTATACGTAAATGTAAATGTAAAAGCTGCTAAAACATCGTTATTTATTCCTTCCTTAGTGTGTATTCCATCTATATAATCAGAGGATATCAAGTGATAACCAAATTCGGCACCAAAAGTCAATTTATCGTTTAAGCGATATTGATAACCCAATCCAAATGGAATTACAAGTGCTGGTTTAGGGTTTAAAATAATTTTGTCGTTTGGTCGTCCTGGAGGAGGTTCTGTTATAGTGATATTAATTAAGTCAACTTTATATGTAAGAACAGCATGACTATTAATTATACCAACTCCTGCAAAAACATACAACGAATTACGATTATTAGATTTGGAATAAGGTCCACCATAAAAAAAATATTCGCCTTGAACTGCAAATTCATAAAGAGTTGATTGAAAAGAGTATCCTCTTGTTGGGTATATTGAACCCTCATCGGTTCCTTTAAAAGTCCCAAAATATGCAGCGGCTTTTATACCCACATTATTGGGAAATATATGCTGCAAACCAATCGAATACAAAGTACTGGTATCAAATATTCTAACGTCAAATCGAATAGGATTTTTCAAAACTCCAAGATCTCCAAGAAGGTAGGCGGGACCAATGCCGGAAAACGTAATTAAAGACTGACCGGGAAAAGCCGGTCTATGTAATCCATCAGGTCCAATTCCCAGAACGGTACTTATAATATCTTTTGCATTCGATTTATTTTGTAGTTGGGCTTCTATTCCAGTAACAAAAAACAAAATAAGGAATGTAATCAATAATACTTTTCTCATCCCTTTATGACTAAATAATAGGTTATGGTTTATTTTAAACAAAAATAAATCGTAGGCAAAGTTATGATGAATTATTCCAAATTTATTAAAAATTTGACCATTATTTTTTAATATCTGAAACTGCTTCCTCCAAGGAATTCTCTTAACAATGACGTCGGTGGAATTTCGCGATCATGAATTGGCACAAAATAGTTTAAAAACTTTATAAGGCGGTGAGCTTCAGTATATTCATCACAATACTTCGGCACCTCAGCCAATATGGGTTCAGCATGTCTTTTTAATACAGCCAATTCAAACAAAAGCGCTGAATTAAACATCACATCCGCCTCTTCTTGATAGGGAAATATCCACTTTTCTTCACCCCGGCGTACACTTGGCCACCGCCCAATTGTTTCTCTGGCAGAATAATTTCTGAACCGATAATCCCTGATAATTCTTCTTAATAGTCGAGTATCTGCTGTCGGTATCCAGTTGTGATTATCGATTGAAATGGTGGTCAGTGCCGAAACATAAATTTTAAAAGTTGTTTCAGTTGGAATATCCGGAATCAATTCCGGATTTAATGCATGAATTCCTTCCATTATCAATATACTGTCTTTATGCAATTTCAACTTTTCTCCTTTATAATACCTTTTTCCATCTTCAAAATTAAAAAATGGTATTTCAATCTCTTCTCCATTAAGTAATTGCTTCAGATGCTGATTAAACAAAGGCAAATCAAGAGCATGTAAGTGTTCGAAATCCCACTCTCCATGTTCATCTAATGGTGTATCTTCGCGATTTACAAAGTAATTATCAAGTGACAGCACCACGGGTCTCAGTCCACTTACAATTAATTGAATAGAAAGACGTTTACTAAAAGTCGTTTTACCTGAAGATGACGGTCCGGAAACTAATACAAAGCTGGCTTTTTCGGCACGTTGTGAGATCATGTCGGCAATTGATGCTACTTTCTTTTCGTGTAACGCTTCTGATACTTTAATCAGGTTAAATGATTGATTATTAAGACAGGCAACGTTGAAATCACCTACATTATTTATATTCATAATCTTGTTCCAACCTACATATTCTTTGAAAATATCGAATATTTTAGGGGATAAAACCATTTCTTCAATCTCAACCGGATTATCCCGACTTGGAACCTGAAGCAAAAGTCCATCGTAATATTCAATTAAATCAAACAAATAAAGATAATCGGTCGATGGTAATAAAACTCCATTGTAATAATCAATAAAATCATCGATACGAAAGAAACGAAAATACGGATTTCCAAGCGTTTCGAATAAAGCGGTTTTATCTTTCTGTTTTGCCTGATTTACAAATAATTCCTTAACTTCTTTGGTTTGCTTTTCTTCACAGATTATGCTTTTACCTTCCGAAATTATCAAATTTACACGCTCCTTGATTTGGATTATAATTTCCTCATTTATTGGTTGTCCAAGATTATCAAGTTGGCAATAATATCCTTTAGAAATGGGGTGTTCAATTCGAAGTATGGCTTGCGGGAAAAGTTCAGAAATCGCTTTTGCCAAAACCATACTCAATGTACGAACATAAACCCGCATTCCCGAAGGGATACTTAAATCTATAAACTCGATATCTTTGGGTTTATAAATCATGAAATTTAAATCTTCTACCTTGTAATTTACCCGTGCGGCCATGACCGGATATTTCAACTCAATTTTCAAATCCTGAAATATTTCAATCAGGGAAGTTCCTAAAGGATAAGTATGATAGGATTTTGTGTTTTTACAATATATCGTAGCTTGATTCTCCATGTGGCAGAAAGTATTAAAAGGCGTTTTGGGGTTATTTCGGTGTAAAATTACATTATTTTTTTTAAATGCATTTATTTGAGTGTCTCTAAATTTTGAATTACATTTGCATCCTACTTTCGAAAAAGTAAAAATAGATTGAATGTTTCTTACTCTTTGAAAATATAAAATTCACTAAAACAGTTAATTTATGGATTTGTTTAACGTTTACCCGCTTTTTGATATTGAAATTACCAAAGGAATAGGTTGTAGAATTTATGATAATCATGGCATTGAATACCTTGATCTATATGGCGGACATGCAGTAATTTCAATTGGACATTCACATCCTTACTATGTACAAAAACTGACACAACAACTTGAAAATCTTGTATTTTACTCCAATTCTATTGTAAATAATTTTCAGGTTGAATTGGCAGAAAAATTGGGTAAAATTTCAGGATACGAAGATTATTTTTTGTTTTTAGTGAATTCGGGAGCCGAAGCAAACGAAAATGCTCTCAAATTAGCATCGTTTCATACAGGTCGTCGTAAAGTGATTGCCTTTAACAAAAGTTTTCACGGACGAACATCGGCTGCAGTTCGTGTAACTGACAATCCGAAAATTGTAGCACCGATAAATGAAGGTTTTGAAGTTGAATTTCCTGCGTTGAATGATATAAATTCGGTTCGTAAATCATTGAAAAACAAAGATGTTTGTGCTGTTATAATTGAAGGGATTCAAGGTGTTGGTGGAATTCGAGTTCCTGAAATTGATTTTCTGAAAGAGTTGAGTGCTGAATGTAAAGCTACCGGAACGATACTGATTTTAGATGAAGTTCAATCGGGTTACGGACGCACCGGAAAATTCTTTGCTCACCAATATGCTGGCATTCGTCCCGATTTAATCACTGTAGCCAAAGGAATGGGGAATGGTTTCCCTATTGGTGGTGTACTTATCAGCCCCATTTTTGAAGCATCTCACGGTTTGCTTGGCACCACTTTTGGAGGAAATCATTTGGCTTGTACCGCTGCTATTGCAGTTCTCGATATAATAAAAGCCGAACATTTAATGGAAAATGCCGAACAAATTGGTCAATATCTTATGAATGAATTGAATAAAATTCCTCAAATCAAAGAAGTCAGAGGGTTGGGTTTGATGATTGGTGTGGAATTCGATCAGCCAATTAAAGATTTTAGAAATCGTTTGCTTTTCGAAAAGAAGATATTTACCGGAGCCAGCGGAACAAATATCATTCGATTACTTCCTCCTTTGTGTTTGTCAAAATCCGATGCGAACGAATTTCTAATTAGCTTTAGAGAAATTATACAATTATCATTAACGGATTGAATCCTTAGATTTTAAATATGAAACATCTTAGCTTTCTTGTTCTCATTCTGTTTTTTTCTATCCAACTTTTGGGACATGATTCTACAATTCAAGATAAAATCACACTAAAATCGGGTGAAGTTTATTTTGGAGAAATAGTAGTGAGAACTGCCAAAATGGTAATGATAAAGACTTTGAATGGTACTCGATATCAATTTCAACTTTCTGAAGTGAATAAAATTGAAAAACGTCCTGATAATCAGACCTCTGTTGAAAATATAAAAAATCTGAACCAAAACATTTCAACTGAAAACAATTTTTGTGGGAATATTGAACTTTCTGCCGGCATTTCAAATGCTAAAAATTCTTTTAGTTTGTGTCCAACCACTGAATTATCAATGATTTTCGGAAATAAACGGGTTTTGGGAAAAGATATTTTTATGGGACTTGGTATTGGTTATAACATGACCTTACTATCTCAAAATTCAAATCCGATAAGTTTCTTGCCTTTATTTCTTCGTCTCCAAAGCACTTTAACAAAAAACAGAACAGCGCCATTTATCGGGATTGACGCCGGTTATGCATTTGGTCTGAATTCTGATTATAGCGGTGGCACATTAGTGAAGATCTCAGTAGGAATTACTCGCAAACTAAGTTATAAAACCGCTTTATTTGCAGGTATTTATTCCGGCATTACTTCAATTTCAGGGAAAATTACAGAAACAAATGATTTGGGAACTTTTTCATATATCGGCCATAACTCGATGATTAATTTTGGTTTAAAAGTTGGATTTCAGTTTTAAATTCCAACATTAAAAATCAACTCTTTAATTGAAATTCACACACTTCTTGAATGCATTTCTCTATTGGCTTAAATCTAAAACTGAGCTCTTTTTCGATCTTACTACTTGAATAGTATTCACGATTTGTAATCGAAAATGCTGTTCTTCTGTCGATTATGGGAGAAAATTGGAATATTTTTCCAAGATTTTCTGATAAAACTCCGACCAACCAAAGCAATCGTTTTCCGATACTAATTAAAGGTCGGCGTTTACCAAAACCATCAGCCATCCAACTCAACATATCTTTATTGGAGCAATTTTCTCCTACTAAAACAAAACGTTCTCCTGATATGTCGCTTTTAACCAATTGAATCATGGCTTTTACCACATCCTGGACATCTACATATCCACTTCCTCCATCGGTAAAAAACATCAATCCTTTGCGAACCCGCGAAAAAAGTTGCGAACTTCCGCTATTATTTCCTGAAACTCCCAAAATAACTCCCGGATTAACAATTACTGCATTCAAACCTGCTTCAATTCCTTTCCACACTTCCTGCTCCGAATAGTATTTACTTCGTGAATACAAAGAACGGTTCGGACTATCTTTCCACACAGAATTTTCATCAATCATTTTTCCGTGTTCAGCTTTTCCACAAGCGGCTATTGAGCTGACAAAACACAACTTCCGAATATCGCTATCCATTGCAGCACTTACAATATTTTTTGTTCCAATCACATTGGTATCCAATAAGATATCGGCATTATTTCCTAAAGAAACTACGGCTGCACAATGATAAACAATTGTGGCTCCATGCATTGCTTCCTGTATGGATTTTTCATCGAGTACATCGGCAGTTTTCCAATCAATTCGGGCAAGATATTCATCTGGATTTGCTGTGTAAAAACTAAAAATGGTTCTTAAAAATTCAAGATTACTGGTTGGACGTCGAATAGCCGACACTCGCTCATTTTCCTGCAATAAATGCCACAATAAATTGCCACCCACTAAACCTGTAGCTCCCGTAACCATTATCATTTTTCCCGATTTTTAATTTCAAGTTCAAAAATACGGAAAGAAAACAGTATTTTTGCATACAATTTCCGAAAAAGCTTAATAAACTTTCCCAAAATATAGAATGAAAACCATTTGTGTGTATTGCGCTTCCAGCTCTCAGGTAAAGCCCGCTTATTTTAAAGCCACAGTCCGGTTAGCTCAAATATTGGCTGAAGAAAATATTTCGATTGTATATGGAGGTGGTTCAATGGGACTTATGGGACAACTTGCCGACAGCACAATAGCAGCAGGAGGAAATATCACTGGAATTATTCCACGATTTATGTGTGAAGTAGAATGGAACCACACCAGTTTAACCAAATTGATTTTAGTAGAAACCATGCACGAACGGAAAGAAAAAATGGTAATGATGGCTGATGCAGTGGTTGCATTACCGGGTGGATGCGGGACATTGGAGGAATTATTGGAAGTAATAACATGGAAACGTTTGGGAATTTTCACAAAACCGATTGTTATTGTGAATCTGGAAGGTTATTTCGATGCTTTGATAACTATGTTGAATCGGGCGGTAGACGAACATTTTATGCGTGAAGAACATCGACAAATGTGGAAAGTAGTTGAATCTCCCGAGGAAGTTCTTAAAGCCATTCAAGATTCTGTTAGTTGGGACGAAAATGCACGCAGTTTTGCAGCACTTTAATAACAAATTATGATTCAGCCTGACACCATACAATTACTAACAGACAGCGCAAAAATCCTGCCTGATTCACTTGTAAAAGTAGATTCATTGGCTGCTGCTGATTCGTTAAGACTCGTCGATTCACTGAAATCAATTGTTCAGATTCCACGAGGATTCATTGGCATTCCACATCCTTCACTCCCTCAAACAGAAGATTGGGTTTTTATCATTTTATTGGTTTTGTTTTTCTTGTTGGTCTACTCAATAACCCGATCTTCGGATTTAATTTCCGATACCTTTAAAACATTTTTTCAGGTAAAAGAACGGTCAAGCATTTTCAGTAAAGCGACCGTGAATGATTCAAGATTCCAGTTTTTTATAGTCATTTTTGCAATCGGTGTGTTAAGTTTCTATGCTTATCTTGTTATGCATAAGTCAAATACACCTTTTTCAATCAAAGAATTCGGTCTTTTTCTGCTGGTAACCGGTTTGTTTTTTGGGCTTAAATTGTTTATTTTTGACTTGATTGGATATGTATTCCTTACTCCTGCAAGTTTAAAAATGGCTAAAGATAGCTACTTTAATGTGGTTTCATTTTTGGGTGTAGTATTATTCCCACTCATTTTCTTGCAAATTTATATTCCCGATAATTATACCCGATTAATTGAAGTTGTTAGTCTGATTATAAGTCTTATAGCATGTATTCTTATAATAATTAAACTATTTCAAATATTTTACCAAAAAATATTAGCATCTTTTTATATATTGTTGTATCTTTGCACCCTTGAATTTTTACCCTTGATTGTTTTGTATAAGGTGTATCAATTGTTAGTATAGGGTGTTTAATATTAAAACTTTATTGCTTTGAAAATCAAAAAGATACTTGTATCGCAACCACAACCAACAACCGAAAAATCGCCCTATTTTGATATTAGTGAAAAGTATAATGTCAAAATTGAATTTAGGCCATTTATAAAAGTTGAGCCGATATTTGCTAAGGAGTTCAGAACACAACGCATATCAATTCTGGATTATTCGGCTGTCATTTTTAACGCACGTCATGGAATTGATCATTTTTTCAGACTGTGTGATGAATTGCGAGTGATTATTCCCGAAACTATGAAGTATTTTTGTGTTTCAGAGTCAGTCGCGTTGTATTTACAACGGTATATTCATTATCGTAAACGAAAAGTATTTTTTGCTGCCACAGGAAAAATGGTTGACTTGGTAACCATAATGAATAAACATGCAGATGAAAAATATTTGTTAATTACTTCGGATGTACAGAATGAGGAAACAATGTCGACGCTTGAGAAATCGAAAATCGAATTTGTCAAAGCAATAATGTACAAAACTGTAAGTAACGATTTTAGACCGGACGAAGTGTTTAATTATGATATGTTATTATTTTTCAGTCCAGTAGGAATTGCTTCTCTGTTAAAGAATTTTCCGGATTTTGTGCAGGGAGATACTCAAATCGGTTGTTTTGGCGCAACAACGATTCAGGCTGTTCGGGATGCCGGATTGAGATTGGATATAGAAGCTCCGCTTCCGGGTGTTTCATCCATGACCATGGCGTTGGAAAACTTCCTGAAAGAATACAATAAAAAGATTCGAAAATAAGTCGATTCAAAAAATTAGTTGGCTATCCCAGAAGTATCGAAGAATTTCCGTACTTTTGGGATAGTTTATTTTAAATATCAATGAACCAACCGAATTCATTTTCAAAATCGGAACATTTGTGCGGCGAAAAACGTATCAATAGGCTTTTTACTCAAGGTGATGCTTTTATTGCTTATCCGCTGCGTGTGGTATATCTTATTGAATCAAAAAGTGATTCTGAAGCTGCAAGTATACTGGTAAGTGTTCCCAAAAAGCGCTTTAAACGTGCCGTAAAACGCAACCGATTGAAACGTTTGATGCGTGAAGCATATCGACTTAACAAACAAGATCTTACTGAGAAACTAAACGAAAAAGAATTGCAGATTCACATTGCTTTTAATTACGTTTCGGACGAAGAAATGGATTTTGCCACTTTGGAAAAGAAAATGAAATTGACTTTACTTAAGTTGACTGAAAAGGTTTGAAAGTTCTGTGTTTGTTTTATTTTTTATTGTCATGAAAAAAATCCTTCAATTTATAGTTTTGCTTCCGGTATATTTTTACCGTTACAGCATTTCACCTCTTATCCCGGCTCGATGCCGGTACACCCCGACCTGCTCGGAATACACCATTGAAGCAGTAAAAAAACATGGTATTTTAAAGGGCGGCTGGCTTTCTATAAAACGAATCGGCAGTTGTCATCCCTGGGGAGGCAGTGGTTACGATCCGGTACCTTAAGTAATGCAGACGACTACTCACATACAAAATGTTTAAGGTATGTTGTTATAATTAGAAAAATTGTATCTTTGTCATCCGTCTTATTTCAAGGTCGGCAGACATTGTGTTGAAAAAGGATATCAAAAATATTGCCCTTTATCCCTTCTCACTTCTTTACGGATTAGTGACTGCCTTTCGTAATTGGTTATTCGACAATGGATTAATACCGATTACATCTTTTAAAATTCCAATTATTTCAGTTGGAAATCTCGCTGTCGGCGGTACCGGTAAAACTCCTCATACTGAGTTTATTCTTACGGCTTTACAAAACGAATGGAAAACGGCTGTGCTCAGTCGGGGTTATAAACGCAACACCAAAGGATTTGAATTTACTAACGAAAACTCTAATAATCAAACTATTGGAGACGAATCCTATCAGATTTATAAAAAATTCCCTAATGTAACTGTTGCTGTGGACGAGAAACGTGTTCATGGGGTTAAAAAACTACAGGGACTTGTTCCTGATTTACAATTAGTAGTGCTCGATGATGCGTTTCAACATCGTTATATTCAAGCCGGTTTATCAATTTTATTAACTGATTATGATAATATCTACAGTCGCGATTTGATGCTTCCGGCAGGGCAATTGCGGGAGTGGAAAAGCGGAAGTAAACGCGCTAATATTGTTGTGGTTACTAAATGTCCGGCAAATTTGAATCCGATTGATATGCGATTAATTGAAATAGAGTTGAAACCCGAAAACAATCAATTATTGTTTTTTTCGACCTTTATTTACAATGAACTTATTCCAGTTTTTCCTGATTCCGAACCTGAACCCTGGACTTACAAACAAATTAAAGAAACGCATGCCGGTGTTTTGTTGGTAGCTGGGATTGTTCGTCCGGAGCCAATTGTGGAACATCTGAAAAATTACACAAAATCGGTTGATACCTTGTTTTTCGATGATCATCATGCCTTTCAAACGAAAGATTACAGTTCAATTAATTTTCAGTTCGAATTGCTGAATTCGACAGAAAAGATCATATTGGTAACTGAAAAAGACGCTGCTCGCATGGTGTCGGATTCCAACTTCCCGGAAGTGTTAAAATCCATAACTTTTGCTATTCCTATTCGGATAAAAATATTACAAAATAAAGAAACATTATTCATTCAAAAAATCAAAAACTATGTTGTTGAAAATTCAAGAAACCGCTGATTACATTCGCTCCAAAATTTATTCAAATCCTAAAACAGGCATTATTCTGGGCACAGGATTAGGCAATCTGGTTACTCAAATTACCGAGAAAACTGAAATCCCTTACGAAATAATTCCCAATTTTCCTGTATCGACGGTAGAAGGTCACAGCGGAAAGCTTATTATCGGCAAATTGGGCGATGTGGATGTATTGGCCATGCAGGGACGGTTCCATTATTACGAAGGTTACGATATGAAAGCCGTAACTTTTCCGGTTCGGGTAATGAAAGCATTGGGAATCGAAACTTTGCTGGTTTCAAACGCATCGGGTGGTGTAAATCCCGATTTCGAAATAGGTGATTTAATGATTATTACCGACCATATCAACCTTTTCCCTGAACATCCGTTGCGTGGAAAAAACTTCAACGAACTGGGTACCCGCTTCCCTGATATGAGCGAAGCCTATTCGAAAGAATTGATTGCAAGAGCCAAACAGATTGCTGCTAAACATAATATTAAGGTAGTGGAAGGAGTTTACGTCGGCACCACCGGACCAACCTTTGAAACTCCTGCTGAATATCGTTATTTTCGTGCCATAGGTGCAGATGCCGTTGGAATGAGTACCGTTCCTGAAGTAATCGTAGCAAACCATGCCGGAATCCGTTGTTTCGGAATTTCGATTGTCACCGATTTGGGTGTTCCCGGTAAAATTGTGGAAGTAAGTCACGAAGAAGTACAGGAAATCGGTAATTCGGTACAACCACTTATGACTCTTATTATGAAAGAATTGATACAATAAGTGAAAGATATAATTTACAGCTTTAGTAACATTCAAATGATTTACTTATTATAAAGCGAAGGTAAAAAAACAGAAGGAATGATTTAAAGTCATTCCTTCTGTTTTGATTATAATTTTCAATAACGAATTATCCTACAATTTTCTTAAACAAGTTCTTCATATTCACCAAGTCACCAATAATCTTGTGTAAATCGGCAATGGCAACACGTTCCTGCAACATGGTGTCGCGGTAACGAATGGTTACGCAGTTATCCTGCATTGTATCATGATCCACCGTTATACAAAATGGTGTTCCGATTGCATCCTGACGACGGTAACGTTTTCCGATAGAATCTTTTTCGTCGTAAGCGCATTTGAAATCGAATTTCAATTCGTTCATAATCTCACGTGCTTTTTCGGGCAAACCGTCTTTTTTAACCAACGGTAAAATGGCAGCTTTTATTGGTGCCAAAACTGGTGGAATATTCAGAACAACGCGGGTATCACCGCCTTCAAGCACTTCTTCGTTGTACGAAGCAGCCATGATAGAAAGGAATGTTCGATCCACACCAATCGAAGTTTCGATAACATACGGAGTGTACGATTGATTGATTTCAGGATCGAAATATTTGATATTTTTACCCGAGAATTTTTCGTGACTGCTCAAATCGAAATCGGTGCGCGAGTGAATTCCTTCCACTTCTTTGAAACCGAAAGGCATTTCGAATTCAATATCGGTAGCAGCATTAGCGTAATGAGCCAGTTTGTCATGGTCGTGAAAACGATATTTCTGGTCGCCAAGTCCAAGTGCTTTGTGCCATTTCAAACGGAATTCTTTCCAATGCTCAAACCATTTCATTTCTTCACCGGGCCGAACAAAGAATTGCATTTCCATTTGTTCGAATTCGCGCATACGGAAAATAAACTGACGGGCAACAATTTCGTTGCGGAACGCTTTACCAATTTGACAAATTCCAAACGGAATCTTCATACGTCCGGTTTTCTGAACATTCAGAAAATTTACGAAAATTCCCTGAGCCGTTTCCGGACGAAGGTAAATTTTCATTGCACCATCTGCTGTTGAACCAATTTCGGTAGAAAACATCAAATTAAATTGACGAACATCTGTCCAGTTGCGCGTTCCGCTTACCGGACAAACCACTTTGTAATCTTCAATAATGGCTTTCAACTCGGCTAAATCCGAGTCATTCAATGCTTTTACAAAACGACCGTGAATTTCGTCGCGTTTCGTCTGATTTTCCAACACACGTTCGTTGGTTGAGCGGAAAACGGCTTCGTCAAAACTTTCGCCAAAACGTTTCGCAGCTTTTTCCACTTCCTTGTTGATTTTTTCGTCGTATTTTGCCAATAAATCTTCAATCAACACGTCGGCACGATAGCGTTTTTTGCTGTCTTTGTTGTCAATCAACGGGTCGTTGAATGCATCCACATGTCCGGAGGCTTTCCAGGTAGTTGGGTGCATAAAAATGGCTGCATCAAGTCCCACCACGTTTTCGTTGAGCAACACCATGCTGTCCCACCAGTATTTTTTTATGTTGTTTTTCAATTCAACACCATTTTGACCGTAGTCGTAAACGGCAGCGAGTCCGTCGTAAATTTCGCTCGAAGGAAACACAAAACCGTATTCCTTGCAGTGTGCAATCAGTTTTTTAAAAACATCTTCTTGTGAAGCCATAATATTTAGTTACGAGTTACAAATTGTGAGAAATAGAAAATGACAAATTTCAATTGAAATTGTCCTGAAAAATGAGGTGCAAAGTTACTATTTTTTTTGTATTTTTGTCGGTTGATTCATTAAAAATACAATCGTACAGGCATGTTTATCTGATTTATTAATGAATGAATTACCTCTATCCTTGTGACTTGTAACAAATATCTTGTAAATAAACGATGAGTACAGACGAAATAATTGAAGCGGAAAACGAAGAAAACGAAATGACGGGCGCAGCCGAGGAAATCGTTGTTGAGACTGAATCTGCTGTGCATTCAACTTATAAAGTACCAAAGATTACCGATGATGCGGTGAAACATCACCTTTCGGGCATGTACCAAAACTGGTTTTTGGACTATGCTTCGTATGTAATTCTGGAACGTGCCGTACCCGATATTTACGACGGATTGAAACCGGTTCAGCGCCGTATTCTCCATTCAATGAAGCGGTTGGATGACGGTCGTTACAACAAAGTGGCGAATATTGTTGGTCACACGATGCAGTTTCACCCGCACGGTGATGCGTCAATTGGCGATGCGTTGGTACAACTCGGACAAAAAGATTTACTCATCGATTGCCAGGGAAACTGGGGAAATATACTTACCGGCGACGGTGCGGCTGCTCCGCGTTATATCGAAGCGCGACTGTCGAAGTTTGCGCTCGAAACCGTTTTTAATCCCAAAACTACCGAATGGAAATCGTCGTACGACGGTCGAAATAAAGAACCGATTGCGCTGCCTGTAAAGTTTCCTTTGCTTCTGGCACAAGGTATTGAAGGTATTGCTGTAGGTTTGAATTCCAAAATTTTACCACATAATTTCAACGAATTGCTCGATGCTTGCGTGGCGCATTTACGCGGTGATGAGTTTATTCTTTTTCCAGATTTTCAAACCGGTGGTTCTATCGATGTAAGTCGTTACAACGATGGTGAGCGTGGTGGAGCTGTAAAAATCCGCGCCAAAATTGGCAAAGTAGATAATAAAACGTTGGTTATTACCGAAATTCCCTTTGGTTCAAACACTTCTAAACTGATTGAATCCATTATTCGTGCCAGCGATAAAGGGAAAATCAAAATCCGAAAAGTAGACGATAACACGTCTGCCAATGTTGAAATTTTGGTGCATTTAATTCCCGGTTCTTCGTCCGATAAAACGATTGATGCACTTTTTGCTTTTACCGATTGCGAACTCAGTATTTCGCCTAACTGTTGCGTGATTCACGATAATAAACCTCGTTTTTGCGGTATAAGTGAAATGTTACGCATCAGCTGCGACCACACCAAGGATTTATTGAAAGCAGAACTCGAAATTCAAAAAAGTGAATTGCAAGAACAACTTTTCTTTACTTCGCTCGAAAAAATATTTATCGAAAACCGTATTTACAAAGATAAAGAATTTGAAGATAGCACGACTCAAGACGCGGTGATTATCCACATTGATAAACGGTTGGAACCTTTCAAACCCGATTTTATACGTGAACTGACACGCGAAGATATTTTGAAATTGCTCGAAATAAAGATGATGCGTATCACCAAGTTCGACACGGACAAAGCAAACGACACGTTATTGGCCATTCAGAAAAAAATTAAGGAAATTGATTATAACCTTGAAAATATTGTCGATTTTACGATATTTTGGTACGAAACTTTGAAAGAAAAATACGGAAAAGATTATCCGCGTCGTACAGAAATTCGCAATTTTGAAACAATTGTGGCCGCTAAAGTGGTGGAAGCCAACGAGAAACTGTACGTCAATCGCGAAGAAGGATTTATTGGCACGTCGTTAAAAAAAGATGAATTTGTGTGCAATTGTTCCGATATTGACGACATCATCGTTTTCTTCAAAGATGGAAAATACAAGGTGGTGAAAGTGGTCGATAAAATGTTTGTCGGCAAAAATATTTTGCACCTTGACGTATTTAAAAAGAACGACAAACGAACCGTTTACAACACGGTTTATCGCGATGGGAAAACCGGTCCGTATTACGTCAAACGCTTTGCTGTAAACGGAATTACGCGCGATAAAGAATACGATATTACGCAAGGAACGGCAGGTTCGAAAGTGGTTTATTTCACTACAAATCCAAATGCTGAAGCCGAAATAATTCGGGTTACGTTGAAACCGAAACCGCGTCTCAATAAATTGGTTTTCGAAAAAGATTTCAGCGAAATAGCCATCAAAGGACGGCAATCGATGGGAAATATCCTGACCAAAAACGATATTCATAAAATTGCCTTGAAACAAAAAGGCGGTTCGACGCTTGGCGGTCGCCAGGTTTGGTTCGACCGTGATGTGTTGCGACTGAATTACGACAATCGTGGTGAATATTTGGGAGAATACCAAAGTGATGATTTGATTTTAATCGTTTCGGCTAAAGGTGATTATTACACCAGTAATTTCGACCTGAGCAACCATTACGAAAAAGATATTTTAGTGATCGAAAAGTTCGATTCCAACAAAGTGTGGTCGGTGGCGCTGTACGATGCCGAACAAAAATTCTATTATTTGAAGCGTTTCCAACTCGAACCATCCCAAAAACCGTTGAACTTCCTTGGCGACAATGCCGAATCTCGCCTCATGTTGATGACCAATGTTGATTATCCACGTTTCGAAGTCGTGTTTGGTGGAAACGATGCATTCCGCGAAGCGTTAGTAATTGATGGTGAAGAATTTATTGGCATAAAAAGTTACAAAGCCAAAGGAAAACGCATGACAACTTTCGAAGTGGAAACGATCAACGAATTGGATCCGGTTCGTTTTGCTCCGGTTATGGAAGAAAACTCTGACGAAAATGACGGTGGAGAAAATGGTGAGAATTCGGAAGAAACAGACGTTGAAGAATCAGCAAACAACAACGAACTCACCGAAGTTGAAAAAGTTGGTAATGATAATGAAGTCATTGAAATAACAGAAATTTCCGTGGAAATCGAAGCTCCAATTGAACCGGAAGCACCAAAAAGAAAAGAACCGAAAGAAAAAACAGTAAAACCCAAAAAAGAAAAACCAATAAAAACAGTTGAAACTAATTCGACATTGCCCGAAGATAATATTGACCAGAATAAAGCTTTGGACGATATTACAGGACAGTTGACGTTGTTTTAGAATTACAACGGAATTTCCGTAATTTTGCAGCCTATTCCAATCGTAAATTGTAAATGTTTAAATCGTAAATATAAAATGGCAAAAGAATTTAAGTACCAGGAACCATTTCCACTGGGAAAAGACAAAACAGAATATTATTTGCTCACCAAAGAGCATGTGTCGGTATCGGAGTTTGACGGGCAAGAAATCGTGAAAGTGGAACCGGAAGCGCTTACTTTGTTGGCTCGCACTGCCATGCGCGATTGCTCGTTTTTGCTTCGTCCCGAACACCAAAAACAAGTGGCGGCTATTCTTGCCGATCCTAATGCCAGCGAAAACGACAAATATGTGGCGTTGACCATGCTTCGCAATGCCGAAATTGCAGCTAAAGGCGTGTTACCATTCTGTCAGGATACCGGAACTGCTATTGTTTTTGCCAAAAAAGGCCAAGGCGTTTGGACCGGAGGTGGCGACGAAGAAGCACTTTCGAAAGGAATTTACCAGACTTATACCGAAGAAAATCTTCGGTACTCACAAAATGCACCGCTCAACATGTACGATGAGATTAATACCGGAACGAATTTGCCGGCTCAAATTGACATTTTGGCTGTTAATGGCAATGAATACAAATTTCTTTTTATCGCTAAAGGTGGTGGTTCTGCCAATAAAACCTATTTGTACCAGGAAACGAAAGCCATTTTGAATCCGGTTTCGTTGGAAAAATTTCTGACCGAAAAAATGAAATCGTTGGGAACGGCAGCTTGTCCACCTTATCACATTGCATTTGTTATTGGCGGATCTTCGGCTGAAACTTGCATGAAAACGGTGAAACTTGTTTCGACTAAATATTACGACGAACTTCCGACTGTTGGCAATGAACTTGGTCATGCATTTCGCGACGTAGAAATGGAAGCAAAAATTCTGAAAGCAGCTCAAAATCTTGGAATTGGAGCACAATTTGGCGGTAAATATTTTGCACACGATTTGCGTATTGTTCGGCTTCCACGTCATGGCGCTTCGCTTTTCGTTGGTATGGCGGTTTCCTGCTCAGCCGACCGGAATATCAAAGGAAAAATCAACAAAGATGGCATTTGGTTGGAAAGAATGGAGGATAATCCGGGCAAATACATACCGGAAGAATTCCGTCATCAAGGTGAAGGCAATGCCGTTAAAATCGATTTGAATTTGCCAATGAAAGAAATTTTGGCAACTTTGTCGAAATATCCGGTTTCTACGCGTCTCTCGTTAAGTGGAACCATCGTGGTTGGTCGTGATATTGCACATGCAAAACTGAAAGAATTGCTGGATTCAGGCAAAGAATTACCACAATATATTAAAGATCACCCGATTTATTATGCCGGTCCGGCAAAAACACCGAAAGGAATGGCTTCCGGTTCGTTTGGACCAACAACTGCCGGTCGCATGGATTCGTATGTGGATTTATTCCAGGAAAACGGCGGCAGCTTAATTATGATTGCCAAAGGAAACAGAAGTGATCAGGTTACAGAAGCTTGCAAAAAACATGGCGGTTTTTACCTTGGTTCTATCGGTGGACCGGCTGCAATTTTGGCCGAACAAAATATCAAAAAAGTGGAATGCCTGGAATATCCTGAACTCGGAATGGAAGCAATATGGAAAATTGATGTTGAAAATTTTCCGGCATTTATTTTGGTCGACGACAAAGGAAATGACTTTTTCAAGCAAATTAAACCGAATATGGTTTGTTAGAAATTTGAAAATTACGAAAACGGCTGTCTTAAATTATAAGACAGCCGTTTTCATTTAATTCAATTTTAATCGAAATCCTGCATTGGCACTAATTCCCGACTGAGTTAATCCTCCAAAATCGGCATAAGATGTATTGAAGATATTATTCACATCGGCAAAAACATCAAACCGTTTTTGTGACCAAAGCAGTCGACCATTCAACAAAAAATAAGGTGAATAATCAACTAATTTACTGGTTTTAAAATCGGTATATTGTCCTGCCCTATCGGAATAAGAACCAATCCACGAAGCAGAAAACTGATTCCATATTTTATGTTGAACGGACAAAGTCACTTTATTTTTCAGATAATCCAAGGCATATTTTGAATCAAATCCAACCGCTGCTTTATCCATTTGAAGATAAGAATAAGTTACCGAAACTTTATTCAAAAACGATTGACGAAAGTTATATTCAAATGCAAAATCGGCACCAACCGCATTTACACTTGTCAAATTGCGGCTTTGCCATTTGGTCGAATCCGGTTCTTTTGTCCAATCAATCACATTTTGTCCAAAGCGTTTGAAAATGGTCGCATCTAACTTCCAGTCAGGATGTTGAATCTTAGTTCCAATTTCAATAGTTTGAGATTTTTCAGGTTTCAGATTCGGATTGGCCAATTGCGTAGCGCTTTTATAATACAAATCTGTAAATGTCGGAAGGCGAACCGCCGAATTTGCATCAGCAAAAACACGTACATTTTCATTTAACGCATAAGCCACATCAATGCCGCCATAGCCATTCAATCCAAATGCCGAAGAATTTGTAGCCGCAGCACCGACTGAAAAATACCATTTTTTTAAGTTGATAGAATGGTCGATAAATCCGGTTTCGAGCAAGCGATTGGATTCTTTTGTAAAATAACCGTTTTTTTCGAAAGGTGCTTTCAAAGAATCAATTGATGTTCCTAATACATTGCTGAAAATGTGTTCATTACGAAGTTCAACGCCAAGTGTTGTTTTGCCAATTTTTGATAAATAAGAAGTTGAAACTTTTCCACCGGTTACGTCTGTGAGGTGATAATTGTGCGTTTTGTACCACGAAGGTGCGCCAACATTATCACGAAACAATTCAAATCGATCGTGATGCTGACGCCAGTAAACTTGTGCATTGTAAGAAAACTTCCCTTTAGTCAATGACCAGTTTAACGCCGCCAGAAAAGTTTTAGAATTTTCAAATTGATTTGGATAAGTAAAAGTATAAAAGGCATTTGCACCAAAAGCTTTCAGTTGTGCTGCCAATTGAAAATCGAACTTTCCGACATTTTTAATTTTCAAAACCGATTGAACAAACGCGCTTGACAAATCATAATCGGTATTGGGAATGTAACCGCCACTGCTGTTGTGCGAAACGGAAGCAAAACTGTGAAACTTGTCAGTGCCCAAACTTCCTGAAATCGATTGACCAAAAGTATTGAAACTTCCGGCAGTCAATTGAGCATTCAACGATTTTTTGTCTGAACTTTCGGTCACAATATTGATAGCACCGCTAAATGCATTCTGTCCCAAAACTCGTGCTGAAGAACCTTCCAGAATTTCTACCCGATTCACATCCGATAAATTCAACGGAATATCCAGATTAAAATGTCCGGTTTGCGGATCGGTAATGTTCACACCGTTGAGCAACACTAAAACCTGATCGAACGAACCGCCACGCACCGAAATATCGGCCTGTGTGCCATTCGTTCCACGTTGGCGAATATCGATTCCGGAAACATAATCCAATAACTGATCAATGCTTTGAACGGCAGTTCGTTTGATTTCCGCTTTATCAATTACCGTCAATACTCTGCCCATTTCGGAATAAAGTTTGTTGCGATTGGCATTTACTTCAATATCAGACAAATTAATGGATGTTGAATCGGCTTTTTGCTGACCTAGAACCGATTGAAAACTAATTAAATAAACGAGAGAACAAAAAATAAAGATTTTTTTCATGCTGAATAAAATAAAAAAACGGTTGAAAAGAGATTCACTCATTTCACCCGTTTGAATTAACAAAAAAATATGTGTTTAAACTGCACGCAGCGGCACTTTCGAAAGTTTTTTCCAATAAAACAGCTTCTTGCAATTGTTGTATTGCAAGTTCCAAATCAGCCTGCTCTTTGAATTTATCCGGCGATTTCGATGCTGATTCATTCGCACAAAGTGAAATCGTTGACGTTCTAACCGCCTTTTGAAGCGATTTATCCGCAATCGAAATAGCCAGACAACCAATAGTTACAGCGCAAGCCAAACTGCAAAAAACAGCATATCCTGCATGGCTCCAGCGACGGAAGCGAAGAGAAGTAGTTTTTTGTTGTGTTTGTTTGAACATTGTCTGATTGAATTTTGGAGAGGCAAAAGTATATAAAAATCTTTATAATAATTGACTCAACTAAAAGAAAGGCGTTTCTGATAACAGAAACGCCTTATTATAGATCATGTAATCAGACTATTGGCGAATAAAACTTTTTCGATTCAGTTTTCCGGTCCATACATCCGATAAACTTGTTGAACCGGATTTTCCACCAATAATGAAAATACGATTATTTTTATCAACAACCACAGATTGATAATTCCGAACAGGAAACGATTTAGGGATAACATTGCGGATTGTATCGGGAGTATCCCATGATAAACCTTCGTCTTTAGATACTTTGTAATACGTCTTATTGGATGTAAAAGTATAGTCAACCTGGCCAAACACCAGTAATTTATTGTCATAGCGTATCAACGAACCTCCAATTAATGCAATCAAGGTGTTGTTTTCAGTACTAAAATCTATCCAATATGCGCCATCTTCTGTGCTCCAGTTATTTTTAAGGAAACTTCCGGTTACTGAATATCCACCCAGTATCAATCCTTTAGCTTTTCCGGTAACAGTAGAAAACGTTATTGAAGCAAAATCGCTGATTGGAAAATTATCAGGGACAATATTGTTTTTTCTAATTATCCATGTCAACCCATCCTTAGAACTTGCAAAACGATATATCTGGTCAACTTTCGATTGTGTAACTGCAAGTAAACTATCATTTAATCCAAACATGATTGATTTAAAAGTATAATCGGCAGAAGTAAAACTATTACTTGTCCAATTAGAACCATCAGAAGTTGAATAGATTTTGTCACCATCCTGAGTCAGATACAACTTCCCGTTAAATTGAATCAAACTACCAAGCGGTGCATTGGGTTTTAAACCACTTACTGTAGCAGAAGTCCATGTATAACCATCAGTTGAATTATATAAATAACTATTCGATCCATCGTTTAAATAATAAAAAAACTTATCATTTAAAATTACCGTTTTTTGGCTTACTGCATTTACAGAATTCAAATTATCAGTTATTTTACTCCAAATATACAGCTCAGGATCAACCTTATGTACATTCACTTTGATAAAATAATCTTTATATGTTTTTGCATCTGAAGCAAAATTTCTGACTCTGATAGTCTGTCTGAAATCAACTGTATCTTTTCCTGAAATATCAGCCGAATCTTTCTTGTATTTATATCCCGATGGAAAATATAATTTGGCTCCCCCGGTACTTTTAAAGCTAAATGTAGGATACACACTGTCAATCCGGGTTTTAAACGGCAAAGAATCGAGGTTTACAATGGTTTTACCATCGGTATCCAATGTAAATTTTGCAGTGTTTAAGTAGGGAATGCTATCGTTATTAGCAAATGTCAACGATACAAAAGAAGCATCACTCGAAACAGTTGTTGGAGTGTTAGTTCCGAGACAAGAACTTAAAAAAATAATTATTGAAAGAAAAAAAAATAACCTAAACTGTTTGAATTGCATATCGACAAAGTTTTTGAGCTGACAAAGTTAAAAAAATTTTAGGTCATCTTTCCCTCTATGGTCAAGATTTATTGTTTTTTATCATTAAAAACAAAATTTTTGCCGAAAGTATAATCTATTTAAATTCTTAAAAGTTATCGCTCATTTAATGACTAAAAAATATTTTATCATTTAAGCTCCACCAACACCGGACAATGATCGGAATGAATTGCCTCTGAAAGTATTGCAGCATTTTTTAATCGATCACGAAGTGACTCAGTAACCCAATGATAATCAATGCGCCATCCTGCATTCCGATATCGGGCTCCTCCACGATAGCTCCACCAACTATATTGATCGGCACGTTGATCGAACACGCGAAAAGAATCTACCATTCCAGTAGCTTGATATTGGTCGAGCCATGCACGTTCTTCGGGTAAGAATCCGGAAACACCGTTCTGACGTTCGGGATGATTAATATCAATCGGTTTATGACAAATATTATAGTCGCCACAAACAACCAGATTTGGTCTTGTTTTTCTCAGATTTGCAATAAAAAGTGCAAATTCTTTTAGAAATTCCATTTTAACCGCCTGACGAAGTTCGCCCGACGAACCGGATGGAATATATACACAAACAACAGTAAGATCACCAAAGTCAGCACGGATAACTCTTCCTTCAGAATCAAATCCGGGATGTTGCATACCGATAATTACCTTGTCAGGAGCTTGTTTGCTAAGTATGGCAACACCGCTGTACCCTTTTTTCTCTGCAGAATGCATGTATGATGTGTAACCCAATTTGGCAAAAATCATAGTGTCAATCTGATCGGGGTGCGCTTTAGTTTCTTGCAGACAAAGGACATCAGGATTTTCGGCTTGCAACCATTCAGTAAAATTCTTACTCAATGCGGCACGAATTCCGTTTACATTGTATGATATTATCTTCATTGATTTGCCTTTTTAACTTGTTTGTATAATTTCGAGGCGAAAACAAAATCATTTAGCGCTTGATTATCAACATGAAAAATATCATTTTTGTGCCCTTGCCATTCTTTTTCTCCATTTTCAATAAAAATAATATTTTCACCAATTTCCATTACCGAATTCATATCATGCGAATTAATAATGGTAGTGATATCAAACTCATGCGTTATTTCATGAATAAGTTGGTCAATAATTAATGAGGTTTTAGGATCGAGACCGGAATTTGGTTCATCACAAAAAAGGTATTTCGGCTGCAAGGCAATGGCACGGGCAATGGCAACCCGTTTTTGCATACCACCACTTATTTCGGATGGAGCTAAACCAAAAGCCTTTTCTTCAAGATTCACATGTTTCAGACAGAAAAAAGCTCGTTCAATCATTTCCTCTTTGGTGCTGGGAGAAAACATTTCGAGCGGATACATTACATTTTCCAACACACTCAATGAATCGAAAAGAGCAGAGCCCTGAAAAAGCATACCCACTTCACGTCTGAGAATTCGAATTTCGCTCATGCGCATATCGGGGAGGTTACGTCCATCATATTCAATTCGTCCTTTATCAATACGATGTAAACCAATGATACTCTTCATCAAAACCGTTTTCCCTGAACCGCTTGCGCCAATAATCATGTTGGTTTTTCCGGTTTCGAAAACAGCCGAAACATTTTTCAGCACTTGATTTCCATCAAAGGATTTATCTACGTTTTTTACTTCTATCATTTTATCCTACAATGAAATTAGTTCAACATTAAATTGGTAATCAAGAGGTTAAAAAACAAAATCAAAATACTTCCATTAACTACTGCATTCGTACTTGATTTACCAACATCGAGTGCACCGCCATAAGAATAATAGCCATAGAATGCCGCTACCGAAGAAATGATAAATGCAAAAGCCAATGATTTGACAATAGAATAAAACACATAATAAGGAATAAAGGCATACTGTATTCCCATTAAATAATCAGCTGTAGTGATGATATTAGTAAAAACGCCTACAAAATATCCGCCAATTAAACCCAATGCCATACTGAAAATAACCAAAAATGGCATCATCACTACAAAAGCAGTAATTTTAGGTAATATCAAATAATTTGCAGAATTAACTCCCATTATTTCGAGCGCATCAATTTGTTCGGTTATCCGCATTGTGCCAATTTCAGAAGCTATATTTGACCCGACTTTTCCGGCTAGAATGAGACACATGATGGTAGAAGAAAATTCGAGCAATAAGGTATCACGAGTTACCAAACCCGTACTGTAGCTAGGTAGCAATGGATTTGTAGTGTTCAACTTTGTTTGAATCGTCATAATAGCTCCGATAAAAACCGAAATAATAATGACAATGGGTAACGATTGTAATCCAAGCTTTTCCAACTCTTTAGGAAACTGACGAAAAAACATTTTCCAACGATCGGGCAATACAAAAACCCGCTTCATCAATAATATATACTTGCCGGTATCGCTTATTATACTCATATTTGATAATTATAAGAGATTAGTGATAAAAGTCTGAATAAAAATAAAATCGATTAAAATTCAATGCTGCAAACTTACATAAAAATTTGAGATTTATAATCACATCACATAAAAATCAATACAGCTTTCTTGTTTTTCCAAATTTACAAAAACATGTGTGTTCTTGTGTTTTAAAACATGACATTGTAAAAAATTTTATAATAAAATTGCAAACAAACAATTCGGATATATTTGGCTTGATATCAGTTTTGTGCTGAAATATGTTAACAAAAAATACATGATCCATTTGATAACTTGTAAAAAAACAATTATATTTGCAAAAAATATTATACCCTTTAAACCTCCTAAAAAGTATATAAAGCATGACTAACTTTAGCGCAGTCTGAGCGAAGTGGAGATTTCCCGCTAAAGTGGGATAAGTTGTGCTGAGAAAAAGAACAGTTTGTAACAGTGTTTTTTTTATCAAGTGTAAATATCTGAACTTTGATTAAGCAGATGAATCAGATTATACAGATACTCCGAAATCTGAGGTATCATTTAATCTGAGTAAATCGTGGTTCAGACGATGTTTAATAATTAATTTTTAAACCCGTTATTTTATTATGATTGAATCACTTTCGTTGACAACTCTTTTCGTCATATTTGGCGTTTGTGCGGTGCTAATATGGTTGGCTGGAATAAAATTAACCGAAACTGCTGACATTCTTTCCACGCACTTTGGTTTGGGTGAAGCATTAGGAGGTTTGATTTTGCTGGCAATAGTTACAAACCTTCCGGAAATTGCCATTACCGTAAGCGCCGCATTACAGCACAATATGGAACTTGCCATTGGAAATATTCTCGGTGGTATTGCCTTGCAAACGGTAGTACTTGTTGTATTGGATGTGTTTGGGTTGGGCAAACAAGATCCGCTAACTTATCGTGCGGCATCGCTTATATTGGTGCTGGAAGGATTAATGGTTATTATTGTTTTGACATTGGTGGTTGTAGGCAACCAGTTTGGACCTTCTGTTATTTACCTGGGTGTAGCGCCTATTGATGCGGCAATTGTGCTGGTGTGGCTTGCAGGTATATACATGATAGGGAAAGCGAGAACCAATTTACCATGGCATCAATTAGGTACTCTTCCTGATAGTCAAAAAGAGATGAGAGGACACAGCAAAAAAAAGAAGTTTGATTTGGCAATAAAAAAAGGTACGACCATTCAAATGGCTATTCTTATTTTTGCTTTATGCTCACTGATTACTTTAGTTGCAGGTGTGGGGTTAGAAGTAAGTGGCGATGCCATTGCTAAACAAATAGGAATGACGGGCGTATTATTCGGCGCTACAATTTTAGCTGCTGCTACTGCTTTGCCCGAAGTAGCAACTGGTTTAGCTTCTGTGAAATTGAAGGATTATCAAATGGCTATGAGTGATATTTTCGGCGGTAATGCTTTTTTACCGGTGTTGTTTATGGTGGCAACTATTATTTCAGGTAAATCTGTTCTTCCCCAAGCGCACAAAACAGATATTTATCTTACCGGATTAGCAATACTACTTACTGTCATCTACATCTGCGGATTAATATTCCGTCCCCGTAAGCAATTACTGTGGATGGGCATTGACTCATTCTTAGTTATGATCGTTTATTTAATTGGATTAGTGGGATTATTTGCTATTTCATAGTAAAAAGAATTTATAAGGACAGCATCTATTTATATTTTGTGCGGTATACTCAGGTTGAACGTAGCATCTTTTAAGTTCGACGTATGTTTACAGACTACTTAAATTGTCGGAATCAGAGTTTAGAAAATTATTGAATTAGCAAAATAAAAATCCGATAAACCGGAATTGAGAATCAGCGAAAGCTAATGTTCCATAGGAAGTTGAAAACTTACATTATTTTGGGCACAAGTCACAGGCTTGCGCTAACTGAGAGATATCTTTGATAGCACCCATCCTCTCGAATATAGAGATTTGAAGTAAACAAACATCGATTTGGTATGTTGGTAATAATGAGGTAACTTTGCCGCTTGTTTAGGCAAGAGATCAGAAAAAAAGAATAAACAAATAAACAAACATTAATTAAAAACTAATATGGCGAAATCGCAAGAGAGTATTAACAAGAAAGATAAAGAGACAAAACGTTTTAAGAAACAAAAAGACAAACAACAAAAAAGTGAAGAGCGTAAGAAAAACTCACAAGGTGGTGGTCTCGAGAACATGCTTGCTTATGTAGATGAAAATGGAATTCTTACAAATACGCCACCTGATCCAACAAAGAAAAAGGTGATCGATGCAAATAGTATAAAAATTGCGGTTTCCAAAAGGGAAGAGGAGGATACACCAGCTATAAGAAATGGCAGGGTTGAATTTTACAATGACTCAAAAGGTTTCGGTTTCATTAAAGAACTTGCAACTCAAGAAAAATATTTTGTACATGTCAATGGTTTGATTGATGAAATCAAAGAAAACGATTTGGTCACTTTTGAGCTCGAACGTGGTTTAAAAGGTATGAATGCTGTCCGAGTGAAGAAGGTGTGATTCCTCAGCATACCGCGAGTTTGAGCGAAGGTAACTTGTGTTGGAAATATGAATAGTTTGAAACAGTTTTGAAGTTGAAAAACTTCCTTATTTTTCAGATAAATCGGAATGTGCCATTGGAAGTTGAAAACTTACATTGTTTTGGGTTCAAGTCGCAGACTCATCAAAATCTTTGATAGCAACTTATTAGTATTTAATGATTTGTAAATACAACAATTAAAATATCAAATGAATTAAGAAACTACAAAACAAATAGTTATCGGGTTAATATATTTTAGCTTTTTCTAAATTCCAATCCTTGTACTCATTTCCCCCTGTTTGAAAAAATCCAGAGTCAACACAATACGTATTCTGTCTGTAATTGATCCATTCATTGATTGTATATTCTCGGTGACCAACAGCGGAACATAAATCTCAAAAAGATTCCATAGACCGGCTTTTAAGCCGGCTTCACCGAAAAAACGAGAATTATATTTCGTTCCTAAACCGTGATCGTTTAATAATAAGTTGACAAATGGTTTAATTCCAATCCGACCGGCTATTCCGGGCAAATTACTTGATAATGAAAGCGAAATAAGCCATTTACTATAACCAAGTTTTTCGGTTACAGGTGATACTAAACCACCTTCTGAAAGGGTCATTTGCCTTGACCAAAACGATGTTGGAAAAACACCAAATCGGTCGGGATAAGTGCCTTCATAAAGATATTGATTACGTCCGCTTCTGCCACTTGGCGCAAGTGCATAAAAAGAATTTGATGAAGTGTTTTTCAGCACGGCACCTGCAAAAAACCTTATTTCCAGGCCATTATCTCTTCCTGTATAGCTCTGTTTATAATTAAAATCGACCGCTGCTTTTTGAAAAGAAGTACCGGATTCAAAAGAAACCAACAAGTTGTACGGATTGACTAAACTTGTTTTTTGTAAGTTATAACCAAACTGCAAATACGAGTTCATGGTTGCATTCTCGAGATTTTCAATTTGATAAAGATCGGAAGCCAGAATATATCGTCCGTATATTTTTTGTCTGATGGGGTTGGTTTCTTTGTTTGCTCTGAAATTAATATCCAAACCCGCCATTAATTTGTGATAGTTTTGATTGCCCGGAGCACCGAATTGAGTTCCTTCAAGAGTAACTTTTGCCAAACGAATCAAATTATTATAGGGAGTTATGTTGTAAGAAATTTTCCCAAAGCCCGCTAAATTTGAATTATTAAAAGTATAGAAAGACATAACAAAATATTCAAGTGGTTTGGGTATAACGAAACCGTTATGCAGAGCCAAACCCATCATAAAACCGTTTTCATGGTTCCAATTGACAGCCGGAATATACATCAAAGATCGTTTATCGGGATCTTCAAGGCTAAGTAAAAGTTGAGTTTGGATTGGGTCAACTTTCGGGAAAATTCCGGATGTTCGGATATTGTTGTTAAGCCTGTAAAGCTCTGGCATTACATGTTTTGGATCAATTTTTATTTCAGTAAAATTCCCTTGCGGAATATCAATCCATTTTTGCCCATCAAAACCATTGACCCACTTTTTAAAACAGATTGAATCGCCATTTATTCCTGCTATAATCAATGGCGAAGTCAACTCTCCACTATTTTCCACAAGAAGTCGGCTGTTTTCCATACTCACAATTTTGTAATCGAGCCGTTTGGTAGTTCCAATAAAATCATCGAAAAACCAACTTAAGTCTTTATCAGTATGCGATTCAAACACATTACGAAGATCATCGGGTTGTGGATGCTTAAATTTCCACTGGCGATAATAATTATGAATGATCGAATCAAATAAAGAATCGCCAAGATAGGCTCTCAGGTAATTGAAACCGATAGCTGCTTTGTTGTAGGGCATAAGATTATAATTCATTGCATTATAGTCTGTTGAAGTCAGATTTACCGGTTGTTCGAGGTTGCTGCGTGCCGCAACAAGCCATTCGAGTTCCATCATACGTTCTATCGGCATTTTATCTATATGAAAGAATTTTGCCTGTTTCTGATTTGATAAATAATTCTCCCAAAGTTTTTTATAGGGATACCTTTTGGTCAGATATCGCACTTCATACGAAGTAGTAATTCCTTCATCCATAAAAGGAAATCGGCGTTCGTTGGAACCAAGAGCAGCATAAAACCAATTATGACATGCTTCGTGTGCAATCACTTTGTCCAGCGAGTAAGCATCTTTGGGGAGTCCAATCACCGTAATTCCCGGATATTCCATTCCTTCCCCGACTGTCAAAGCACTTTGAACAGCCGTAAAACTGCTATAGGGATAATCTCCAATCCATTCTGAAAAATCAATAATAGCATTATTTATATATGGAATTGCATTTTTCCAAAGTCCGGACTGCTGATTGGTAAACATCAACCAGGTTGTTACTTTCTTGCCCGATTTCGGAAGAATGACTTTACTCTTCAATACATGAAACCGTTTATCGGCAAACCAGGCAAAATCATGGATATTATTCATAGTATATCTCAACGTTTTCGTTTGAGCGGAGGAAATAGGAAATTTGGCTCGTCCGTATTTAGCCGTTTTTTTCCAGGTTGTATCTGCAGCCAGTTTATCAAGCACTTCGAGTTCCTGTTTATTTTGCAGATTTCCAGTGGCACCTACAATGTAATTTTCGGGCAACGTAATTCGTACATCAAAACTCCCAAACTCAGAATAAAACTCACCCTGATCGAGATACGGCATTTGATGCCAACCGTTATTGTCGTAAACTGCCGGCTTCGGATACCATTGTGAAATTTGATACGATTCGCCGATATGTCCCAATCGCGAAGTGACTCCTTTTGGTATTTTGACATGAAAAGGCGTAGTAATGATGAGTGTATCGCTTGGGAGAAGCGGTTTATTCAATATTATTTTGCAAATATCCGGTTGGTTAGAAACATAATTCCACTGAACCTGAAGGTCGTTTACCCTAAAGTTCAATGAATCAATATAGCCTCTCAGTTCAGGATCATTAAACAAGCGTTCTTTTCCTTTTATACTGAATAGCTGCTTTGCCAAATCGGTTTTATTACTTGAATAAGCATTTGGCCACAGGTGAAAATACAAAAACTGAAGCGTGTCTGGAGAATTGTTGATATATTGAACTTTCTCGAAGGCGCTTAGTTCATGGCTTTTATCATTCAGCTTAACATCAATGGTATAATTTACTTTTTGCTGAAAATATTCTTGCGTAAAAGCTTTCGGAAACATTCCGACTATTATCAAATAAACTACTAAAGCCCACTTTAGTTTAAATGTATCGAAATGCTTTCCTGAATCTTTCACTGTTTATTGGCTTTGAATTGGCAAATTTGAAAAATAGAGTTCTGTAAAAAAATACAGAACTCTATTTTACCTGAATAACCTATGCATTAAAGTAGTAATTGCAATTTATGACAGATAAAGATAACCGGCATAAAGTTGACTAACTGAATTTAAGTGGATGTTGAACCCGAAGATTATTCCGGCAGATAGATTTAAATAACTCTCAGTACAAGCAACAAAATGATAATAAGAACAACCGTACCTACACCTACATAAATGTAAGCTCCGTCTCTGCGCATACTTTCCTTAATGTCTTTCAGTTCGTTTTTCAGTTCCTTTTTTTCGCTCACTGTCAATTCTGATTTATCCATTCCACGAATTTCTTCAACGCGTGCCCTATAGGCACTTATCTCTTCTTCAGTTAGTTTGTTTTCCGTAGCAGCAGGAACTGTAGTGGTACTTGTTGAACTTTTAGCTGCAAAAGTTGGTGCTGCACTTAACGAGAATATCGTCAGGAGTGCAAAAAGAATTGTTTTTTTCATTTTCTGATTTTTTTTAAAATTAATTGTTTACATGTTTGGCGTAAAAGTAATGGGCAGAACATAGAAATTTGTTACATAAATCTTTAAATTAATTACATAATTCACATATTCATTCGGGTACTTTAATAATTAACCTCAATTTCAGGTAATTCATTCTTTTGTTTTGACACAAAAGCCGTTGTACTTTTCATAACAAAGTCGCTATATAATCAAAGTTTCAGGGCTGGCATATTTAACTCGCTTAATCGTTTACTTTGTTAAAATTAGCTGCCATTTTGCGTGGTTGCCTATTTTGCTTATCTTTGCGCGCTTAAATTTTTATGTTTAATGATTAACAAAACGGCATAATTTGTTTTGTCGTTCATCTTTTTCAAAGTAACTCTCAAAATGATAAAAACTACTTCCCGAATAATTTCACTTTTCATTCTGTCTCTTTTCCTCATAAGTTGGGGATGGCAAGGTCATCAAACTATTAATAGCAAATGCCCGGCATCATTTCCGGCTTCAATGGCTGCATTTCAAATATGGTCGGATTCGCTTGCCAGCAACGCCTCAAATGCCGATAGCCGTAAAAGCACGGATAAAAACGAAAGCCCACGTCATTTTATTGATATTGACAACTTCGCTGAATTTAACTCGACCGGGCGCATTGCTTCCACATACGATTCAATAGTCAATATTCATGGGGCATCTTTTATGAAGAATAATGGAACCCTGCCATGGGCAACCTTGAATATGTACGACACGCTTAAAGTGGATTTTCAGAAGCAAAAATGGCATAAAGCTATGCTGGATGCTTCCGATCTTGGTCATTATGTTGCCGACGGTCACATGCCATTGCATATCACTGCAAATTACGATGGACAAAAGACGAATCAAAGCGGTATTCATTCACGTTATGAAAGTGATATGGTGGGTGACTACATTACCAGCCTCTCCAATTATACCGGTGAACCTGTTAACTTAGTCAGTAACGTAAACAACTATGTTTTTACCTATATTTATACCAATTTTCATTACGTTGACAGTGTGCTTGCTGCCGATTCCTATGCTAAGAAATTGGATCCAAATTATTCTTCTACATATTATGCTACATTGTGGAGTAAAACACATTTCACCACCATGCTTTTCCACAATGCTTCCCATTCACTTGCCGAGTTGATTTATAGTGCATGGGTTGAAGCAGGAAGTCCCGCTTTTGGTGTAACAAGTTTTATTTTGGATACGACAGAAAATGAAATTTCAGTTTATCCTAATCCCACTTCCGGTGTTTTAACCCTCAATAGCGACAACATTTTAAAAGCTGAAGTATTCACTATCACCGGAACAATAGTGGAAATATTTTATGACAAGCATATCGATTTAAGCAATCTTCCGAATGGAATGTATATCCTCAGCATTTACGGAAAAGAAGGCATACTGAAAAAGGAGAAGATACTGTTAACTAAATAGTTTATAAAGCGCTTTATCTGACAAGTTTAGCGAAGAATAACTTTGATCTGGAACAATTTGCCGACAAAATTATAGCAACCTGGTTGGAGCTTTCACTCAATGAACAAGCCGTAAAGCTTAAAATTATAACTCCCCGAAAAAAAAAAATTTAAAAACTCAACAACTATGGCCGATGAAAAAAAAGAACCGTGGCTGAATTAAGTAATGGTCAAAATATAATGTCGTATTTTGTACCGAAGTTGTCCAATACGAACGACAGTCGATCTTTGAGATTCTGAAAACAGAGATAAGCATCAAGTGGTATCCAATTATACTTGATTCTTCG
>Ga0209538_1000016_pt1 | contig 110349 bp, 99 predicted proteins | sample BarGraNGADG00211_2_FD_184492 | JGI IMG/M metagenome (GOLD analysis project Ga0209538, IMG submission 184492) | Arctic peat soil microbial communities from Barrow, Alaska - Barrow Graham LP Ref core NGADG0004-211 (SPAdes) (version 2) | ecosystem: Environmental > Terrestrial > Soil > Wetlands >... | reverse complement strand
GCTTACAACCATCCCTGGAGAACCTATGGAAAGAAGATAAATGGCAAACCTGTTCTGACAACTTTATCAACCCAATAGGACATTTCTATTTAGCCAGAGTAGGACATTTCTATTTAGCCTTGACAGGATTTGTGTATTTTTCCCTTGGGCTTTCAGTTGCGGCAAACCGGTACGCAGTGTCTTGATCCTGGGCTTCCCAGCGGGTGTAACCCATCTCTCCGGTCTATACAGGTCCCTAACCTGCAGGTCTCACGCACGCATTGGTTCATCTAAAATGTTACTTTAGAGTAGATAGTTGCTTCAAGATAGATGTTACCCCACGGCAGTAAATAAATGGACCGTCGAGGGAGCTATGATGAGTCAAAACAGCAAAAAAGAATTATTAGCAGCGATCCAACCACGATACCGAAAAGCAACCAGGAGCGAGAAAAAACAAATCCTGGATGAGTTTGTATTCATAACAGGATACCACCGGAAACGTACAGTTCGAAATTTGAACCAAAGTGTGCAAAAAAGATATCCTAAGAAACCAGGACCCCAACGGATATTTAAAGGCGAAGTAGTGGTCGTATTGGAGAAAAACTGGGAGATCTGTGGCCGCATTTGCTCGTAATGTTTGCACCCATTCTTACCAGAGATCGTGAGAGTTCTTGAGTGCAACAACGAACTCCAAATATCAGTAGAGACAAAATTGCTCTTATTAATGATTAGTCGCTCAAGTATTGATCGTTGTCTGAGGCTAGCTCATCGAGTTGATCGGCATGGACTAAGTACTACCAAACCAGGCACTTTGCTCAAGAGGTCGATTCCTGTACGAACACACTCCTTGGGATGAAGAAAAACCAGGTTTTTTGGAAATTGATCTGGTTGCTCACTGCGGAGATACCGTAGAAGGTCAATTTGTGAACACATTGACCTGTGTGGACATTTCTATTGGTTGGACAGAGTGCCTTGCTGTTCTCACACGCAATAAACAGACCGTCTTTGAAGCTATTGAGATTATGCGAACTTTATTACCCTTTGACTTGCTTGGTATCGACTCAGACAATGGTAGTGAATTTATCAACGACCTGCTCTTTCAATATTGCCAATACCAAAAGATCAACTTTATACGTTCACGGCCATATTACAAAAACGATCAGGCTGATGTAGAGCAAAAAAATTGGTCTGTGGTTCGCCGGTTAATTGGATATGATCGTTTCGAGACTGAAGCTCAATACAATCTCATGCAAAGCATTTATCAAGACCTACGTCTTTACTTTAACTTCTTCCAACCTGTTCTCAAGCTAGTCTCCAAGGAACACGTAGACAATAAGGTTATTAAACACTATGATATTGCTGCAACCCCTTACCAACGAGTTTTTGCATCCAATGATATTCAGTTTGAGGTTAAGGCACGTTTAATAAACTTGTATGTTCAGTTGAACCCGGTTAGGCTACGAAACTCTATCGATCAGAAAGTAGATCAACTTTGGGAAATCTCACGGTAACATCTTTCCATGAGGCAACGATACTTCTTCGGTGACATTTTCCCATGAGGCACCACGGTGCTTTTTTTAGTCCATCCAAACTTATCACGAAAATCCCTGGAAATTAACTGTTTTCAAGTTCGTTTGCCTTTACCTTTGAGTCGTAAATTCTTCTGGCTTTAGCATTTCTAGAGTTATAGCTGCAGGCCATGAAAAAGAAGTAGTGCCGCAACCGGTCCCATCTAGTGGATCATAATATTCACGAAACCCAGATTTTGTCATCAATTTTAATGAGGATTGACGCAAATCCTCTGCTATATCGGAATATCCATATTGATTGAAACCCTGAAGCAGCAACCAGTTCATTATTATCCAGACCGGCCCACGCCAATAACGGCGTGGTTCCCAGGTTGGCTCCGACATGCTGAGCGTAGTTGCCTGATAAACTAGTTTTCTGCCAGTTCCATATTCTTGTGGATTTTGCCAGTGTTCTGTAATCATCCTTTGAGCCTGCTGCTCACTGCAGAGGCCGGCATACATAGGCGCAAAGGTGAAAACGCTGTTCATTTCAATCCGATGTTGGTTGCGCAAATCATAGTCAAAATACAATCCCCTCTCCTCATTCCAAAACCTTTCTTGAAAACTCTGTTTCATCTTGTTCATCCAAGCATCGATCTCGCCGGTTGGCTCGCCCAGATTTTCAGCTAATGTCCGTAAATCCAAATCTGCCCGGTATAAAATGGAATTAAATAACACATCTTGAACCAGAAAAGGTGAATCCCTCAAAATGGCTTTTGAATCATATTTCCTTTTTCGAAATAAATCCACCAAGTAGACGAAACGGTCATAATCTTCCTGGTTAGGCCGTTGGCTAGGGTCCACCCGTATATTATCGATCCTTTTATATGAAGGAAGGTCTACCGGAGTAATCCCTTCCATCACGGACAGCCAGCGCGGCGCATCATCTGTGCCTGACTCCCATGGATGAACCAAGGTTACCAATCCACTGCCGTCCGCGTCTCGATCGATATGCATCCAACGATGCCAGCCTAAAAGCTTGGGATAAACTTCACGTACAAAATCCAACATTGGGTATCTTAAATGGATTTTTTCCACCATGCTGGCAAGTAAGGGTGGTTGGGTGATTCCTGAGGTTAGAATCTTTGATGCATTCGGGGCTTCACTGGTCTGCCAAAATTCAGGACCCGGAAAATAATCAGGGCCCACTTTATGGAAAATGATATGAGGCACCATACCGTCTTGCCACTGTCCTTTAAGCAAGGATCTAATCTCTGTTTGGGCTGCAGCTATATCAAAATTAGATAAGCCTAATGCAATCACTGCCGAGTCCCAGTTCCATTGGTAGGGATACAAATGCAAACTGGGCTTAGTAAATCCTCCGCTTTCATTCAATCTTAAGGTTTCAATTGCTGTCTCACGCAAATGTTCAAATTTAATCATCACCCTATTCTCCTATTTTTACCTGATTTACAGTTGAGTTATGCCAGCGTATTTCCAGTTTCAGCATCCATCCAATTGATTTTATTGCTGGCCATCTGCAACCAGATTTCTCCACCTGTGAGGTATATTTCGTCTGGATGGGTGTTTACTTTTATCCGCTCATTACCCACGATAACGGTTAAAAGGTTTGTGGATCCGAGAGGTTCCACAACAAGGATTTTTCCTTTAAGGGCATTCTTTTCTGAGCTGGGCAAAATTTTAATATTTTCAGCTCGTATGCCGATTTTAATATTCTGGGTAGAACCCGATCGCTTGAACCCCTTTGGCAGTAGATCCAAAGTCAAGGTGGTTTCCTCCACATGAATGCCGCGGTCGTCAATAACTGCGGGCAAAAAATTCATCGGTGGATTGCCAATGAAACCCCCAATAAATGCATTAGCAGGATGATCATAAATAATCAGGGGTGCATCAACCTGCAGTAAATTCCCGTTCTTCATCACTGCAATCCGATCACCCAGACCAAGGGCTTCCACCTGGTCATGAGTCACATACACAACAGTTGTTTGCAATTCTTTGATTAACCGTTTCAATTCAGCTCGCATTTCCAGACGCAGGAGTGCATCTAGGTTGCTCAAGGGCTCATCCATAAGCAGAACTTCCGCTTGAACTGTAATTGCCCGAGCCACTGCAACTCGCTGGCGCTGTCCACCAGAGATTTGAGCTGGATAGCGATCAAGCAGGTTCTCTATTTGCAACATCTCCGCAGAGGATTCCACTCTTTTTTTAATTTCTGAATTGGGTAGATGCTGCATGCGTAAACCGAAAGCAATGTTTTCAAAAATATTTAGATGAGGAAAAACTGCATAACTTTGGAAGACCATGGAGATATGCCGGCTGCGAGGGGGATACTCTGTAATATCTTCCTTGTTGATGAAAATTCGGCCACTGTCCACATCTTCCAATCCCGCTAAGCAGCGTAGAAGAGTAGTTTTACCGCAGCCTGATGGCCCCAACAGCACCATAAATTCATGATCGTGGATTGTCAGTTCAATGTTACTGACAGCCACAACCTTTCCAAAGGTTTTTTTAACTTCATTTATATGAATTTCAGCCATTTTATTTCAGCACCCTTCCCCAAAGATTAAATAGGTATCGACGGATGAACAACATGAATACCAACGAAGGAAGCATCATGAACAATGCGCCTGCAAATCGGTATGGCAGGGGGGAGACGTTCAGAGATGCGATTATCAGAGCTGGCAAAGTCCTGTTGCGCACCGTCAGGATGACCGATGAAAAGACTTCATTCCACGATCCCACAAAATTAAATAATGTGGCTGCAGCCAGGCCAGGTAAAGCCAACGGTAAGGTCACCCTAACAAAAGCAGTTGCTCCATTGCAGCCCAAGGTTTGAGCAGCTTCTTCTAAATCTTTAGGTACACCGGCAAACACAGAGCTAGTGATCAATACTGTAAAGGGTAAATTGATCGCTGTATGAACCAATGCCAAGGAAAAGATGGAGTCATACATGCCCCATTGAATAAAAGTAACCGCCAACGGAATAGACAAAATAACGGAAGGGAAAGCTCGGGTGGATATCACAGCCAGGCGATAAAGATCAGAACCTCTGAAGACAAAACGCGCCAGGGCATAACCAGCCGGTGCACCCACAAGAATTGCTAAAATCATAGAAATGACGGCCACAATCACGCTATTCAGGGTTGATTTAAGTACACCAGTCGAGTTGATAAAAAATAGAAATGTTTCAGCTGAGACGGGTTTTGGAAAAAGAGGTTTTGGAAAAATATAAACGCCTGCCTTAGTGCTGAAAGACATCACAGCGATAAGATAAATAGGCAGTAAAACCCACATCACTAGCAGGATAGCAATCGCATAGGTTCCAGTTCTTCCTAATATTCTTGAAACATGCGCTTTTTTCATACAGCCATCTCCTGTTCAGGTTTAGTGCGCAATAGACTAATGTAAATCAATGAACTTAAGATGGAAAGCACTAAAACAAGGGCACCATAAGCAGCTGCTACATTTGTGTTTCGATAAGCGATGTACCAACGATAAGATTCTGATGCCAAAAGTGACATAGCCCGACCCGCTATAGCCATCGCCACCGCAAACACCTGTAGTGAGAAAATTGTACGTAAAATCAATGCCACTTGAATACTGGGCCTCAGGAGAGGCACAATCAATCGGCTCACTTTCTGCCACAGCGAGGCTCCAAAAACATCTGCCGCTTCCAGGTAATCTTTTGGGATGGATTGTAACCCCGATACCAATATCACCATAACAATAGCCGTGGACCGCCAGACCTCAGCCATTAATACTGCAAAAATGAGCCAACCCATATACTGGTAACTGAGGAATATAAATGGCTTGCTGATTAGTCCAAGCTGCATTAACCAAGTATTTAAGAAACCACTATTTGTGAAAATAGCGAACCATACTATCCCTGCTGCAAGTTCGGAAATAGCTAAAGGAATGGAAAAAATATATAAGAAAAACCCCGCTCCTTTTAATTTGGCTTGAATTACCAGAGCCATTATCATGGCCAAAGTGAATTGCACGGGAATAATAATAACCGTCAGGATTAAAGTCGTTTTAAGGGCTGGCCAAAAAGCGACATCCGTAACCATTGTACGGAAAGTCTCCCATCCCCAAACCCCAGCCTGGTTGCGAAGACTTAATGAAAATGCCTCAACCGTTGGGTAAGCAAAAAAGATCATTAAAAACAGGATGGAAGGAAGTATAAGTAAATAAGGAGTTGATTGTTTAACGAAAACTCGTTTCATTTTTCTCCTCATGGTATTAATTGCCGGGGATGGCATAACCTGTCATCCCCGGCAAAACAAATTACTTAACTTGGCAGGGTTGACCAGCACTATCCGGGTCTGGTGCCCAGCATGGAGCCTTTGTTTGATCTATGACAGCTTGTACGTTTATGGCTTGTTCTTCCAGAGTTGTTTTAATATCCTTCCCATTCAGAACAATTGCGATAAAGGCATCACGATATGGTTTGTTGAAAAAATCGCCTTGATCGCCTAAACCTTGGGGTAGTAATGCAGGCAGTGCATCTTTGGAACTGGATTGGGCTGTAACGGCATTACCTTCCACTTTAATGCCTGGGGAAACATAACCCGGGTAATCCACATTTACAACCGGGAAAAAGCCTGTTTCACGTAAAACGTTGATCTGGGCGTCGGTGGTTTCCATGAACTTGATCAAAGCCTCAGCTCCCGTCTCATTCGTGGTAGTAACCGGAATTCCAAGGCCAGCTAATACGGGCATAAAGGCGCGTCCTTTGGGCCCTGCAGGAGATGGAACAGCTATAAAATCATCGGGGCTAGTAGTGAAAGCATTTACTAAGCGGGAAGTATGATCCCAGGCAATCCAAACTTCCTCTGAAAGCAGCGGTTCCTGCATAAAGTTATAAGTGGTTGATTGTGGATTGACATACGGCCAGACATCTTTTATCCATTGCCACGCCTGTACCGCTTCGTCCGATTTGAATGTGGTAACAACGCCTCCAGTGAATGATGGTATCAAGAAACCTTCAAAAAAGCGGTGCAACAAGCCCGAATCACCAGCAGGGAATCCAATTTTCGCTTCGCCAGTAGCATCTTTAATATTCTTTCCCCACGCAAGTAGTTGGTCATAAGTCAGTGCGTTTACATCTGCATCTGTGGGCAAGTAGGGCAAAGCTTTATTATTGATAGCCAAAATAAAGGTGGCTTGCATCATGGGAACATACCAGGTTTTATCCGTTCCCAAGGAAGCTACTTTCCAAAATGCATCAGGAATGCCGGCATCTTTCAGCTCAGCCTTAAGAGATGTCAGATCCTTAAGACTATTTGTAGCCTGGAGAGTAGAGAACTCACCAGCCAGAGCACTTAAAACCGATACAGTGCCCTTTCCAGCTGTCGCTTCTGCATTGATCCGGTCAAAGAAAGGACCAGAATCCTCTGAAATAAATTCGACTTTAGCTGGAAAATCTTTAAGAACCACACCTCGAATTGCTTCAGCTTCATTGATGGCATTGAATTGTGTGGATACCCAAACCACATCTCCATAGTTGATGGGTGTAGCAATAACAACCTTTTCTACATTCACCTGTTGGGTGACGGGGACTTCCTGAGTAACAACTTGTGGTGAACAAGCACTCAAAAGTACGGCCAATGTCATAATTGTTGCTAAATAAACGGAAACTTTTTTTGTATTCATATTCTCCTCTGTAATTGAATTGGATTGAAAAAAACCTACTAAATGTATATTGTCTTTTGCCTCCTTTCTTTCATTGTTCTCATCATTTCCTATTCGTACATGACGGGACTCGATTTTCAACACCCTCACAATACTCGTATTTGTTGTAATAAACGTTCAGCATTATCATGAAATATTGCACGTAACGCATTGTTGTTTAACCCCAGATCCTTACAAGCCTGCCATTGAACTTGGAAATTTTGATATGCGAATCCCCTTGGAAAATGGTTCGAATCTGTTCCGAAAATAATACGCTCAGAACCAACAGTTTCGATAAAAGTTCTGAACAATCCTTGGATCGTCAAAGGATACGGATTCCAACGAATCCAATCATTGGTTCCGGTTGTATCCACATAAACGTTGGGACATGCCCACGCTAATTGTAATAATTCACGAGTGTAACCACAGCCGAAGTGGGGAATAATAAATGAAATATCTGGGAATCCCTTAACAATATCATGGATTATTAATGGATTCATATTAACCGCATTTCCAATACCGCCTCCGCCGCCGAGTATTCCAAAATGGATCAGAATAGGTAACCGGTATCTTTCCGCTGTTTTCCATAAGGGGTCTAAAACAGGATCATCCAATCGTCGTTCAACACTGGGAGCGAGAATTTTATAACCCCTCAACCCCAGGGTTTCGACAGCTCGAACGAGTTCTTCAGATGCGCCTTCTGAAAATGGATCGTGATGAGCAAAACCGACAAATACATCAGGTGCCATTTTTACAATTTTGGATAATTGGTCATTTCCACCACCCGTTTGAAAAACGCATTTCTTCAACCGGTATTTCTTAGCTTCAGACAACCAGCGTTGCACTTGGTCTTCTATGGGTGGAACTTCTTCTTCTTCAGGTGGAATTAGATAAGCTGTCTGCCAACGTTTTTGAAGCTCTTCTTGCCGGCGATAATTTTCTGCAAGTTTCTCTGCTCCAAAACGCGCAATGAAACGTTGATTCCAGCCATCCATGTAAACTTCGTGTCTAACAGGAAAATGAAGATGAAAATCAATGATTGGTATCGGTACGATGGGTTCCATGATAATCGTCCTTAATTGGAATCGAAGAAACTATAAAACTTGATTTTTTGTGGTGGCATCCATCACCATCATAACCGCGCCCAACACAGGGGCTTGAGCGCCTAATTCAGAACGAATAATTCTTGGCTCAAATGGCACCAAACCTTTCAGCCTTTTCTTAAGAGGTTCAATGAGCAAATCACCAGAACGACTCACTCCACCGTTAATGATAATCACCTCCGGATCTAACAAGCCAACCACTGCTGTTAAAGATATGGTTAAATAATCTACCATATCATCCACCAGTTTTTTCGCCCAAGGGATACCCTGGCGTGCTTCCATAAAGACTGCTTCAGCAGTAATTTCAGTCAGGTTAGTTTCAACTTTTCCATCGGTGATGAGTTGGCGTGCAAGACTAGCAATTCCTCCTCCTGAAGCCAGATATTCAAGTGCGCCGAATTCATCGTACGTCCTACCAAGGTAGCGCCTGCTCGGAACAATATATCCGATTTCACCCGCAGAAAAATGAAATCCGCGCTGTAAAACACCATCTTGAATGATACCGGCACCAATTCCAGTTCCAATCGATATACATACAATGTTCTTGGCGTTAATTCCTCCACCAAACCACATCTCGCCTAAGGCTGCTAAATTCACATCATTTTCAACAAATATCGGCAAATTAAAACGCTGAGTCAAAATATCCTTTAATGGAAGTTCTTTCCAATGCAGGCTGGGAGCCCAGACGACGACTCCTTCTGGGAAACGTGTGACAGCAGGGACTCCAATCCCAATCCCACGTATTTTTTGTCCAGTTGAAAGGGGAGTGGTTAACAAATCTTGAATAGCATCGCATAACTTTTCTAGATTTTCTTTGGCTCCATCCAGATGTTGAGGTATATAGATTTCGTTGATTAACTGGCCAGACAGGTCTGTGACAGCACCATAAAGTTTCGTTCCACCAAGATCAATTCCAATCACAGCATAACCATCGGAATTTAACTCAATCAAAGATTGCGGATGACCTCGTGCAACGATATGATCTTTGATTTCTCTCACAAGATCTTCGTCTTTCAGTCCCTCAACAATTCGCAGAACAGTGGGCACACTTAATTCCAGTTGATTGGCAATCCGATTACGTGAAATTGGACCCTCCTTACGTATCGTATCCAAAATCAATGAACGATTAGCTCTTCGCATTTCTCCGGCATTAAAAGATTGGCGCATATGTGATTTTGTCTCTTTAATTGCTTAATGTATGTAATTATATTGTAGTGTGTAATTCAAGAATGTCAAGTATTTACGCATTGGTTGGTTACAGTATCAAATGTGTCTCGGTAACATTATCATTTGACTTGACACTGCGCATTGGTTGCGAAGCCAGATGAAATACGCAAGGCACGACGTGGCTCTGGCCACTTTTTTTTCTGATAGGTAACCCCTCGACCCCACGTCGCAGACCATCCCCGAAGGGAGGGCAAAATAAATCCGAATTTTCCGATTGTATTGATGGGAGAGGGAAAGCACAAACAAAGAAGATGCTTAGCTTGTGGAACCTGAAGTCTCAAGGGATGAAATGGCCCAGACCAAGGTTTCCTGAAGCATCGGGTCAATGCAATCCTTTTGCATCCTTTGCAGTTGGGGGAGCAAACCAAGATCACCCGAATTGGCAGCGGCAATGATGAGATTTCGCAGGAAGCCAGCGTGCTTTGCCCTCAGGACCGGCGTACCAGAATACTTTGTTTTAAAGCTTTCATGGTTCTGACCAAGCTCTGACTGTAATTCGATTAATGGTGAGAGACGATAGGTGAGAGGTAGCTGCAGGTCCGAAGGAAATGGCTTTTGATTGTACGGGCAAGCCTGTTGGCAGGCATCGCAGCCGAAAACACGGTTACCGACTTCCTGGCGGAACTGGACTGGGATTTCTGTGCGGTTCTCGATAGTCAGGTAGCTCAGGCAACGCTTTGAATCCATTATGCGATTTCCCAGCAATGCCCCAGTCGGGCAAGCTTCAATGCAAAGGCTGCAATCAACGCAAGGATCTCGCACAAGTGGTTGATCCATTGGCAGTTCAAGTGTTGTCAGGATTTCAGCTAGCAATAATCGGGAGCCGTACTTGGGGTTAAAAAGTAAGGTATTTTGGCCAATCCAACCGAGTCCAGCCTGATGCGCATAGGCTTTTTCAAGGATAGGCAGAGTATCCACGCAGACAAGGGTTTTTGACCCGGGGGCCCATAATTCAAGGTTGCCAACCAGCTTTGAAGCCAGGTTAGTGAGCACACCGTGGTAATCCTCAAAGCAGGCATACGAAGCAAGGCAACCGTAAGTAGAATTATCTTGTGTTAGTGCTTCCGATTTGAGGAGCGGATACGGCACGGCCAGTGAGATGACAGCGCGAACACCAGGTAAGAGCAAGCCTGGGTCTTTGCGGGCACGGCGGGTCTCGGTACGGGAAAGGTAGGGCATACCTTCGCCTAAACCATCCCCAAGCCAAGTTTCATAGCGCTCGTAATCAGCGGAAACAGAAGGCTGGGAGCATCCAAACAAGACAAAACCGAGGAGATTGGCCTCGGTTTTCAATGCTTGCTTGATGGTTTCTGGGGAAAGCACCGGTTTAGTTGTAATCCATGTAGAAGATACCAATCTGCACCCCAGCGGCGTTTACAATCTTCCAATCTGAGCGGAAAGGACCAGCCGAAGGAACGGTGAGGGTGAGTACGAAGTCCACCATCATCTGCGGTGGAACTGAAATTGGGCAATTGATTCGATCCGCCAGGCCAAATTGCTGGCCGCTGACAAACTCGATGCCATACTCAGTCGTCCAGGTAGAAGTGCCAGTGTTCATGAGCTGGATGGTCACATCCTGACTTGGACTCTTGAGTGTGGTTTTATCCGCAGGACTGCTGGCAACCCAATCACCCCGATCGGTGCCACCAAGAGGTGCTTTAGTGGCAGCGGCTGTTCCAGCGGTTTGCCCAGCAGGCGTCAGTACCGCCACAGTACCTTTTGCCGCTTGTGTGCTCTGGCCGAGGGCAGCAGTAGGGGGCATGGGCGTAACAGGAAGCCGGGTGGCCATTGGGGTAGCCGTGGGCATGGGGGTATCGCTGGGTCGGGCAATCGCGGTTTTGGTGAACTGAACGGCCACCGTCTGGGCAATACTGGTATTAATCGCATCCACGGCGGGGGTGGCTGCTTTTGGCGCGCAAGCAGTTAGCCCGACCATAACCCCTAAAATCGCCAAAACAAATAGTATTTTCTTTGTCATTTTAATCTCCTATGCATGGTACAACCGACCAAGGTAGAATATCGGCTGCGTAATCAGGCGTTACTTAAGTACTTTGTTAATTATATAGCAGTTTTGAGGATGCATATTTTGTGCTGGATTAGTCTGCAGACTCGTTTGATGGTACTGCATCTTTTGAGATGATGCCTGATATTTTGAGTAACCCAGTGAGATTCTAACGCACGGCAATGATGGGAGCCATCAGGTGCACACGGTCGCCCGCGGGGTTGCCATTGGAGCCGAGAGTCAAGACGAATTGAACCGTTTTGCCTGCCAGGGGGGAAAGGTCCAAATCCAGGCGTTGGAAGGCATTATCAAAGGTCTCGCTCCAGGCGGCAAGTTGTTTGGGTGCGGTGTTGCCCTCAATGTAACTCAAGGTAAGGGAAGTGTTGCAGGCGGAGTTGCCGCCGCTGCAGCCGAGTATGGCATAGAAAGCGGCTCCGTTGGGCACTTGAAAAGCAGGGTAGGTGCCCCGCAAGAAGCTGTTTTCCTGGTTTGGAACGCCCATAATCAGCGTGTTTTCGTCATCTTCCACGTTGTTTTCAAGAATAGGCTTGGGGTCTGTGTAGGCATAACCCCCGCTATCTGTGGGTCTTCCCGGGCATGGGAGGGTGTCTGTGCCGTTTGACCACTTTGCCAGGCATATATTATCGGCCAGGTTTAGTTTGCCGGCCAGTGTGGTGGTTTGTACATTAATTTCTGCCCAGAAGGATTTTTGGGGATCTGTGAAGGCAAAAATTGCCCCGCCAGCATTTCGGAGTTTGAAATCTGCCCGGAATGTGCCGGCCACTTGAGGGGTGGTTAATTGAATGCTAAGGGTCACCTTGTCACCAGGTTTCACTAGATCGGCCGTAAAAGCCTGGGCGGCAGAAGCTCCCATGGCATTGCCGGAGAGGAATACGAGGGCGTATTGGGAGGTCCAGGTACAGGTGCCTGCATTGCGTAGAGTCCAGGTTTTGATGAACTTGGCTCCTGGAGAATAGATAGTACCGTCAGCGATAGTTTCATCGAGAAATTCGGCCATGTCGCAGATAGATTGGGTCGAATTGGAAGTGGTGGTTGAAGCCGTGCTAAAGGGTGGAAGCGTTGCCGGTGGCAGAGGGGTTTGCTGCGTTGAGTTGTCTGGTGGTTGCGGCGTGTCGCTGGAGATTACAGGGACAGAGAGGCTGGTGGCAACGATGTCTGTGGTCATGGGGTTGACCGTTTGGGCAGCAGCAGTACGGATGGGATCCAGAACATCCGTGGGCGAAGGTGTAGGCGTGGGCTTGCAGGCCGCAAGGATGAACATGATCAGGACTGAAAGGAGTAATTGGCGTTTGTTCATGGCAAGATTCTATCCGAAAAGACGATAGGGTGCTGGGGACGAGGAAGCAAGGCAGGCATACAAAGCCGGATGAAGCACACACGACGCGACATGGTTGTGGTTACTTTTTTGATAGATAACCCCTCAGCCCAACTTCCCGGGCCCAGCCCAGGAGGGAGAGCAAAGGAATAATGCCTTAAAAAACAGACTGACCCAAAGTCAGCCTGTCAAGGGACGTCAAAAATCAGGAACGATCTGGGATGAAGAGCATCTTGAAGAATTGGACAGCATTGAATTTACGCCCCGTTAGCAGGGTTTGGGCGTGGAAGAGGTTGGCCACAGCACGAATGATAATTATTGCAGTTACAATCAGCAAGGCGATGGAAAGCACCACTTGCCACCAGAGTACGTTGACGATGGCGACCCGGGTTGGCATCATGATGACGGATGTCAGCGGGAAGAGACTGAGGAAGGTGATCATCGTGCCATTGGGGTCCTGCATCAAGTTCCCTAAAACCAGCATGCAGAAAATCAGAGGCAACAGGATTACCGTTGTTGATTGATTAGCCTCAGCCAAATTTGGGGCAAGAGCGCCCAACCCAGCCATCAAACTGCCATAAATTGCAAAGCCGAGCAAGAAGAAAGGAATGGCAATCAGGATGACCCGCAATGGAATCACCGCCGCAGCACCAAGTGAGAAGGATTCTCCAATGACGCGGAGCAGCAAGATCCCCGCTGTAAGCCAGACGATCATTTGGAGAAAAGATGCCAAGCCGAGCGCAAGCAATTTACCCAGATAGAACTCGATTGGCTTCGCGGAACTGAGCAGAATTTCCATAGTGCGGTTTTCTTTTTCCTGCGAAACGGAAGTGAGCAGCAGGCTGGCGCTGGAGATGATCAGACCGTAGAAGAAGATCAGGATGAGGTAAGGCACCATAAAGGTCATGACACTGTCAACATCACGCGTATCCGTAGTGGATTTAGCTGGAATGAAATTAAAGCTAACCGGGTTGGTAAAACGGTTGTACAGCTCCTGGTCAGCACCGATCAGATTGTACTCAACCACTTGATTGATCACATTGCTCGCGCCGATTTCACTAGCGATGCTTATCTCTGATTTAATGACAAAAGCCTTGCCAGTCTGCAAAAAATCTGCATTGAAAAGATAAAAACCCTGAAGATTACCAGCAGCAGTCTGGGCGCGAGCTGTGGCTTCATCACTTATTTTGATTAGGCTTCCCCCGGATAACCAATCTGGGATTTCTTGAATAAATCCGCTCTGATCTACAACCCCCATCGGTTTGGGGTTCAAAGCATTCTCAGTGAAAACCTGTTGAAGGGACTTATTTTGTGAGCCGCCGATAATTTTGAGGACACCCAGAATTAAGGTGGGGACCAATGGAATCAGTATCAGAGTCAATAAGAAGGAACGACGAGTAACTGTTTTTAAGAATTCGTATCGAAAGACTGCCCAAGTTTTATTCATGGCTGGCCTCTTTCTGGAAGAGTCTCTTCAAAGGGACTTTTTGTTCATAGCTCAGCATACCCAGGCGGAAAGCCTTCCCTGCCAGCCAGACAGTAAGGATCCCAAAAGCAAGGAGTATGACCAGCGAAACAATAATTTCCCACGTTGGCACTGTGCCAAAGCCCATCCGCAGTGGAACAGCAAGCGGGGCACTGAGAGGAAAGAAGCTCAAGATGCGAGGAACAATACTGTTGGAGCTGGTAATGAATACACTGGCGAGGTAGTACGGCAGCATCATAGGTATGATGATCAAGCCCATGAATTGTTGGGATTCTTGTGTACTGGTAATGGTGGCACCCATCATACCCATCAAAGCGCAAATGAATACGTATCCAATGAGCATGAAAAGCAGGGTAACGACCGCATATCTCCAGTCAAGGTTGATATGTGCCAGGAAGGTGAGCTTGTCTCGAAAGATAAAAGCACCCACACCCAGCATCAGCACCCACATGGTCATTTGAGTCAAACCTATACCCATATCGCCGATGATCTTGCCACCAATTAATTCGGTGGGGGAGGTGGAGGTAATCATCATCTCCATGGTGCGGTTTTCTTTTTCTTCCACAATCGCCCGGAGCAAATAACCGCCGCTCATCATGACGGTAATAAAGAAAAGCAAGCCAGTCGCAATTGGGATAATGATTTTCAGCCAATCGTATTCAGAAGAAGTCTTGGTGCCATCCAGGGATTGAAAGGTGAACTCAGTTCCCCGTTCAATGGCCGTCAAGTTGGGTATGGCTTTACCTTGCATCAGACTATCTCTCAGCAGCTTGGAGAGGCCTGACTGAATGGATGAGGTAATGGGTTTGTCGAAAAGATAATCGACCTTATAGGTGGATGTATAAGTTGCGGGAATAAACGCGTAGGCCTGTATCTGGCTTGAGTCGAGGGCGGCACGAGCGGATTGTTCATCCGGGAAGGGCTTGAATTCTGGCTGAGGCTCCGAAAAGATATCTCCCTTTTCGTATACTGGAAAGGTTTTAATAAGTTGGGGTTCATCCACGATGCCAATCGGTCGTTTATCGGCAGCTGAGAAGGAGAAAAACATCGAAAGCCCCATCATCAAAAGTATCCCAAGAGGTACGGCAAATATGGCCACCCAAAAACCACGCCGATAAACATGGCGCTTGTATTCGTATTGCGCCACTAACATTATCTTATTCAATTTTGGTCTTCCCTTCATTCACAACACGGATAAAGACTTCATCCAGGCTGGGCGTAGCGACTTCAAAGCTTTTCAGGTTTACACCCTGCTTAACCAGTGTATTCAGCAGATCCTGTGGCGTGATGCCTTCTTGAGGGGTAAGTTTAAGGGTCAGGCCGTTTTCTTCAACAGAGGCTATCCCAGGCATGCCTTGGGGCAGATTGGCATCCGAGTTGATGAGGATGGCATTGGTCGTAAAACGATTACGAATTTCATGCAGGTCCCCATACAACAAAACCTGACCTTTGTCGATCAGAATGATGCGGTCGCAGAGGGTTTCAACCTGGTTCATTTGGTGGGTGGACATAATGATGGTCTTGCCAACCTCGCGTTGTTCGCGCAGGATATCCTTGACCAATTGCGTATTTACAGGATCGAGGGAGCTAAAGGGCTCATCAATAATGAGGACCTTCGGGTCGTGAATTAGAGTGGCAATCAGCTGGGCTTTTTGCTGCATACCTTTGCTTAGTTCCTTCATTTTTTTCTTTTTGTATGCAGTCAGGTCGAATTTTTCCAGATAACCTGGCAACTTAGCCGCGATTTGATCTTGTGTCATGCCTTTAAGAGTGGCCAGGTAGCTCAAGCAGCGTTCCACTTGAACGTCCTGATAGAGCCCGCGTTCTTCAGGCAAGTAGCCAACAAGGTTCTTTTTGGCTTCGTTCATGGGTCCATCCAAAATGGAAACGGAGCCTGAATCCTGGCGGTAAATGTCGAGAATGATGCGGATGGTAGTGGTCTTTCCTGAGCCGTTAGGACCCAAGAGACCAAAGATTTCGCCTGGGTTAACCTCAAAGCTAACATCCTTGACCGCTTCTGTGCTCCCAAAGCGTTTGGAAATGTGTGCAACACTTACAGTTGGCATAGTGCTCCTTTGACCGAAAAGTCTGCTATAAATATATCCTTTTTAACAAAACGACAGCTTAAGCCAAGATTAAGATCAGCTTAAGCTTAAGTTGATTCTCACAGGTTTTGCCCTATAGAATCTACTTAGTTTAGTCATTTTCAAAAGCCATTCACTAATTTTAGTTAATATTTTACCCGGTCCGCCGAGGAAATTGGGCTATTCTCTGATGAATTGCTTCCCGCTGGCTGCAGGGTCTGAACTTCGACCGATGCAGCCAGCCAAAACCACCATGGTGATGATAGTTAGTGCCATCGCCATAATTTGCAGGGGGATTTTTGGAACCGAGGAGAGAGGTACGAAAATATTGGTATAGCGTTTACCAATTTACTATACCTATGCGATTGATTACCGAAAACCGGGTACGCAATAATCAGTGGATCTTTCTTATGCTCAACCCCTAAATGCCGATTATCCATTTGTTCTCGGAAACTTTCAGATTATCGAAAAAAGCGCTTTGCTCCCCAGGCAATTGCAATTACAAGGCAAAAATTATTGCCAAAGGGAACTTGGGTGTAATGCTACGGGGAGAGAATGAAGAAATCTATTTTTAAGTGAAGATAATTAACTGATCACCGATCGAAAATTCGGTGAATTTGGATTGATGAAGTTCAACAACATATTGGGCAGGCATTTTTGGTAGATATATTGGTCTCCACTTCCTTGCCAATACTTTATCTACAATGACCAGCTGTTTATCTAACCAAAGGACTGTAATGTCATAATTCATGAACAGCATATGAATTGAGGTGTTAATCCTGGTTTCTTGATTTTCTACCAGAATTATTCCCTGATCGTGTTTAAGTTCTCTTGAGAACATTAAACCAATAAATTTGCTTAGAAAAGAATCACAATACTTAACTTTGACCTTTGCAAATGGCCGTGAGTTTTTACCAATTTCGACAGTCTTCAAAACAAACCTTTTCACCTAAAAGCGGAAGATGGGTAACTCCCGTGATTTTTTTTCAAATTAAATCGGGTTTTGTTTATCAAACACATTAGCAGGAAGCTCAATACTGTTTGCGATCAGCTTATGCAGGAATCGTGGGCGTAGGCCAGTGGCCGTTAGATTTCCCTGTGCCACACCATTTTTGATTCCGGTTTGTTTGAAAATAAACAAGTCCTGCATGACAATCGTGTCGCTCTCCATACCCTGTACTTCAGAGACCTGTACGATTTTGCGTGACCCGTCCTTCAATCTCTCAATGTGGATAACAAGTTCAATTGAGGAGGCTATTTGCTCCCGGATTGCCTTAAGGGGGAGTTCCATACCTGCCATGAGTACCATGGTCTCGATTCTGCGTAGTGTGTCGCGGGGTCCATTGGAATGTACGGTCGTCATGGATCCATCGTGTCCGGTGTTCATAGCCTGGAGCATATCCAGAGCTTCGCCAGATCGGCATTCTCCAACCACAATCCGGTCTGGGCGCATACGCAACGCATTCACAACCAGTTGGCGGATCGTAATCTCGCCTTTACCCTCCACATTGGGTGGGCGCTTCTCAAGCCGAACTAAATTTGCCTGGTGTAATTGAAGTTCAGCAGTATCCTCTATTGTTATCACGCGTTCACGGGGAGGAATGAAGGAAGAAAGTACATTCAAAAAGGTTGTTTTTCCAGTGCCTGTTCCACCCGAGACAACCAGGTTCACCTTGGCTTCCACACACCCTTTAAGAAAATTTGACAATGCCGTTGACATTGTACCGTTAGCGATCAAATCCTGTGCGGTGAAAGGTCTCGCGGCGAATTTTCGGATAGTGAGGATGGAACCACCTAAGGAAAGGGGTGGAATGGTGGCATTAACCCGGTTTCCATTCGGTAAGCGGGCATCGACCATTGGCGAAGATTCGTCCACCCTTCTGCCGAGGGGAGAAACTATGCGGTCGATTATTCTTCGTAGATGGGCGTCATTTTCAAATTTCACCGGAGTTAGTTCTAATAATCCATATCTTTCGACAAAAACCTCTTCGCTTCCGTTGACCATTATTTCGGTAATCTCTGGATCTTTTAGTAAAGGCTCGATCGGGCCATAACCAATAATGTCCGCAATCACCCATTCCAACATAAGATCTCTGGTGGAATGGTTGTAGAGAATTTTTTCTTCCTCCAAGGTCTGATTAAAACACTCCTCGATCATCGAAGTCAACTGTTCAGAATCCACGTTAGTGTCGTTATTGTTTTTGGTAAGCAAATTCTTTTGAACGGCATCCCGTATCATTGCAAATTCCTTTTGGAGTTCAGACATTTTTGTCTGATTCTGAGGAATTTTTATTGGTGCTTCCATCTTCATTGCGGGACGGTTCGTAAACATCAATTCTCCTTTAACTTCTACGTTTCTACCGAAAATCTTAGTTTTTAATTGAAGGGACTTTAAGATTTCTTCCAAAAGTGATGAGCATACTCTCAGGTAGATTGTTTGCTCCAATGATAGCATCCACGGTCGATAGGTTTTCGCTGGCAAAGAACGCCAGACAAACGCCATCACTGATCTTAACATCTGTTATTGTGTATATGGCAACAATCTCCTTGAAAGAATCCTGATAAATAGGAAATGCTTTTTCAAAATTTCCCAATTGAATCAAATTTTCTGCCTCAAGTAATTTCTTACTGAGGGTTGGGAGTGAATCCAATCGAGAATTAACCTGAATGGCATCCAACGCAAATTTGTAATAAGATACAGCGTTCTTGTAATCTCCCGTCTTTCCGATTGTGTCCCCTAATAGTACCTGAACTTGGAACAATTTCATCAAGTTTCCACCATCACTCCAAGCCAGGATTTCAGCTTGTTCCAGGTTTCTACGTGCGTCCAGGTAAAGTCCCACGGAATAGTATTGTCTTCCCAGGGCATAGTATGCCTCGTAAAGCAACAGACTGGCATTTCCATTTGCAAAAGTCGAATCAACGGATACGATTTCCGCAAAATTTGTTATCGCCGATACCCAATTCATTTCAATAAAATTCTGAAAGCCAATTTGATAGTACTCTGCATTTATCAAATCAGACTGAAGGGCAGTATTTTTTGGTTTGATATTTGCGGCTTTGCTCAGGTAAGATACCGCATTAGCAACCGAAGTTACCGTCTGTTTTTTATCTTCCAGAATGGCCTTGGCCATCTGGGTGAACTTCAACACCAGCAGATCGCCGCTCACTTCCTGAAGATTTCCCCTTTCACTGGCATAGGCTTTACTTTGAGGAATCATCGCCACTGCCCTGCGGTAATATTGTTCTGCATTTTCAATATCTTCGATCGAATTGCTTTTATTTTGGAGCAAGCTGATGATTTTATTTAAGTACCCTTTTAACAGTTGTTCCTTCATAAGTGGATCATCTAACTTGGGATTATGCGCTAAGGCATTTTCATACGAGCTTAACACCTTGTCCCAGTTTTCCACCTGGTAAGCGGCGTTCCCTTCCTCCATGTACTTTGCGATTTGAATAGCGGTTTCTATAGAAGCAATTTGCTGACCAACATCCCACAAACCAGGTTTCTCTGCCTCAAGCTCTTTCAAAATAACCAATGCTTCACTGTTCTTATTCTCAGCGACCAAATTAAGGGCTGCCTCGTATTTTGCTTCCAACCTTAATAAGTCCTCTGACTTTGATGTTAAATCTGGGAGATTTGCATACTTCGGGTCGATAGATCTTATACTTTCAATGATTTTCACTGCGGGTTGAGGTTGTCCGGCAAGTAGAAGTTGTTCAGCTTGATTATTAAGTGAGAGGAGTTGCGCTGACTCCTTCTGCGATTGTTTTATTCTGTTGTCATTAATGATGTAATAATAGGTAAAGAAAAAAATCACCATTACCAAAGTGGTGCTGATGATCGCAAAAGCACTCATCTTAAAGGTTATTTTCCTCACCTTATGTTTTTGTTCTTTTTTGTTGCGCACTGCCATAGTCTTAAGGGATAGTTGCATATGAAGATCATCTTTGAATTTTGCCAGCCTTGGGTGATCAGGGTACCGTTCTTCCAGTATTGTTAAAACTTTCTTGCACTTGTCAAATTCAGCGTGTTGGTAATGCTCGGTTAATTTTTGGAAATCAGGGTCATTGGATATATCGATCGGGTTCACCGATTGGTCTATTGTTTCGTTAATATCAGGACCGTTGTGGACGGGTTTTTGATTTTCAGGCGTTATTGAATTCATCACTTCCACTCTCTATAAAACATTTTACTTACTCTTTAAAACAGGTTGAACAATGTTGGAATGATCGGTCCAAGGATGACTGCAATAATCGCAGGGAATATCAGTAGAGCTAATGGGAGGATCATCTTTGCCGGCAGTTTATTGGCGATTTCACGTGCTCGGTATTGACGCAGGACGCGCATTTGAAGTGCCTGACTGTGGAGTACATCCGCATAGCTCATGCCAATCTTTTCTGCCTGGACTATGATAGCGATGAAACGTGAAAGGTCGTCCACGTCAAGCCGGGTACTCATATTCTTAAGCGCAATGCCGCGTGAAACCCCCATCTCCATCTCCTGCGTAACCCGTTTAAGCTCGAACCCCAGTGCAGTATCCCAATAATCACTGATTTTTTGCAGAGACTGATCGAAGCCTAAACCAGCACTTGCGCACACAGAGAGCATATCCAACGCATCTGGTAACCCTCGCCGAATCTCATCCTGCTTGGTTCGAACGAGGCCATTAAGCCAGACGCCGGGTAATAATAAGCAAATGATGACAACAAGCCCGCCAAGCATGAGATAGGTCGTGTTGATATTCTTGAAATCACGGTTAATTAAAAACGCAAGGAAAATTCCTGCCAGGAGGACAAGGAATTGGAATGCGTAGAATTTGCCTGCATGCATATTTGATGGGTTCCCGGCAATCTCCAATTTGTGATCCAATTCAACAGCCAGCTTTACAGGCGTTTTACTTCCTAAAAAGTCAATGAATCGGTTAAACCAGCTGATGAGTGTGCGGTTGAGTAAAGAACCACTGATTTCACGGGGGATGATTTCTCCTGCTTCCAGAGTATTGTCTGCTTGGACCTCAGGAGCAACAAATATATCCAACCTGGACGCAATACTGTCCCCCCTTTTTAACCAGGAGGTAACCCCGTAAATTGCCAGGCTTAAACCCACGAGGAAAACAACCGCGCCCAGGAGGATGAACGTCAAATTCGAATCCAGTAAATCAAAATTCATATGATTAACCTCTAAACCTTAATTTGGACGATCTTTCGCATCCAAATGTTACCGATTATTACACCTAATAATGCCATTACAAGAATGATCTGGGTTAACAAGGAGGTTTTTACCGTGTCGAAATAGCCAGGACTCATCACAAAAATCGCAAACCCGGCGATAAAAGGCATTAATGTCAAAAAATTACCTACATACCTCGAGTAGGAGGTTAGTGAACGAATTTCTCCAAAAAGATGCATGCGGTCACGGATGGTGGAAATGGTCGCATCAAGGACTGTAGAAAGATTCCCTCCAACCTGGGAGTTGATTACAATAGCTGTCACTACGATTTGGAGATCATCATTCTCCATTCTTTTCCCCAGGTTGAAGAGAGCTGCTTCCAGGGGAATACCAAATTGAACCTCACGCAATACCCGACCGAATTCTTCGGAAGAGGGAGTTGGAATTTCCTTGACCGCCAAGTCTAATGCCTGCATTAGACTGTAACCTGCCTGAACGGCTCCTTTGATCAATATCAGGACATCCAATAATTGAGTATGAAATTTCTCCTGCCGCTTGGTAATTGCCCTATCAAGCAATATGGGAGGAATCAAGATCGCGATCGCAGCCAGAAATACCCCCGCCAGTATATTCCCTAAAATGGCCCATCCAAGGAGGAAGGCCAATCCTGTACCTACGATACGGATTAACACATATTCTGTATCTGTAATAGTCGAGTAAGCGCTCGATAACTTTAGTTTTAGCTTTTTGGAAGAAAGACCGGTAAGAGTTTTGTTAATCCAACCCCTGAGTTTCCCGATATCCTGGCTTGAAACGAGCGTGTAATTCCGGGTTGGGGCCTCATATATTGACGAATCTACAAAGCTGGAAATTCTTCCCTGCCTGGTAGACGATCTCCCACTTTTATAAATCCAAACACCTATCAGAATCACTCCTATTGCGCATATAAGCAAAGCTGAAAGTAGGACAATTGTGATGAAATCTTGATTCAAAGGAATCCTCGCTTGGACTGTTAATCCTTATTTAAATGATGTTTTTGTAGATCCTGTCTTTTCATTTTTTTTCTTTTTTGAGATATCCAGTTTTTGAAGTCTGGATAATCTTCACCAAATCCTTGGCGATGTCAGAAAAAGCCTTGCTGATAGGGTGATGAGAATTTTTTTGAACAATGGGGACTCCCTCATTTAAACTACTTTGCGCAAGGTTTTCGTCCGCGGGAATCTTTCCGAAAATTTTCATCTTCAGGATTTCTTCGATCGCTTCCTTTTTCACATCCGCTTTTCTACCGGTCAGGTTCAGGATTAGCAAGGTTTTATCCTTCGGGTACGAAAGGGTTGTAGTGACTTCCATGAATTGTCTTACATCTCGTAGTGAGGCCAGGTCGGAGTTAAGCACCAACAGGATTTTGTCTGAGGAATCCATGTAAGTGACCGTATTTTCATTCAAGTTATTTCCACCGTCAATGATGATGTTTGGAAAAACCTGCTTCAAACTTTCCATCACTTTGAACAAATCATCTGGTCTGATTCCCTGGGCTTCAGTGATCGAATTCGGACTCGGAAGCACGTGTATGCCGGAGATATGGCGCATAACCACCTGTGTAATCAAGCGTTGATCCAGCATACCCGCGTGAGAGATGAGATCAGTGATCGAATTGCCTGTACGTAAATTGAGATATAAGGCTACATGCCCAAATAGATGCTTCCCATCAATCAGCAGCACATCCTCATTCAGGGCCTTATGTAAACTGATTGCCAGATTTATGGCAATTGTGGTGCTCCCCACGCCGCCCTTGGGGCTGAAAACTGTAAAAGTATGGTTAGGTTTTCCGTACGCTTCCAGGGTAGGGACTTGAGAAGACAACACCTGGTTACGCACCATGAGATCTATCGAGCGTTGGATGCTGGTCACGAGAAAATTATCAGACCTGTAAGGATAGAGGACGAAAGCTCGCCCACCTAAGAGAACCACCTGGTCAAAATTAATCAGATCGGCTTCAGGCATGACGATAATCAACGCGCATTCCGGGTATGCTAGCGCGATCTTATCCATCAGGTCAAAAGGATCGGGTTGGAATACGTAATCCAACAGGATTACATCCGGTTGAGTCTCTGCGATGGCAGGTAAAAGATTCTCTGAAGTCATCTCTTTCTCAATCAGGTTGAGGCTCTCCACTTTTGAGAGGATTGAGTGGGTTGATTCAATCATGGATTGATTTTTTGTAACTAATAGAATTTTTGCTGATTGGGTCTTAGGGGACATATTAATGCTTTCCTCGATGGTTAGGGTAAGATCTCAAGTCCGTAATACTCGATAATATAGTCTACGGTGACTGGCGTCAGGTCAAATTGCACTGTTGAAGTAGGCGCTCGCAAGACGATATCAAATATTGCTTCGGTATCCTTTAGGTGTTTTAAAATCAGGGCATCCTGAGGGCTTAGCGCCAGCAGATACGCCCTGGTCCTGGTTTGAGGTGCAGAGGCAGGTTGGTCTGACCCGGTGGGTAGAGGGTTGGCATTGTTTTCTTGTTGGATCACTTCCAAAACCATGGCGGTTACGCTTATTTTTTGCATGGTATCAACGGTAAAAGTTCTCATCTCTGGTTCTACAGGTGCGCCTGTTGTGGTGGTGGTCTCTCCCAACTTCTTTACCTTCTCTTGAAAGGTTGCGAAGATATCTATGATATCCCCGCGCTGGACGATGCCTTCGCGGCTCATCAGGTCATCCGCTGGAAAAGCGAAGAGTACATGATCCTCACTCAAGATGAAACTGAGGTCTTTGTTGTTATTGGTTGGGTCAGCCAGGTTGTGCTTGAGAACCATTTCTCCCTGGACGAGGTCGGTTTTGATGATCTTGCCTACGGTTTCTTCGACGGTGAGTATGGCGTCGCGCGGAGCAAGTTCCACCGGCACGCTGAGTAGCGTCACATCCGTTCCCGTAATCGCGTCCCCGAGCAACATATCCCGGGTGACGACCACCACAGAGGTCTTGACGGTATCTTCTGCTGCGGCTGGTGCCTTGTTTGCCTGGAGGCGCTGCAACAGCAGGACGCTGGCAAAAACCCCAACCGCCACCAGGATTAATCCCACAATGACGATGATAACTGTTTTAGGTTTATTGGACAATGGATGCCTCCGATGGGCTAAAAGGATTTTTCATCATTTGGTTAAAGATACCTGACAAGTGCCAAGATTAAGACTGCACGCTTGATCAAGATCCAAAGCATTATCAACATTTGACAGGAAGAACCCTTCAACCGAAGTTGTATTATCCGGGATGGTTGAATTGCTGGGGTGGGCAGGATCTGGGTTCATTTTTTGAGCAAGGGCAAACCCGGGGCAATAATCCGAAGTCTTAGTATGCACGCAAGATATATAGAAAGAGTCAAAAGTAACTACGTGAAACTTGGGTTTACTTCCGCCTGATGGATCGCTATCAATTCCACTTGGCCACGGAGATAGATGAGCAGCTGCCATGCAGGCAGTGTTATTGGTCGGATCCGTATCATTACATATTGCAGTAAAAATCGGAATTTTTACCACTTTTCCCTGGCGGTAGTCCTTAATGGCTTCATACACGTTAGGAATCGTACCTGTTTGACCGACCAACCATGTGTGAGGTGAGAGGGGAAAATTCAAACCATTTATTATCCAGTTGCGCATATCAGAAGCACCGCCACCGCCATTGTTGAGATCCAGCCAACCGCGGTTGCCGCCTCCTTCGATATCATTTTTTCCATCGTTATTTAGATCGCATTTAATTGCAGTAAGATATAAAGGATCTGTCGGTTGTAATTCTTCTTTACACAACGTTTCCTGAGTGGTGGCAATCTTATCCATGATGATATAGATTTGGCTGGGCGGTTCTTTTGTAACAACATCTACAATATCCGTTCCAATCTTGTAGAAAGTCCTACCATTATTATTTGGTATTACCTTGGAGGTTCCACTTAAAATTGGTTTGACAATTTCCTCATAATCCAGCGTCATCATTTTGCAGCCAGAATTCGGGTCAAAAACTCCACCAGTCACAGGCGGCCGGCAAGACCAGCCGATTGGTAAAAGGAAATTCCCTTCCATTGGAAAACACCCCGCGATTGCCTCCGCACTGGCAACGTCGGAATCCTGACCGAATATTTTGGCAAAAAAGGAAGGGTGGTCCACCGTAGCGATCACTGTGACGGTTTTGTCAGAGACTGTCGCCGTTGCGGATGTGGCATTATTTTTTACGGTCGCATAATCTTCTGCCACCGCTTTGGCGTCTGAATTGCCTAGACAGGCACGTTTTGCTCCCGCTAAGGCACCTGCATCGGCTGCCGCCTGGGCTGTGCGCCGGTTTAGCATGACTGCTCCTCCATCGATGAGGAGCGCAGCAAAGGCGATCATTACGATCACTCCAATGACGACGATCGGCAGGAATTGAGCCTTCTCTAATTGACTAAATCGATTTGGAACTCTCATAATCCACCTCAATCTCTACCTTGAACCAAGGGATATTAGCATTTTAGAACGAGCTGTAATACTAATCCCGGCTGTCGAGCCTAAAACCTCTTTTATACCGGGTGTGATTGGTTTATACAGGTATGTAGCCTGGATAGATACCGATGTAAAGAAATCATTCACTTTTGGAGGAATCGTGACAATAATATTCGCTCTATTTAATGTTATTGCAAAAGCGTATTCCATCACCTTATCCTGTAAGGAATTGTTTGTAGGGGTATTAAATGCACTGGTGAGTTCGGTTTTATGCACAATGGCATAACGCGTTGCCTCACGAACGGCATTGGTTAAGGACGAATAATAAAAAACAGCCCTCCCAAGGTCAAAGAAACCGGTGATCAGGAAGAATACAATCGGGAAAATGAGGGCAAACTCAACCAGGGATTGCCCGGAATGACGCTGCTTTATTTTCATTGCACCATCATCCTTACTGTACTCGAAAGAACAAGTGCCTCACCCGTGGTAAAGAATTGATGATAGAAAGCACCAAAAATAAGCGGGATGTTGGTGGCTCTCACAGTAATCTCCAGGTAATCCCCCGGCGTACAGCAATGTACAGGGAGGTCAGTGGTGACGAAGCTTGGGTTCACGACTCCAGAATTTGAAATTTCATCAGAAATTATTGCGTAAGTAAAAGCGTAGGCTGGGGCTGAATATTTATCTTCCGGGTAATAAGCGAGAAAATTTGCGCCTTCCCGGGCAGCATTTGTTAATACGATTTTGGTAAAGAACATGCGCCCAAAATCCAGCGCACCCAAAACGAGCAAAAGCAGCATAGGCAAAACGATTGCCACCTCAACCAGTGCTTGGGCCGGTGGTGCTTTACGCTTCTTTTGATCGAACTTTACATTACCTTTCATTGCACGCCTTTATCAATTTATCCCGCTGGAGTTCCGTGAGCGCTTCATTTTGGTGTGGAAAATAACATCATTTTGTTAATTGCTAAACACCAAACCCGGAAGCCGCGCGCCAACTATTAGAGGAATTTCATTTTGTTAATCAAGTATAAAAATTTACTATTCAACCACATAAGATTATACGCTACTTCAAATGACGCTTCAATGAGAAGATTATTAAAAAAGCACGGATAGGGGCTACAGAAAATCCCCCCAACTATATCAGTGAAATATGAATTGAATAGTCGCTACTTCATAGGCGGGAAGTTGAAGGCCTTGGCAGTAATCTGATTGGCATAGGTCAGGCCGCGAAGGCATAGATTTCCCTTAACGTTCGGAGAAATATCAGCCCATTTCATTGGACCCTTCATCTTTGCGAATGTGGCAGCGACTGCGTCATATACACACGTTGGACCCGCGTTGTAATCCATCAAAGTTAGCTTCCAAATTGTTGCATAGTCCACCACCAGGCTGGAATGCCGCTCGGTGGCATTATAGATGAGACGAGCTGTCTGGAAACAATTTGCCAATACCACCTCTGCCAGGATATCAACGCTGCGATTCGCAATTAATGGGTCAATCCCATATTTGCAGGTGGGACAAGTGGCGATCAGGGAGGAAAGGATCTGGTCGGCAATGGTAATGCTGGTTGCGCAGGATTCTTTGGATGTTGTGGGGCAAACTTTGGCGGCTAGAGCCGGGTTCCATTGGAGGGCGTTGCGCATGCCAATATTGGTGATATGACCGAAACCATAATGGGTATAGACGTACTGCGATGGCCAGAACTCACTTTCGACCCTGATCAGTTGCTTGAGCAGCACCGGAGGCACGCCTACATCTTTATAGGCCTGCAAAATTGGTTCGTTCAACATGTTTTGAATATAGATCATAGCCGGCCTGGCCACAGCGATGCCGCAGGCATTGGCGTAACCGTTGAGAGACAACCCGCTCGATGGACAGACGTTGGCTTTCACAATATCATTCGCAATCAGTTGCCCGGCCAGGAAAAAAAGATTCTCTTCAGTGTGAAGTTCGTCCGCGGATTCTGGCACATAAATCCAGTGCAATTCATTCAAGTCAATATTGACCCGATTCAGGCAGGTCGAAATGGTCTGAGCGGAAACATTCTGGATGCGTGCAGCGGGGATAAAAAAAACATTGCCCAAAAGGAAGATGATGGCGACAAGAGCAAATGTAAGAAGGATTACATGAACCTTGTTTTTATGAATCCACGATAACATCAAACTCCTCAGAAAAAGATTGATCTGGTTCTCAACGGAGAGAGACGTCAAGAATCAAACCCTAAACTAGGATGAATCTAATAATAATATTTATATCATACCCTTAAGCATGGAAAATCCACAAGAAAAATTCAAATCTAGTGTTAATTAATTCCACACAAATCGCCGTAGAGTGAGTATTAGCGTTTACTGAAATAAACTGTGAATTAGAAGATTTCTTGGAATAAGAGGGAGATTAGGTTTCTTAATTTTTAAACTCAAATTAAGAAATGCATCATGCCCCAGGTAAACCCCATTCACATAGATTCACGCCAGATTTTTGATAAGTACTTGGGTATAAATGACGATGAATATTTGAAAACCCCTAACCCCCTAAATTAAAAAAACTCCTGAATTGAAGAAATCCAGGAGTATCTCATATTATGGCTTTTACAGTGCAGCTAGATTGCCCGTAATTTTGTTAAAGATATTGGCGATTTGTGGTCCAAGTAATACGAGGGCTGCGATGACAACAATGGCGACAAGGACGAGAATCAACGCATATTCAACTAAGCCTTGTCCCTTTTCAAATTTATTAAACATGGCTACTTCCTCCCTTCTTGAAGGATGCACAAATGGAATATTACTGAATTGGGATATAGTATAAGCTATTTCCCAAAAATCGCAAGTGTATTTTGAAACTAACATGCAGGAATATTTTGAAACTTACTCCTAAAAAATTGGATTATTTTTACCCTAAAGATTCTTTCACGATCAGGGTTTATATGAGATCGCCGGGAATTGTCAGATAAAAATATTGATGAACGACTTTACGTACTAATGTTCCTGCGTGATGTGCAAATTCATTGGGGGCGAAGGAATAATGAACAAAAAATCAGGAAAAGAATACGATCAAATTATTTCCCCGTTTTGGGAGATAGACAAGATACTCCATTATAATTATTATTAAACAAATCACAAAATGTTGAAAGTCCAGGTTGGCATACAAAGCTGATAAGAATGGGGTAAGGAAGATGCAACAAAAAAAGAGAATTCCATTTTCAAATTTTACTTTTGAAAATTGGGAAAATTTGATATTTCTCGCAATTATTGTTTTTTATTCGGTGTGGTTGAGTTTCAATATTGGTAGTAGTGCCCACCAATCGGTATTTGGTGGTGATTACCTGGCATTTTGGAGCGCTGGAAAAGTTGCAGATAAAAAAGGGTACGCGCAGATTTATGATCTCGAAAATCTAAAAAGAGTTCAATCACAGGAGCTTGAAAAGCTTGGCTTCTTTGAGAAAATGGACGCCTCTTCCTATTCGACATTTCCAGTGGCTCTCTTCCCGGTTTTTGTTTTTCCCTTTCAAGTTCTATCCAAAATGAACATAGAGCTGAGTTATTGGATTTGGACATTTACCAACCTAGTTGCCCTGATCGGATATCTCATTTTTTTTACGAAAAGAATTTTGCGTAACAATCTGATAAAAATGCCTGTATACAAACTGATACTGCTCATGCTAATCGCATATCCAGTTTGGATCAACTTTACTGAAGGCCAAGTCAATATCCTCCTCGTTGTTTGTGCCGGAGAATTCATCCGCCAGGCGATTAATAAGAAGCCCTTACTTTCAGGTTTATGGCTGGGAGGGTTGCTGCTTAAACCCCAATTGCTGATCCTAATCATACCTATGCTACTATTCATGCGCTATTGGAAGGCTGTATCAGGTTTTATATTATCGTCATTTGTTTTACTCACGACATCATTCCTTCTATCTGGTTTTGCAGGCATGAAGGCAATAGTCGACCTGTGGACCAGGTTTAGCGCTGGTATGGCAACTAATGCCCCAGAGATGATGATCAACTGGCGCATGATTGGTTTGAATCTTAATTCTTTCTTTGGAATATCTTTCGGGTGGGTGTTTACGGGTTTAGGCATGGTGCTGACAACAGCGCTTGTTTTGACCCTTCTTAAAACAATACCTTCTTTTGGAAGCTCCACGTGGGTAATTACTATGATGGCTGTTATGTCTGGCACCCTGGCGGTTACCTGGCATTCTCATTACCACATGGCTGTTATTTTGATTCCATTTTTGGTCTACGTTTCCCAATTCAATCTATTTCCATATAAAATTATCTTTGCATGGGCAACCTCAACTACCGTCATTTTTTTGATACTCCTTGCTATTACAATCTTAATGTTATTAATCACAAAGATAACTATTACCGGTGTTGAGTACGTAGTGGCTATCAGTGGTTTTTGTCTGAATTTACTGATTTTTATTTACTCAATGAAATATTTGCATTCAAATCAAAATATTCCAGAATTACATTTTATCGATGAACGGACTGCCTAAGTGCCTCACCGGTTGGACGGACCAGATACTCGTATATGAATTTAAACGAGCGAAGCATTAAAAGTACAAAAAGCCTAACTAAATAACCTGGGATAATTGAGAATGTTTCTCATAAAGACTTCCACAAATTTTCATATCGATTAGCTTAAAATGGAATTGAATATTTACTAATATCTTATTTTGACACAAGAAAAGCGAACCAATGAAAATATCTTTACGAAATTTATTCCTGATTATTCTTTTCAGTAGCATATTCTATTTGTCATTAAGGCCAATTATTGACCCGGATTTCTGGTGGCACTTACGCACCGGTCAGCTAATGGAACAAACCAAAGCGATCCTGCGCTTGGATCCATTTTCGTGGACCGCCAGGGGTAACCCATGGATTACACACGAATGGTTATCTGAACTTTTTATCTATAAAATTTTTAAGTTAGGGAGTTACCAACTACTAACGATTACCTTCTCTTTGTTAATAACTGCCTCCTTGTTTTTTTCATATCTACGGTGCCCACCGGAATCAAAGCCTTATGTAGCCGGTTTTTCGCTCCTGCTGGGGGCTCTTGCTTCAGGCCCCTTATGGGGCGTGCGGCCGCAAATGATAACCCTTTTATTTACCAGCCTATTTCTTTACTTGCTCGATCGATATCGGAGAACCAATCAACTTGGAATGCTGGTTCCGATACCCTTGATCATGCTCTTGTGGGTGAATCTCCACGCAGGCTACATCCTGGGTATTGCGGTTGAAATCACTTACATTATTGGTTGGGCGATAGAGCTGGCGGTTTTGAAGTTTTGGAAAAAAGAGAGTATTGACAGGATCACAAAGAATAAATTCTTAATCCTGGTGGGTGTGCTGGGTGCAAGCCTATTGGTGATGCCCATAAACCCTGCAGGACTGCGAATTTTCACTTATCCTTTTCAAACTCTGTTTGACCCGGCCATGCAAAAGTACATTCAAGAGTGGTTTTCACCCGATTTCCACCAATTAATGTGGCAACCCTTCGCTTTGTTGATCCTTGCGCTAATCGGTGCAGGTATGGTTGGGAAACATCGCATTTCAGTCACAAAGATCATTCTGACCTTGGGTTTTGGGTTTGCTGCTTTACAATCAGCCCGCCATGTTCCCCTTTTTGCAATTGTTGTCATACCTGTTTTAGCAGAACAGTTCAGTTCCCTGATTAAGATTAATCCCAGTGCACAAACTCCCAGCCGCCTTCTACGTTGGATTAACACGCTTTTGATCAGCGCAATCGCACTGGTCATGATCCTGACCTTGATTCAATTGCCGGGTAAACAAGAAGAAGCAGTGGCAATCAACTATCCTAAAGATGCTGTTGAATGGATTGTCGAGAACAAACCCCAGGGAAAACTTTTTAACTCATATAACTGGGGAGGATACCTCATCTGGAGACTTTACCCGGAAATTCCCATTTATATTGATGGCCGCGCCGATTTGTATGGTGGAGAATTTCTAACCAATTACTTTGACATTTATTCCGCAAAGTCAGGTTGGGAGGAAAAACTGAATAAGGAAAACATTCAGGTTGTCATTGTGGAACCAGACTCCATACTTGCAGATGCCTTACAGCAGTCTTCTGTGTGGAAGATCTCATTTGAGGACAAGGTAAGCGAGATATTTACAAATAAATAATTTCTTATAAATGGGGCCTAATTTTTGTAGATCGAAAGAGAGCCGGTGAAGACTAGCCCTTATGTCAATGCATAAAGGCACTCATCTTTATCTAGCATTTCTGCATATTTTGATTATTGGAAAATCTTAATGTGGAAATAAGAACTACTATATTTAATATGAATCCGGAAAACGCAGCTAATATAAGTACATCGTAGTTCATGCTGTTGCTTCTCGTTAAGACCCGGAAAAACAGGTCAACGATCATTATTCCAAGCAAAACTACTGGGGTAATTATTGCCCAGGAGAATAGGATTTTTTGGGGTAACAATTGATATACTGAAACAAAAATCAAAAATGGGATCAGCACCATAGCCATATGGTAATGTGAGTGCCAGGTGAGTGCGAGTGTGGCAGAAAAAACCCCCAACATGCTCATCACCCATTGAGGACTTCCGAAAGATGGGTTCTTTTTGATCAGGAAGTAAACAGCCAGGATTGTAAGGGCCATTCCCAGACCAGTTATAACCCACCCGATGGATGTGCCTGTGAAAGTATTATGATTGATTCCAACCATCCGCCAATTAATCATTGCTTGTGTAAAGTTGGAGGACATGCCACTGGAATACTGGGTCCAGAGGTTGATCAACGCTTTCAGGCCAGAAATACCAGACAACAATAATGAGGTTGCCAGGATTATTCCGGATGACAGAATAAAACCCAACAAAACTTTCCAATGACGCATAATCAAGAATATAGGAATAATTAGGATGAGCAATTGGGGTTTAAGCAGTAATCCACCCAGCCATATTCCCGAAAGTAAGGGCTTTTTACCCACAGCGGATCGAATAAATTCGCCTGCACAAACCACCAAAAATACCTCGACCTGCGCATTCAAAAAGTTAATAAATAATGGGTATGCAATCAACATAATACTTAGTAGGTATAAATTAGAAATCCTGGTAACAGTGCCTGGATTTATTTTTCGCAAGTAAAAAACCAGATAACCGATCAGAACGACCAGGTTGAATGTGGTCCATAACCAATAACCAAGTACCAAAGGAACTTTAGATAACAATTGAAAGGGAATGACAAAGATGGAAAAATACGGCACCGGGATTATTGGATTTGAAGGACCATCAATGTTTTCAATAAAGCCAAGCGATTTCACCCCTTGTGATTGAACGCTTTGGAGATTATTGAGATTATATATTTCTGAAAATCCCTTTTCATTGGCAATTTTCCCAACACTCCAAAATGCGATGTAATCCCCCCTGTATTGCGCAAACTTATTACCTTTAAGAATCCCATTGCCAAGGATTGCTAAATAGAAGCAAGCTATACAAACAAGCAGCGGTATCTTCCAATCAAGCTGCTTAAAATTTAGATGTTTTGCTTTCCATTTGTTTTGCATGAAGATTACTCCAGACTTCTTAATAAATAAACAGAGATTATTAAAGAAATTTTACTGTTTTTTCATTCAATCTGAATACTTATTCAAATTTGGTGAATTCATCGGAAAGAATTCACCCCATTTTCAACTCGTAAACGGTTTATTGTAATCAATCTAGTAAATTAGCAACAATAATAATTATCCCACCCAACCCCATGTAAAAAAATAAATTAGAAAAATATATATTAATAAGCACGTTAAATTCTAATAAAGCGAGTCGCCGTTTCTTGTTTTGAGTAGTAATCACAACCAAATATATGAATACTGGAAACACCACCAGGGCATATCGGTTTATGCTTTTAAGTGGATCATATATATTCCCGGTTGAGAATAAGAGCAGAACTAAAGCGGCAGAATAAATCTTCAATTCACCGATAAGTTTTTTCAACCCCCAAACAAAAGTAATTAATAATAATCTATGAGTTCTTTGCCTTGCGCTTGGCAACGTAAAGCGGATCGCGCCAAATCTTCTTGCGATGCAAGTCAAAGCGAAGTAAAGTCCACAAAATTCCAAAACCATATTGGATGCTTCTGGCCAAATTGATGGAGGAGGCTTCGGGGAAATAGCGGGTAACGATGGGTACTTCCTCAAAGAAGAGACCGTTTGCCATACCCTGGGCGATGATCTGGGTATCGAAAATAAAATCGTCGCTGTTTTGTTCAAAGCGGACGGTTTCAAGGTATTTTCTTGAATAGGCGCGAAACCCTGAATGAATTTCGCTGAGGTAGCGCTGGAAAACAATATTAGCTAGTGAAGTAAGAAAGATGTTAGCATCGTACTTCCACCAGGGCATGCCTCCCTCCAAAGTTTTTCCCCCCAGCATGCGGGAACCGAATACTGCGTCCGCTTTGCCGTCACAAATAGGCTGGATCAGAGCAGGAATTACCGTTGCGTCGTATTGGTGATCCGGGTGGACCATCACCATGATATCCGCACCCATCGCCAGTGCCTGCCTATAACATGTTTTTTGATTCGCGCCGTACCCGCGGTTGGCTTCGTGGCAAAAAACGATCAGGCCTGCTTCCCTGGCAATTTCAACGGTTCGATCACACGAACCATCATCCACCAAAATGATCTGTTCGTGATATTGAGGAGGAATTTCCGCCAAGGTGCGTAAAAGGGTCTTCTCGGCATTATAGGCAGGGAGAACAACAACAATTTTCGAACCGGTGGGATTCAAGATTCCTGCTCCTTTTGCGTAAGTTCAGTTCGGGCAACGAATTGATAAGCAAACAATCCAGGTAAGAGATGTGCAAAGAAGTTCATAACCCTATGGGCGAATCGTCCCAATGCGTTATTTTGAAAGAAGGGATTAACTCGATTAAGGGGTATGGGTGTGAATCTTAGTTCGACAATATTCATACTGCATGAACGCAATAATTCCAAAAAAGTGAATTTGGTAAAGAAACGGAGATGAGTTCGATCCAGGATACCAATATCGGTATAGTTAAATTTTCCTAAAAGTAAATTGAGCCTGATCCAGATGTTAGCCACATTTGGAACGGAGATGAAAAACTGTGCTGCTGGTTTTTGAAGTACTACAAGATGTTTAAGGATTTTTTCCGGGTTAGATGTGTGTTCCAATACATCTGCAAGGATCACCACATCCTGTTTTGAAAGAAACTCGTCCGGCGCTTGCTCCAGGCGAGTGCACAGGATTTCGTCATAATAAGATTTCGCCTCTTCTGCCCACTCCTGATTTGGCTCAATTCCTCTGAGAAAGAAGCCAGACCCGTTACATCTTTTCCCTAACAAGCCCGTGGCTGTACCAATATCTAATACTCTGGTCCCTGGCGGGAACCGGTTCAACCATTTTTGAATGATCGAATGGCTTGACCAGGGATCTGGTTTTTCGATATAAGGTAAATTCGATTGTCCTTCAAGATTTCTTTGCAACATTATCCACCACTTATCATGAGATATAAAAAACTCAGCCCCCCAATGAAATATTGGATAATCGAGAGGATCATAAGAATAAATGGAATGGTTATTCTCCATCTTTCGATTCCCAATGCAGTTAGCAGCAGCAGGGGAACGGTAAAATCGAGTGTATATCGGGGTCCAAATTGAACCCATCCAGTTCCCATGAGCAACACAATGGGGATGTAGGTGACCAGAATGGAAGCAAGTAGCGCCCAAACATATCGCTTGTTGCTGGGCTTCCAAAAAGCAGCAAATGCACCGAAAAAAAGTGGGCTCAAAAGGAAAAGGCTTCCGCCCATGGCGGTTTCCGGCCGGATGGGCAGCGGATAAAAGATGTACTGGTAGTAAAGATTTATTGGAGCGTAGTGAAAATTAAACAGACCGTAGCGCTGGAAATCGGCACGGAAAAAATTGGCCATATCATGATAAGCCACTCCCACGTCAAACGGACTGCCAAAACGCAGCTGGTTATAGAATAAATAAAGCATGCCCGCTGTTAGAAGCGGCAGTGCCGCCCATGCAAGGCTACGCAGGACCCGCGGCCAATTCCAAGGTTTTTCACGATTAAGCAGGTAAACCAACGGGAAGATACCGGTGAACACCATTTGATTGCGAGTGAGCATTGCGCAGGCCAAAGCAAGCCCGGTGAAAAACCAGGCCTTAACGCCCCTAAGGGAAAATGCTGCCAAATACGCCAATAGAACGCATGTGAACCCAATGAGCTGGCCTGTCATCCAAACTCGGCCGAATGGCGCCAAAGTCAATTGTACGGTTCCGAATGCAAAGAACAAGACCAGGATTGCGCGTTGTGTTCTTGAAAGATGTAAAAACTCCACCCGGCAGGCAACGCGCAACAGTTGTGCCACCAGCCCCACATTCAGCGCAGCGATCAAAAGGGTGTATAGCACATCGTTGAGCTGGACTCCAAAAATTGCCACGAACGGCATGAGAATAACCGCCGGGAAAGGCGCCCAGTACAGGTAATACCTGCTGTTGAAAAATGACAAATCATGGACAGAAGAGGGCAGAATCCGCAGCCAGGTTTGTCCGTGGAGAAAGGCGTCCGCCAGATAGTTGTAGTAGGGATACATTGATTGCTTGAAGAGATCACCTGAACGCGCAGAAATCATCAGGTAAACAACAAGGGCATAGAGCGCGGCTCCCCAAGGAGATTCGCCCAAATTAATTGCCGGCGACGCTAAACGTCGGAAAAAGGGGGAAAAACGTTTTTGCATAGATGCCATTTCAATAAAGATGCCTTAATTTTAGCAACAAAAGAATGGATGTGCAAGTTTAGGGTCTCCGTGAAAACATTCAATTCGCATGCATAAACCATGAAAAAATTAGGCGTCCAATTATTGATAGATTCACCCCACCCATCCCCAGGTGAAAAATAAATAACAAAAATAGATATAGAAAATAAAATTGAATTCAATCAATGCAAGTCGCAGTTTCTTGTTTTGAGCAGTAATCACAGCCAAATAGATAAAGGTTGGAAACATCACCAGGGCATAACGGTTTATGCTATGTAATGGATCAAAACTAGTCCCTGTCGAGAACAGGAAAACGGCAAGGGATATCGAATAGATTTTCAATTCACCAGGCAGCTTTTTCACACTCCAAACAACAGCAAATATAATTAGGAGGCATATTAAACAATTAATAAATATGACTATATCTAGAAAGTTGATTAAATTCTTAAAACCGAGAATGAGTGTATTCCATGATGCTTGGTAGACTCGAAACCATGACTGCCTCATAAATGAGGCATATTGCTCATATCCTTGTGAGATTCGCCAACTCAAAAATAAACCAATTCCAGCCACTGGCATCAACGGAACGAGTGCAATAGCCCAACGTATAGAAAAGCGACTTGACTTCAAGGTTTGAAATCCCTGCCAGGCCAACATCAAGGACAATGGGACTACAGTCCCGTGGGTTAATCCGGCAACAAGGGCTGCCAATGCTGCCCAAAACCAATGACCTTGTTTTGCTTCCCAGTAGCAGAATAAAATGCAGCACAGAACCATTGATTGAGGGTATCCCGCAAAAAGGAAAAATGAGGAAGGAAAAGTCACCAAAAAAATCAAGGCTAGATTCGCGGTGTGCTGATCGTATAGAGACTTGACTATATGATGCAGCAATATCAGGCTCAGCCAAGCGAACAAATTACTGACCAAGAGCAGTCCTGCCAGGTTAGAAATCTGCAGTAATCTTGAGACGGCATGGCCAAGTACTGGATAACCTGGGAAAAAAGCGGTAATGTAAGGCTTGTTGTATCCCCATTGGGCGATCGACTGGTAGTGAATAGTATCCCAGCGCTGCCACATTCCCAGCAGCGCTCCGCGCCAGCCAGTAAGTAATGGGATCACATCGGTATAACTCCCCCCAGACACTGAAGGAGATAAGATTGGGATTTTGAAGAAAATAAAGACTGAAACCAGGGTCAACCAGAGGCGGGTTAGTGCATAGACCAGCGTTCCAAATTTGATGGAATCACCAGAATTTTTCCAGATGGTTGAAAATCGATCTTTCAATTGAGAAAAGGATGAAAGCCTGTTAGCTTCATTCATTAGATTTATTCTTCCTCGTTAATAAACAATAGAAAGGGCAATTACCTCACCCATCCTCAGGTGATAAATTAGTAATAAAAATAAAAAAAGCACGTTGAAACCTAATAATCAAGTCGCAATCACTTGTTTTGAGCACTTATCATAGCCAAATATATGAATGCAGGAAACACCACTAGTAACATCCGACATGTAATGATGGCCGTTCTGATCATGATTTGTAATTTATCGAAAGACGTTTGGTTAGTGATGTTTCCAATTTATCATTATATTGAATCATAAAAATTAATATTAATATGTTTGATATTAATCCAATAAATGCAATTACAATTAAATGAAAATTGAAATAATCTATTTTTGTCAGACCAAAGAAAAATAACTCAATTATGCGTGTTCCAAGAAAGATAACCGAAGCTGTAATCCCCCATAACAAAATAAATTTTTCAGGCAACAACTTATTCACCAAGGCGTAAACCAAAAATGGGATAAGGACCATTGCCATATGATAATTGGAGTGCCAGGTAATTGCGAGCGTGGCAGCGAAAACACCAATCATTTTTATAACCCATAAGGAACTTCCATAGGATGGTATTTGTTTAATTAAGAAGAAAACTGCCAGAATTGTCAGAATTATTCCCAAACCTGTAATGACCGATCCGAATGAAGTGTTCAAAAGATTATTAATTATTACTCCAACCATTCGCCAATTAATCATTATTTCAGGAACAATGAGGGCAACTCCATCACTATAGTTGGTCCAAAGATTAATTAGCGCGCGCATACCAGCCAGTCCTGACAACCACAATGAGATTAACAGGATTATTCCTGAAGATGCAAAAAAACCTAGCAATGCTTTCCAATAACGCATAATTATGAATATGGGAATAACGAGGATAAGTAATTGTGGTTTAAGTAACAAACCTCCCAGCCATAAACCTGAAATAATTGGTCTTTTCTTGGCAGCATTTCGGAGGAATTCGCCTGCACAAATAAGGACGAAAACCTCAACCTGTCCACAGCTTATGTTAAAAAAAACTGGGTATGAAATTAGAAAAGGAATTAGTAATTTCATATCAGAAACATATGTATGATTTCTGGAATCCATTCTCCTTAAGAAAAAAATCAGGTAGCCAAGAAGAAGAACCAGGTTGAAAAACGTCCACAATTTGTACCCATTTATCACCGAAATTCTTGATAAGAATTGAAATGGAATAAAGAACACAGAGAAATAGGGTGCCGGGGATATATTACTTAAAAGGGTCTCAATTTTCGCTTGGTCGCCTGAATCATTGATGATCTGACGGTAAACAATTTTCATTTCAGAAAGATTATATATTTCTGAATATCCCTTTGTATCGGCAATTTTACCGGTAATCCAATATGCCTGGTAATCACCTCCTAAGTCATCATATACAAAATAAAGGAAAAACGTTATGAAATAACAACAGATTATGGCAAAAAAAAGCAAATTTTTCCAATTCTCAAACTTAAGATTTGAAAATGGTAAATTATTCTTGCTTTTCATGAAGCTATCTCCACTCTTTAGACCTTATTACGTTCCTACGAATATTTATTCTTCAGGGTATGCAAACTTTTAGTTTTATATCGCAATGGTAGAAATCGTTCGCGAATCGTTTTTCATCTTGGTTAGTATACAATAGAAAATTAATTTGAATCATATTTGAAGCGGTGCCTACAAGAATTTCCAGATGGGGTATTCCTACGTTACGACAGAAATAATTACGACAGAAATAATGCCTGTCACCCTCAGTGAATGTTATACTTTTTGAATAAGGGATCGGTTCCTAAGAGAATTTGGTTAGTCAATAATTGGTTCAATTAACAACTATACATGTTCTCGACTATTTGACTTATTAATTCTTCGAAACCATCTCATCGAGAAAATGAGGAAATTCTAATGTCATTGATTATTAATATGGTCGTTGGTGTGGTCGTTGGTTTAGTTATCAATTATCTTTCAGATGTGCTTCCTGTTTTCAGGCGTTTCACCCGACCGGTATGTCCAAGTTGCGGCCAACCATTCTCCCTTAGTAATTACTTGAGTTTTAATAAATGCTCCCATTGTGGTACCAAAAGGTCAAATAGATCTTTCATCGTTCTTATTACTGCCATCGTAATTTCCATTTTGCTCTACTTCTTCCCATTCTCAGGGCTCAGTTTTTGGGCAACAATCCCAATCCTGACCTTCCTGGGGGTGATCGTAGTGATCGATATCGAACACCGCGCGGTTCTGCTTGAAACCAGTTTCTTCGGATTTGTTCTATTCTTAATTTATGGGATTATCCTGCACGGTCTGGTAAAAACAATCATGGGTGGACTGGTTGGATTCCTGATCACGATTCTGTTTTATGGTCTGGGGATAGCGTATGTAAAAATCGCCGGGAAGCTAAGGCACCAGGCAATTGATGAGGTCGCATTTGGGTTTGGAGATGTTTTTGCCGGAACGTTCTTGGGTTTGCTTCTTGGCTGGTCTTCAGTCTTTGGAGCCATTATCATAGCAATTTTTACATTTGGGGCCTACTCATTAATCTATATCGTTTCATTGCTCATTTCAAAACGCTATAACGCGTTTGCCAGTGCCCTGCCGTTTACACCATTCCTGGTCCTGGGGACCATTGTGATTTTCTATTTATAAAGACCCCCAGATCTTCTTTCAGTATGATGATTGCCTGAATGAAGTTCAAGATCCCAGAACCCGGCTGTTTCTTTCTATCCTTGCTATTGTTCTGATCGTCGGATTTTCAATGCTTTCAACCAAGTCTGGCTTTAGCTTAAACCAAAATGGATAGGTATTCCCTATCCATTTCATTGATCTTGCTATTTCTTCGCATACAAAAGCTATTTCGATGGAAAAATAGCTTACAGAGGCTTTCAGAAGCAGTTTATTCCTTGGTGTATGGCTCTCCGCTGGCTGCAGGGCCAGAACTTCGGCCAATAAAGCCGGCTAAAACAACCATGGTGATGATGTATGGTGCCATGGCCATGAATTGTGGCGGGATTTTGGAGCCGAGCAGTGAGAGCTTGGAACCTATAGCGTCAGCGAAGCCAAAGAGCATGCCAGCCCCCAGTGAGCCAATGGGGGTCCATTTGCCGAAGATCATGGCTGCGATGCCAATAAAGCCTTTACCAGCGGTCATGCCTTCATCAAAGCGCCCGACGGAGCCGAGCGTGAAGAAAGCGCCGGCGATGCCAGCCACCGCGCCACTGAGCAAAACACCCATGTAGCGGGTACGAATGACGTCAATACCAAGCGTATCGGCAGCTTTGGGGTGTTCGCCAACTGACCGAAGGCGCAGACCCCAACGGGTTTGGAAGAGCGCAACTTGCAGGATGATGAGCAGCGCGAACAGGATGTAAACGAAGAGATTAGTATTGAAAAGGGTTGGCCCCAAGATCGGAATATTGGCCAGCCCAGGGATCGGCACCCGGGTGAACATCGGTGGGGTGTTGAGCGATTCGTTTTTCTGCAGGAAGCGTTGAGAGATAAATGAAGTGAGACCAGCCGAGAAAATGTTAATCACTGTACCCGAAATTACCTGGTTGATCTTGTACCTGATCGAGAGGAAAGCGTGAATTAGGGCAAGAACAACGGCTGAGAAAATTCCGCCCAGAAGACCAAACCAGGGATTCCTGGTGGCACTGGCAACAATCGCCGCAACCATACAAGACATGAGCATCATGCCTTCAATGGCAATGTTCACAATACCCGAGCGCTCAGCAAGAATGCCAGAGAATGCTGCCAGCGTAATCGGTACCGCTAACAAAACCGCGCTTGAAAGCATACCGCCCAAATTCAAGGATTTGCTACTGGCTTGCCAGATTAGGAAGCCAAAAATGAGGCAGAAGAAAGCAATGGCAACCATAAGATTGGTTAGTTTGCCAAAACCCTTAATCAGCTGGTATAAACCGATCAGGAGGGTTATTCCAGCCAAGAGATAGAGCGCTATGCTGGAGTTGAATACCCAATCTGCCATTGTACCAACGGTAATACCGCCAGGGGTCATCACAAATTTAGTCATGGCATCTGCCGAAATTGAGCGGCTGAAGACAAAGAAAATAATGAGGGCGGTGAGAACTTCAATCACGCCCATGGCCAACTTGCGGGCAAATGATATTTCAGCCAGACGTTTGCGGACAATGGTCTGTGAAGTAGTGGTCATGATTTACCTCCCCAACCGCTGAGGAAGACGGTGCTTTCCTCTGGGCCTTTCTTTTTTAGTCGGTAGAGTGAGCGGATAATAGCTGGTGCTGCCACGAACATGAGGATGAACGCCTGGATGACGTCCACAATATCGATCGGGATCTGAGATGTAACCATCATGCGAGTGGCACCATTCCTAAGGGTACCAAAGAGTATGGCAGCAAGCACGACACCCAATGGATGATTACCGCCGATGAGCGCCAGCGCGATGCTGTCAAAGCCATATCCAGATGAGAGACCCATGGCCATGGAGCGATTGACAGCCAGAACCTGAACCGCGCCTGCCATACCGGCAAGGGCTCCTGAGAGGGACATGCCAATGATGATGGTTCTGACGGTGCTGAGACCGGCGTATTTGGCCGCGCGGGGGTTAGTGCCCACAGTGCGTAAGTCAAGTCCCCAAGTGGTTTTGAAGAGCAAGAACCAGATCAGCCAGGCAATCACCAGGGCGATAAAGAAGCCCAAGTGGAAGCGGATGGGAGAGCCGAAAAACTGGGGGATTTCCGCGCTTTTTTGGATCAGGGGGCTGATGGGCATGCCGCCGGCATTGGGGCGGGTCATGGGGCCGGTCAGCAACCATTCGGTCAAACGGAAGGCAATCCAGTTTAACATAATAGTGTTGATAACTTCGTGAGCTCCGGTCTTGGCTTTAAGCAAGCCTGGGATGAAACCCCAGAAAGCGCCTCCCAAAGCCCCAGCCAGGAATGCCAAAGGCATGTGAATGTAAGGCGGCAGTCCTTTGACGGCGTAGCCAACATAGGTAGCACAAGCCGCACCAATGAAAAGCTGACCCTCAACACCAATATTGAAAAGGCCAGCCCTGAAACCAAGAGCAACAGCCAGACCTGCAAAGATATAAGGCGTAGACTGAACGAGGCTTTCGAGGAAGGGGTTGAGGGCCATGCGAATTTCACGCGCTTCCCCTGCCCGTAAGGCTTCCACAATACGGATTGGGTTGCCAATGGCACCTTCAAATAGGGCCTGATAAGCTTTGCCAATTTCCATGAATGCGGTTGAGATACCTTTGCCAAAGCTCTGACCGAATGCCTGGTAGACAGTAGGGGTAGTGATGGCGATTAGCAGAGCACCAAGAATGAGACCAGTTAGGATGGCTAATACTGGAATGGATACGCTTGACCAGAGCCCGTGTTTGTGGGTTTTTCCTTCATGCGGCTCATGGTTGAGGTCGCGAATAATTTCTTTTCCCAAATCATTTTTTGTGTCAGACATGGGTTAAGCTCCTTCCTTCTCGGGGGCAGGCGTGTTCCCATTGGGGGTGGGTGATGCTTGTTTATCCGTGATACCGGCCATGAGCAATCCTATTTGTTCTTTGGTCGTTTCCCGGCTGTTTTTTACCGCGATGATTTTTCCGCGGAACATGACGGCGATACGGTCAGAAAGTTCCATGATTTCATCAAGTTCTGGTGAAATCAGCAGAACAGCACAGCCCTCATCCCGTTTCTGGACGATGCGTTTGTGGATGTATTCGATGGAGCCCACATCCAGGCCACGGGTAGGTTGTGAGGCAACCAGGAGCTCAATCGGGCGGGAGAGTTCACGGGCAATGATTACTTTTTGTTGGTTACCGCCAGAAAGGGTGCCAACCGGGGTTAAAGAACCAGGCGTGCGAATGTCAAAATCCTGAACGAGTTTGTCGGCATTTTTTAAGATGGCAGGGTAATCAAGCAACTTACCTTTGGAAAATGGCGGTTGATAGTAAGTGCAGAGAACCAGGTTCTCTGCAACGGGGAATGGAAGCACCAAGCCGTCTTTCTGGCGATCTTCCGGGATGTGTGCGCTACCTAATTCGGTTATGCAACGAGGGCTGGCTTTGCTGATATCCTCCCCGAGGAGAGTAATACGGCCACTTGTGGGTTTTTTCATGCCAGTAACAACTTCGCAAAGTTCTGTTTGACCGTTACCTTGCACGCCAGCGATGCCCAAAATTTCACCTTCGCGAACAGTGAGAGAAACTTCATCTACCATGATATTTAGAGCTTTATCCACGGCAGTAAGATTTTCGACCGATAACACAACCTCGCCCGGAACTTTATCGGCTTTTTCTACCACCAGGTTCACTTCACGCCCGACCATCATTTCTGCCAGTATCTCCTGGTCGGCTTCAGCAGGAAGGGCTTCGCCTGTGACCCGACCGCGGCGAATGACCATGATGCGGTCTGCGATAGCCAAGACTTCGCGCAATTTGTGGGTAATGAAAATAATGGATTTGCCCTGGGCTTTCAGGGAGCGCATAATGTCGAAGAGCTCGTCAGCTTCCTGCGGGGTGAGAACTGCGGTTGGTTCGTCGAAGATCAAAATTTCGGCCTGACGGTAAAGGAGTTTGATGATCTCAACCCGCTGCTGAACACCGACTGGAAGGTCGCTGACATAATCAGAAGGATTGACGGCTAGATTGTATTTTTGAGAAAGATCAGTGATTTTCTGGCTGGCACTGGCGCGGTCAAGGAAACCAAGTGCCTTGACCATTTCATCGCCGAGCATGACGTTTTCAGCTACGGTAAAAACGGGAATCAGCATGAAGTGCTGATGGACCATGCCGATACCTTTGGCGATGGCATCGTTGGGGGACTCGCATTGTGTTAACTTGCCATTGATAAATATTTCGCCTTCGTCGGGCTGGTAAAGCCCGTAAAGGATATTCATCAAGGTGGTCTTTCCGGCGCCGTTTTCCCCTAAGAGAGCTAAAATCTCACCCTTTTGCAGGGTGAGATTTATATGATCAGTTGCCAGAACGCCAGGGAATTGTTTGGTGATTCCCTTCAGCTCAAGGATTGGATTCATGTGTTCCCTACCTGTTTATTTTTTTTGAATCTTACCACACGGCGACAAAAAAACGGGCTGGTTTGTGACCAACCCGTTTCGACTGAACAATATGAATTATTTGAGAATGAGGGTGCCTGCAACGAGGTCAGCTGAAAGTTTTTCGAGTTCAGCCTTCAGTTCAGGAGTGACCAATTTCTCGAAATCGTGGAACGGGGCTAAGGCAACGCCCTTGTTCGCGAGGGTACCAACAATGTTACCGCCCTTAAAGGTGCCATCTATGACACTCTTGATGACGCCCATCGTAGTGGCGTCCATCAATTTCATGACGGAGGTGAGGGTGATGTCCTTGTAATCTGGGGCGGTGAGATACCAGTCGGAGTCAACACCGATGAGGTATGCATTGCCGCGTTCCTTGATGGCGGCTGCGGCACCAAGGCCAACAGGGCCAGCAACTGGCATAATAATGTCTGCGCCTTCGTCCATCAGTGAAGTGGCAAGTTCTTTGCCCTTCTGCTGATCGTCAAAGGAATTCGAGAAGAGACCCTTGGTATCATCAGCGAGGTCCCAACCCAAAACTTCCACTTTTGTGCCCTTGACTTCATTGTATTTGGCAACGCCTTCGGCGAAGCCTTTCATGAAGATGGTCACAGTGGGGATCGGGATGCCGCCAAAGGTGCCAACCTTACCAGTTTTGGTAAGAGCAGCAGCTGCATAACCAGCGAGGAAGGCAGCTTGGTCGGTCTGGAAGATCTGGCCAATAACATTGTTGATGGCGGGATCGTAGGCATAGTCCACAATGGAGAACTTGGTATTCGGATTTGCTTCAGCTGTAGCCTTGGTGGCATCGCCGAGCAGGAAACCGACGGTGACGATCAGGTCGCATTTTTCTTCAATGAAGGCGTTCAAGTTTTTCTCGAAGTCAGCAACTTCCTTGGATTCGAGGAATTTGCCTTCGATGCCGAGTTGCGTTTGGGCATCTGTGACACCCTTCCATGCGGTAGCATTGAAGGATTTGTCATCGATACCGCCGGTATCAGTTACCTGGCAGACTTTGAGTTTGGCGGCTGCAGGTGCTGGAGCAACGGTTGCAGCAGCTGGTGCTTCTGTCGGTTTTGGAGCTTCGGTAGCCTTGGGGGCTTCCGTTGCGACTGCGGGTGCTTGGGTGGGTGCAGCAACTGGCGCGGCGCAAGCTGCAAGCACCATTGTAGCAACCAAAATCAGGCTGACGATAGTAAAGATTTTCTTTCCCATATTTCTCCTCTTAGGCATTAATTGTTGATTTACCTCTGTTAAGAAGGTATTTACCTAAGTATAAAGTGAGTCACCAAACTCGGCAAGTATTTTACAACAATCCAGATGTTAATAAGTTTCACAACCTAAAGAATATCTGTGTGATTGTTTAGAATTTTGCCTCGCCTCTACGAACTCCCAGCATACTAACAAAGGCCAGGATAAAGAATATCGGGCCGAGAATCATGATGGTACCGTAATTATTCCCGGTCATTTTGATAATAAATCCATTAATGATCGGTCCAAGAATGGCAGCAAATGTAGAAAAAAGATAGTAAAGGCCGGTGAAAGTGCCAACCCTGGAAGCGTCAGTCTGGTCAACAACCATTGGCAAGGAATTGATATTGATGAAGGACCAGCCAATACCAGCCAGCATCAGCAGGATGCTGAGGGGCATGAAGTTACCCAAAATTGGTAACTTGGTGATTACTCGGGTAATATTTTGACCTTGCATGGCGAATATGCCAGCCATCACCGCAATCATGACTCCGAGGCCTATCAGGATGGTTTTCTTGCGTCCTATCCTGGCTCCCAGAAAACCAGAAGGGATGGCAAAGATTAGGAAAGCGAAGGAAACGGAGGTGATCAGACGGCCGGCATCCGATTCTGACATACCGAGAAAATTGACGCCATATAGCGATAGGAAGGCTTCAATCGCGTTGTAGGCAATAAACCAGAACAGGATTGCAATGAAGATACCCAATCCGGAGCGGTTTTCTTTGCTGAACAGTTCTTTGAAACTCTCTTTAAGGCTGGGTTTTATATCGTTGATTTCAGGTTGATGAGATTTTGGTTCCCTTACAAAAATAAGGACGAGGATTGCCGCAAAAAGCATGAGGCCGGAACCAAACCAGAAAGGAGCTGCCGCATTGGTTTTGACCAGGGTGGCTGCGATGGATGTGCCGGCCACCACCCCTACACCGCCCATGAAGTTGATGATTCCATTGGCCTGGGAACGATATATGGAAGGGGTGACATCGGGCATGAGGGCAATAACAGGTGTGCGCCAGAATGCCATCGCCAGGATGGTGGTGACCGTGCAGGCAACAAACAGCGGCAAGGCAGTGGCCAGCGGCACGAGGCCAAAGGCTACAGCCGCGATAGGTGCCCCTATCAAAATAAATGGCAACCGTCGGCCGAGGGGGCTGCGCATGCGATCCGACCAGGAGCCCACAATCGGTTGAATGAAGAGGGCAGCAATGTTATCAATGGTCATGAAAAAGCCAATAAAGGCTGCGTCCAGGGCAAATTTTTTGGAAAGCAGTAAAGGCACATAGGTATTGTAGATGGACCAAAGCACGCTGAGGCCAAAAAAGCCCAGGCCAATCACAAAAAGTTTCGCGTAGTTGAATTTTGGTTTTTCGATCGTGGTCTCCATTTAGGCTCCTTGTACTGACTAAGATGATGGCGGTTGAGAGAATGAGTCAAAATCTACCGGCCCCAGTTCGGGATGGTCGGTAAGGTACTTCTTCAGGAATTTCAAGTCTTTTTTGCCTAATTTTGCCTGTGGGAGCAGGTCAGGGCGCTGAGTAAAGGTGCGGATGAGCATTTGCTCGCGCTTCCAGGCCAGCTGCAGGGCTACGTTGCCATTTTGCATCACTTCGGGCACTTCCCAACCGCGGAAAACGGGCGGTTTGGTGTATTGGGGGTATTCTAAAAGTCCGTCATCAGAAAAGGAATCGTCACTAGTGGCTTCATCATCACCAAGAACCCCCGGCTGCAGGCGGGCCAGGGCGTCAAGGACGATCAGGGCAGGCAATTCTCCGCCAGTTAGGACGTAATCTCCAATCGAGATCACATCAGTGACCAAATGTTCACGGATGCGCTCGTCAAAGGCTTCATAGCGGCCGGATATCAAGGCAATCTCGGGGTAAGCCGCCAGTTCCCGGGCAATCAATTGATTAAAGAGACGGCCTTGGGGACAAAGCAGGATAATCGGGCAGCGGGGAGGGTTTCCGAGAACACTTTCAACGGCATCAAAAATGGGTTCCGGCTTCATGACCATACCCCCGCCGCCGCCATAAGGAGTATCGTCAGTAGTGTGATGGCGGTCGGTGGCCCATTGGCGGATGTCATGCGTTTGTACTTCCAGCAAACCATTCTGGATAGCTCGCTTGAGAATTGAAATGTTGAGGTAAGGTTGAAAGATTTCAGGGAACAGACTGAAGATATGCGCGCGCATGCCTCTATTTTATCAAGGAAAAGCGCTCAAGTTGGGTGAATAGTGGAAAATGTGCCGAACAGGCTGAGCTTAAGGCTGGACGGCGGTCGTAATCGAGGCTTTGGATTTCGCATCTGCCAGCCAGGCAGCCAGTGCTTTAGCCTGAAGGCTCAATTTGGCGTCAGTGGTGAGGGGGTGCTGCGGGTCTTTATCGGTTACTTCGATGATGTGATAACCAATCTCCGACTGGATGACAGGAGAGTGGGCATTGATCCCGGCCGAAAAAGCAAACTCTTCAATTTGAGGCACCAGTAGATAACCGCGTGGGAACCAACCCAACTCGCCACCTGTCTCCGGGTTGTACTGTTTGGCCAGTGAGCCAAAATCAGCGCCGGCATTGAGATTGTTGTAGGCCTGATTGATGTCAAACTCATTGATGGAGAATATTTGACGGGCACGCACTTGCTCTGTGGCGTCTGGGATGGTGGCGATGATTTTGTCGCGCTTCCAGGCGGCTTCGGCACCCAGGCAAATAAAGAAGCGGAACTCTTCGAGGTCATAATAGTTGGCACCTGTCCAAGTGGTCAGGTTTTCGGCTGAGCCCAACTGGCTGGTCAAGGTTTGAATGCGTTGATCGATTTCTTCGGAACTAGCCTGGTATCCTTCCGTACGGGCGGCTGAAGCCAGCAGCACTTGCTCAGTGAGGTAATCGAGAACGGTTTGTATAGCTTCAGGATCGGCCGAAATAGCTTCGCCTTCAGCAAAGGAAATTTTATAGCGGGATAATTCGTCCTGGAAATAAGACATTGGGATGCTAAGGCCGTTGACGGTTAGTGCAGCTGGGATAGGCGTTTCAGTTGGGGTTGGTTCTGGCGTGTTTGTTGCGGGTAAGCTAGTTTCGGTTGGTGGAAGCTCGGCGGTTGCGGTTTCTGTGGGAGTGCTGGTACAGGCTGAGAGTAAAATGCCCAGAAGAAGGACGAGGGCGATTAATACGAGAGTTAGCTTATTTTTCATCCCGCTTATTATACCTACATTCCCGCTGCACTTTGAAAGGACCAGGATGGTCTGACAGCAAACATAGTGGAGTTCAACAAATCAACAGGTGGTTAGTTACAACCTATTACCCGCCAACATGCAAAACGTTACGAACGATTAGGCCGATACCGAAACTGAGCAAAGCTACCCCCAGGCTAATGGCCGCCATAGTGCCGAAACGCTTCAGGAAACTCTCGTTGGTAACGATCGCGCTATAGAAAGTGAAGGCCAGGATGATTAAAACGGCAATAACAAGCATGACTGCCAGGCTGATGAACACATTATGGATGAGTAAGTAAGGGAGAATGAGCAGAGTCACGGTGATCAAATAAGCGATGCCGGTATAAATGGCGGCCTTGCCGGGTTGCTTGCGTGAGCCTTTTTCAGACAGTGTGGAAAGGAACTCAGAAGCTGACATGGACAGGGCTGCGGCAATACCGGTAATAAGGCCTGAAACAGCCACCAGTTGGGTGTTTTGCAGAGCGAAGGTTAGGCCGGCGAGTGTACCCGTGAGTTCCACCAGAGCATCATTGAGACCAAGCACGATTGAACCCGCATAGTGCAGACTTTCTTCCTCAAGCAGGGCGATTATTTCTTCCTCGTGGTGGGCTTCCTCCGCCTGGATTTTTTCGGCTTCAGGAAATTCGCTTTTCAGTTGGCTGTAGACTTTGACTGCGTTGCGCTCGCCGCGTTCCATCAAGTTGGCTCCAAATGTAAGGCCAAAGAGTCTGCTGAGGAAGCTAATGCGTTTTACCTTGCCCCAATCCGGTTTGACCTCAACACCGGTGTGAATTTTTAATTTATCGTGGTGTGAAAGCTCCTGGGCAGCGATATTTTCCAACACCTCGCGGTTCTCAGGAGTCGTGGCTTGCTTGGCCAGATTGAGATAAATGTTGTAGCCCGTAATTTCGTCTTTTTGAATATTGATAATCAGCTTTTTGACGGTCTCGTTCATGCTGCCCTCACTTTTTCTAAATAATTTTAGCCCGCTTAAGCTACATGAACAAGAATTTAGGTTAAGGCAAGATGCGAGGGGAGGTATTAATAAAACAGCAAGTTTCACGAGGAAGCTTGCTGTTTGTTTCACATAAGTCTGGACCTAATAGTCCATGCCGCCTTGAGGCATTTGGGGGGCGGATGGATTCTTTTCAGGAATGTCGGTAATCAGGCATTCTGTGGTCAGGATCATCGCGGCAATGGAAGCAGCGTTCTCAAGGGCACCACGGGTAACTTTGGCAGGGTCAATGACACCACCCTTAACCAGGTCACCATATTCTTCGGTGAGGACGTTGTAACCAAAATGCGGGTTGTGTTCAGCAGCCTGCTTTTGGCGCACAGTCTCAACAATAACGGAACCGTCTTTACCAGCGTTCTCGGCAATGCGGCGCATGGGAACTTCCAAGGCGTGCTTGACGATGTTGGCACCAATTTGCTCGTCGGCCTGGTCCATTTTGAGGTCCTTGATGGCTTCACGGGCATTCAGCAGTGCAACGCCGCCACCGGGCACGATACCTTCTTCAACCGCGGCGCGGGTAGCGGAGAGGGCATCTTCTACACGATGTTTCTTTTCTTTGAGTTCGGTTTCAGTTGCAGCACCCACACGGATGATGGCAACACCGCCGGAAAGTTTGGCCAGGCGTTCCTGGAGCTTTTCGCGGTCGTAATCACTGGTGGTGTTTTCAATCTCAACCCGAATCTGTTCGATGCGGCCTTTGATAGCGGAAGAATCACCCTTGCCACCAACAATAGTGGTGTCATCTTTGTCCACAGTCACTTTTTCGCAGCGGCCGAGGTCTTCAATGGTTGCGGTCTCAAGTTTGCGGCCGGTCTCTTCGGAGATGACGGAGGCACTGGTGAGAATGGCAATATCCTGAAGCATGGCCTTGCGGCGATCGCCAAAGCCGGGGGCTTTGACAGCGATGACATTAAGCATGCCGCGCAGTTTGTTAAGAACGAGTGTAGCCAGGGCTTCACCGTCGATATCTTCAGCGATGATGAGGAGTTCGCGCTTGCCAACCTGAACCATTTTTTCGAGCAATGGAACGATGTCTGAAGCGGCAGAAATCTTCTTGTCGTAGATGAGGATGTAGGGGTCCTTGATTTCGGCGAGCATATGCTCGGTATCAGTCACGAAGTAGGAAGAAATATAACCGCGATCGAACTGCATACCTTCAACGTATTCAGTTTCGAATTGCAGGCCTTTGGATTCTTCAACAGTGATGACGCCATCTTTACCCACCTTGTCCATGACATCGGCAATTAAGGCACCAATTTCGCTATCCTGAGCGGAGATGGTGGCCACCTGGCCAATTTCGTCTTTGGTGGTAATGTTGATCGCCTGGTTGTGGATGGATTCAGCCACAGCCTTGGAGGCAGCTTCAATGCCGCGCTTCAGGAGCATGGGGTTGGCACCGGCAGCCAAGTTCTTGAGGCCTTCGGTAACAATGGCATGCGCCAAAACGGTGGAGGTAGTGGTGCCATCACCAGCGATATCGTTGGTCTTGGTGGCAGCTTCTTTGAGGAGCTGGGCACCCATGTTTTCGAATGGATTTTCGAGTTCAACCTCTTTAGCAACGGTCACACCGTCGTGGGTAATAGTGGGGGAGCCGTACTTGCGGTCGAGGGCAACATTGCGGCCCTTGGGGCCGAGGGTGGTGGATACGGCGTTATTGACAGCATCCACGCCAGATTTGAGGTAACGACGGGCTTCGTCAGAAAATACTAATTGTTTTGCCATAAAGAATCTCCTTGGTTATGTTCAGATTAAAGAATAGCCAGAATGTCGCTCTCACGCAGGATGAGCAGTTTCTTGCCTTCGTATTTGATTTCAGTGCCGGAATACTTTGCAAACAGAACGGTATTGCCTACAGCGACGTCCATGGCAACGCGTTCGCCTTTTTCATTACGGTCGCCAGGGCCGATGGCCAGGACGGTGCCTTTTTGCGGTTTTTCTTTTGCGGTTTCGGGAAGAACGATGCCACCAGCGCTGATTTCTTCTTGCTCGATGGGTTCGACCACAAGGCGGCTGCCTAAGGGTTTCATTGTCATATTCATTAATGCCTCCGATTTTTTCGTTTATTTAGCACTCGTATAACGAGAGTGCTAATTTCTTTATCTATGATACTTATTAGCGGGAACAGAGTCAAGCCAGCGTACAATTTTCTTATGGTTTATTTACAATTGATCAAGGAATGATTGCTTCGGGGGTGAGAATCAGGATAGGAGTGCCCGTAGGATAAATTTCTATCGGACTCTGTGTAGCAGTTGGCTCAGGGGTGGCTGTGAGGATAGCGTTGGCTGGGGACGCAGCCGAACTGCAGATTTGTTCACCTGCGCTGGCAATTCTTAGGGCAAGTTTAGTCCCTTCATCATCCAAACCGTCATATTTGGTGTGCAGTTGGCGGAATACTACCATGGCGCGATCGCATTTGTCATCACCAGGTCGGTGCAAACCCGAAAGCACGGAGCCGTAAATGTAATAGTATGCCAGGGTGTTATCAGTGAGGGGAAGCGGCGAGTTGAAAACAATTTTGCTTTCGCAGGGAGATTCCTCAAGGGCATCGCATGTTTGCTGCTCGTTGCAGCCGACAACTGCACAACGCAGAACCATTTCAGCGCCTTCATAGTTGCGAGCTTTATGGTAAATGATGCCGATGAGCCCGTAACTGTTTTGGTTGTAGGGGTTCAGCGAGAGGGCTTTATAGGCATTTCGAGCGGCAACCATGGGGCTGGATTCGGGCATGCGCAGGTAGGTGTTGGCGATGGACATGTAGGGGATGGGGTCTTTTAGACCCAGCTGCTCATTGAGGCGTACCGCTTTTTCAAAGTACTCAAGGGCAGCGTCCCATTGGGTTTCGTTGCGGTAAAGGGCACCAATCCGCAGGTAGAGAAATGACAGGTTTGGCGAAATCTCGGCGGCTTTACGGTAGTAGTCAATGGCAACCGTGTATTCAGACATCATTTCATGGTAGTAACCCGTGACACGCTGCACGTCCATGATTTCAGGGCCTTCGCGCTGGGCTTCGTTAATATATTGTTCCGCTTCCACAAATTTCAATTGATCGATAAGGATTTCGGCATAATAGGCTTTGGCGAGCACATTCTTATTATCGAGGTTGATCGCCAATAGGCCATCAGATTCTGCTTCTGACAGGTTTTTCTGTTGTTCGGGAACGGGTAGCAAGGCCAGAGAAGAGCGCCAATCGAGTACAAAGGCGCGCATAGCCAGCACATCAGAGTTGGTGGGTGCAATTTCCTTGGCCTTGTTGATAGTAGCCAGGGCTTCATTCATACGATCCAGTTGCTCCTGATCGGAATTACGGCTGAGGTACGAATAAGTTTGCACACGGGCGAGTTGGATGTAAATATCGATATTATTCGGCTCTAATTGGGCGGCCTGGTTATAAGATTGGACTGCTTTTTCGAGGTTTCCAGCCTGAAAGTGCGTGTTTCCTTCAATCATAAAGGAGTTTACGGTTCGAGTAGGGGTAGGAGTGGGAATAAAAGGCGGCCAAATTTCACCTTGAGAATAGGCGCGAATGATAGCTATTATGACCACGATTCCGAAAATAAGCGCCATAACGCGAAATGGATTGGAAGACCCTTTGGGGTCACGAAAGAGATTTTTGCGTTCGTTGATATACATAAGGCTTAAGGCGTCGTCAGGGGCGTGAGCTGCGGCGTCTGTGTTCCACCGGGTGTAGGTGTAGGCCCGGTAATTGGGGTCGGAGTTGCCGTTGGCTCGGGGGTAGGTGGATTTTTGAGGTTTTCCTGGCAGATACGGATCATCTCATTGGCGTTGAAAATGCCGGTTTCATCGTCAGGAATGGTCTGCTGCATCTTAGTTGCTACTGAAACGGCTTCATCACAGCGGTTGAGCTTTGCCAAGGCAATACCATATTGACTGAAGTAGTTGACGGAAGTAGTACCTAACTCCAGTTTTAGTGGTTCAACAGGAACGCCTTCAGAGGTGGTTCCACCCATCAGAGCCAGTTCAAAAGACGGAAGAGACCCCCTTAGTTGACCGCTACGGTAGATCATGCTGCCCAATTGGGCGTGATAGCGCGCGTTACCCGGGTTGTCCTTTAGGGCTTGATTAGCGTACTGGATAGCTTTAGCCCATTCACCCTGGTTTGCCCAGACTCGGGAGATGTAGAAATTAGGTTCGCCGTTAGTAGGATTGAGCGAGTAAGCCTTGGTAAATTCGAGAATAGCCTGGCTAAGTTCGTTTTGGGTGAAAAGGTTGCGGCCGATGGCCAGGTGCAAGGTAGCAATGTTGGGGTTGAATTGGATGGCTTTTTCGTACTCGGCGATGGCATCGGCATAGTTGGAAGTGACTTCAAGCACATAGCCGCGAGCCCAATGCGCTTCGACAAGCCCTGGGTTAAGGGCAAGCGCGGTACGTGATTCGGCGATGGCCAGGTCCATGGTGTTGAGGTCATCCACGCGGGCTTCGACGCGTAAAGCCAGGATGTAAGCCAGGGCTGCATGAGCCAGGCCGTTGTTCGGGTCCAGCTCGACCGCCTTACGGGCGGCAATTTCGCCATCCTTATAGTTTTGCATAAAGCCTTCCGCCCAGCCTAAAAGGGCATAGGCATCGGCCACTTTGTTGTTGAGCAAGATGGCGTTTTCGCTTTGGACTTTAGCTTGTTCGTATTGGTTGGTGTAAATGAGCAGGCGCGCAACCTTAAGGTAGTAGTCGATTTCTCCAGGATGGGAGTTAATGGCCTGTTGGTAGGTTTCGATGGCGTTGTTAAATTTTCCCTGCCCGAAAAGGTCAGCCGCCTCGGTGGCATACCAGACCGGATCGCGAGTGGGTGTTGGGGTAGGCACGAAGGGTGGATTGATCTTGGGAACGACTAATACGTTAACGTAAACCAGGAGACCAATTGAGAGTAACAGGAAAATAATGAACACCGGGTTGCCGCGGTTGCGGCGTCGGTTCATCGAGAGTTTGGAGCCTTTAAGATACATCTTTTGATATTATCACGATTTGATTAGAGGGTTATTAGAGTGCAAAACAGGCGCTCAACCCGGAGGATATTTGGACTTGATTTCGATTCTGCCTTGCTCCGCGAGAAAACCATGCAGTGGGTGGGAGCGCAGCGGAAGGATGCCTCCGTTGGCAAAGTAATCAAAAGCAAATTCGGTGACATCACCTGCACGCTTACCAGGAATGGGCATAAGACGCGCGGTGAGCTGCTTATCCAGGCGTAGGGCAAGTGCGGCCATATCAAGAATGATAGGGTAGATTTCCTCAGCGGTAGCTTCGCCGGGAAGTGGAACAACATCCAAGCCGGTTCCGCAAACAGCAGAACAAAGCAGCAGGCTGTGCAGGTCAAGACGGCCTTGCTGTGAGCGTGCGGCCAGGGTGGAGTCTTCCAAAACCGGCAGCATGAGCCCATTAAAGCCCGTGCGCAGGTACTTAGCACGGTCAAGCGTATCTGTAATAAAGGCAGAAGCCGCCACGCTGCCAGCTTCGCCAAAGGCAGGCAAGCCCAGGGCCTCTAGTGCCCGGGCAATGGAAGCGTTGGCATCAGGGTGTGGTGCTAGGGTGAAATCCAAACCCTTGAAAGTGTACTGGTACATGGCTGCCAACTTGTTGCCTATCTCAGTCAGCTTAAAAGCCTGTTCTTCAACACGTTGGATGAGATTTGCGCGGGCTTCTGCAAGGGTCTTCGCCTCAGAAAAAGCTTCAACCGCGATGGAAGCACCCTCTATGGCCAAGGCAAAGGCAGGTTGGCCAAACTCAGCATAAGCAGTGGGGAAAAATGGGCAGAATGGTTTCACATTGGCAAGGGCTGAAAAATACAGATTCCCAAAGCCATTGGGTTCAATCGTAGATAGCTTGGCAACGATTTCAGCGCAGTATTTGGCAGCTGCCAGGTCTAATTCATGCTTGGCTGTGGTGACCAGACCGGTCATGAAGACGTTTTGGGTGCTGGCAAGCACATCTGGGATAAGAGCATATGAATCCGGAAATTCCGGTAACGCCGGGCCGAGCGATAAATAATCCATGCCCACGGCCGAGGTCTCGATGGAAAGTTCCTGGACAACCGGGATGATATCTCTGAGCGGTATCCAATTCGGAAAAGGTGGAGTGGCCAGGCGGATGGTCTCGACGGTGACCCCAGCCTGACTGAAGGCCGATTGGGCGTGGCGCGCAAAGATGCCCAAATGATCAAGTAGTAAGCGGTTGGGTGGGTAGCCCGGTTCGGCGAAGAGGGTAATGGAACGTACTTTCATATGTTCCGCTGCCATTTCAGTAGATATTCAATTTTGAGTAATAAGTAATTTTTCATAACACTCCCGATCTTAATCCCCTATTTTCTCATAGAGGCTTATTTCCTGATCAGTTCCCAACTTCGTGTATCCGGGGAACTCAATTGTTTCAGCACTGATTAAATACCTGGCTTTTAGGATGTCTGGAGTGCCTTTAGCCAAAATATCATCAAGTTCGTCATTCCGAAATTCCATAATCCCCAACCCAGGCGTGAAGTGCTCATAATCGAGACCTCGATAGGAAAAAAGATCCATGTAAATCGTATTTTCCCAGCGATCTTTGGGCGACAGATTGAAAGTTATAAGCTCCAAAATTTGCGACTTTGGTGAAGGATGCAGGCGGTTAGTAACGTTGTTGTTATAGAAAGAAGCGCTATGCGGAATGAAAGCGACCAAAAGCCCTATCCATGCTATGGAGACGAAGGCAGGAACAATCCATTTGGGAACAAATTTCTTGGTTTGCATTTGCCAGGAAATAACCGAAAAAAACAGGATTGGAGATAGCATGCGGAACCCACGGTAACCGTCAAATTCATAAAAAGCGACAATGAATGCCAGGTTTAAACTAAGAACCAAAACTTGGCCAAGAAGGAAAGTTGTCTCAGTTCTTGAGGCAGTTTTCCGTACTTTAATGAAACGAATACCGAGGAAGAAGAACCATAATAAATAAATATAGCGCAGCCCAACTTCAAACACGTCGCCCTCTGTAGGTAAAAGGAAATGATAAGCGCTTGAAAGTGCATGGCGGAAAAAGAATTCGACCTTTGTACTTGACCGCAAGAATTGACCGATAAATGACCACGGGTATGTCGTCGAAAGCAACGAAAGAATTAGGAACATTACGAGGCTGACAAAGAAATACTTCAATACTGTCCTGCCTTTCTTTCGACTTTCCTGAAGTTCAAGCAGGAAAAGTGGAGCAAGCAGAAACAAGTTGGTGATTCTAAACAGGCTCCAGACTAAGACAATGATGGAATACCATACCCAGATCCCGCCGGAAGAATTGGCGCTGAAGAGGCGCCGGTGTAAGGGAAGAATGAGAAGAATTCCAGCGAAAATCAGTACTTCCACCATTCCTGAGAAAAAGTACATTAAGAACGGCAAAAAGAGAAACAGTGCTAAGGTGGTGAAAGTCAATACACGGAGAGATTTTGTCATCATATAGAATGCCAACAAACTAATGGAGAGCATCAGAAAGTTTGTAAACGGTATCGTAATTGGCTTTGAAGCGGTAACATGACCTACCAGCGCATACGGCAATAAAACAAATGGGGCGTGGGCACCGTAGTTTAGTAACCTTGCGTACCCATCGGCGTTAAAGCCAAAGTAGCCAGTATTGTTGTTGACAAGGCCATTGCGTGTTATCGAAGCCGCTTCTGCCCAATAATCGATTTCATCTGTGTTAAGAACATGAAAATCAGTGAACTTTGCGCGGGCAGTGAAAAGGATGACTCCGAGCAAAATAAAAGGCAGAAGGCAGAGCAGGACTGCAGTAAACGTCCTCAGCCAGTGGTGAGACCATTTTCCTAGCATTAGTTGCCCCTTGTTGGTAAGCTATCAGTCTTTTGATAAAAATTAAGGCCGCCTTCAGCACCCACCTTTGTATACGTTGGGATTTCGATATCCTTCGAGGTTAGAAAATACTTTGCTCGGAGGGCTTGATCTGGAGAAGCCTTGGCCAAGGCATCATCGAGTTCATCAAATTGTGGAAACATAATGCCTAAACCAGGGTCATAGAAGTTAAAATCCGGTTTAGTGTCATTATAAAAATCAAGGTAAATCGTGTTCTCCCATCGGCTCTTAGCATTGGGATCGTACTTGATTTTCTGCAATATTGGTGAACGATCTGCTGGCTCAAGCCTACGCATGATCAGTTCTTTATAATAGTGTTGTCCATTGAACAGGAAAACAGCCCCAATTGCCAACCAGGCAAATGCTACTGCACTTGTGGCGACTCGACGATTAGGCCATTTTTCATTGTTAACAAGAAAATAGATCATTGAAAATGCCATTGCCACAGCCAGGTAGCGAATGCTACGGTAATCCTCAATCTCATAGAAGAGGCATAGGAAGGCTAACTTTCCTGTGAGCAGGAGCACGTGGCTGAGGAGGTTGATTTGTTGTTCCTTGGGATTTTTTCGCCAGTTTCGTATGAGAAGAACAATGAGCAACCCGAGCCAGAGTAGATATGTCCACCGGAAGACTACCTCCACAGGGTCAACCCCTAACGGAGAAACGATATGATAGGCCACTGAAAAGGCGTGACGGATGAAATAGTCCAATTTGCTGTCCGAGCGCATCCACTGGGTAATGAAATACCAAGGATATGATGCTGTGGTCAACCAGAAGAGCACTGACGCTGCAACAAAAGTTGACGCGTATTTCAGTAGCAGGAGCCAAAAAGGTTTATGGCGTCGCCAAAACTCGTACAAGAAAGCCGGAATTAGGAAGAAGATATAAGTGATCCGGAAAAGGCTCCAAATGAAGATGATCGCATAATACCAATTGAAAGCTCTGCTATCGTTGGGTTCAGACGTGAGTAGTTTTTGCCAAAGTGGTATGAAAATGAAAATGCCTGAGAAGAGAATGATTTCGATCATGCCGGTAAAGTAATAAAGGATAAAAGGAACAAAAAGGAAAAGCAGCAATGTGATTAAGAGAGTTTTTTTCAGTGACCTGGTAAGAAAGTAATAGACAGCAGCTCCCAAGCTGATCATACCTGCATTTGAAATTAGAGACAGGTATTGTTTTTGGGTGAAGAGTGTTGCTGTTAAGATGTTAGGTAAAAGATTAAATACCCCATGCCCCCCAAAATAGAGAACTGGTGAATGGTTGCTAAAACCATATCCGAAATATCCTGCATTGGGACTAAATAATCCTCGTTGTACGATGGTGACAGCTTCAATCCAATAGTCGGTTTCATCACTTATCGTAAAGTGAAAAGCTTTAGGGCTTGCCTTTGCAGTGGAAAAAATGACAAGGAAAACAAGAAATGGAATCAAGCAGATACCAAGGAGAGCAAATATTTCCCCCACACTTATCTTGCGCTTTTTTTCCATGAACGATGCCTTTGCCTCTTTGTCTATCTCAGGATTTTATGCCAATAATTGGCTTCGAAGTGAAAGAATCAACTTATTTCAGTGGAATTGTAAGTTTTGAGTGGTTGTTGATTATTGGATTGCAAACGTTGCCTCAGGACTTCAAAAACCAGGATTGCAGCTGATATGGCGGCGTTGATGGATTCGTTTTGACCGGACATCGGAATGCGCAGAGTTTGTGTGACAAGCGCCTGTGCATCCGAACTAAGGCCTTCAGCCTCGCTCCCAATCAAGAGGGCAGTAGGCTGGTTGAAATCCGCTTCCCAACAGCTGAGTTGGCCATCCATGGTCGCACCAAAACGGTTTAGACCTTCCGAGATGGTTGCTATAGCCTGCCAATTCCATTCAAAAATGGGCAAGCGGAAGTGCGAACCCATGCCGGAGCGGACCACTTTAGGGCTCCAGGGGTCAACTGTGCCCGGCGGGATAAACAGTGCTTGTACACCAGCGGCTTCGGCAGTGCGGATGATGCTGCCAAGGTTGCCGGGGTCGCGTATGCCATCAGGGATGAGCACAAAATCGAGCTTATCAGGCAGGGGCAAGTCAGTTTGGTGAAACACAGCAATTAGGCCCTGGCTGTTCTCGGTGTCGGAGAGCGAATCAAATAACTTGTCATCCAGTTCAAAACGGGGAACCTTGAGGGGAACAGTGCTTAGGACCTGCTGTGCACGAGGGCTGGCGTGTGTTCGGAGAAAGACGAAATCAAGCGGAAAGCTTGATTTCAAACCATCCTCCACGAGGCGTGAGCCTTCTGCCACAAACTGGCCTTCCTTGTGGCGGGCTTTGGATTGAGTGATGAGCTTGTGCACAAGTTGCACACGGGGGTTTTGGTCGGAGCTCAGGGTTTCGATCATTTCAGTCTTTCGTCGGTGGGATGGCAATATGCTCGTAGTCAATCGTACCACCGGCACTAACGATGAGCAATCCAAACTCGACCTGACCTTGGTTGAGCCGATTTGGATAACCTGCCCCGACATTGATAAGGCGTTGAGAGCCAATCTGGTCATCTGCAGCCGTGTGCGTGTGGCCGTAAAGGATGAGATCAGCCTGTGGATATTTATTAGCCAGCCGATCACGGAAGAACGAATAGAAGGGTATGCGTAAGGTGAGAAGGATCCTAAAGTGATCGAGGATATACTGCTTCATGCTGAGGTGGCCATGAGCCATAACAATATTTACCCCATTAACCTCAAATTGCAGGTCCATGGGTGCCTTATGGGCCTGAAACCAGTCGCGGTTGCCCTGTACATTGCAAACCGGAGCAATTTGCTCTAATTCGGTGATGGTTGATCTTCGGCAGGCATCGCCGCAATGCAGGATCGATTCGGGCTGCAATTCAGCAATAGCTTTTAGTAAGCCGGGGTCAAGCCTGCGGGCGCGTTCGCCTACATGCGTGTCAGAAAGGACAACGAAACGATGGTTCTTGGGCATTCGCCTAGGCTTTGATGGATTGCTTGTTTTTTACTTTAAGCTGCCACCAAAGCTGGTTGAGCTGCTTGAAAGTGTTCCAGAGATGCCGAAAGTTAAAGAATTGTGATTTGCCATAGCTGCGAGGGTAATGATGCACGGGCACTTGTTTGAATTTATAGCCAGCATCCTGGAACTTCTTGACCATCTCGAGGCAAATTGTACCGGTGTTGGACTCAAGTTCAACATGATTAAAGAGATCGCGGCGAATAAGGCGAAAGTCGCAGTCTACATCGCGGGATTGGAAACCAAAAGTAAATTTAACGAAATAATGGTAAACGCGCCCAATAATTTTCCGACTTAAAGGATCGCTGCGGGTCATTTTGTAGCCATTGACTACATCAATTCCTGGTTCAAGTGCGCGCCCTAATTTGACAATTTCGAGAGGATTGTACTGCCCGTCTCCATCTGTATAAAAAACCCACTCCTTGGTGGCGGCAGAAAAACCATCCCGCAGGGTCGCTCCGTAACCTTGATTAACTGGATGCAGGATGATGCGCAAACGCGGATAGCGCATCTGAAGGTCCAACAGCGCTTGTTGCGTGTAGTCTTTACTGCCGTCATTAATGACAATCACTTCGTAATCATCGGTGATTTCTGGCAGGGCGACCATAACGGAGTCGACCATGCTGCCGATGGTACCGGCATCATTGTAGGCCGGGAAGAAGGCGCTTACTCCACCTTTAATTTTTTGAAGCGGTGCATCCATACAATCGTTCCTGAGTTTTATTGGCACTGATTTGCAGCGAAGTTGGCAATGCAGACATCCTTACGCACAAAGACCTTGCCAACCTCATCCTCGAAAAGTAGCACATAGTTTTTGATTGTACCCGATGCGGCATCGTTATAAAAGACACGGGCAACAACTAATTCTCCAGGGTTAATGCCGACAGCATTCGGGTTCGTGTAGTCCAGAATGCGTTGCTTTAGCAAGAAAAGGGCATCAAAGTTACCATTCTCTATATAACCATAATCCAACATTTCGAAACTGGTCTCCTGCCACCACTGGGCTTTATCAGGCATGTAAAGACGATAATCGTAATACACATGCGCTCCTTTATCAGTAAGCGGGGTCAATGTCAGAAGTGCGTTTTCATAAAAGAGGATGCGAGGGTCGTTGTCAGCTCGGTGCACTTGATCCTGAAGAATACCAAAATCTACAAGAACAAAAAGACCAGCTTGCAACAAAATGAGAGTAGATGCTAAAAGCGCTAAAGGTTTACCGAGTCTGGGCGAAATTTGGGCTTGAGAACTCCCTGGTAGGAGTAAGTTCAGAGCTGATACAGCACAGACAATAGCCGGAAGCCAGTATTGATATTTAAAATGTGAAACAAACAAGACCACAACGGTCAATGGAATGAACCAGGTGAGCAAAATAATATACAGGTGGCGGTCTTTTCCGCGGAATGCACCAAAAACCAAGGCCATGAGGATCATGAGGATGAAGAAGAGTTGGCCAAAGGCCTCTTGCAAGGGTTTGATTGCCTCTGAAAGCCCGGTGGCATATACAAGTTCGTAACCTTTGGTGATCGCACCCATCTGTTTCATAAAAGTAAAAGCATACTTAACGAGTGCGCTCAAATCAAACATAAATGGATTAGCCGCCAACACGCCCAAACCCATCACCCCCATAAAAATTAAGCCCTTGCCAACAGCCTGTCTAAAGCTGAGCTCTTTTCGAACAATGCCGATGATGAGCAGAGTGGCGATAGTGAGGAAAAAATAAACCCCAATCAGCTTGGTGGCAATTAATACCCCGCAGAAAAACGCAGCTATATAAAAGAATTTCTTGAATTGACGTTGGTCCCGCCAGAGGAAATAGATCACGATGGTAGTAAACAGGAAAGCCAGTCCATCCGGATGCAGCCAAAGATTGTTGTGTACAACCCCTGGGAGTAAATTTAAAAGCAGAAAAAGGGCAATCGAACGCCAGGAAGAAAACCGGTCCTGCATATAAACCAAGATCAAGATACCCAGCAAGGAAGGTAAAACACTGACCACTTGCCGCAAAGCAGCCATCAAGGCAGGTGTATTGCCAAAGTTGCCGGTCAAACGAAAAGGAAGGGCGGTGAGCCCAGCCAGACCAAAGAAGGGAAAACCATAATGGTAGTAATCGTACAGGATGAAGCGTAAGATCTGCTCATCAAGTCGGCCTTTGGGCAGCGTCATGCGTTCAATAACATCGTATGCAGCCCCTTCATCAGGTTCATACATACTGACCATGGCACGGTTGAGTGAAGCAGAACTGTTTGGGATGATGTAAACACAAAAAATGAGAATTGCAAGGATAAGCAGAGTCCATACAATCCATTTATTCGGTTTTGACATGGGCAGAATTATACCAAGAGCAGGGTACTCCGGATGTTTGAAATGGAATCACGCAAAAGAATTAGTGGCATTGCATTATTGTGAAATCAGTCCCATTTATCTTTTCTTTATGAAACCGAAGTAAGCCAGAATAAGCAGGCCTAGAATTCCTGTGCCTATAAGGGCACTGCCAACATTCTTACTGTTGCCTAAAACCCGGTGAGATAACGGCGGCGTGGGGGTAACTGTTGCTGTCGGGCTGGGGGTGCGCGTAGTTGTAGCAGTGGGTGAAATATAAATTTTTGTTGGTTGCGGTGTAATCGGAAGGGGTGTGGGGGTAAAGTTGTTGGTCGGGGTAACGGTAAACTTGAAACGGATGATCAGTCGGTCGCCTTCCCGTAAGTCGGTGGCCTGGGGGCTATTGCCGGTGTTCACCATGATTTCTTCCCCACTAACACCATAGGCCTGAGAGATCTCGTAGAGCGTATCCCCATAGGCCACAATGTGGATGATGGAGCCGTCGGGGTTGGGTGTGGCGATTGTGACACTGTGGTTAACAATAAAAGGTTTAGGGTCAAAATCGGCTTGGTTTGCAGCAAGAGCTCCCTTGGGCGGCAAGACAGCGACAAGAAAAAATAGAATTAGCAAGGTTTTGAAAAATTTCATATTCCAATTATAAAAGCATTGCTGAAAGATGTTCTTAGGTCGTCAAGAGAATTGAATGGTTGTTCATCTCAGGCATGAGCCATCCAAATCAGTCTGTATCAGCTTGTAATAGCACTGGTAAAATTAGAAGCGCGGGCAAACGATATTTCCGCATCCGAGGATCCTATGTTAGACCTGAAATTTATCCGTGAAAATGCAGATTTGGTACGTCAGTCAATGGTGCGGCGGCACCAGGAGACCAGCCTGGTCGATGAAGTTATCTCTTTGGATGACGAGCGTCGACGGTTAATCCTTGAATCTGAAACACGCAAATCTGAACGGAATACGGTTAGCAAGCAAATCAGCCACATGAAGGATCCGGCCGAGCGGCAGGCAAAGATTGATGCGATGCGTTCTTTAGGGGACGAGATTGCGCAGCTGGATGCTGCCCTCAAAGAGGTTGAAGCCAGGCTACGCTTCCAGCAGGCCACCATCCCTAATATTCCTGACCCTGATGTACCGGATGGCAAGGACGACAGTGAAAATGTGGTCCTGGAAACCTTTGGCGAACCCCGAAAATTTGATTTTGAACCCAAAGCACATTGGGATCTTGGCCCAGCTTTGGGAATTCTGGATTTTGATGAAGGTGTCAAGCTTTCTGGCACACGTTTTTATGTACTCAAGGGGGCTGGCGCGCGCTTGCAACGGGCATTGATTTTCTGGATGGTGGATTTGCACATCCGTCAGGGCTGGAAAGAGTACTATACGCCTTGGATGGTGAAAGAAGAAGTTTTGTTTGCTGCTGGAGAACTGCCCAAATTTGCCCCCAATTTGTACCATGATGCCGAATCCGATTTCTGGTGGGTACCTACTGCAGAAGTACCCCTTACCGGGGTCATGATGAATACCCTTACCAATGAAGCAGATTTGCCCATGCATCTGACAGCTTACTCAGCCTGCTTCAGGCGGGAAAAGATGTCTGCTGGCCGGGATGTGCGCGGGATGAAGCGTGGCCACCAATTTGACAAGGTCGAAATGTACACCTATTGCAAACCGGAAGATTCGGATGCTGAACTCGAGCACATCGTCAAAGATGCCTGCCAAACCTGCGCGGATTTGGGACTGACCTACCGCACCAAATTGCAATGCACGGGTGACCTGGGAGAAAAACAACACAAAACCATCGATATAGAAGTCTGGGCTCCTGGGGTTGGTGAGTGGCTGGAAGTCTCTTCCTGTTCGAAGGTGGGAGATTATCAAGCCAGGCGCTCGAATATGAAATATCGCCCCGCGGATGGCTCAGCGAGCAAGCTTTTACACACTTTAAATGGTTCTGGGTTGGGTTTGCCACGCACGCTGATTGCTGTGATGGAAAATTATCAACAGGCGGATGGCAGTATCGTGGTGCCGGAAGTGCTCAAGCCATTTATGGGTGGGATTGACGTCATTCGTCTATGACCTGACTACCTGAAGGCTTGCATTGGGGCTTGGTTGCCCTGAGCCTGGGCTTACAACTGACTGGCTTCTTTGGCCTGCTGCTGGTGTTTTTTCCTGGCCTCACGGTCATGTGGATTGGCCAACTAATCTGGGCCATTTATACCCAGTTCAATGTTGCCGAAGGTGCAACTAAATATGGTTGGACCATTGGCATATTTGCTGTTAATACCCTGCTGATGATTATCGGGGGCTTGATTGATAATGTGATCATGATGGGCAAAACGCGTCGGGAAGGTGTGCCATGGGGGGGGATAGGGCTGAGCTGGCTGGCAATGATTGGTGTTGGTTTAGTGGCAACACCATTAGGTGGATTATTAGCCGGTTTTCTGACGATTTTTCTGGTGCAGTTTTTCCGTATGGGGCTGGATTGGCGCAAGGCTTACAGCGCGCTGAAAGCCATGGTTCTTTCTTCCTTCCAGGCGACACTTTTTAGGTTGGGCTTTGGGCTGATTATGCTGGTAAGCTTTTTGGTGGTTATGTTTTTCTTAACCAGCCGAGGGTGAGAGAAGTACTGCAAAAACCGCAGTTAGGGCACAAGCGCGCGGGAAGCCCGGGCAAGGTAAAGCGCAATGGAACCAGCGGCGGCTGCGTTCAATGAGTCAATTTTTCCGTACATTGGCAGCTTCATTAACTCATCGCAGTTTTTACGTACTAAATCGCGCAGGCCTGAGCCCTCGTTGCCGACCACCAAAACAACTCCCCCGTTTAAATTTAATGAGCCAGGAAACTTGGCTTTTGGATTGCCATCCAAACCGTAAACCCAGGTATCAGGTAATTGCTTGAGACGGTCAATGGCTTGAGCCAGGTTGAATTGAGCAATTCGCAGGTGCTCAGTGGCGCCTGAGGAGGCATGCACCACGGTCGGATTCACCTGTGCGGCATTCGAAGATGGCAGAATCACCCCGTGCACACCGAATATTTCCGCAGATCGCAGCAAGGAACCCAGGTTCTGGGGGTCCTGAATCAGGTCAAGCAAAAGAAAAAATGGGGGTTCGGATTTGGTCTGGGAGAAGGCAATCAGGTCTTCCAAAGCCTGGTAAGGATAGCTGCTCACTTCAAGGGCAACCCCCTGGTTGTGGTCACTAATCTGTTCCAGGCGATCACGATCCACGGCTTGGAATGGAATGTTGCGCTCGCGGATAATTTTCAAAATTTCATCAAGCCGGCCTTCACTGCGGCTGCCCTTGGCAAGCAGCATCTGAAATGCCTGACGGCGCTTGGCCACCAGGGCTTCGTAGACGGGGTTACGGCCGGTGAGCCATTCCTTCACTTTAGTTCCAACTCCAGGAAGTGCCCTCTTTGCTATCTTCAAGGGTTACCCCCAGGGCCTTGAGTCCATCCCGGACGCGGTCAGAAAGTGCCCAGTTCTTTTGGGCACGAGCTTCGGTACGCAACTCAATTAGCAGCTTGATGAATGGTTCAGCATCGCTATTGCCAGTCTCTTTGTTTTCAAGTACCAAACCCCAGACTCCGGTAAGTTCATTGAAGATCGCCAGAGCAGGTTTAAGTTGGGCATCGGTAGCACCATCAGCACGGGCTTGATTAATTATTTTTGTCAGCTCAACCAAATGCGCAAGGGCAAGCGGGGTATTAAAATCGTCATCCATGGCCTCAATAAATAAGCTCCGGGAATTGACGGCAGAATCCTGCAAAGCTTTGGCTGCGTCTTCAGATATCCCTTTTGCACCAGGCAGGGCAGGTTTGCTGGCAGTCAGGAGGCGTTTATATGTTTGCTCAGCCTGGTCGATGACATCCTCGCCGTAAACCAAGGGAGCCCGATAATTGGAAGCCAGAACCCAAAGGCGCATGACATCCCCCGGGTGCTCCTTGAGGAAATCCTGGATGCTGACGATGTTTCCAAGTGACTTGGACATCTTTTCTCCGGTCATGGTTACCATGCCGTTGTGCATCCAAAACCGGGCGAATTCCTTGCCTGTAAGCGACTCCGTTTGGGCAATCTCGTTTTCGTGGTGTGGGAAGATCAGATCGTTGCCGCCACCATGGATATCGATCTGCTCACCCAGATGGTGCAAGTTCATGGCAGAACACTCGATGTGCCAACCAGGCCGGCCCTGGCCCCAGGGGCTGCCCCAGGCGGGCTCACCGGGTTTGGCGGATTTCCAGAGGGCAAAATCCTCAGGACTTTCCTTGCGATCATCCACTGAAATGCGGCTGCCTGCGGCGCTATCCTTGACTTTACGGCCGGAAAGTTTGCCATAATCGGGGTCGGTATTCACACGAAAGTAAACATCACCATCAAGGATGTAAGCTTTATCGGCTTCAACCAATTTGGCGATCATATTCTGGATGTATTCCATTTCCTGCGTGGCACGCGGATTGGCGCTAGCATCCTTCACGTTTAGACCTTTGAGATCTGCGCGGTAGTCATCAATGTATTTTTGAGCAAGCGTAAATGGGTCCTGGCCGAGTTGATTGGCCTTATTGATAATCTTGTCGTCCACGTCGGTGTAGTTCACCACGAAATTGACTTTGTAACCAGAAAATTCAAGGTAGCGCCGGATAATATCAAAGACCAGGGCTGACATGGCATGACCGATGTGCGCGGTGGCATAAACGGTAGGGCCGCAAACATACATGCGTACATTGCCAGGCTGAAGAGTAGTAAACTCCTCTTTTTTTCGGGAAAGGGTGTTATAGATGCGCAGGCTCAAAAAGACCTCATTCTGGTTTTGCGAAAATCATGCGGCCAGCAGAAGTTTGCAAAATTTTGGTCACCGTTACCTGCACTTCCTTATCAAGCAGTTTGCTGCCGTTCTCAATAACAACCATGGTTCCGTCATCCAGATAGCCGACCCCCTGGTTGTACTCTTTGCCTTCCTGGATAACACGAATGGGGAAGGTTTCTCCGGGCAGGAGGATAACTTTGACTGCGTTAGCCAGGTCGTTGATGTTCAGCACCTTGATGCCCTGTAATTCAGCGATGCGGTTGAGGTTGTAATCATTGGTCAGGATGGGAGCTTCCATTTGTTTTGCCAGGGAGATGAGCTTGTCGTCCACTTCCTTGGCATCATTGACTTCCACGTCCACAATGGTCACTGGAATATCAACATTTTGCTGCAATTCTGAGAGCACTTCAATGCCCCGGCGGCCGCGTGCACGGCGTAAGCTGTCTGCCGAGTCTGAAACGTATTGCAGCTCGTTTAGAACGAAGCGAGGTATGATCAGGTTGCCTTGCAGGAAGCCCGTGGCCGCAATATCCGCAATGCGACCATCAATGATGACACTGGTATCAACCAGGATTTTGCGTTCCTGATCGAAAGCAGTGCCAAATTTACTGGGTTTGCGTTTGCTACTGACACCGCGAAAGAAAGTTGTAAAGTCTTCATACCGGGTCGTAAAAAGCAAAACGCCCAGGTAGCCGAAAAGTATCATACCGACGAACGGAAGCACTCTTCCAAAGACATCCGGCAACAAGGACAGGGGATAGGCAAGCAAGGCTGCAACAACTAGGCCGACCACCAAACCCACTATCCCAGCCAACAAAGTGGCAGGGGATTCCTTTTTGAACTGACGCACCAATAAGTTGAAAGGTTTAATTGTGAGCGAGGGTGTCAGCAAAAAGCCTGCGACGGCAAAGACCAACACACAAATGACAGTAGTAATGGGAGCAACGAAGGGATATCTTGGCCAAAGAGCAAGGATGAAATTATGGATGGGAACACTCGTCAGCCCGCCTCCAAAACCAAAAAATACCGCTCCTACGAGGCGAGAAATAATAATTGCGTTCATAAAAGCCTACTTTCTAATCGTACAATAAATTCATAATTACGAAAAAATGATAGCACCACGAAGCCGAAATATCAACGACCAGTTTATACTTTATAAAGTCTCTATTGTTGGATGATTAAAACGAGCCAGGCTTCGGTGATTCTTTGAGGCTTTTTTCAAGAGGTTTTTTGGGCTGGGAGGTTTTGCGGACTCTCCGTGGCCCTGAGGTGGAACCGGAGGCTTTAAGCATCCCATTCAATTCACTCAGTGCTTTGGGATCGTACATGAAAGCATGGCAAACATCGCATTGCCAGGCAGGAAAGTTAGGTACAGCGAGAAGATGCCCACTTACTACGGTAGAGAGGGTGATGCGTTTCTGTTTAATACGGCCGACATAGCAACGTGGACAGGTTTCGGGGTTAACGGGCAGATTTTTCTTCATTCTGAACGATTATAAACTATTTTGACGTGAAAGATACCCGCAGTAATAGGCAGTAATAGGCAAAATTATTGGGCAGAACTTTCAAGGATGTCAGGCAGCGTAACCAGCCGGAATTGGTCAAAAGGCCAGTAAAGCAGCAAAGCTTGCCCGACAACCCAATGCATGTCAACAAAACCCCAGCTCGAGGAGTCCGAGGAATCGTTGCGGTTGTCCCCAAGGACGAACAGTTTGCCTTCAGGAACATCCCAGGTATTCACCCGGCGAGATTCTTCCATGATGTAAGGCTCATTGAGGATGATGCCGTTAACTTTTACGGCCCCGTTGGAAATCACAACATGGTCGCCCGGAATTCCAATGACACGCTTTATATAATCTTCTTCGGTATTTCCCTGGAAGTGGAAAACGATGATATCTCCCCGCGAATATTTGTTATTGCGATATGCCAGTTTGTTTACTACCAGCAGGTTGCCCGGTTTGAGCGTGGGCAGCATGCTAATGTTCTCCACCCTCACACGCTGAGTAACGTAATTGATGCCAAAAAAGAGTACAAAGGCCAAGATCAGGGTTTCAATCAAATCCAGGGTGGCACTTTTGACCTTTTTGGACTTAAGTTTAGAACCATCAGTTAACAGTTGAGTTTCGAACTGCGAGGTATATTCTTCCATTTATTTATTCACCAAATGCCCTATGATACCACTTTCGCATCAATTATTACGAGATGGATTAGTGCTTCTTGAGTACTAATTGGATAGGAGTGCCGACGTAGGGGTATTCACTTCGCAATTGGTTCTCAAGGAAGCGCATGTAGGTGAAGTGGCCGAGCGCAGGGTCGTTACAGAAAAGCAAGAATGTCGGTGGGTCGATCTTGACCTGGGTGCCGTAGTAGATACGGAAAGGATGGCCTGTCGTCGACGGCGCGGTGTGGATATCCTGGGCGTGGGTGAGCACTTTGTTGATTTGAGAGGTGGTAAGTTTGACTTGTCGTTCCTGCCAAACCTTGATGACTAAGGGCATGACCTGATGGACACGTTGTCCGGATTGCGCGGAAATGAAGAGAACAGGTACGTAAGGCAGAAAATTAAGTGATTGCCGTACCTTGGCTTCAAACTCAATGGCAGTTTTTTCATCTTTTTCAACAGCATCCCACTTATTGATGATAAGGATGACGCTTTTCTTGGCCTCCTGAATGAAACCGGCAATATGCTCATCCTGCGCGGTAATGCCTGTGGTTGCGTCAATGACAAGAAGAGTGACATTGCAGCGTTCAATTGCCTGCATGGCACGCAGAACGCTATATTTCTCAACACCGGGGATTATCGACCCGCGCTTGCGGATACCGGCAGTATCGATGAGCGTCACTTTGTGGTCTTCGAAGGAGATTTCAGTATCAATGGCATCGCGGGTGGTACCGGCAATTGGGCTGACAATCGCACGTTCTTCCTTGGCCAACTTATTTAGCAGGCTGGATTTACCGGCATTTGGTTTTCCAACAATTGCCACCTTGATGGTGTCAGGCTCTTCTTCTTCCTCTGTTTGCTCAGGGAAAAGAGCAACAACCGCATCCAGCAGGTCGCCCGTGCCAGTGCCATGATAGGCAGAGATTGGGAAAGGATCACCCAAACCGAAACTGAAAAATTCATTGGCGTCTAATGCTAACTTCTGATTGTCGGTCTTGTTCACAGCAAGCACAATGGGGGGTGTGGCAAGCCCATCTTTTTTCGTCTGACGTTTACGCAGGATGGTGAGGATTTCTCGATCAGCCTGGGTAATGCCATCTTGCACATCGACCACGAAAATAATGACATCAGCTTCCTCGATGGCAATCTCGGCCTGGGCTCGGATTTCATCAACAAAATCTTTGGACCCTACCGAGAGGACCTGCTGATTAGGGCGTTTGGGAGGATCAATACCACCGGTATCAACCACAAAAAAGTCTTTACCTGACCAATAACCTTCCGACACCAGACGGTCACGTGTGGTACCAGGTGTTTCATCAATGATCGCCAGGCGTTGTCCAACCAGGCGATTAAAGAGCGTACTTTTTCCAACATTTGGTCTCCCGACCAAGACGATCACAGGTTTTTTCATTAGGCTTCTATCTTGAAATCACAACTTCCAACATGGCAGGCAGCGTGGATTCGAATTTGATTTTATTGTTCGGCAAGCGGACTTGGGGAGCAAGTTGATAAGTGCCAGCGGTTTTACCTTCCAGGTCAACAGTTACCTCAAGGTCACGCTCGCTCAGGGTGTTGAGAATATAGATTGGGCCAGAAATGTAAGCACTCACCGTTTGAGGCGAAACAATCGCCTTCAATCCAGGGCCCAAGTTTTCAATCGTAACCACCAGGTTGGCCATTTGGCGTGAACTTTCCACGGGGGCAAGACCGACCTGGACGGAGACCGTTTGCTCGCCGACCAACTGAATACCCTGAGGTAAATTTAAGGCGGCCGTAGAAGCGAAGGAAAGGCTGGCACCGTTGAGGTCTATGGGAACAGTCTCGATGAATGAGGGCATATTGTTGGCCACTTCCGGATCGGTGGAATAGATGGTGATATTTGGAGGATCAGCCACGATACCCGTCAGGTAGAAATCAGGAGCAATCTGACCGGTAGTGACAATTTTGACAAAGACATTGCGATAGCCGCCAAGTTGTTTGACTGGCAAATCGACAGTCACTTTTGCAGGTTCAAGGCTGACCCCGGTAACCTCTACTCCCCGGCTGTCAAGTGCGTGCAGATTGATGGTGCGGGTTAGATTGCTGCTGAGGTTGGAGACATCCAGCAGAGCAACCAATTGTGTAACCTTCTGCACCTGCGAAGCGGGGCCGGAAATTTTTGATTGAGTCTGGTTTAGTTTCGGTTCTCCTGCTTCATAACCGATTGGCAGAGTGCCTGATTGACGGAGTGAGATATCCATCTGAGTCGCAGTTAATTTTTCGAGACTGATATCGATGGTCTGGGGAGATAGTTTGCTCACCTTGGCTGGGCGAATTTTAAGGTCAATCTGAGGTTCGAGCGAATAATCGCCTTCTGTTTTGCCTGAAAGGTTTATAAACGCCTGGATCAGTTCTGGGCTGTTGGCAAGGCGATTATGGATGGACCGGGGTGCGCTGATATTGAGCACTACCGAGTTGACCGATTGTTTGGAGATCAGCAAGCCTGGGTCAAGACCAATGATTTTCACCTGGACAGGGTTGGAATAGTTCAAGGTTTGGTTGGGGTCCGTCTCGGTGACGGCTGCAATCCAAACCAAGATTGCCAAAGCTACCGAAAGCAAAATGGTCGGAAAAAACCGGAAGAAACCACGCATCAATTTCATTTGCGGGATCTCCTTGGCGCCGCAGAGTTGACGATCAGGTTGTTTTCCCCTGTGGTCTTGGCTTCCTCACGGGGGTCCATGGTCATGAAGGCCCGCAAACTGTTCAACAGGCGCTCTCCATCCAGGCGGCGGATCAAACGCCCACCTTGGGCTATGGAGATCGTGCCGGATTCTTCAGATACTACCACGGCAACCGCATCGCTGACCTCAGAAATTCCAAGGGCAGCCCGGTGACGCAGACCAAAAGAACGCTCGGGTAAGGCATTCAGCACACCACTGTTCGAAAGCGGCATCACGCAGGAGGCTGCCTTGACACGATTGCCTTCCACAATGACACCGCCATCATGCAAGGGCGTATTGGGGTAAAAGATTTGCATCAATATTTGAGGTGTGACCTCTGCATCAAGCATGACCCCGTTTTTGTAGTATTGATCCAGGAATTGCCGCCTTTTAATGACAATCAGGGCACCCTGACGGCGTTCCGAAAGCTGCAGCGAAGCAGCTGTGATTGAGCGCAGAGTCTGCTCGACTTCGGTCGGTTTTGGAGCACGGTTGAAAAGGCTGAGCGCGCCAAAACGACCAACCCGTTCCAAGGCGCGGCGAATTTCGGGAGCAAAAATTACTGGAACCGCCAGGATAAGGGCAGGAGAAAGCGTGCGGATGAGCCAGGAGAAGGCCGGCAGGTTGATAAGCGAGGTCAGCAAAGCAACCAGGGCAATAACAAATATGGCACCTTTTAGCAGGGTCATAGCCTCGGTATCGCGCAATAAATAAAGAAGCAATCCAAAGAAAACAGCAACAAGCAAAATATCCAGAACGCTTAACCAATTAAAGCGCTGAAAAATAAAGAGGATATTGTTGATTATCTCCTGCATGATGACCTTTTTATATCAGTTTAAGTATACCTGAAAGGATTTAGAAAAAGTTTAGACCGGGAATAGTTTTATATACAATTCTGCCGGCATCAGGCCGTGCTTGCGGATCACCTGGAGGATAATTTCGGGCTGCATGCCAGGCACTGGGGTATCTCCTGGATAGAATTTTAGCTTTTTTGCTTCTGCGTGCCCCAACAAATCTGCCGGGATGAGCAATGCTTTGGCGTGATGCTGCAACGAGAAGCCTTCCAGGCCTTCCAAAACATCTGTCAGGGGAATCTGGTTGCGGTGTTGGGGATGATTGGAAAGCAGCAGTGAGATTTCGGAATCCAGTTTGAAGAGGGTGAGGCAGGTTGATTCTGCTTGGTTGGTGAGAAAGGCGGAGCATTTTGAAAGCAGACTGTAGAAACGGTTTTCTGCTTGGTCGGGTGCATCCTCGCCAGGTAATAAAGGCAGAGTTGCAGCATAACCCGACTTGCACAAACGGGAGAAATGGGCAGAATCACTTTCCCAGGAAGCAGCTGGCAGGAAGCTCATGAGGCTGGAAATACCTTGATCAACCTGTGTATAGGTTTCAGCGAAGCCGCGATCGGTATGCAGGAGGTAATCGGCTTGTTTGGCTTTTTCTACCTGCGGTACCTGGGCTAAGAGGCGGATTTTGGCATCCGAAGCATCCATCCAACGCTCATCAATCATTCTCTGCAGGCGAATGGCATCTTCGGCAAAAGTCATCCAAAGCGCATCCAATTTTGGTCTGAAGCCGGCTTCGACCAAGTTGACCCCTTCGATGACCAGCAGCCCTTCCTCAAGGGAATCACAAAGTTCATCGATTTGTTTTCCAAGGATGGGATAGATGATGCCTTCAAGCCGTTGTAGAGACGCAGGATCCGCAAAAACGAGGCGGCCAAGATGCTTGCGGGAGATCGGAGATCCTTTTTCAGTGATTTCAGCTATCGCAGGGAAAGCATCCAAAATGGGCTGATAGGCGGGGCCAGAAGGTAAGTAGGTGTATTGTGCCAAAAGGTCAGTATCTACGGTAATTGCTCCTGCGTTTTCAAGGTATTGACGCACAGTGCTTTTGCCTGAGGCGATATTACCAGTGAGGCCGAGGATGTATTTTCTTGGGTCTGGCATGCATTAAGTATATCCCAATGGACGAAGGCCAGAATGCTATAATGGCGGCATGTTACAAGAAGGTATCAGGAAAGCACTGCTCGAAAAATGCGGTTATCGGGATGGATTACCCTTGGTGGCCGCGGTATCCGGTGGCGCTGACAGTTTGAGTTTGTTGAAGGCACTAAAGAACCTGGGTTTACCTGTTATTGTTGCCCATTTTAATCATCACCTGCGTGAAAGTTCCAGCGGTGAGGCTGCGGCTCTGGAAAAACTGTCAGAAGAATGGGGTCTGCCCATTGTGGTGGGCGAAGATGATGTGCGCGCGTTTGCCAGCCGGGAGCGTTTGGGGCTGGAAGAAGCCGCCCGGCAATGCCGCTACCAGTTCCTATTCAATGTGGCTGAAAAAAAGGGAGCACAGGCAATCGTCACCGCCCATCACGCCGATGATCAAGTTGAAACCATCCTGATGCATTTTCTGAGAGGTGCCGGCTTTAATGGGCTTGAGGGTATGCGGCTGGTTAGTTACTTGAAGCAATTCTCCAAAGAAATTCCCGTTTGGCGGCCTATGCTTGAATTCAGCAAAGCCGAGATTCTGAAGTATTGCGCGGAAAAACGTTTGGATTACTGTAACGATGAGAGCAATGCTGATTTGAGTTACTTCCGCAACAGCCTGCGCCACAAACTGATTCCTGAAATCGAAAATCTTGCACCAAAATTTCGGCAGACCATCCTGCGAAACGCGAGGGCCATCCAAAAGGATAATGATCTGCTGCGGGAGGGCATTCCACATTTAGCTGAAAACCTGAACCAGCAAATCAGTATTGATGCCCTTTCTTTTCGCAGACAGTTCATCACGAATGCAATGCCGGGCAGGCAGACGAGCTTATTGAAAGAGGCCATCATAACCCTTGAACCCAATTTGCGCGATATCGGCTATGAGAAACTGACTGAACTCGTGCAAAAGATCGAGGCTGGAAGCCGAAGGAATGAAATTGGGCACGGCCTGGTCATGCAAATCTTCGGCGATGAAGTGACCATTCAGCGTCAAGGGAGGCCGGTGCAAGGATTTCCTCAGATTGATGCAATAATCAGCGTTGAATTGGGAAAAATGCCCCAGACCGTTGCTCTTCGGGAAGGTTATGGCATCGTTATTGAAACCATCCCGTGGTCAACTTATGATGGATTGCCAGCTGACTTAAAGAGCGATCCGAGGCATGCATTTCTTAGCTTTGAAAGTTGCCATTTTCCCCTAAACATCCAAGCGCCGCATCCTGGGTTGCGCTGGCAGCCATTGGGCCTGATTGAAGGCAGACAAAAACTAAGCGACAGTTTTGTCAACGCCAAAATTCCCCAGGCGGCGAGAGCTCAGTATCCATTGGTCATGATGGCAGATGAGGTTGCCTGGGTACCCGGATTGCGCATTGGCCTCTCTTTCAGACTTAAAGAAAAAGAGCCCCAGGTTTTGCACCTGGAGCTCAAGCTAATCGATTAGCTTACTCCACCCAAAATACCTGATTAAGAATATTGTGAATGGCCGCAAGGTCCGGGGCAAGAACTTGGGCTCCGCCATCGGTAACGAAGCCTTGGGCTTCCGAAGGTGTGATGGAAAAGGAGGTAATCATTTCCTTATCCCGGTACTTCTGAAGCGGCAAGGCATAGAGAATGAAGTCGGTGACTTTCATGTCCGTTTTCACTTCTTCAAAAACGGTCTTGAAAATTATTGGCCAGCGCTCCCGGATGATGGTTGGCTGGAAAAATTTTACCAGCATGGCTTTTAAGACTTCCTGGGCACGGCGGTTGCGCTCAAAATCAGATGAGTTCTTACGGGCACGTACATAGAAAAGGGACTGACCGTCACCAAGCTCGTGCAACCCAGGCTCGAGGGTGAGCCACTCTGTACCAGCATCATCGTAGGCCTCGTGGAAAGGTTTGCCGACATTGACGGTTATGTTGCCCAGCGCCTGAATGATCTTTTGGAAGCCTGCAAAATCCACGCGAATGGTGTGGTCAGGCCGAAAGCCAAAGTTGTAAGCAAAGGTGTCGCTGACCATCTGGTCGCCGCCCACTTCATGGGCAACATTAATCCTTTGGGGACCGTAATTGGGTATCTGTACCCAAAGGTCCCGCGGGAACGAAATTAGATTGATCTTGTTGGTACGCAGGTTGAAAGCCGCCAGCAGCAGCACGTCGGTGCGATAGCTGCCATCGTAACTATCTGTGCCTTCAAAGAGAATGGTTCTTACGTAAGGAGGTTTGTTGACCCGCAGTGGATTACCGTCCAGGATCGGGTCATCTTTTTGACTGGCCGATTGCGAGGCCCAGAGATTGGTGAGAAATCCCGGTTGGCCTTCGCGTATCTTATTGACGCTGATGGTGGCCATGACCAAAAGCAGTAGAGCGGCCAACGTCAGCAATACAAAGAGAAAAACGGGTTTACCCCGATTAGTTTGTTTTGGATACATATTTCCTGAATTCTGTAATTTAATTGGCTATAACAGTAGCCTGTTCGCTGGCGAGGTTTTTGAGTTTATTGTAAACCTCGCGCCATTGGATCTTGGAAATGCCCAGCTTCTGGCGGATGGTGTCAGATTCAACCCCATCCAAAAGGTCGATGACCGCGCTGGTCCAGCGGCACATGTCAAAGGAAATGTGTTTATCCAGCTTGGCAGCGTTGGTGACATCTTCAAGGAGGTATTCCAGGCGGCGTTGAGACCAGGGGAAGAGCTGGTCTTTGATCTGATAGAGTTCAGCATATTGCTTGTAAGCTTCCACCCATTCTGGGGAAACGGTAACTTTGCGTTCTTTATAGTGTTTGGAAGAATTGTTATAGCGGACGTGGATAATGCCACCTTCTGGGCCGTCCAGTTCAAGATGGTTAGTAAAGAGGGAGAGGCATTCGCCTTTTTTAAGGGCGGTCTCCAGGACGAGTTTGAGCAGGACATAAGGGCGATGGTCGGGTTTTGCCGAGGTGCGCAGTCCATCCGCAGCATCCAGGGCTTTGGCCACTTCCGCCTTGGTGAGTACCTGCGGTAAGGGACTGGTGACTGTTTTTTGGATGACCTTCTCAGCGGGATCAGTGTGGACGGCGCCATTTTTGTTCAGCCAGCGGAAGAAACTCTTGAGAGAAGTAATCCGGCGGGAAAGTGTCTTTTCAGAGCAAGGTACCTTGCGTTCCTTGCTTAGCCAGTTGAGATAATTTTCAAGATCAGCATTGGTAATTTGACCCACGGTCTTGTCGGGAGGCAGGTAGGAGGACAAGAGGGAAAGATCGGCAACAAAAGCTTTTAAGGTATGCATGGAGCGGCCTTGATCGCGCAGGTAGAGCTTCCAGGCCTGAATGGCGGGCAGAAGCATGGTGGAATTGGTGATGTGGGCGCTGAATGAATCCTGACTCATGGCAAAACCTCTTTCGTGTAGATATCAAGCACAAGTCTAAAACCAAAATCCAAGGTTGTCAACCAGCCCGCATTGGTTCAACTACAATGTTACTGAGATACTATCGTTAGGTTATTGAGTACTGCGATACAAAGCTTCATTCAGCATTGGTTCAATCAATGTGTAATCGGGGATGAGAACCTCCGCACCTGTGGCAATGATCCAATCCACTGCCATATCTGGAGTTACAGCAAAACGGCGCAACTTGTCCGTATTGGTCAGGTCATTCAAGCGGCCAATATTCGACAAAAGGACAGTTAATGGCAGATTGGTGTCTACATACTCGCGATAAAGGCTGTAGAGTTCAGGGGCCTTGGCAAGCATATTCAGGTTGAGGGCTTTTTTGGCGATAGCCTGGATGACATCCTGAGCACGGCGGTTGCGGTCAAAATCGCTGGTGGAGTAGCGGGCACGTGAGTACCAGAGCGCCCATTGACCGTCCATGTGCATGATGCCTGGCTCAAGCACACACCAGTTTTGCTGGTTAAAGAAACATGCATCCTCAAAGTGTTGAGTTACATCCACATCGATGCCATCAATGCTACTAACGACAGCCTCAAAGGCGTTAAAGTTGACCATGGCGTAATAATCGGGTTTAAAACCGAAATTGTTCTCAAAGGTAGCCTGCAGACTTTGAAAGCCTCCACAGCGCCAGGCATTGTTAATGCGATCCTCTCCGCAGCCCGGAATGGTAATGTAGAGATCCCTTGGGAAGGAGATAAGAGTGGTCGTGTCATGACTGGGGTCTAGTGAGAGGATCATGATCACATCCGTGCGGAAGTTCCCCTCTCCGTAATCATCAACCCCCAGCAATGCGATGTTGATTTGACCGGCGGGAAGATTTGCAGAGCTGGTGGAAACCATTGAAGCATCTTCTTGTGTTGGAGTAATCTGTTCGATCAAACCTTTTTCCTGGGTTTCTACAAGCGCATTCACATCCACGGCTACAGGTGTATTTTTTGGTACTCCAAGTGCCAGTTCGAATGGAAAGGAATCGTTCAGAACCATGGCACGGACAACAACCCCGGTAAGAAATAATCCTGCCAGTGTGCAGACGAGCACACCGACCCCCATCATCAGTAGTGTTTGGTTTCTTCCCAATCTTCTCATCAATTGCCTTCTTCATAATTCAAGTCCATATTCCCATTTTCTACCGAAACAGGTAGCAGGATCCGATAAGCCGTGGCGTTTGGTTCAGGGTTGTTGACCCACAAATGGCCGCCGCTGGTTTTTACCAGATCGAAGGCTTCCCGCAGCGCGGAGGCATCCCCAATGCCAACGGGCACAGGATAAGTGTTGCAAGAAATGTACTTTAAGAAGTGCTGCAGATCAGAAGGGGAAAGTCCTCCACCGTAATCAGTAATGCAAATTTCGATGATTTCAAGTTTTCCCTCGGGTTCGCCTCTAAGAACGTCCACTTTAACCTGGCCGTAGTTGGGCGAAGCCGAACAAGCATTGCGCTGCAATTGTTCCAGGATGCGCGAAAGGCGCACGGTTTGGGAATAATCGAGCTCAGGGATGGGTTGAACCGTGCTGACGCAGGTCTGGCCTTGCCTGGTGAAGAGGTTGGCATTGGTGCGGATTTCAGATTCGATTCGTTGCCGGGTGCTCGAAGGGGTTGGCTTGCTCACGCTGGCGGTGGTGTTGGCTTCCGTGGAGTGGAAAAGCGATTGCTCGGTTGAACTTTGGGGAGCGATAGCATTCAGGGCGGAACTGGCAGCCGTGAGCGCGTCCTTCAGTTGTTCCAGATGGGTGGAATTGCGTGTAAGGGCATCTTCCAGACGGGCTTTTTCCTGTTCAAGTTGAAATGAATTTTGCATGCTAGCGGATTGGCTGCTGAGTTTACCATTCAAAGCATCCACCTGGTCTTCCAGGTTGCGCTGGCGTTCGGACCAAAGCCGCACTTGTTGGGTGCGTTCCTCAAGCAGGCGGTCCTTATCGGCACGGATGCTGGCCAGCAAGGCATTAGTCTTATCCATTTGCTCCTGCAATTCAGCGCGATTGGCATCCAGAATGGGGTTACCCTTTGGGTCTGTTTGGGAGGAAGCCCCGGTTTTTGAGAGCGACTCGGAGTGTTCAAGCAGTTGCTGCAATTTGGGACGCAGGATCTTGAGTTTATAGAGGTCTTGCTCTCCCCAGTTTTTTTGCGTATACGGGCTGGCACAAAACAAGCCAAATTTACGGGTGGCCTGGATGCCCGAGATAGGATAATAGAGCAAGTTTCCAACCTGGTTATAGGAAGTCGATTGGAGAAAGGCCGTCTCTTCAGCACCTCTTCCTTTGCGATTGGCGATAAAGGGGATATCGCTTGCATCCGCCTTTACAAAACCTGGCACTGAGCTGACTGGAATATCTTGTGCATGGATGTAATCCTCCCGGATGAGATCAAAGAATTTAAGTGGCAGATAAGGACCGGCATTTGAACGCGAGGTCACCCCACAGATATCCGCCATCAGGTAGAGGCTGAGGCTGTGGGTAAGTGATTCGAGTAAAGAGGACTGCTCAGTTTTGAGGCCAATCTCCAGCATTGTGCTCGCTAAAGCTGGCGAAATGTCAGGTTTAGCGGTAGAAGCTGGCAATGAGCGTGATTGATTGACTGGCAACTTGATTTTTTCACTGGAAAACGAAAGCGCGTAAAGTGCAACCGCAATTAACCCAAGCAACTCACCGCGGGGGTATATAGCGGGGTAAGCATCATTTCCGGTGAAGAACAAGGCCCCAGCGGTTGACAGAGCCATCACCAATAAAAAGATGAATGGGAAAACGTTTACACGGGGGCGTTGAAGGCTAAGGTTGAAAAAACCGGTAATCAACACGCCAACGGTCAATAGCAGCCAGGGGAGGAAAAAAGGCCGGCTCGCTGAACTTGCTTGTTGGGTTTGTGGTAACCAGAGCACAAAACTTGCTGCAGCCGTGACGCCCAGAGCAAAATTGAGCCCTAAAACGGTCTGAGTGGAAGGTTTTGGCTCCTTGCCCTGCTTCAGTGCCCAGATCAGCCAAATCAGGCTGAGCAAGCTTATCAGGCTGTCCAGCAATGGCATGGCCAGGTTAAAGATAGGCTTGGAACCCCAAAAAATGAAAGGGACCAAGATGCCGATGTTAATACCAGCCAAAACACGCAAGGCAATTCGCAATGCTGACGGGAATTGTCGGTGCTGGTAATCAAAAGCCAAGAGACCAGAACATAGCAAAAGATAAGCAAGATGGAAAAAGAAGCTTGCAGGAAAATGAAAACCAATATCAGGGTTAACTGCCAGAATCACCATTATTTTGCATACCCGTTTCTATTTCCCTGTAAAATGCAAGTTCTATACCAAACGGGTCTCGTGCTGGGGCTGCCTACTGCAATTTAGTCAAGCCTAAACGCAAACGCTTGAGCGTTTCTTCTTTTCCAAGCAAGTCCGCCAACTCGGTTGCGCCGCCAGGAGTTGCTTCCAGGCCAGAGCAAGCAGTACGGATTGGCCACATGACCGTGCCCACTTTATATCCCTTTTCCATGGCGAAAGCCCTCAGGCAGGTAAAAATGGTTTCATTCGTCCAGGGCTCAAGGGCTTCCAACGAGGGAATGGCCCGCGCCAGAATCTCCCGGCTGCTTGCCAGTGTGGATTTTGATTTGTCGTTAACGAACATGGCAGGCTCGTATTCAGGCAATTCTGCCAGGAAGCCAATCATGTTGGGAATATCGCTGAGGCGCTCGGTACGCACCTGGATGAGCCGGCTAATTTTTTCAATATCAAATTCAAGTTTCTTAAGCGAATCTGGATACCAGGGCAGAACCAATTGATGGAAGGCTTCGGGGCTGAGCCGGCGAATGTGCTCCCCATTCATCCAGGTAAGTTTCTCCATTGAAAAACCAGCCGGGGATTTATTGATGCGGTCGATGTTAAATACCTGCACAAGCTCCTCAAGTGTGAAGACCTCCTGTGCTGTCCCGGGGTTCCAACCCAGCAGGGAGACATAGTTTACGATTGCCGTGGGTAGGAAGCCCATCTCCACCATCTGTTCGAGGGTTGGTGCGCCTTTGCGTTTAGACATTTTGGTGCCGTCTTCGTTGACAATGAGCGGGCAATGCACGAGCACAGGCGATTGCCAGCCGAAAGCCTGGTAAAGCAAGCTGTATTTTGGGGTTGAAGAAATATATTCCTGGCCGCGCACGACGTGAGTTATCTGCATGAGGTGATCATCAATAACGTTGGCGAAGTTGTAGGTGGGGAAGCCATCGCTCTTCAGCAGTACCTGATCATCCAGGAGTGCATTGTCAAAAGTGATATCACCCAGGATGTGATCATGATAGGTGGTGGTGCCAGTATCAGGAATGCGCTGGCGAATGGCAGCCGGTTCACCCTCGGCTAAGAGCGTTTCAGCTTCCCGGGGGCTGAGAAGGCGGCAAATATCGCGCTCACCAGCGACCGGAAGTTCATTCTCGTCTTCGCTGGCGCGATCTTCTTTTTGGCAAAAGCAGTAATAAGCCTCCCCTTTAGCCACCAGTTCTTCGGCGTAGGTTTTGTAGATTGGCAGGCGCTCGCTTTGCACATAAGGTCCAAAACCACCATCTTTATCAGGGCCTTCATCATATGTGAGGCCGGCAAGTTTGAGGGAATGATAGATCGCTTCAAGCGCGCCTTCAACGTAGCGTTTGAGGTCGGTGTCTTCGATACGCAGCAGGAATTTACCATTGCCGTGTTTGGCAATCAGGTAGGCGTAAAGCGCGGTACGCAAATTGCCAACATGCATAAAGCCGGTTGGGCTGGGGGCATAGCGAGTTCTGATCATAATTCACCTAATCCGATAGAATTCATTTCATAGACTATTTTAACGCAAGCGAGGCCGGAATGAAAAAAGTGATCGATGTTGCTAAAACCAATGCGGAAGCCTGGGATAATTGGAGCGCTGATGGCATGGGTTACACCGTGCCAATCAAGCACGAGGTCTTTATCAGAGCCAAGAATGCAGAATTCGAAGTTATTCTAACCCCGGGCATGAGCGTTCCTCTGGATTGGTTCCCCGACCTGAAGGGCTTGAAGGTTTTGGGCCTGGCTTCAGGAGGCGGGCAGCAAATGCCAATTTTTACAGCTAAAGGGGCTATCTGCACCGTTTTTGATAATTCATCAGCGCAGCTGGAAGCTGAGAAAATGGTGGCAAAGCGGGAGCATTTTCAGATCCGCACGGTCAGGGGAGATATGGCTCAGCATCTGCCTTTTAAAAATGAGGCCTTTGACCTGATATTTAACCCAGTTTCCACCTGTTACATTTGTTATGTTGAGCCGCTTTGGAAAGAATGTTACCGGGTGCTGAAACCAGGTGGTGTTCTGATGACGGGGTTTTCAACCCCGATTACCTGGGCGTTCAATGTTACAGATAAACCAGTAGAGGAAGTCCGGATCGTTAACAAGCTGCCTTATGATCCGGTGGCACTTGCAGAAGCCGGTGCTGAACTGCAACTGGATTATGGGTCGCTACAATTTTCACATAGTTTGGAAACACAACTTAATGGTCAGCTTAAGGCCGGCTTTAACCTGACACATATTTTAGATGATACTGACAGCTGGAGCCCGGTAGGACAGTTCATTCCTTTATACATGCTGACCAGAGCAATAAAGAGGTAACCGCTTCCTAGGCAATAAAAAGGCGCTTAAGCGCCTTTTTATTCGATAATCGTAAAGATTAGAGCTTAGAGGGCGGGATGGTCAAAGAACTTGGCCAAATCCTTGCGCTGAGATTGGTGCACAACAGCCACCACCTCGTCGGCTTCCTGAAAGACGGTGTCTCCACGGGGAGTGATCATCTTTCCATCCCGGATAACCACTACGATAGTGCTTTGGTCCGGGAGCTTGAGGGCACTGATGCTTTTGCCAATGGCGGCAGATTGCGGATGAATTTTTTCTTCCACCAACTGGAAATTACCTTTGCGCATAATGTGCAGGGTCATCATATCGCCCAGTGACATTTCTTCTGCAATTAATTGAGCCATCAAATCAGCCTGATTGAGGGCAACATCCACCCCCATCAAATTATTGAACATCCAGGCATTCTTGGGATGGTTGGTACGGGCAATCGTGCGTGGCACCATAAACTGGAACCTGGCCAGGCTGGTAACAATCAGGTTAGTCTCATCTGTTCCAGTGACCGCGGCCACGACATTAACAGAACGGATGCCAGCTTGCTCCAGAACATCAGGGTCTGTGCCATTACCAATGGTAACAATCTCTCGAGGCACATCGCGGGTGATCCTAGGCAATTCTTCAGCGCGCTGCTCAATCAGGCGCACTTCGTGCCCTTCTTTAATCAGATAATCGGCCAGGTAAGTGCCAATTTTCCCACCACCAATAATCATTACTTTCATAGCAAATCTCCTTTTAGGCGAACGCCTTGGCGACTTTATCTTTGGATCCGGTGATGCAGAGCAGGTGAACGATGTCACCGCTCTGGAAGCTGATGGTCGGGTCTGGAAGGAATGTCTTGCCGCTGCGAGTAATGGCGGAGACCTGAATCTCACCTGGCAAATTGATGTCATTCATGCGTTTTCCAACCAAATTGGTCGATACATCCACATCTAGCAAGACAACTTGTCCGGCACCGATACTGCGTTCAATTTGCAGTTGGGAATTGATCATAATACTGGTAAGCCGTTCTATACCCAAGGTGACAGGAGAGATGGTCTGGATTCCCATACGGCGGTATATCTTGGCTTTCTGTGGTTCGTAGACGCGGGCAGAGACCCTGGGTACGCGGAAGAAGTTCTTGGCGACCCTGGCAATGACCAGATTGGCTTCGTCGGAACCGGTAACGGCTGCCAGAGCGTCACATTTTTCGATGCCAGCTGCGATTAAAGTGTCGCGGTCAAAGCCAAGGCCATTAAAGGTTTTTCCTTTGAAGGCAGGACCCAGCGCTACCAGAGCAGCGGGGTCGTTATCGACCACGGAAACATCCACACCTTGCAGTACCAGATTTTTTGCCAGGCCTAATCCTACCCGGCCACATCCAATAATGAGTACCTTCATAAAGTACCTCCTTGGGCAAGTTTTTCGTATTTTTTTGTTTTCTGACCAACAAACCATTTGCGGATAGCATCCGCAATCGGGCTTATCGGTATAAAGATGATCAAAAAGAGCCAGTAATGCGGGGCAAAAGGCTTGGTCTGGACAAATGTGTTTAGGAAGGGCACGTAAACAATGGCCAAGATTAGCGCTATTTCAAACGAAACCCCATACCAAATAAGGGGATTGTTAAACCATTTTTGCTTGAAAAATGGGATACGGTTGGACCTTTGAGCAAAGAGGTTGCCTACCTGGCCCATGACCACTGCAGCAAGCGCCATGGTAGTGGCAGGATAGTAGATTGTGTTGGCAATTGCAGAGGTTTCATTGGGTAAGCCAATCCATTTCCCCGCAAATCCGTTGGTATGGTAGAAGAAATAAAAGGCTAATAAGGCAGCAATTGCTTGCAGCGGTCCATGGATACCGTATGCCCTGATAATCAGGTCTTTGGTGATGATATGATCCGAGAGTTTTCGGGGCGGCAGTTCCATCAGGCCCGCATCCGGAGGATCAGCAGCCAATGCCAGTGCCGGGAACATGTCCGTGCCCAGGTCAATGGCTAGAACTTGCATTACCCGTAAAGCCAGCGGTATTCTTCCAGCTGTGAGCGCGAAGAGCACAAAAGGAACAGCCTCAGGGAAATTGGAGGTGAAAATGTAAGTGATGAAGCGCTTGATGTTTTCGTAAACTGCCCGGCCTTCTTCGATGGCGTTTACGATTGAGCCGAAATTGTCATCAGTCAGGATCATTTCGGCGGCTTCTTTAGCCACATCGGAACCCGAAATGCCCATGGCAACGCCGATATCAGCTTTCTTAAGCGCTGGGGCATCGTTTACGCCATCACCGGTTACAGCAACAATATTGCCATCCTCCTGCAGGGCGGAGACCACTCGCAGTTTATGTTCAGGCGCGACGCGGGCGAAAATGACCTGTTCTTTGACAGCGTCGCGTAATTCAATTTCACTCATTTTTTCGAGTTCCACACCAGTAATAATGCGAACCTTTTCACCTTCAACGATACCAATTCGGCGAGCGATACTTTCAGCGGTGAGACCGTAATCCCCTGTAATCATGATGATACGAATGCCTGCAGTGTGACATTTCTTAACTGCTTCGGCAACATCCGGCCGGGGTGGATCTTGCATGGCAACCATGCCCGTATAGGTCAGGTCAATCTCGATGCTTTCCATGCTGAAATCCTCAAGTTCTTCAGGAATCACACGGCTAGCCGCGGCCAGTACTCGAAGACCCTGACGAGCGTAGCCATCATTAACGTCCATAATAAAGTCAATCCATTCTTGTGTAAGCGGATTGACCTGCTTACCAATTTGGATGCTACTGCACTGGTCAAGGATTTCCCGGATGCCGCCTTTTGTATGGGCAACCCGCGTAAATCGGCCATCATCTTCCCGTTCCATTTGGACCACGGTCATGCGCTTGCGGCGGGAATCAAAGGGCAACTCAGCAATATTGGGGTTAGGGTTGATCTCGTCCTTATTAAAACCAGCCTTGTTAGCAAGTACGATCAAGGCAGCTTCAGTCGGATCACCCAGCACCTTCCAACGTTGGTCATCTCCACTGGTTGTGTCAGGTGGCAGAAGGCGCGAGGTGTTGCATTTAGCTTGCGTCAGGATAGTGCGCCTCAAGGCGATATCCTGTTTGGGATCGATCTGCGTTTTGTTCTCAGTTATCCTGCCGATAGGTTGATAGCCGATGCCTTCAACCTCCATCTCGCGACCGGCAGGTTTGCCATCGGACCTTGCAAATGGTACCCAAATAGTGTTGACGGTCATTTCGTTTTGAGTGAGTGTACCCGTTTTATCCGTACAGATAACTGTTGTGCAACCGAGCGTTTCCACAGCTGAAAGCTTTTTTATGAGAGCATGCTTACTGGCCATGCGCTGGGTGCCCATGGCGAGTGCCAGTGTGACCGTGGGCAGCATGCCTTCAGGCACAAACGCAACGCACATTCCGATTGTGAAGATCATAGCTTCAACTAAATTAATTTTCGCGATGAAAATGGCAATCATAAAGAAAATGAGGGCCATACCTACTGCAATATAGGTGACGATCTTGGTGGCACTTTTCATTTCTTTCTGTAGAGGGGACAGATCGTTTCCGACTTCCTGCGTCAGTCTGGCAATATGGCCAAACTGAGTGTTCATCCCCGTTGCAAAGGCAATCGCCTTTCCAGAGCCCGCAGCAACAAAAGTGCCGGCAAAAATTTGGTTAGGAAATTCTGTTTCAGTAAGTCCTTCACCACTGATAGGGAGGGCAGAGCGGTTTACAGCCCGGGATTCGCCCGTAAGCGTAGACTGATTAACCCGCATATCTGCACTGGTAATCAGGCGGCAATCAACGGGGATACTATCCCCTTCCTGGAAGAAAATAACATCTCCCGGTACGATTTCTTCCGCCAGAATGGGTTTTTCCTCACCATCGCGCATGACTCTGGAAGATGACGGCAGTATCTTCTTGAGGGCTTCAGTGGCTTTTTCTGCCCTATATTCCTGGAAGAAACTGAAGACGCCGTTAATGACGTTCACTGCCCAGACTGCAATTGCCAGTTCGGGCATTTTGGCAAACATGGCACCAATGCCAGCCACCCAAAGCATGATGGCCATCATGTGCGTGAAGTTATCCAGGAATTTAAGCAGGAGAGGCTTGCCTTTGATTTCTCGGATTTTATTCAAGCCAAATACAGCCAGCCTATCATTAGCTTCCTGACTGGTAAGACCTTCAGGGCGGGAGGCCAAGGCAGCATACACCTGCTCAGGGTGCATTTCCTGTTTTTTTTGTTGGAATTCAAGACTGATTTCTTTAAGTTCACTCATTTACTTATTGGTCCTTGGTTAGCTCAATTGAGCCAAAACAAATATGCGACCCTGAATAATACACCTACTTAAGCCGGAGTCAATGGTTAGGACAAAGCAGGAGGAACGATTTAACTTGCTATTAATGATAACGCAATGAAGCAAAAGCGTTGATAGGTATTTTAAAAAAGAAAGCTTTCAGTACAGGTTTGATTGACATGGTCTTCTTCGTCAAAGAGGATGCCGGGAACATGGGTGAGTAAAAGCTCCTCAATCTCTTTATGGGTTAATTTATCCAGTGACGGCGAAAAGCGTGCACCAATTCGCTTGGCGGCCTCAATCAGGTTGGCTTGAAAAATCAATTCGTAAATAGTTTCTCCAGAAAGAAGGTGTCTTTTGCGGATGCGGAGCATACGTGGGTTCATCAACCCAGGAGCGTCGCGAACCGCTGTTGGCATCTGGCTGACCTGGGCTTCAGATTGCTGGCTCAAGGCCAGGTTTTGCAGCAAACGCGTAGCCTCAGGTTTGCTGAGTTTACCCTCCTGTACTTCACGCAAAATGCGCATACGTTCTTCGTATAAATTCATGACTTAATTCTAATCTTTTTTTTAAGGCCTCCAGTCTCGATTGTGGAAATCTCTCTTGGGAATAGCTTGGATATAATAAGGAAAGCCAAAGGAGAGACCATGCCAGGAAAAATCGTAGAATGTATCCCCAATTTTTCAGATGCCCGCCGGCCTGAGGTTGTGAAGCAGATTGTAGATGCCGTGGCCGCAGTGGAAGGTATCCGTATTCTGGATACCCACTCAGACATGGACCACAACCGCACTGTGTTGACTTTTGTGGGTGAACCACCTGCGGTGGAAGAAGCCGCCTACCGGGGCATTGCCAGGGCAGCTGAACTGATCGACCTGAACCAGCATCAAGGCGAGCACCCAAGAATTGGGGCCACGGATGTTGTGCCATTTGTACCCATTTCTGGTGTCACCATGACGGAATGCATCGAGATGGCTAAACGGCTTGGCAAGCGTGTCGCTGAAGAGTTGAACATTCCAGTTTATTTCTACGAAGATGCGGCTGTAAGGCAGGACCGGCGCAACCTGGAGGATATCCGCAAAGGGGAGTTTGAAGGCCTGAAGGAAGCGATTGCCACGGACCCTTACCGTGAGCCCGATCTTGGCCCGAAGGTTTTAGGCACTGCCGGGGCGACGGTTATCGGGGCACGCCAGCCATTGATTGCCTACAATATTTATCTGACCACAAGTGATGTCAGTATTGCGGAAAAAATTGCCAGGCGCGTACGGAATTCAACAGGCGGTTTCCGTTTTGTGAAGGCGATGGGTGTTTTGGTGAATGGCCTGGCGCAGGTTTCAATGAACCTGACCAACTTTAAGCGTTCACCCATGGCCCAGGTGACAGAGTTTGTACGTCGGGAGGCTGAGCGTTATGGCACTGGCATCCACCACTCGGAACTGGTGGGCTTAATTCCCCAGCGCGCTTTGAGCAATGCAGCCCAATATTACCTGCAGATGGATGCGTTTGACCACGATCAGATTCTCGAAAATCAACTTTTTTCAGGGGACCCCAGCCATTCCGGGCAACCGGGATTGGAGAAAATTGACTTTATCGAAGCCGTTGCAGAAGGCACTCCAGCCCCAGGTGGGGGTTCTGCTGCAGCCCATACGGGTGCGTTGGCGGCAGCCTTGGCCGTAATGGTGGCGCGTTTGACAGTTGGAAGGGCTAAGTACGTGGAGGTAGAGCCAGAATGCTGGCAAGTCATTGAAAAAGGGGAGCAGCTGCGCAAGGAACTTCAACAGGCTGTTGTGCTGGATGCCGACGCTTTTGAGGGTATTTTAAAAGCCCGTAGGCTTCCCAAGGATTCAGAAGCGCTGCAAACAAAACGTCAGAATGCCATGCGGGAGGCCACTTTGCAGGCAGCACGCGTGCCCCTGATGAATGCGGCAAAAAGCATCGAAGTGATGAAACTGGCCTTACGTATGGCTGAAATTGGAAACGTGAATACCATTTCAGATGCTGGCGCCGGGGTGAACCTTGGGAAAGCAGCTTTTGAAGCCGCGGCCATGAACGTCAGGATAAACCTGTTGGGAATTGAAAATGAAGCCGAACCGTTACAGATGCTGGAAGAACTCAAAGTTTTAGCTTCTGCAGCATTAGCCTTACTTGAGCAGGCAAATTTTGCCATCCACGACCGAAGTGGGATGTGATTTGGTAGAATTTGAAACTAGACCGGCTAATAACCGGTCAATTCATATCGCGAGGTAAAAATGGGACTTAAATCTGATGGCTGGATCCGCAGGATGGCGTTGGAACAAAAGATGATCGAACCTTTTGAAGAAGGTCAGGTACGCAATGGCGTTATTTCTTACGGTACTTCTTCTTATGGTTATGACATTCGCGTTGCCAATGAGTACAAAATCTTTACGAATGTTTACTCGGCTATCGTGGACCCAAAGCATTTTGACCCGCGTTCGATGGTGGATTTTAGCGGTGATGTTTGCGTGATTCCACCAAACTCCTTTGCCCTGGCACGCACCGTGGAATATTTCCACATCCCCAAGAATGTTTTGACCGTTTGTCTCGGCAAATCCACTTATGCCCGTTGCGGAATTATTGTCAACGTAACCCCCTTTGAGCCGGAGTGGGAAGGCTTTGTGACCCTCGAAATTTCAAATACAACGCCACTGCCCGCCAAAATCTATTCCAACGAAGGAATCGCCCAGGTGCTTTTCTTTGAGGGCGACGAACAGTGCGAAATCACTTATGCCCAGAAAAAAGGCAAGTATCAGTTTCAGAAATCGATTGAATTGCCCAAACTCTAATGCCAGAAAAAGTGATTGTCTCGTCAAATAATCCAGTTAAGTTGGAGGCGGTACGCGTCGGTTTTGAACGCTTGTTTCCTGACAGGGCGTTTGAGATCTTGCCCATTGCGGTTGACTCAGGCGTGCCCGACCAACCCATGACCGACGCAGTAACCTTGCTGGGGGCGAAGAATCGGGCTGAAGCCGCGCGAGCAGCCAGGTCGGATGCTGATTTCTGGGCAGGTTTGGAAGGTGGCGCGGAATCTTATGAGGGCCGATTGAGCACCTTTGCCTGGATTTACATCATCGGGCCAAATGGTCGCGGTAAATGCCGTACCGCCACACACGAGCTGCCGGATGAAATTGGCCGCTTGGTGGCAGGAGGTCTGGAGTTGGGAGATGCGGACGACCTCTTTTACCAAAGGAAAAACTCCAAGCAACTTAATGGTTCGGTGGGCTTACTGACCAACGACCTCTTCACACGTACTTCGTTGTACGTCGAAGCGGTGATGTTGGCCTTGATTCCTTTCAAGAATCCAGAACTTTACTCGAACGGATAAGATGGAAAAAGACTTTTGGAAAAATAGACCTTTGGAAGCCCTGACACCTGAAGAATGGGAAGCGCTTTGTGATGGCTGTTCCAAGTGCTGCCTCTTTAAATTAATTGAAGAGGATGATACGAAAGTGCGCTTTACCAACGTGGTCTGCCGCTACATGGATATGGAAACCTGTCACTGCACTGATTATTTGCACAGGCACGAGAACGTGCCCGATTGTATTTATCTAACCCCAAAACTTGCCAGGGAAGCCAATTGGCTGCTCAACACCTGCGCGTATCGCCTGATTGCCAGTGGCCGCGACCTGCCCTGGTGGCACCCGCTTAAAACTGGTAACCCAGCCAGCGCGCTCAAAACTGGCAATTCAGTCAAGAACAAAGTTGTCAGTGAAGAAGATGTAGATCCACAAGACCTGGAAGATATGGTAGTGGATTGGTTTGACTAGCTTTGACTAACGTTTTTTCAGGTAAAATCAATCATGACAAGGAGAGGAGGCGTTCTTGACTGAAGAAAGCCAAAAGACGATCATGGTAATTGCCGTCGTCCAGGCATTGGACGGCGATTTAGTGTGCTCGGAATTGGATGAGAACAAATTTTCCTATTCCAAACTTCCCAGTGTCGGCGGTTTCCTGCGCGAGAAAAATGTTACCTTCATTATTGCTTGCGCCTTGGAGAAGGAACCTTTTGTCCACCAACTTCTGCTTGGAGCAGCTAAAAAACGAGTCACTTTCATTTCGACACCACTTGAAAATGGACCCATACAAGTCCCAGTACCAGTCGAATCTGTGGTTGGCGGGGTCAAAGCGTTTTCGATTGTGTTGGAGGATTTCCAGGAGATCTAATGAAACTAATCATCGCCATCATCAACGATCAGGATACGGAAAATTTGTCTGACCATCTCATTCAAGAGAGTTTCAGGGTGACCTGCATTGCCTCAACGGGCAGTTTTCTGCGCTCTGGCAGAAGTACCTTGTTGATTGGAACTGACGAAATTCGGGTTCCGCGGGCAATTGAAATCTTGCGTGAGTTTACGAATCAACCGAAAGACCCCAAAGAACACAAGGCAACAGTGTTTGTGGTTGATGTAAAAGAGTTTATCCAGGTCTAAATTTCCATTTTTCATACCTTTTTGTTTACTTTGATTTGGAGGAGAAAATGAATTTTCCAAAATCGTTTACTTACATATTTGAGGACCCCGACTGGTTTTCCAAACTCATCTTGCCCTTATTGTGCAGCTTGATTCCGATTATTGGACCCCTTGTGTTGGCTGGATACAGCCTCCACCTTATTCGCAATGTTGTGGCAAAGGAACCCAGCCCCTTGCCGCAACTGGAATTTGGTGAGGATTTGGCCAGGGGCTTCAAATGGTTTGTGGTCACTCTGATCTATGCCATTCCACTCTTTTTGCTGATCATGCTGATAGTCGTACCTGTTTCAGTGAGCAGTGAAAAAGCTCCTGCGTTTTCGATTATTTTTGGTATTCTCGGTGGCGCAGCCGTTTTGGCTTACTTCGTTTTCCTGTGGTTGCTCCTGCCAGTGGCACAGGCTCATTTTGCGATGCATGGAACCATTTCTTCAGGTTTGGAGATTGGTAAATTTGCGAAGATGTTTTCCAGAAATGTCTCCGAATGGCTGCTCGTGCTGGCAGGAGGGCTTTTGGCAGGTCTAATAGCCCCTGTTGGCGGTATTCTCTTCTTTATTGGTGCCCTGATCACCAGTACTTACGCCAGCTTGATGGTGAGCCACTTGATTGGCCAGGCTTATTCAATTTCTACTGAAGGCGCACCTTACCGCGCAAACACTGCAACATTTACCCCCCAGCCCCCTTACAATCAACCCTACACTGGGCAGTACTACCAACCCCCATCCACTCCGCAGGCTTATACGCCCGTGGATGACCACCAGCCTTACAATACGGTTCCGCTGGTTCCTCCACTGCCACCGGTTAAACCTCCACAGAGTGACGGACAAACTCAGCCATAGGCTGAAGCTTGTTTAGGAAAATGTTAAAGAGCGCTGGTTATGCCAGCGCTTTGCATAGCAAGCGATGTTATTGCTATTCTGATTTATTGGTGATTATTCGCTGAATTCCTGAACCTGGTAGGTGCTTACTTCCAATTTCTGTTTTTGCCAGGTGTCCGCCGGAGCACCCATTTTCTGGCAAAGTTCACTTAAGAAATCAGCTGGATCAGGTATTTGGTCCCAAACCTGGGGCAGAAAAGTGGCGGAATGGTACCCCTGGCGCAATACCACCCCATCTTTGCCTGGCTGCAAGCCGTTAAGCAGGTCCTCAGTGGTTTGGTAAGAGAAAGGTTTTGGCTCTGTGAGGCGGGAAACTTCAATGTGGATGTGCGGCAATTCACTTTCTCTGACCGGCGGAAAACGGGTGTCTTCCAGGGCGGCCAGGATGGCATGCTCACGCACGTCCAGAACCAATGGCTGATAGGCTTTCAAAGTTCCAATGCAGCCACGCAGGCGGCCATTAAGCGTGAGGGTGACAAAACTTGCGCCCTCCTGTTGCAGAATGGTGGAATAGTCCTTAACCTGAATTGGCTGTTTTTTGTCCTTGCGAACAGCCAATTCAATGCTGTTCCGGGCAATTTGCAGGAGCGTTTTTTGGTCTTCAAGGCTTAAGTTTTCAGTTTGCATACGTCACCTCTTGGCTCAATTTTACCAAATCCACAAGACGTAAATGTGAAGGAATGAGTTTTGCATCGACTCCAAAGTGTTGTATTATTAGGCCGATGACCGAAAAGCTTAGAGCCAGCAAAAATGGCCAAAATTACTCATCCTACGAACCGAACTATGAACCGGCACAGAATTACGATCCTACCGGAGAGTCAGTTCCGATGAAACCCGCCCAGCGCAAAAATGTAACTTTGCAGGCTCTGCAAATAGTGATTGGTTCAGCCATCATTGTGGCAACCCTCTTTACCTTGTGGATGCCGGGCGGTTCAGCCGCCACATCCGCAACCGGTAAAATGATTGATGCCATCAGCTCAAATTCCAAAGGCAACAATCTGAACGGCGACACCCAGATGCCGGCCAACTTCCCGCTTTCAAGAGTGGGCATCGTGGTTGGCCATCGCGGCAATGGAGATGACCCAGGGGCAGTATGTTCGGATGGGCTGACTGAGTTGCAGGTGAATACGACCATAGCGACTTATGTACAACAGAAGCTTGAAAACCTGGGATACGAGACCGTCTTGTTGGATGAATTTGACTCGCGTCTGCAAGACTTCAGAGCGGGTTTGCTCCTTTCCATCCACAACGATTCCTGTGAGTACGTAAACAACTCAGCTACCGGGTTTAAAGTGGCCGCTGCCCTTTCGCCCAGTAAACGTAATAATGGTGAGCGATTGGTTGGTTGCTTGTCCAATCGCTACGCAAAAACGACGGGAATGAGCTTTCACCAGGGCTCTGTGACCAACGACATGACTTTCTACCACGCTTTTACCGAAATCAATGCCTGGACCACTGCCGGTATCATTGAAACCGGCTTCTTAAACCTGGATAGGCAAATTCTCACCCAAAATCCGGAACTTATTGCCGATGGAATCGTCTCTGGTGTAAAGTGTTATATGAACCAGGAAGTGATTGACCCTTCCTTACCTCAACCTGCCGACGGCACGCCAACGGAAGTGCCTATGGAGCTGAAGACTGTTGTGCCGCAAGCTCCCACCCCTACTTTAGGAGGCGAGACCCCGACACCTTGATATGGAACCTAACATGATACCTTTTGAACAAATCGTGGCCGAGGCCAAACATGCCATCAATACCGGAGATAGAAATACCGCTGCAGCATTAGCGGAGCAAGCCTATCGCATGAACCCCAAGAGTGTGGATGCCTTGTTGCTTAAGGCTGGCACCAGCGATCCTCAGACTGCCATCCAGTACCTAAACGCAGCCCTGGCCATTGACCCTGGGAATGCCATTGCGCGGGAGGCGATGACCTACACGGCCGCTCAAGTGCGCAGTATTGCATCAGCCGCCTGGAAGCCTGAAGAGACCAGCGCGGTGCGGGTAAATACCTCTCCAAAACCGCTACCTCAACACAAAACCAGTTTTGCTTTGCCGTTGGTTATCGCTTTCTGTGCTTTGATGGTGGTCGGTATGGTGAAATTTGGGGTAATTAGGGTAAATGCCAATAGTACGCTCTTCGGCATTATTCCTCTTTCCGGGCAAAGCCAAATAAATGGCAAAGCTGCCGCGGACGCTTACGACCCAACACAGGCTTTTGGTACCGCTGCGGCTTTTTTGACGGTGACCACACAACCAAAAGTGGGCGCTGGTGGCCAATCTGTGCAGGCATTGGCAGATATTAAAGCAACCCAACCTGTCCCTACCGTCGAAATATTTGTGCCACTGGTCGGGTCCAGTGGGCAGGTTGGTTCCTCCAATCCGGTTGCTACACCTGCACCCACGGCCTCCAAGGCAGCCAGTTCAGCCTTACCCATAATCCAGATTACACCCATCGTGCCAGGCTCCACTGGTAAGATTACCAGTTCGGTAGTAACAGCAGAAAGCGGTGAAGGGTCCCTTGAACCAACGCCACCCGCTGAAACTGCTATTCCAGAGGAAATTCCTATCATCCCAATTATCGAAGTGCCTGCAGACGTAGCAGCGCAATATGCTTTTACCGAAGCCCAACCTGTGGTTTCATATGGCGAGAAGTGGATTGATATCGACCTTACCAACCAGATGTTGTATGCCTACGAAGGGGACACATTGCTCAATTCCTTCCTGGTTTCTACGGGACTTCCAGGCACTCCCACCGTCACGGGTACCTATAGTATTTACGTGAAATACTTATACGCCCACATGCGCGGGGATGATTATGACCTGGCAAATGTGCCTTACACCATGTATTTCTTTGAAGGCTATGGCATCCATGGAACCTATTGGCATCACAACTTTGGCGTACCGATGAGCCATGGCTGTGTGAATATGGAGACCAGCCAGGCAGGCTGGATCTACGAATGGGCACCGGTAGGAACAATCGTAAACGTACACTATTAATGATGATAGATGACTTAATCATAAGCCGCCGGGACTTTTTAAAGTACCTCGGGGCTGCATCCCTCAGCACGGTGGTACCCCGTGCCATCCCCACCTCTCCCAATGGCGTAAAGCCAAGCAGTGGAAAATTAGGGCGGGTGGCAACGTGGAACACCTTGGTGCGGGCTGGCCCTTACGACAAGGATAAAACCGTTGGCTACCTGAAATTTGATACTGTGCTGTCTTTGCCCGACAAGATTGTCGAAGCAAAGGATGTCAGCGGATTCACGCACTATTTTTACGAGTTTGGCCCGGAACGTTATGTTAACTGCGGTTGGATTCAGGAAGTTGGTGACGAACCTAACTATAGTCAGGAGGCCATCCCCGAGGGGGGCTGCATCGGTGAGATCTGCGTACCTGGCACAGAAGTCTACCTGACCCCAGGCGGCAATAAATTCCGCTTACGCTTCTATTACGAATCAACCTTCTGGGTGCAGAAAAGGGTCTGGGATAGCCAGGGAAAAGCCTATTACCAGGTCTTGAATGATGGCAACTACATTGACTCATGGTATGTGCCCACGCAGGCAATCCGCATGGTACGCAAAGCCAAAGTGGCTCCACTCTCGCCAGAGGTGGACCCTGCTCTCAAGCGCATTGAGATCGACGTTACCAAGCAAGTGGTTCGAGCCTATGAGGCTGAGAAAGAGGTGTTTTACGCTCGGGTTTCAACCGGCTTAAACACCACACCCACTCCTTTGGGTTTATGGGCAACCAATCGTAAACGGCCTACTCAAAGGATGCACGATTTAGGTGGGGGTGCTGCTGCCTTTGATTTACCCGGCGTGCCCTGGGTATCTTTCTTTACCACTGATGGCGCTGCTTTCCACGGCGCTTATTGGCATTCCAACTGGGGCTTTAAGATGAGCAATGGCTGCATCAATATGCGCCCCAAGGATGCCCTGTGGGTATACCGCTGGACATTGCCCCAGGTACCCTTCGATCAGCTGGAAGTTACTTCAAAAGAGGCAACAGCCGTTCGTGCTTTTTCATCCTAATCTGGAATATTAATCAATATTTTATAATAATCTTGTATAGTAAAGATGCCTGAATTTGAAAGGCAGGTGAATATGGCAAACGCTATTTTTTGTGGATTAGTCTTTGACGAGGCGGACCAGCCCTTGACTGTGACTTACTTGGGCGCGGAACCCTATTATGTGTTGGATGACCAGGGATTCCAGCGCCATATTCCGGCTGGAGATGTTGATAAGCAAATATTCTACGAGATGACCTCCCACGTCAAGGGGAATGAGGACATGCTCAGTGAACAGGCCGCCAAGATGATGGGTCAGGAAGACCCATTTACGGTGGCGATGATCCGCAGCCAGTTGGTGAACCAGGAAAAGCAGTTCCTTGAAATGCAGCAGCACGGCCTGCCGGAAGATGTCAGACAGTACCTGGCAATGGCCGGCTTTAAAGCGGTGGTGGATTTTCACGGCGACTTGAAACAGTTGAACCAACCCGGTGTCACCCAAGAGGGTGATGAAGAATGATAGATTTGATTTGAAAGCAGTAAAATAGAGTTATGAACCCTAACTTTATCGTCGACGTTAGCGAGGAAAGTTTTGAGATGGAAGTGTTGGCCTTCTCAAGCAAAGCTCCTGTGGTCATGGACCTATGGGCTCCTTGGTCGATTCCCAGCAGAATTCAATCTCCTTTGCTTGCCAAACTGGCCGCAGAAGCTCAGGGAGCTTTTCGCCTTGCCAGGGTTAATGTGGAAGAGCAAATTAAATTAGCCGAAAAACTAAAAGTGAAAAGTGTACCTACGGTCAAAGCCTTTATGGATGGCCACATCGTGGCCGATTACACCGGGTTGTTGACAGAAGAGAACCTGCGAGCCTTTATTGGCCGAATCCTGCCAGAGGAGGGCAATTTGCTTCTGGAAAAAGGGCACAATCTGCTGCTTTTGGGTAATTATGTTGAGGCTGAAGAATCTTTGAAAAAATTTCTGGAAACCCATCCAAGCGACCCGGCAGGACTATTGGCTTTAGCCAGGGCATCCCTTTTCCGCGGGAATGCGCTTCAAGCTGAGGAGATAATCTCCCATTTTCCACCCAGTCCGTACTATATAACTGCCAAGATTCTGGAGCCGTTGGCCAAAGCGTACCTGACCATTGACCGGGTTTCTCCAAGCGGGCAAGCCGAAGAAGCAATCTTCAGGAACGCGCTCAAATTGGCACGACGTGGGAATATTCCGGCCGCGCTGGATGGTTTGTTGGATTTGCTGCGCAAAGATAAACATAGTCGCAATGGTGAAGTGAGGGATATTTTCCTGGCATTTCTTACCCTACTAAGCGAGCAAAACCCGCTTGTGCGTCAGTATCGGGCAGAACTGACGAACGTCCTCTTCTAAACCCCTCGCAAGTTTTTTTACCAAACATGTTTGGCTATTTACAATTAAGGAGCTCAAAATATGAGCTCCTTTGATTCTTATAAACGTGGCAATAATGGTATTTTGATTTGCGGTTAAACTAAGGGAATGCCACACTCCAAGTGCATCCTTTGGTTGACAATTCTCCTGATAATTGGGCTGGTTTTGACTGCATTGGCATGTTCATCTACGAATGTGCCACTGGAACCTACCTTGATGGCACAGGATAGAACGACCCCAGCCATACCCGAAAGCAATTCGGTGGAAGCAAGTGTTCTTCCGACACTTGAGCTTAACGCAGCACCTAATTCAACCGCTGAGGCAACTAGTATCCCAAGCTTTGAGGTACTTACCACCCAACCAGTGTTGACGAGTATTGCGTATAGTTATCCAGGATCCTTCTATATTAAGGGTATCGTCGGACATGTGCAAGTCTACAAATTGGGTTGCGAGGCTTCCGCGGCGGTGGATTGGGGCAACTATTTTGGCAATACCATTTATGAATCCAATTTCCAGGCAGAACTTCCTGTCTCCGATAATCCGGATTTTGGTTATGTAGGTGATCCGAATACCGACGGTTGGGGGCAAATCCCACCATATGCTTATGGCGTACACACTGACCCGGTGGCAGCGCTTCTGGTGGAATATGATTTGCCTGCCCAAAGCAGAAAAGGCTACACACTTGAAGAAATCTGTGAAAAAATCAGCCAATCAAAACCGGTTATTGTCTGGATTATTGGCAACATGGAATACAGTGTTCCAGTCGAGTATGTGGATTCACAGGGAAGAAAATCGATTGTGGCGCCTTACGAGCATGTAGTTATCCTAACTGGTTACGACGAGAATACCGTCAGGTATATGTCAAATGGTAGATTTTACGATGTGCCAAACGAGGTCTTTCTTACCTCATGGGCCGTATTGGGAAATCTGGCAGTGGTGCATGAATAAACATTCCACTATTAAATTGGAAAGTCTGGAATATTTTCTTGATTGCTTCCTAACTGATTGATTTCTTACTGATTGCTGAACTTTGCGCAAGCTAGCATCAACTTTTGAACCAAAACGAATTGATCTGCCAGCAGAGGAGGGATGAGGTCTTCGCTTGGTAATTTCCCATCCGCATAAACAGCTTCTGGGTCATCTTCAATAGTGTTGAGATAATAATCAAAGGCGGTGGTCAATTCTTTTGTGTGCCTGGTCATTTTTTTGAAATAGGCCAGAAAATCACTGAGAATTTTTGTGTCAATGATGACTTCTTCAAAAAGACCAGCGGTTTCCTCATCTGTAAAGCCTTTTAACTCAGTCAGTGCTTCTTCCATGGTGCCTCTACTTGTGAAATCAAATATGCGACCGTCAAATCTACTCGGGGTTGACTAATTTATTTCCGTTCTGAAGGTCAAGATAGTATTCAATACCGACAGTACTGTAAACTACTGCTTTTTGAGCAAAACCAGGCTTTGGTTTAAAACCAAGCCCCTCCCAAAAAATGATTGCCGTTTGGTTTTGGGCTTCAATCAGGATATGGATTTGTTTCATGCCCAAAGAACCAACCGCGTCACAGAAAATTTGGTAATTTGACCGTCCTATCCCCTGGAAGAGGTGTTGACCGTGAACGATCAGCCAACCTAAGAAAACCACATCTTTTTCAGGATAGTCAACAATACCACTAATCAAGGCAACTGCCTCATCATTCTGGCGGATAAGCAGGTAAACCTTTTTTTCTGGATCAATTAGCATTGGCAATGGGGAATCCAATAACGAATCTTGATTACTGCTGCTGACCTTACCCATTAGCCCAAAATAGACGGGCGATGAGTTGTAAATATCCGAAATCACCGCAGGCGAAATTTCTTTCGTTGGCGTGTATGTGAACTTGCCTTGCGCAAGTTCAGTCATTTTCTTCATGATCAATTCAATATACAAACGGCCTCTTTTAATGATAGATTTAGTCCCTAAGTTGAAAATAAATTAAGTCCTTTGTTGCATATGTTTTACCGAGAGCAATAAGAATATAGGATATTTGTATTCTACCTTAAACATGAAGAAAGGATAAAGATATAAGGCAAATTGCCCAATTTGTCCATAAATTGGTAAATCAGATTTTTGTTTTCCAGCAATTTCTCCTGCCAGATTCCGGAATTGGAATTTATTTTACAAAACAATTAACGGCGTTGAAGAGAAACCACGGCCTCGATGTGATAGGTTTGAGGGAACATATCGAAACCGCGCAAATTCTTTAACTCATACCCGTTTGCCATAAATGTTTTGAGATCCCTGGCAAGTGAAGCCGGATCGCAGGAAACGTAGATGATTTGTTCAGGAGCCAGGCTAAGAAGGGCTTCGCGGGTTTTGGCTTGCAGGCCGGAACGAGGCGGGTCAAGCACGACCAGCTGAGGATGTGGCAAACTTGTTACCAGGGAGGGCAAAATCTCTTCCACGGCACCTTCGTAGAGCTCCACATGGTCGAAGGCGTTCAGGTTATCCACAAAATCATAACAAGCGGAAGGGGCGGACTCAATGGCAACCAGGTGCAGGCAGCGTTCAGCCAGGAATCTGCTAAAAAAGCCAACCCCGCTGTAGAGCTCAAGGACCTCCGGGATTGAGGTTGATGGCAGCTCACTGAGGATATACTTGAGCATGGCTTCGGCAACTTCCTTATTTACCTGAAAGAACGATTCGGGTGAAACCAGGTAGTCCTTGCCTTGAAGACTAAAATAGAGCGAATCTTCCCCGGCCAGCATAAAGAGCCTGGGAGAACCCTTGGCTTTGTAGACAAGTGAGATTGGTAAATCGGTTTCAAGGTCTGGAGGTTCAGGGTCCACACCTTCCAGCAGTGCAAGGATTTCACCCCGGGAGTCCTCGCGAAAAGTGACCCTGGTCAGTTCTTGATTTTCCCCAATATCAATCAACGGCCAGACTTCCTGGATGCCCTGGAGGGGCAGCAGACAGGTCTGAATGGGAATGAGCTGATTGCCTTCTGCGCTCATATACCCCAATCGGCCGTCCGTTAAGGGATGGAACTGAACCTGGTTACGGTAGCTAAAGGGAAGAGGTGAGGGCGTGAATTCTAGCGCCTGAGTGAAGCTTAGGCCGCCAAGGCGCTCCAGTTGTTCCCGCAGAACGGCGGCTTTGAGTTGCACCTGGTCCTCGTAGGCCAGCATTTGGTAATGGCAACCGCCGCAAACTCCAAAATGGGGGCACGGTGGACAGACTCTCTTGGGGGAAGGTACCAACACTTCAAGCAACTTGCCGCGGGCAAATTTGCCTTTTTCATCGCCAAATTCAATCGTAACCTGTTCACCCGGAAGGGTGAATGGCACAAAAACAGCGCGACCATCGGGTAACCGACCTAAACCATCACCGCCATATACGCATTTTTCGATCTTTATGTTTGTTTGCATGCTTTTATTTTACCTGAAAGGGTCTCTAAATCCTTTCCAATAAAAACGCCAGGGGATGTTGGATTGTCTAGCGGCAATGAGGCTGAAATATGTGAAAAAAAGCGCAAAAAAGCTCGCCTACGGGTTATACTTTGGTAAAGGCTATCGGCCAAAAATATATTATGTGCACACTAAAAGGAGAGATTAAATTATGAAGTACGGACGCATTTACAACTTCTCTGCCGGCCCGAGCATGCTCCCTGAAGCGGTTCTGGAAGAAGTTCAGGCTGAACTCCTAAATTACCAGGGTTCCGGGATGAGTGTGATGGAAATGAGCCATCGCAGCAAGGTTTTTGAAGATATTTTGCACGAAGCCGAAAAAGACTTGCGCGAACTAATGAGGATCCCTGAAAATTACAAAATTCTGTTTATTCAAGGTGGGGGTACACTCCAGTTTGCCATGGTACCAATGAACCTGATGAAAACCGGCGTGGCGGATTACGTCAATACAGGCTCCTGGGCACAGAAAGCCATATCTGAAGCCAAGAAGTTCGGAAAAGTGAACGTTATCGCCAGTAGTGCAGACAAGAATTTCAGCTACATACCGGATATGACGAATGTAAGCATTTCTCCAGATGCGGACTACGTTTATATCTGCGAGAATGAAACCATTAATGGCACCACCTGGCAAACCCTGCCCGAAACCCATGGCAAGCCGTTAGTCTCCGATCAGAGTTCAATGTTCCTTTCCAAGCCTTGCGATGTGAGCAAATATGGACTTATTTGGGCAGGTGTGCAGAAAAACGTTGGTCCTGCTGGTCTTGCGATTGTGATCATCCGCGAAGATCTCATCCGCCGCGAAGACATGGACCCCAAGGTTCCTACCTACCTGCGCTACGATACCCATGCAGATAACGAGAGCCTCTATAACACCCCCAACTGCTGGGCAATTTATGTGTGCGGCAAGGTGTTCAAGTACCTCAAGAATCTTGGCGGGCTTGAGGCTATGGACAAGCTCAACCAGGAAAAGGCAACTCCGCTTTACGAGTACCTGGATGAGAGCGAGATGTTCCACGGTACGGTTGAAAAGAAAGATCGCTCCCTGATGAACGTGCCCTTCACAACAGGCGAAAAAGAGCTGGACAGCGCTTTTGTAAAGGCGTCGGTGGAAGCAAACTTTGACAATCTCAAAGGCCACAAAAGTGTAGGTGGTCTACGGGCTTCCATTTACAACGCCATGCCGAAAGATGGCGTAGATGCATTGGTGGACTTCCTCCAGAAATTTGAAGAGGAGCACCTCAAGTAGTCTTTTGCCAGTAGGTCTGAAGTCATTAATATTTGAACTGCACCTCAAGGCTGAATGCAAAATCTACCCAGATGAGGTGCAGTTTGTTTTTTTAATTTTACTAAGTATAGGGCGGCGAATTTGTCGCCGGGCTATTCAAGCAGGCAAATTTTGGCAAATTTTGGTCTTGCGCAAAAAGCTGGATAACGCTATAATGCAAAACTCATGGGCGGTTAGCTCAGTTGGTTAGAGCATCGCGTTGACATCGCGAAGGTCGTAGGTTCGAGTCCTATACCACCCACAAAAAGCCGTAGTCACGGCTTTTTCATATTAATAGGTTCTCCCCGATACAAATCAAAAAGACCAACAAAATAATCAGCTTTATGGGGATATTAATTAGTAAAGCATGCTGGGAACTTAAAGCAAAGATTTCAGGGATTACCCTGCGCCTGAACGAGCATTTCTTCGAAGTTTAGACCTTGTGGGCGGATGGATGTACCACTCAGGTTGGGCGGCAGCATACGCGGCAGGCATAAAGGTGCAGCATCACTCGCAACCGGGTAATTCTCGCTCAAAGCTTTACTGACTCCGCCAAATCCGAGGGTAAACCCCAGATTCTGGTAGGGGGTCATATCCACAGGGCAAATCTCGTAAGGCCAGGAGAGCGCGCTGGGTTTTAGCCCAAGCTCAGTTTCCATCGCGGTCTGGGCTTTGGCCATATCTTCCACATGCCAGGCTGGGCTGGCTTGCCCAAAAGGCAGGTTGGAAGCAGAGTGCACCCCCAGGCTAAAGAAAGCTGGTTGGGCGGCAGCTTCCTTGAGCAGCTGCCAGCAAGTATTTCCGCTGCAGGTTGAATTTGAGGCAGGCGACATATCGTCGGTAACGACGAACAGCGCCATATGCGGCTGACAGCCCCAGGTATTGGCCGCTTCGCCCATCAATTTCCCGATTTCAGGCAATTGGTCGACAGATTTTACTGTTACGTCGCTTGTTAGCAAAATGGAATTCTTAGGCAACTCGGCTTGACCGGTGATGAAGGCCTGCATTTTTTCCAGGTCAAGGAAGGTATAACCCTGTTTACATAGTGATTCAAGTTCTTGGGCGAATGTTACTGGGCTCATGGCATAGGCGCCATCATACATATTGTAGTCAATGCCGTGGTATTCCAGAATCAACACGCGCTGGGCTGGGTCAGGGAAATTTGTGGGGTTCGAAACCCAAGGATCGGCTAAAGGGGTTTGACTATCTTGACTGGCGTTCGCTTGCTGCTGATCGTCCAGGATTTGCTGCAGGGTTGCGCCTTTGGGGCGCATGGAAACCCCGTTGATTGCTGGTGGTAGCAGCCTGGGCAACCGCATGGGGGTCGGGTCGGCGGCCTGCACCATCTGCGGACCGGAAAGCCGGGTGAGGCCGCCGAAGGCCAGGGTAAAACCACTCTCACTGAGGCGGTCCGTGTATTCGTATGCGGCTTCAAACGGCCAAGCCACAGCGTAGGCAGTCAGGCCTGTGTTTTCCAGGATGGCGGTATTGGCTTTTTCAAAATCTGCTTTGGTGATGTCAATGCGCAGTTTGCTGGCATCCAAATGGTTCCAGGAATGGGAACCGAAACTGAAGTAACCGCTGTCCCTGGCAGCCCGGATTGCCTTCCAGCAGGCATCATCTTTACAATTGGCATTAACCCCAGACTGCATGTCCCCCGCCCAAATAAACACTTGCATGTGCGGTCTATAGCCATGTTGGGCCTCTAATTCTGCAAAGGTTTGGGTGATGGAGGCCATCGAGGGGATATTAAGGGCGGAGAGGTCGCTTGTGAGGATGATGGAACGGTTCGGTAGGTCAAGCTGGCCGTAGACGAAGGCTTCCAGTTCAGGCAACGTGACGAAATGGTATTCCTGCAGCATGAGGGTTTCCACCTGGGCTTTGAAAGTGGCCCGGTCCATACTGTAAGCATTTTCATACATGGTATACGAGTCGCCGTGGTATTCAAGGGCGGTAATATATTTTGCTTTGCCGTATTTGGCAATCAGGTTCTGAACCCGCTCGATGTATTCTCGTGAAAGTTGGTCACCATTCCCCTGGCCATATGCTTCCATGCGGGTTTTTATCCCTTGCCAATTCTGGGGCAAGGTAAACCTGACCTCATTAGGTGTCGGAAGAGGGTCAGTCGCAGTCGGTATTTGTGCATCTTCAATTGGGCTTGAAGTGGAGGGTTGTGGTGTTGAGATAAGAGGTTCGGCCGTTGTGTTCGCAACCGCAGTCAAGGCAAGCGCGGTCTCAGCCTGGCTGAAGACTGCGGTGGGCAGGCTCGTACTTTTAGCTGGTGGCAGAGCGACGCAAGCTATTATCAGGGTGCAACAAAGAAGAAAGAGAATTGTTAATTTTTTCATGACAATGTGTTCGCCGGCTTGGGAACGATATTCCAATTATATATAAAAATGTAGCTTAGCTGCCAGAACAGAGCTTACTGTCTATCTGCCTGAAAATCGCAACCGCAACCTTGGAAACGCAACCTTGGAAACCTTGGAAACGCAACCTTGGAAACCTTGGAAACGCAACCTTGGAAATATTCTTGATTTTGGGCGTTTCTTGTGTATACTAATTGAATAGCGTTGACGTGGGACGAGTAAGCCCAAAAACCAGTGAGGCAGAACAGTGAAAACTGCCGCAGCGGCTGAAAACCACCCACCAGCTTGAACCGGAAAGGCCTTGGCTGAGTAAGGCGAACGGCAGCCCCGTTATCGGCAGAAGAGATGCACCCCTTAGGGTGCAATCTGGGTGGAACCGCGTGAGAGACCTCTCGCCCCAGGGCGATGGGTCTTTTTGTTTTAAGTACTTTTGAGCTAAGTGCTCACAATAAATGGAGAAACTATGTCAAACGATAACTTGGATTACCACAACTCGGAACTTTACCGCATTCGGCACTCCACCGCTCACGTCATGGCTGAGGCAGTGCTCGAGAAATTTCCCAGCGCCAAAATTGCCATCGGCCCGGCCATCGATGACGGCTTTTATTATGATTTTGACCTGCCTCGCGCCTTGACCCCGGAGGATCTTCAAGACCTGGAAAAGCGCATGAAGGAGTTGATCAAGAGCAAGGAAAGCTTTGTGCGCGAAGAAGTCAGCGCCGAAGAAGCCAAAAAGCTTTTCAGCGACCAACCCTATAAACTAGAACTGATTGAGGGTCTGGAAAAAGGCAATGTGGATGATGATGGTAATGAAGTTGCCGAGAAACTGCCCATCACAGTCTACAAAAGTGGGCATTTTATCGACCTCTGCCGCGGCCCTCACCTGAGCGATACCGGCAAAATCAACCCCAATGCCATCAAGCTGCTCAACATCGCTGGAGCATATTGGCGCGGTGATGAGAAACGCCCGATGCTGCAGCGCATCTATGGCACCGCCTGGGAGAAACCCAGCCAGCTCGAAGAGTACTTGTGGAAGATTGAAGAAGCTAAAAAACGCGATCATCGCAAGCTTGGGAAGGAACTGGACCTCTTCAGTACCAACGAAGAAGTCGGGGCTGGCCTGGTGCTTTGGCACCCGAACGGCGGCATGATCCGCCACCTGATCGAACGCTATTGGGAGGATGCTCACCTGAACAATGGCTATGACCTGGTTTACACTCCCCATATCGGCCGCTCTACACTCTGGGAGACCAGCGGGCATCTGAAGGTCTATAAGGAGAATATGTATTCCCCGATCGATATCGATGGCCAACAGTATTACTTGAAGCCGATGAATTGCCCCTTCCACTTGAGCATTTACAAAACCAATTTGCGCTCCTACCGCGACCTGCCCATCCGCTATGCTGAAAAAGGCACTGTATACCGTTATGAGCGTTCTGGTGTGATGCACGGTTTGATGCGTGTGCGCGGCTTTACCCAGGATGACGCCCATCACTTCTGCCGCGAAGACCAAATGCCAGAAGAAATTGCCTTCGTGCTGCAGTTCAGCATTGACATGCTCAAGACCTTCGGTTTTAAGGAAATCAATGCCTATCTGAGTACAAAACCAGAAAAATCGGTAGGAGACCCCAAGCAATGGGAAAGCGCTGAAAAAGCGCTTGAAGATACGCTTATCAAGATGAACGTACCCTATAAAGTGGATAAAGGCGGTGGGGCGTTCTATGGACCCAAGATTGACCTTAAAGTGAAAGATGCTCTCGGCCGCGAATGGCAGCTTTCAACCATCCAGTTTGACTTCAACGAACCGGAACTATTCGACCTGACCTATATTGGTGAGGACGGAGCTGAACACCGTCCTTATATGGTGCATCGTGCTTTACTGGGCTCCATGGAGCGCTTCTTTGGCGTACTCATTGAGCATTACGGCGGCGCCTTCCCGGCCTGGCTGAGCCCCAAACAGGTGGCTATCATCCCGATTGCTGACCGGCATCTGCCGTTTGCCAAGGAAGTGGCTGCCAAGTATCAGAAGGCTGGCTTGCGCGTAGTCGTGGATGAACGCGCGGAACGCATGAACGCCAAGATTCGCGATGCCCAGAATCAGAAAATTCCCTACATGCTGGTGATTGGCGACCGCGAAATGGAAGCCAACCAGGTGGCCTTGCGCAGGCGCAACGGTGAAAACTCGGGTGCCATGGGCGCGGATGAGTTCCTCAGCCTGGCGTTGCGCGAAGTGGCAGAAAAGATCTAACAAGGTAACTTAAAACATTACGAGTCGGGTTTTACCCGCCTCGTAGGCTTTAAATTTGAATAATTGACTTCTAAATATTAGTCGAAAAGGCCCGCGCTATTTCCTGCCTAAATCTGCCAATCGCCATCCTTGAGCAGGATAATCTCGCTGCCGTCCTCTTGAATACCGGCGACGGTCACATCCTTGGAGCCGACCATGAAATCGACATGGATGACGGAGTTGTTCATGCCTAATTTGCGGTTCTCTTCTTCGCTGCGCTCAGTCGCACCAACGAGATTTTCGCTGTACGCCGCCCCAAGGGCAAAGTGGCAGGAGGCATTCTCGTCAAAGAGCGTGCTCTTGAAGAGGATGCCGGTATTGGCGATGGGCGAATTAGCTGCCACCAGAGCGACTTCGCCCAGGCGTGTGGAGCCCTCGTCCGTGGTTAGCAAGTCATCCAGGATGGGTTTGCCAAGTTCCGCGTAATGCTCAACCACTTTCCCGTCTTTGAAGGTAAAACCAAATTTGTCCACGATTTGGCCGCGCACCGAGAGAGGCATGGTGGCTGCCAGGGCGCCATCCACATGGTCAGAATCGGGCATGGAGAAGACTTCTTCAGTGGGAATGTTGGGGAAGAACACCTCGCCGCTTTGGCTGATGGAGGAACCACCTTCCCAGATATGACTCTTGGGGAGGCCAACCAGCAGGTCGGTACCCGGCCCCTGGTAGTGCAGTTTGGAGAGGCGCGCGTTATTGAGGAAGGTTTTGTGGGCTTTCAGGCTGGCATCATGCTTCTTCCAGGCCTCAACCGGATCGGGTTGGTCGATGCGTTCGGTCATGAAGATGTACTCCCACAGTTTGGCCATGGCTTGGTCTGTGGGCAATTCCGGGAAGACCGCCGCGGCCCAGGCTTTACCAGCCACGCCGGCTACGCACCACTTAACCTCGTTCTGCATGGTGTAGTGGATGATGGGTTTATTTTTCGTACCGGCCAGCTTTTGCCAGCGGGCGATGCGTTTGGGGTCCGCGCTCTTGAGCAATTCCGGGTTGGGCGTTTCCAGATTGAGTACGTTGTATCCATCCTTGTAGATGGCCTCGCGATAAGTCACTTCGTAGTCGGGCAGGTAATCAAAAACATCATCGCTGCCGTAGAGGTAGCGGTCCAGGGTCATCTGGTCATCCATGAAGTCCAAGCGCACATTCAGCGCGCCTTTTTGGTAGGCTTTTCTGACCACCAGCCGGGCCAGGGGTAGGGCTTCTTCGGTCAGGCGAATGGCCAGTTTATCGCCAGCTTTGATGTTCAGGCCGATGTCCACGATCACATCTGAGTATTTTTCAAGCATTTTGTTCAGGTCCATGCTTCCTCCAATTTATGTTCCGAAAATTATACGGCATTGCGTGGGGAAGTTTCAATTAAGGTTGAGGCTGTAAGAGCAAAATGATAATGTCCTAAAGTAGCAAAATAGAAATGTCCTAATTAAGATTAGGAGCTATGAAATGGACAATCGAAATGAGCAACAAAGAATTAGCCCGGAAAACTGAAGTAGAAAGGG
>Ga0209538_1000011_pt1 | contig 122468 bp, 113 predicted proteins | sample BarGraNGADG00211_2_FD_184492 | JGI IMG/M metagenome (GOLD analysis project Ga0209538, IMG submission 184492) | Arctic peat soil microbial communities from Barrow, Alaska - Barrow Graham LP Ref core NGADG0004-211 (SPAdes) (version 2) | ecosystem: Environmental > Terrestrial > Soil > Wetlands >... | reverse complement strand
AGGTGATCACGCGCACATCAGCAGGGACCATATCCCCTGCCCCAAGCACGATCAAATCGCCAGGAACAAGCTCCTTGAGTGAAATTTCGTTCTTTTTTCCAGCACGAATAACCGTCGCCGTGGTACTGACCATGGCTTCAAGCTTTTCGGCCGCATCGTCGGCTTTGGATTCTTGGAAAAATTTCAGGACAGTACCCAGGACAACCATTGTTAAGATGACGATCGTCGAGCGGATATCTCCAGTGAAATAGGAAATCAAGCCGAGAACAGTCAGCAGGATGATTAGAGGATTCTTCAGATCGTTAAGCAGGCGCTTTAAGTTTGTCTGCCGTTTATCCTTTGTAATTACATTGGGGCCATATTGTTCGAGGCGGCGCATGGCTTCAGCAGGGTCCAGCCCTGAATTGGATGAACCAAAACTCGCGAGGGCAACCTCTACTGTGTCATGAGCAGCAGCAACCAAAGTGGGATGATCCGCGAAGATCGAGGTTTTTGGGGTGACAGAATCCTGAGGTGCTTCATTTTTGGCTGTACTCATTCTAAACCTCACGAATTAGTTTTGGACTCAAGAAAAAAAGTGATGCGCGACTTGAATGAGTGCATCAAAAAGATTTTATACCCCGGGGAACCGGGAGTCAATCAAAGGTGTATAGCAGAAATGCATTGAGGTAAATACTGGCGCCGATCAATAAATGGGAATACCAAGGGAAAGAGGCGGCATGCTATAATTTTTGTGACAAACGGAGAAAAGTATGGCAGGAAAAGCAAGCCCTCTCAAGAGAAAAACGAGCAAAACCAAAGCTAAAACCACCCGAAAGCCTGTAAAATCCGGAGGTGTAAAGCCGGTCGTGCGCGCAAGTTCACGCAGCTCCACGGCCAGGAAACCCCAGGTTGAAGTTGAATCAAGTTTGCCCATGACCACCGAGCAAAAAATGAATGTCAGCGGAATCGTCCTTCTGGTCTTGGGGGTTATCGCCCTGTTGGCTCTCCTGCAAAAATCCAGTGGCACGGCCACCCAACCCGTTTCCAACTTCCTGACCTATGCCTTTGGATGGCCAGCTTATCTATTGCCCGTGCTCTTCATCCTGATGGGCACATGGTTCCTTTTAAGCAAAATGCAACAATTCCCCAGCATCAGCGCTGACCGTGTGGTTGGATTCATCCTGCTTTTCTTTAATGTCGTAGCCTGGGCAGATCTGATCCTGGGTTGGGCTAATGTAGAAGGGTCGCTGGGTGGTGGCAAAGTTGGCGAATTCCTGGGAACCTCACTCGTTGAGGGCTTGGGTGCCATCGCTGCCGTCATCTTGCTGGTGGCCTGGCTGCTCGTAGCTCTGGTATTCCTGGCAGACCTTTCCGTTTCCAGTATTTTCTATTGGCTGGCAAAAAGGTTCAAACACGATCGCTCCAAGTTTGGCAACTGGGTCAGAGAAAATGCTGCCAGACGGCGCAACATCGAAGGGGAGCCTGAGCAGCCGCTGGTAAATGCCCCCGCTGCCTCCGCTTATGCTGAGCAATCGCGCGTTGAAAGGTCTGAACCCACTCCTGCGAACACGTCATTCCTAAAACAAAATGCCCAGGTACAAACTGCGGAAAATAATGAAAACGCACCGCATTGGGCACTGCCCAGGCCGGAAGAAATCCTGAACCCTGTGCAGGCCCCGATCAATGAAGACGAAAGCGATCTGGACCGCGCCAGGGTAATCGAAGAGACTCTCCGCTCATTCAGTACGCCGGCGCACGTGGTTGAGATCCGCCGCGGCCCGAGCATTACCATGTTCGGCGTGGAACCGGATTACATCGAAAACAGCAAAGGCAAGACCCGCGTGCGGGTGAACAAGATTACCGCCTTGGCCGATGACTTGGCTCTAGCACTGCGAGCGCCCCGCATCCGCATTCAGGCACCTGTTCCGGGCAAAGGTTATGTGGGTGTGGAAGTTCCCAACACCAAAACAACCCTGGTTTCCTTATTAGAGATCGTTGAAAGTAACACCTTTATCAACAATAAGTCTGTGCTCAAGTTTGCACTTGGCAAGGATGTTTCGGGTCAGCCCTTTACCGCCGACCTGGCTTCAATGCCGCACCTTTTGATTGCTGGTACTACCGGATCGGGCAAGTCCGTTTGCGTTAACGCCATCCTGGCTGGTTACCTGCTCACGCTCACCCCTGAACAAATGCGCATCGTGCTTGTTGACCCAAAACGGGTGGAGCTGACCGGATATAACGGCGTACCGCACCTGTTGGCACCGGTCATCGTGGATGCTGAAAAGGTGATTGGTGCTTTAAACTGGATGCAGCGTGAAATGGACATGCGCTATCGCAACTTTTCGGAAATCGGTGTTCGCAATATTACCGAATACAATCAAAAAGTTGTGCCACAAGGTAAGAAGCGATTGCCTTTTATTCTGGTGGTGATTGATGAGCTGGCAGATTTGATGATGCTGGCCCCCGATGAGACTGAGCGCGCGCTGGCCCGCCTGGCGCAACTGGCCCGGGCAACCGGAATTCATCTGATCCTTGCCACACAGCGCCCGTCCACGGATATTTTGACCGGACTGATCAAGGCCAACTTCCCTGCCCGGATTGCCTTCGCGGTGGCTTCAAATGTAGACAGCCGGGTCATCCTGGACCAGCCCGGCGCGGAACGCTTGCTTGGGCGCGGCGATATGCTCTTCCAAGCCCCGGATGCCGCTGCACCTGTGCGCTTGCAAGGCACCTATGTGTCAGACCCGGAAATCAATCGGTTGACCGATTTCTGGCGGGAACAGGCTGTTAAAGCCGGAGCACCCGAACGGCCGGATGTGGCAGTATTCAGTGAAAAGGCACAAGTTCCGCTGCACCCGCTGCTTGCCCAAGGTTCACTCTGGAGCGAGATGCAAAAGGACCCCGATGAGGACCCCATCCAGGCTGAAGCCTTGGCTATCATCCGCAAGGAAGGCCGGGCATCGGTTTCAATGCTGCAGAGGAAGTTGCGTATCGGCTACACCCGTGCTTCGCGCATTGTGGAGAAGTTGGAAGAAAAAGGCATCATCGGACCCCCAGACCCACAAACCGGTACACGGGAAGTTTTGGAGTGGGGCGAGTTCCCACCTGTCAACGAAGACTAAATCCTTACTTTTCCACAACAAAAATAGGATTGCAGGAGAGCGAATGGCTTCTAGGCCTTCCCTACCTTTATTCCTGACATACTGAGCATTTTTGCGACTGCGAAGCATAGCAGCAGTGCGCAGCACCATAGTATAAGCAATTTATCTATGCTGTTGATTTGATGGGGCTATTCAAAAAAGATATATCCAAATTAACTCATTGACTTGGGGTTTTCTTCCATGAGGGTTATCAAGCCAGCATAATCCACCAACGGCCACTGGCAGGCTGTCGCAGGATAGCCGCGCGCTTCCAAATCGAACTGAACTACTGAGACCTTTTTACCTGCAAGGGTTTCAGGTTCAGCAATTGCCCAGAATATACCGTTCTGGATGAGCACAATTTGGTCCGTGGAAACTGCAGCTTCAAGCTTCCAACGTTCGCCAGGGTTTTCGGGGCCGTACTTAACAAGGACCAACACGCCTCACCTCACATGAAAACTACGTGGTCATACTGCGGAAGCCTGGCGTGCAGTTCTGCCCGGCTCAACACTTCGGCCTGATAAGCCTCATCTAGGTCCGTCACATGGAACTTCTGCAGGCTTTCCTTCTCAACCAGCACCTTGGTATCGTATTTTCCAATGTACTTCTGGACCATCTTGATGGAAAGCAGACCCAGTTTTTTGGGTTCGGTTTCCCTGGCCAGCGTGATAGCAGCCTGATCAATAAGCAGCACTTCGGGTTCAACGTCATCAGCGTACATTCCAAAAGCCGTGCGGAAGCCTTCATTTGGCCATATGCTGCCTGCGGGAGCCTGGTAAATGACAAAGAGCACCTTTTTCATCGCATTCTCCTATGCCATCAAGTTGATGAAGCGATCGGATGTGGCCATAAGCGCAGCCAGTTCAGGTAAGCCGCTTGGCTTGGCCCCTTTGATGACTTCCTGAGGGCTGACCCCGCGGTAATCCATGCAAATACCGCAGATATCCACGCGCAAACCCTTCTCAGCGATCATCGTTTTCATACACTCCGGAATGTTGCGGTCCATGCGAATGGGCTTGACACGCGAGAAGGTGGAAAGGATGGAATCCGCAAAGAGGAAGATGCCAACATCGTGCCCCTTGTCCAGGCCAGCCTCCGCAATATTTAAGGCGGTATCCAAATCCTGATAGGAATAGGGAGGGGCCATCACCTGAATGGTAATTTTTAGTTTTTCCATAACGCCTAAGCCTCGATGTTGGGATCAGGTTTGCCAAAGAGGATGCGCGTCATGAACCAATTGCCAAGAATAAACATGATAGTCGCAAGGGTATCACCTACACTTACAAAAGACGCCCCGGTGAGGAAGTGGCCGATGTTGCAACCTCTGGCAAACGCAGCGCCGAAGCCGGCCATGAGACCGCCAACCACCGCGATAGCGTAATATTTGCCTTGCTTGGGCACACGCCATTTGAATTCTTTAGTCACGATGGCAGCCAGGAATGCGCCAATGATGACACCCAGCACAATCCCCCCGGCAAAATTCACCACCGGCGGTTTATCAGCCCCGTTTTGGGAAAGGGTAAAAGCCTGCAGTAAATTGGTCCACCCAGAAGTGATGGATAAGCCATATTGGCGGTTGGCATACCTGGCGGAAAGATAATAAGTGAGCATATTTACAAAAGTTAAGGCAATACCAATCACCCACCATTTCATGTTAGCGCCTTCACGCCGGGTGGTTTTTGTGCCAAACAGGTAAATAAAAATCAAGATGGCAAATACGCCTGCAGGGATCCAGGGATTGATATTTAAGAGGGTGGCGGCTGTAGGGCCAATCTTGCCACCGGAGCCCACATTGTAGTAGGTCGGATCTGCATTTACGGCTGCAAAGTCGAGCTTGGCCGCCCACTTAGTGAGCGGTTTCAGCAGGCCTGAGCTAGTTGCCCAGGCAGAAAGGCCAAAAACCAGACCAGCCGCGATGGAAACGGTGTTACCTTCACCGATGCGATAGGTCATTCCGCTGGCACAACCTCCCGCCAACACCATGCCCATGCCAAAAATCAAACCGCCCAAAATGATGCCCCCCCAATTCGGAACAGATGGAGCCAGTTTGATAAGGCCGAATTGAGCCAAAGCGGTAAAGCCAATCGCGGAGAGTGCCACCGCCAGGAGGCCGCCCTTGAACATAAAATTATCTTTCGTCAGGTAAAGGTCACGAAAGGCCGAGTTAAAACAAACGCGCCCTCGTTGAAGGATGACAGCAAAAATGGATCCACAAAGAATTCCAAGCAAGGGACCCAATAAGGAATTCATCTCTGTCTTTTCATCACTTGACTTTGATTAAGATGCGCCAGGCGCTGGGGCCCGTTTCTTCCACCAGAAGTACTTGATGGCCCATGCGTTCAACCGTGGCAGGAATGCGTTCTTTGGAGAGGGGATAGTCGATCAAGACTTCCAAAATTTCACCCGAATTCATTTTGGAGAGCGCACGCTTGGTATCAACATCGGGTATCGGACATACCTCGCCGCATTCGTCGATCGTTTTGGTTGGCTTGATATCCATTCTCAACCTCCATTGTGGCATGATTAACCAAGTTGCCAGGCCTGCAATCCGATTATATGTCTATTTTCAACTCCGTGAACGATTGCTAATTGATTAGTCTTCACCACACGTAGATTTTAAAGCCCAGTTCAGATATTTTGGCATTGTCAAATAAACTCTTTTACCCTATAATTAAACCCAAATCCTAAACTGGAGCCCAACTCATAATGACTGAACAAGATGCAAGTGTAAACGAAGAGAAGACAATCGAGCCTGTAGAAGACAATCGAAAAATGGCAGCACTGCTCGATGCTGAAGGTTTGACTTTTGACTTTCCAAAAGCCGGTGAAATCCGCGATGGGGTCATTGCAAGCCTGACTGAAGGTCAGATCCTGGTTAGCGTCGGTGCTAAATCCGAAGGCATCATCACAGGAAAAGAATATGAAGCCATTCCCGCCTCTCTTCTTTCCACATTGAAGGTCGGAAATTCCATCCCCGTATTCGTGATCACACCCGAAGATTCAAGTGGCAACCTGGTGCTTTCTTTCACCAAAGCAGTGGAAGAACAAGCCTGGGGCGAAGCTGAAGCTCATATGAAGGCCGGTGAAGTTGTTGATTCCACCATCATTTCCTTCAACAAAGGTGGCTTAATCGTGCCTCTCTCCACCATCCGCGGTTTCATCCCAGCTTCACAGCTGAGCATGAGCCGTCGGCTGAGCATCAGCGGTGAAACCCCTGAAGCGAAGTACAAAGAGATGATTGGCCAACCCATCAAAGTGAATGTCATCGAAGTCGACCGAGAACGCCATCGCCTGATTCTTTCCGAACGCGCCGCGAGTAATGAAACCCGCGACATGATCCGCGACAAAGTGATGGAAGACCTCGCTGAAGGCGATGTTAAAGTTGGCCGCGTTACGAGCCTGGCAGATTTTGGTGCCTTTGTTTCCATCGGCGGCGCTGATGGCCTGGTGCACCTTTCCGAATGTTCCTGGGAACATATCAACCACCCCAGTGAAGTGCTGAAGGTTGGCGATGAAGTAAAAGTAAAAGTTATTTCCATCGACCGCGACCGCAAGCGCATTGGTTTATCCATCCGCCAACTTAAGGGTGATCCCTGGGCTGACCAGGTAGCCGCCCTCAAAGTTGGGCAATTAGTACAGGGCGAAATTACCCGCCTGACCAATTTTGGCGCTTTCGCCCGCCTGGACCTGCCCGGAGACCTCGAAGGCCTCATTCATGTCTCTGAAATCAGCGACAAACGCATTGAGCACCCCAAGGAAGTTTTGAAAGTTGGGGAAATGGTTTCTTTGCGCATTATCAAGATTGAAGATGACACCCACCGCATTGGTTTGTCTATGCGCAAAGTTGATAGCCCGGCCTTTACTGATCAGGACTGGAAAACTTTAGCCGCCGACTTTGACCTCACCGGTAAAGCTGGTGAAGGCGAGAGCATGGCCACACACCTCGGCCAGGAAGTGGAAGCGCCTTTAGCTGAAACCCCCGTGGAAGAGCCAGTCGTTGAAGCCGCTGTTGAACCAGCTGCCGAAGCTGTGGAAGAACCCGTGGCTGAAGTTACTGCTAAACCCGTGGCTAAAGTTGCTGCTAAACCTGTGGCTAAAGTTGCTGCTAAACCTGTGGCTAAAGTTGCTGCTGAACCCGTCGTGGAAGTTACTGCTGAACCCGTTGCGGAAGTTGCTCCCGAACCTGTTGCGGAAGTAGTTGAAGAAGCCGTTGCCGAAACGGTTGAAGAACAACCTGAAGCCAAAGCTGCCGACGAAGAACCGGCTGCTGAGTAAGCGAAAGATATTCATAGCCGGGGCCATTTGGTCCCGGCTTTTTTTATGCGGAGAGACCATGTACCTCATTCTAGATGCCCACGAAGACCTATCCATCAACATGATGGATTACAACCGCGACTACTGCTTAAGTGCCAAAGAAATCCAAGCCATTGACACCAAAAACGACATAGACAACGTATGGCCGCCAAGTTTATTGGGTTGGAAGGATTGGAACATTGGCAGGGTTGGGGTTGTCTTCAGTACCCTGTTCGAAGCCCCCTTCCAGCCAGATTCCAGGCACGCGGAGGCAGATACCGGATATAAGACTATCCAGGAAGCCAATGCACGCTACTGGCGCCATCCCGGCATCTACAAAAGACTGACTGAGGAAAACCCGGAAAAGTTCCGCCTCATCCAAACGCGGCCAGAGTTGAGGTTCCACCTGCAAGATTGGGAAAGCCAAAACCCTCATCATCCTGAGACCTTCAAACCCATTGGTTTGATCCAACTGATGGAAGGCGCGGAAGGCATTTTGGGGCCGGATGAGCTGCCCAAATGGTGGGAGGCCGGTATTCGCATGATTGGCCTGGCATGGGCTGGCAATCAGTATTGCGGGGGGACCCGTATGCTCGGCCCGCTGACGAAAGCCGGCAAAGACCTGGTCAAAGCCATGGAAGAAATTGGTTTTGGATTGGATATTGCCCACCTGGACGAAGAATCCGTTTGGGATGTGCTGGATATCTACAACGCCCCTATCATTGCCAGCCATGCGCTGGCGAGCAGCCTGGTAAAGGGTTATAAGGGCAATCGTTTGTTGAGCGATGCAGTCATCAAAGCGCTGATTGAGAGGGATGGCGTCATAGGAATCGTGCCGGGGAACAACTTCCTGGATATGAGCAAAGCGAAAAATGCACCTAAATCCGATTTTCCATTATCACTGGTTATCGACCAGTTTGACTATATTTGTCAATTAGCTGGGGATGCTGACCACGTGGGATTTGGCACGGATTTTGACGGCGGGTTTGGTGTACCAAGTGTGCCGGAAGGCATTGAAAGCATCGCTGACCTCCCAAAAATTCTGACTGGCCTGGCCGAGCGTGGGTACACTGAAGACCAGCTGCAGCGCATGGCTTCAGGCAATTTCCTGCGTATGATAGAATCGGTTTTACCCGCATAATGGAAAACTTGAGCAATACTCCAACTGAAAATGGACAAACCAAAGCAACCAAATCGAGCGTTAACGGTTTCGGCTATCCGCGTATGCGGTCTCAATTTGGCCTGACCCTCAGCTTTTTTGGCTTTGCCCTCCTGATTTTTGGTCTCAAACCTGAAGTATTTGGTTTAAGCTCCAGCCTTTCGGTAGGGTTTGCTCAAATTTTAACCTTCTTAGTTGGCTTAGGCATATTGATCTGGGGTGCAACCATCGCGCTCGGTGCCTTTTGGCCTAAAGGCACACAGTCGCTCCTGGCAGATTTTGGTTTGCGAGTGATCGCCACCGGATACATGATTTGCGTTTTCACCGGGCTGGCGGATGCTTTCGGTTTCGGCACCAATCCGCTGCCAAATGTTTTTATGGGCGGCCTGCAACGCCGGGGGGTCATTATCGGCATGGGCGTTATCCTCATCGGGCTTTTGATGATGATCCGCTTCAAAAAATACCGCGACCCTTCATAACGAACACCTTCTCTGGATTGAGTATCAAATGACCTCGAATATTCAGCAATTTACTTTATCCAATGGTCTTAAGGTCATGCTTAAGGAAATTCACACAGCACCTCTGGTCAGCCATTGGGTTTGGTACGGCATCGGTTCCAGAAATGAGCTGCTGGGCAAAACAGGCCTTAGCCACTGGGTGGAACATATGCAGTTCAAAGGCACACAACGCTTTAGCGGACGGCGGATGGACCAGGCGGTTGCCAAGACCGGAGGCTATTGGAATGCTTTTACGGGCGAAGACTGGACCACTTATTTCGAAACCCTGCCTTCTTCAGCCCTGGATTTGGCAATGGAAATTGAAGCCGAGCGCATGCGCGGTAGCTTATTCCTGCCCGAGGAAGTGGAAACGGAACGAACGGTCATCATTTCCGAAAGGGAAGGAAACGAAAACGAGCCCCGTTTTCGCCTTGCTGAAGCCGTGCAAGCGGCCGCGTTCCAGCAGCACCCCTATCGTAACGAAGTAATTGGATTTAAAACTGACTTACTGGCCATAACGCGTGAGGACCTTTACGGCCACTACCAGAATTACTACGCCCCCTCCAACGCCCTGCTTTGCCTTGCGGGGGACTTCGAGACGCAGAAGGTTCTCAGGAAAATCGAGAAAAGGTACGGGGCATTGCCAACCAGCGAAGCTAAAAAACACACACCGCAACCGGAATATACTCCACCGACTTTTCAAGAATTTAAGATGTTTGGGCCAGGCGAAGCCAGCTACATTCAGGTGGCTTACCGCTGCCCCCAGGGGAACAGTGAGGATTTCTTTGCCCTTACCATCCTGGATAGCTTATTAGCCGGACCCAGCAGCCTGAATATGTTTGGCAGCGGCGGCATCGGCAACCGTACCAGCCGGCTCTACCTGGCACTGGTGGATAAAGGCCTGGCTGCCTCAGTCAGCGGCGGACTGAATGCCAACATTGACCCGGGTACCTACAATCTGAACCTCACCTGCAACCCTGCGGTTAAGCCCGCACAGCTTCTCAAAAAATTGGACGAGCAAATTGAGAAACTGCGAGCCGCCCCTGCACCCAAAAAAGAGATCCGGCAAGCTCAAAAACAAGCCAAAGCTCTTTTTGCCTACGGCAGCGACAACATAACCAATCAAGCTTTCTGGATGGGATACGCCAGCAGTTTTGCGGACTATGATTGGTTTTTGAATTATGTGGAAAAACTGGAATCGGTTAGCCCTGAAGCCGTCATGGAAGCAGCCAGAAAATACATGGACCCCCAAAAGCGTGTGATTGGTTACTACCTGCCCCAAAACGGGAGCAACCATGGCTAAATTCACAGCGACCCACCAAAACCCAGTTTCTGAAAATATGCCTGGCAAAAATAATATCCTCAGGACGGAGTTGAACAATGGCGCCCGGCTGTTGAGTTTCCGCAACCCGAGCAGCCCGGCTGTGGTCATCCGCGGTTACCTTAATTGTGGGGCAATTGCCGAATCCACTGAAAAACTTGGCACAGCCAGCCTGACAGCCAGCATGTTGATGGCGGGCACGGAAAAACAAACGTTCAAAGCTTTGAATGCCAGTATTGAATCTATAGGTGCCAGCCTTTATTTTGGTGCTGGGGCCTTGCAGACCACCTTCGCTGGGCAATGCCTGCGCGAGGACCTGCCCAAGTTACTCGCGACCCTGGTTGAAGTGGTAGATTCACCCACCTTCCCGCAAGCCCAATTCGAACGCTACAAGATGCAGACCCTAACCATGCTGGCCATCCAGGCTCAAGATAGTTTTGACCAGGCAGATTTGGCCTTTAACCGCTTGTTTTATCGGGACCACCTCTACGCCCACCCGCAATCCGGCACCTTCCAAACCATCCAGGGTCTTACCAAGGATGATTTGGTTGAGTTCCAGCAGCGTTTTTACAGTCCAAAAAGCATGGCCATCGCCATCGTTGGCGGCATTCAACCAGGGGAAGCCCTGCAGATCTGCCATGACTCCATCGGAACCTGGGCACGACCCAAACAAAACGCGTTGCCAGAACTGCCAGCCTTTGAACCACCCCAACAAGCACAGCGGGAGCACATTCCGCTTGACGATAAAAGCCAGACCGACCTGATGGTTGGCACGCTGGCACCCGAAACCATGAGCCGGGATTATTACGCCTGTTCAATTGGCAATAACATCCTTGGCCAATTTGGGATGATGGGCAGGTTGGGTAATTCCGTCCGTGAAAAAGCAGGTTTGGCCTACAGTATCCAGAGCGATTTGGGCGGTGGCATCGGCCCAGTGCCCTGGTTGATCGCTGCGGGTGTTAACCCAGATAATTTGGAAAAAGCCTTGCGGCTGATCCGCAAGGAACTGGAACGCTTCCTGAATCAACCCGTTACAGCTACCGAATTAAACAACTCAAAGACCCAAATGGTTGGCCGCATACCCCTTTCACTTGAAAATAACTCTGGCATTGCCAATGCCTTGTTGAGCATTGAAAGGTATGGCCTAAGTTTGGATTACTTCAGTGAACTGCCCGGCATCCTCGAATCCATCAGCCGGGAAGAGATCCTGGCGGCAGCCAGACGCTGCTGGGACCTTGACAAACTGGTCATAACGTCTTCAGGGAGGGCGTACTAATGCTGCGCTGTGGAGTCGACCTGGTGAAAGTGGCGCGCATGCAAACCATCCGCGCGGCCATTCTTGCGCGGTTTATCCAACGCGTTTACACGGAGATCGAACAAGCTCAATCCAAAGGCAATCTGGAACAGTTGGCAGGCTTATTTGCCGCCAAAGAAGCAGCGTCCAAAGCATTGGGCACCGGCATTGGTAAAGTCGCCTGGCGCGATATTGAAATTGTGCATAAACTGAGCGGGGAACCCAGCCTGCACTTGCATGGGAACGCCAAACTGGCAGCTGAACGCCTGGGATTAGAAGAATGGGCGGTTTCGATCAGCCATGATGACGGTCTGGCCATCGCCAGCGTAGTAGCCCTTGGGGGCAAATCCAGTGGGAATTAGGGTTCTCACCCTCAGCGATGTAGAAACACCGGCTGTCTACAGCTCCAGAATCCGCAGCCGTTTTGGCAATACTGATTTAGTGATTAGTTGCGGGGATTTACCTTCCTATTACCTTGAATATGTCATCAGCATGCTCAACTTGCGGCTTTATTACGTCAACGGCAACCATGTGCAGCGACCTGAAAGTGAAGACAATGCCGAGCGATACGAACACCCTTGGGGGGCAATCAACTTGCACCGCAAGGGTGTATATGACCGTGAGCACGATCTGCTCCTGGCCGGCATCGAGGGCAGTTTGCGTTACAACGACGGACCACATCAGTACACTCAAGGAGAAATGTGGCGCATGGTTCTGGGTCTGGCGCCTCAATTGGCCAGTAACCGGGTGAAGTACGGTAGATATCTGGATGTTTTTGTCACCCACGCTTCAGCCGCTGGGATTCAGGATGATATTGATAAAGCCCACCAAGGGATTGACGCTTTCCGCTGGTTGCTGGCTACTTTCAAACCTCGCTACCATTTGCATGGGTACATGCACCACTACAACCCTTTAATGCCAAACCTTACCCAATTTGGCCATACCAAAGTGGTTAACACCTATGGCTACCGGGAACTTGAGATATAGAAGCTTTACGCCAGGCTAAAACCGAAGAGCGGTACCAGCATTTCATCCGCCGTCAGACCCCCATGCCGGCCAAGCATAGTATTGGCTTTGTTTGGCCACCAAAGGTAGGCATCCCCATGGCTGATGGCAATCAGATCTCCAATGCGGTCTTGCAGTTCAGGCCGATGGCTTGCAGGGCCAAAGAGGCCAGCCTGCAAGGCTTCCTCCCTTGTAATCAGCGTGTATTGACCGGGCCAGGCTTTGGCAAAATAATCATAGACGGCTTGTTCCCTGCCAGGTTTAACATAGAGGAAAGGCAGTCGGGCTTCGCAAGTAGGCATAATTGTCAGATTTTCGAGCAGCCGTGGGTGGTTTTGGAGGTTGCTGCTTTCATAATAAGGCTGGTGGATGGCTCCGTGATCGGCCGTGAGCAAGAAGAGCGTATCCCTGGCAGCCCAATCCTTGAGACCATCAAATAGGCATGCCTTGAGTGTGTTTGAAAACTGGGAGAAGGCCTGTAGGGTGCGTTCGTTATCAGGACCAAAGCGGTGCATCAAGGTATCGACCAAAGGCCAGTAAGCGTAGATAAATTTATTGGAAGCCGGCCGTCGGTTGAGTTCCTCACGTATACTGACCCAGAGATCAGAATCCGATACATAACCGTGCACGTTTGCCCCGCCAAGCTGCATAAGCGAGAGCCCGGAGCCAACAATGCTGGCAGGTTGATAGGCGTGGGATTCGATACCGACTGTTTTGAATACTTTTCCAAGCGGCTCTACTTTATTGAACATAGCCGGGTCAAATTTGGCATAGGCCAGGCTGCCAACATCTCCCGTGTACGAAATGGGCATATGTAAAATTGTGTTAATCGTGATGCCGAATTCCTTGAGCCACATTTCATAGCCCAGGTAGGCGTGCTGACTGGGAGCGGCCCCAGACCAAATGGTCGTTAGTGCTGAAGCCGTTGTGCTCGGGCAGATGCTGGTAAGTGGGAACAAGGTGGCTTTTGGAAGCATTTCCTGCCAGAAATCGGCTTTCCCAGCTTGCATGTAGCGTTGCAGCATGCTGTAACCCAATGCATCTACGAGTAAAAGTACCACACGCTTGTACCGGTTTTGGAATTTGGAAGTGATGACCTCGGCCAACGGACCGCAAGGTAAGGCAGGGCCTCCCAGCCAAGCGCTGATCGTAGCTGGCAAATTAGCCAACCCAAACCCGTCGTAGGAAGGCAAAAGCAGGTCGGCATGCTCCTGGAGAACAGGGGTTCTGCGGCTCAGCAACTCGGGCAACATTAAGTCAGAATAATCAGGCATGCTCTTCCTCCGCAATTGCCAAGCAGGCATCAGCTGCCAACCAGAACAAGTTCTCTCGAATATCTTCCCTGGATTGCCAATTGCGGCTATCCCAACCGGTTTCGATTACCAGGTCGCCACCATACAGTATTTGCCCAAAAATAGCTTTATGGAAATCCGCAACAGCCATAAAAGCAGCCGTCTCCATCTCAACGGTGGCACACCCCAATGACCTGAATTTTGCGACTTTGCCTGGTGTCTCACGGTAAGGCGCGTCCGTCGTCCAGGTGCTGCTGAGGATGTAAGGTAATTTTTTCTCGTCAAGCACATTCTGGATGGCCTTCAGTGCACTCGGATGCATGCCAACTTTTTCTGAAGGAGCCATGTAGTGGTAAGACATGCCTTCATCCCGATACGCAAACTGAGGAACGATCAGGTGGCCCATGGCGATTTCGGGGGCAAGCACGCCAGATCCGCCACAAGCAATTATTTTTTTGGATCCCAGAGCTATCACTTCCTCCAGAATGGACCCGGCAATCGCGGCACCCACCCCCGGGTAAATCAAGCCTAGGCGGTGATGCTTGTACTCAATCTCGTAATAGGGATGGCTGCCGCTTTCCCACTCAGATCCGAAGACCATCTTTGCAGGAAATTCTTTAACAATTTTCTTGATAACGTCGTAAAAAAAACAGACTACGCAGTGTTCAGGCAGATCCACACCCGGATATAGCATCCTGGGAGTGATGATGGCGTTTGTATCCGGGTCAAATTCTAGGATGGGATAATGCTGAGGAAGGTTCATTTCCACTTTACTCCACAAATTCTACAGATTCATTCTGGAAACGTTTTTTCATGATTTCAATTGATTGCGGGTTGTTATCCACGAGGATAAAACGGCGGTCAAGTTTCAGGCAAGCTGCGCCGGTGGTCCCGCTGCCAGCAAAAAAATCCAGCACAAGATCGCCGGGGTTGCTGGAGGCGTTTAAGATACGTTCGATAATCGCCAACGGTTTTTGGGTCGGGTAGCCCGTTTTTTCTTTGCTGTTCGTGCCGACGATGGTATGCCACCAGGTATCGGTTGGCAGCTTACCCCGGGCTGCTTTTTCCTTGCTTACCAACCCGGGTGCCATATAAGGAATGCGGTCAATGGCTTCGCGGTTAAAAGTGTAATTCCGACGATCTTTGGCATAGTAAAGAATATCGTCATGCTTGGCAGGCCAACGATCTTTTGCTCTGCCTCCATAATCGTAAGCCCAGATGATTTCATTGAGAAAGTTATCACGGCCGAAGATCTGGTCCAGCATCACCTTGCAGTAATGCACTTCCCGGTAGTCGATGTGGAAATAGAGGCTGCCATCTGGCTTCAGAACCCGCCAGGCTTCTTGAAGGCGCGGTTTCAGGAATGCGGTGTAATCATCAAAGACATCCAAATAGCCATTTTCAGAAAGCACCTCAGATTTGTAGGTGCGGCCCGCAAAGCCAACACGATCCCCTAACTCATCTTGAATGGTCTTAAAACGCTTACGAGATTGAATCCGGCCGGTATTGAAGGGTGGATCGATATAGATCAAATCGATCGATTCTGACGGGATTTCACTCAGGATTTTTAAATTATCAGAAAAATAGACTTTATTTTCCATCTGTTAATCTTAACACGACCCGAGTGCCTTGAAATAAAATGGAGGCCGGTTAAGGCCCTCTTCCGACTGGATATAGATTATTAAGTTAATTGGCTGGTGCAGTTTGGGCAACGAGTGGCCTTTATGCTGATTTCGGTTTGGCAGAAGGGGCAAACCTTGGTTGTAGGAGATTCCACTAAAACTTCTCTTTTGGAAACGGCTTTGGCCTTTGCAAGAGCTTTAATGAGCAAAAAGATGCAAAAGGCAATTACAATGAAGTTGATGATGGTCATGATGAAGTTGCCATAACTCAGAGTAACCGCGCCCAGTTTTTGTGCTTCAACAAGGGGCGTACCTGATGGCACGGTCACAGCGGCTTTGTTCAGTTGAAGATAGAGATTGGTAAAATCGACACGACCCAAGGCAAGGCCGATTGGGGGCATTAAAACATCTTTTACCAGACTATTAACTACTGCACCGAAAGCCGCAGCCACAATTACGGCAAAGGCGAGGTCAAGGGCGTTGCCCTTGAAAAGAAAATCCTTAAAATCTTTCAATACCGACATAATCACCTCACTCAATATTTTAATAAGATTTATCTTGTAATCCAGAGCAGAAAGGGCTGAAATGCCTGGCTTTTTCGGGTTTTCGTACCTATACATTTATTTTTTCGATAGTGGAACCAGTATAATTAAGAATAAGTCAAAAAAGGAGATACTATGACAGATAATTGGAATAATGCCGCCGACCAACTTGCACGTGATGCAAAAAAAGCCGCAGAAAACGCTCAAAATGCTGCTGAGGATGCTTGGAATCAAGGCAAAGAAGCCACCTCCGATGCTGATAAAGCAGCCAGTGAGACGATTAGTGAAGTTCCCGATAGTTCTCAAAACGTAGTTGAAGAAGCCAAAAACCAGGTGGATAGCACCTGGAATACCATGTCAGATAATGTTGGAGAAAAGGTGGACGCTGTAACAGAAGGCGTTTCAGATACCTGGAATCAGGCCGCGGATGGTGCTGAAGAAAAAACCACAGAAGCCAAGCAAGATTTGGGACAGACTGCCGAAGCCGCCAAAAAAACCGTTGATAGGGGCTGGTCCACAGCTTCTGAGCCAGTCGTAGATGCAGCCGCTCTAATGAAAAACTCAGCAGCGGACAGTTGGAACGTTATGTCTGATAAGGCTGAAACCAGCGCAGATGCCGTCAAAGAGAGCGCTCAGACCACTTGGGAAAGCGCCAAAGATAGTACCCAGCAAGAATGGCAGCAGGTCACCGACGAGGTCTCCAAACCCGACCCGAATGATCCCTCAACCTGGAAACAGGATGTCTATGCTGCCTCTGGTACCGTCAAAACGGAAGCTGGCGAGGGAATTCCCAGCTGGGAAAGCTATAAGCAAGCCAACCCTGAACCTGTTGCCCCGCTCATGCCTGAATACACTACCCCTAAAGAACCTATGAAGCCTGTTGTTATTCCCCCCACTACTACCGCATATGGTAGCCAGAACCAGATTCCCCCAGTAGAAATAGCTAAAAGCTTTACCAGCCAGACCCCTGCCTTCCAACCGCTACCTGCGGCCGCGAAAACAAAGAAAGGCTTACCAGCCTGGGCGATCGTACTGCTGGTCATTGGAGCTTTGATCCTGCTTTGCGTTTTAGCGCTCGTTTTCTCCTTGTTTCCCCTTTTCCGATCCTTTTTACAGGGGTCAGTTTCTCTACAACTGGTGCTCAGCCAGTTCCTAGCTTAACACTCACCCATCAATTTAGTACTTTGCCCCAGGAAGCGCAGACAATGCTCCTGGGGCTTTTTGTTACCGCTACCCAATGGAATCTCTCAGTCAGAATTTTTGGATTAATCCTCTGGCGTATGTTAAAATTTCAGATTGCGATTACGCGGAAGCAGACTGATATATGGCTTATAGTATTGAAAAACCAAGTGAAACGTATCTGATAGCGGGCCTGGGAAATCCAGGGCTGGAATATCGTCAAACCCGCCATAATTTTGGTTTCTTAGCATTGGACACACTGGCTGAGGACGCCAAATTGCCGCTTAAGAAAGTGAAGTTCAAGGCCATGATTGCCGAAGGACGCCTGGAAGGCAAACCTGTGGTTCTGGCCAAGCCCCTCACCTTCATGAACGAATCCGGTACATCGATTACTTCCCTGATGCGCTTTTTCAAAATCGACCTGGAGCACCTGCTGATCATCCATGATGACCTGGATCTGCCCTTTGGCACCATCCGGATGCGGGCAGACGGCGGCACAAGCGGCCAAAAAGGCATGGCTTCTATCATCGAAAGATTGGGAACGCAGACCTTCCCCCGCATGCGCCTGGGTATCGGGCACCCACCGGGACAAATGGAACCCGCGGATTACGTCCTGCAACGCTTTTCGAAAGCTGATGACGAGGTGCTCAAGATTGTCCTTCAATTTGCGGTTGAAGCTGCCCAAACCTTTGTGAGGGATGGGTTGGTGACCGCCATGAACCGTTACAATGGCGAAGCTGGATAAAGATATATTGCTTGGTCCACTGCGCGACCTGCCTGCCTACCAGGATCTGGAACAGGAACTGCAGGCAGGCGGTTTTGCGGGTACCAGCCGACAAGGTTTAGGACTGCCCCGTTCCGCCCGGCTGGCCGTACTTGCCGCTCTGCGTGGCACCCTCAACGTTCCTATTGTTTTGCTCACTAACCGGGCAGACCGGGCTTTGGCGCTCTTTGATGAACTCAACTTTTGGCTGCCTGAAACACAAAACCTCTACTTTCCCGAACCAAACGCACTCTATTACGAGGACCTGCCCTGGTCCCTGAGTACCAAACTGGAACGGCTGAGCGTCCTGGCCTCGCTGGCGCGTTCCTGGCTACCTGGGGAGACAAATAACCCAAATCCACTGGTCATTGTCACGCCCATTAGGGCGGTCATGACCCGCACCATCCCCCGACGCGATTTTCTAAGAAACACACAGAGGCTTGTGCTGGGCGAAAGCCACAAAATGGATGACATAGTGCGTGCCTGGGTGGGCCTGGGTTATGAGTATTCCAATATCGTCATGCAACCGGGGCAGTTTTCACGGCGGGGCGGCATCCTGGATGCCTGGTCGCCGTCGGAATTATTGCCTATACGTATTGAGTTCTTTGGGGATGAAATCGACACCCTGCGCCAATTCAACCCAGCTACCCAAAGAAGCGAAGCCAAGCTTGAAAGAGCCAATTTTTATCCTGCAGCCGAAGCCATGCCTCTCTTTGCCGAACGTCTGAGCCCTATTCCGGAAGCAGTGAATGAGAATCACATTGCTGCGCTCTACGATTACCCTTCCAGCCTGATGGATTACCTGCCTGCAAATGCCATCATCATGCTGGATGGCCAGGAATTTATCGAGGCCGCAGTCAATGACATTGAGGAAGAATCGACCAATCGTTTTAATCAATTGGTTCAGAAAGGCAAATTAAGCAAAGATACCCCTGTACCCTTCCTCACTTGGTCTGAAATTGAGGATGGCTTTGGCAAGCGCCAGGTGGTAGAACTTGGCCACACCAACGCCATTGAAGGGGCAGCCCTCAGCGCTGCCTTTGACCCTGGACCGCGTTTTGCGGGCCGACTCAAAGATTTCCAAACTTATTTGCTCGCCCTTGACCGCAAGGCGGAAGAATGGCTGGTCGTATCACGGCAGGCACCGCGTTTGCGCCAACTCTGGGAAGAAATCCATCCCCAACTCGATGAAGAGTCACAAAAACGCTTCATCGAGGGGTCCATTTCCAGTGGCTGGAGCCTACACGACGGCTCCCTTATCCTGCAGCACCTGCTCAGTGACAGCGAAATCTTTGGCTGGAGCCGGCCGCAACCTCGCCGCCGTCCCCTGCTGAACACAGAATCCCCTGAAGCACTGCTTGGCGACTTGCGACCTGGAGATTGGGTTGTGCATGTGGACCATGGCATTGGCCAGTTTATTGGGCTACACAAACCCACCCTGGATGGCGTCCAGAGAGAATTCCTGGCAATTCAATACAAGAATAACGACACCCTTTATGTGCCTATTCATCAGGTTGATCGCATCTCACGCTACGTTGGATCCGAAGGTGCCTCCCCCGAGCCCAGCCGCTTGGGAGGAGGCGAGTGGGATCAGACCAAAGCCAAAGTGCGCCACGCGGTGGTTGAGGTGGCCAGTGACTTGCTGGAGCTCTACGCCAAACGCCAAACCGCCAAAGGATACACTTTTAGCCCGGATACCGACTGGCAGAAGGAGCTAGAAGCCTCCTTCCCGTATATCGAAACGCCTGACCAATTGCGTGCCATCAAGGCGGTCAAAGCCGATATGGAATCAAACCAACCCATGGACCGTCTGCTGTGTGGGGATGTGGGTTACGGAAAAACCGAGGTTGCCCTGCGGGCCGCTTTTAAAGCTGTGGCCGATGGCAAACAAGTTGCCATCTTGGTGCCCACAACGATCCTTGCACAGCAGCACTTCGATACCTTCCGCCAGAGATTGGCTGCCTTTCCGGTCATTGTGGACATGCTCAGCCGCTTCCGCAACCAAAAAGAACAAACCGAGATCATCAAGCAGCTGAACCAAAAAAAGATTGATATCATCATTGGCACCCATCGCCTGATCTCTTCTGATGTGCAGTTCAAGGATTTAGGGCTGGTGATCATTGATGAGGAACAACGCTTTGGGGTGATGCATAAAGAACATCTTAAAAAGCTACGCTCCGAGGTGGATGTGCTGACACTTACCGCCACACCTATCCCCCGCACCCTCTACATGGCGCTTTCCGGCGTCCGTGATATTTCCACCATCAACTCTCCACCCGAAGAACGCCTGCCGATTATCACGCATGTGTGCTCTTATGACCCCAAACTTGTGCGGGAGGCGGTTATCCGCGAGATGGACCGCGGCGGGCAGGTTTTCTACGTCCACAACCGGGTGCATTCAATCCCAGCCGTCTACAACCACTTGCAGAATCTTATTCCAGAGGCGCGCATTGGCATTGGGCACGGCCAAATGGACGAGACTGCCCTGGCTGATGTGATGCATGCCTTCACTGAGGGTCAGATTGACATTTTGCTTTCGACCTCGATCATTGAGTCCGGCCTGGACATACCCAATGCCAACACCTTGATTGTGGATCGGGCGGACACCTTTGGGCTCTCACAGCTCTACCAGTTGCGCGGCAGGGTTGGGCGAGGGGCACAGCGCGCCTTTGCTTACCTATTCCACGACCGCAGCCACGCCCCGACCGAGGAAGGGGAGGAACGCCTGGAAGTGCTTGCGGACAACTCCCAACTGGGGGCAGGCTATGCCATCGCCATGCGCGACCTGGAAATGCGCGGGGCAGGTGACCTGCTGGGGACGCGGCAATCGGGCTACATCGAGGCTGTTGGCTTCCAACTCTACACCCGCTTGCTCAGCAACGCGGTCAGAGAGCTCCGGAAATCCATTGGCCAACCAGTTGAAGAAAACAGCAGGGATCTGCCCTTCATGGACGTGCCTTCGCTGGCCATCAATGTTGACCTGCCGCTTTCAAGTGAAATCCCATCGAGTTACATCCCAGACCAGGTACTGCGATTGACCCTTTATAGGCGGATTTCAACCTTGCGCACAGAAGCGGACGTCACGGCTACAGAAATTGAATTTTCTGACCGTTTTGGCGAGCTGCCAAAGGGCGTAAAGGATCTGCTCTACCAGATGCGCATCAAAATTTTAGGTGAAGATGCCGGGTTGGATAACATCAGCTTCATTAATGCCCAATTGGTTCTCAGTTACCCACTTTTGCCATCAGGGGTGAAGGACCGCTACCTCAAGGATATTGACGCCTACGCCAGAGTTGGCAAGAACAGTTACTGGTTGAGTGTGGATAAACTTAAGGAAGAAAGCTGGCAGGATTACCTGCTGCGATTCCTGCGCCTTTTAAATTCCTCCCTCTACCCATCAACCCATAAACAATAAATTAAGTTTTCTCCTTATCGGGGCTCCAGAAAATTGTCCCATATTCAAGTAGTGATATACTGCCAAAAAGATGCAAAAATCATCTGGTAAGCTGATAGTTCTGGCTGTTTTACTCACGCTCTGCGGGGTTTTCTTGTTGAGCGCTTTTCTTATTGCTAACTTGAGCGCACCCAGGCAAACGATCGAAGCCACGCCTGAACTTGCCACTATCAATCCCCAAATCCGGGTCGCGCCTGGTAAAAAACTCGCTGTAACAATTGGTGAGCAAACGTGGCAGATTGCCAGCCAGGCAGCTACCATCGGGGATGCCCTGGCAGAAGTCGGCGTGCAATTGCACTCAAAAGATAAGCTTTCATTGAATGCGCAGACAGCCCTGGAAGATGGCATGGCTATTACCATAGAAAAGGCTCGCCAGGTCTGGGTTGAGCACACGGGATTAAGCCTGAGTGGTGTCAGCGCTGCCAGCAGTGTGGGGGAGGCCCTGGCGGATCTTGGGCTCAGCTTGCAAGGCCTGGATTACAGCGAACCCAGTGCAGATTCAGCACTGCCAGCTGACGGCAGAGTAACCTTGCATCGGGTGGATGAAACTATCACCCTCGTTAAGGAAGAAACACCCGCTGGTTTTAGCTATGAAGCTGACCCGGAAACTGAGCTGGACCAGCAATCCTCCCTGGTTCCCGCAATACCAGGTTATGTGGTCACGCGTGTTAGAACAAGTATTGTGGATGGTCAAGCGCAGGAATTGGTCTCTGAAGGGCCCTGGAAAGCCTCTGAGCCAAAGGATGGCGTTATTGGGCTGGGCTCAAAAGTGGTTGTGCATACAGAAATTGTCGATGGCGTGGAACTGAATTATTGGCGCAAGCTTTCGGTTTATGCCACTGGTTATAAGCCAAGCTCGAATGGCGGCACTGGAACTGCCTCGGGAATTCCGCTTACAAAGGGGATCATCGCGGTGGAGGTCTCGTGGTATAACAGCGGCATGGCATTCCAAAAAGCATATGTACCTGGCTACGGTTTCGGCACCATTGCTGACACCGGTCCAAATATCCTTGGCCACCCCTGGATTGATCTGGGATTTGATGATGATAACTATGTCTCCTGGCATAATTGGACGACCCTTTACCTGCTTGAGCCCGTGCCTGCTTACGTTCTACTGCAGATGCCATGAAGTATCTTGATATCCGCCCGTTAATGAATGAGTTCGGCATTAAACCCAAAAAGTCCTTGGGTCAGAATTTCCTGGTTGAACCCGCAGGTTTACGTAAAGTCATCGAGTCAGCTGGTATTCAGAAGGATGATCAAGTGCTTGAAATTGGAGCTGGCCTCGGCAGCCTGACGGTTCTTCTGGCTCAATCAGCGCGGTCAGTTGTGGCCGTTGAAATCGACCGCGAGCTAATGCCTCCCCTGCAAAAAGCACTAGAAAAATACCCGAATGTTCACGTTGTTCAGGGAGATATCCTCAGACAAGATCCCGATTCTTTAGGACTGGAACCACGTTATCTGGTGGTAGCCAACATCCCTTACTACATCAGTTCAGCGATCTTGCGCCACTTGCTAACCGCGAAACAGAAACCAACCCGGATGATACTGACTGTGCAAAAGGAAGTCGCTGAGCGGGTGTGTGCCACACGAGGCAAGCACAGTTTGCTCTCACTTTCCGTACAGGTATTTGGAGACCCCAGGCTGGCCGGTATTATCCCTGCGGGCTCATTCTTGCCTGCCCCGGAGGTGGATTCAGCCGTTTTGGTGATTGACCTTTTCCCACAACCCGCCATCCCTGAGGAAGACTTGGACCGCTTCTTTTCCGTAGCTAAAGCTGGATTCAGCCAAAAACGCAAGACATTGCGCAACTCGCTTTCAGGAGGCATGCGAATCAGTACCCAAGAAGCGGAGACCATGCTGGGGAATGCAGGTTTGAATCCGATGCTGAGGGCGGAGGCTCTCAGCCTGGAAGCCTGGGGGAAGTTGGTTCAGGCATCAAAAACGCTGAGTTAGCGTTTTGCTTGCCTTTTTCCTTTTTTCTTGCGTCCGCTGAAGAAGATGGCGCTGCCAACCACGCCCGTTAAGCCCAGCAAGAAAATGATGGGCCGTTCGATAATCCAGGCCAACGATTGGAGCGTTCCCCTGCCTGTCTCTACGATTGCTCGGTTCAGTACGGGTTCTGGAGCAGGTTCATCCCAAGTGAATGTAATCAACCGGGAGAGAAAACCCTGCTGCACGCAGCCTTCCAAACTGAAAATGTGGATGGGTTTGTTATGACTGGCAGCAATGCGCAAATCAGCGGTGAATTCCGCCCAGCTTAGAGGCGCAACTGTATCCCCGGAGTCCTGTTCCACGCCCCCGCCTGTTACCCCCAAACCAAAGGAATCGGTGTTCGCGGCATAACTCTCCAGCATGGCCTGCCCGTAGGGACGGTTAAAGCTGGAGTAGAGCATCAATACAACCCGATCGACCTGGATGTCAATCAGACCGAGCGCGCGTTTAAGCACCGTTGAATGGGCCTGACGGTCATCCACCACATAAGTGGAATGATAGGCTTCTACCTTGTAACCATCGTTATGTATCTGATTGACCAGACCCAAATAAGCCAAATGGCTTTCTTCATAGCCTTTTTTATCGTTTAAGCGCTTCCAGACGATGGGTAAGATTTTTGGATTCCGGGCTTCAAACATGGCGGACTCTTCAAAATCAGGTTCAATGTCCAGTCCAACAGCCGTCCAAACCAGCTTGTGCAGGGCTGTCCAGGTTTTGAAAGCTTCGTAGCGAGCAACCGCAAAAGGGTAGTTTTCCAGGTTGTACCAATAGCCCTGATTTTTGGGTAACAAGAGCCAGGCGATTACTGGCACACCAATTTTGTTCAAGCGTTTGATTACTTCTGCGCGTTCGTCGGAGAGGTCGATTAATCCAACCGACACCGAAGCATTTAGCGTTTTCAAGTCGTCCAGCACAAAGCGATCTTCAAACAGCTTTTTTAAGGGTTTTGGTTCAAGTTCAGTAAAAAATATTAACTCAGGATGTTGATCCATTAAATCGTCTCTCCTAAACGGTCAAAGGTGACTTGGAAGGGACCCCTGTGTGCCTGGGGTAGTTTGCAGGCGTGTGGGTGTTTTTATCGATAAGTACGAGGTAGCGCTTGCCTTCGGTCCCAGGAAGTTCCAAGGGAAGCACCTCTTTTAGGTCTCCGCCTAATTTGTGCATTATCGGTTGGCATCGTTCGGCTTCTTTAATGGCATCTGTACCTTTTTGCAGGACGATACGGCCTCCCGGTTGGGCAAGCGGCAAGCAATACTCCAGTAAGACCGGCATGGGTGCCACTGCGCGTGCAGTGACCATCTGGTATTTTTCTCGCTGGTCAGCGTCCTGACCCAGCTCTTCTGCCCGTATTGTCGTAGTATCGGCATTGTGTAACTGCAAAGTATCCAAAACAAGTCTGCAGAAATTGATTTTTTTACCGACTGAGTCCACCAGGGTGAGTTTGAGCTCTGGCCAGATGATTTTTAGCGGAATGCCTGGAAAACCAGCTCCGGTACCTAAATCCACCAAGCTGGTGGGTGGTGCAGTTCTGCTCCAACCCTTTGTGACGCTAAGCGAGTCCAGGAAATGTCTAAAACGGATATCTTCAGGCTCTCGGATGGCGGTCAAATTGAATTTAGTATTCCATTCAATCAGTGTATTCAGGTATATTTCGAATTGTTCCAATTGCCGGGGACTGAGTTCGATCCCAAAAAGCTTTTCTGCTGCATTCTGCCAAGTAACCATCGCCCTATTATATCCAATTAAGATTTAAGGTTTTGAGACACCTGCGGAGGTTAAAACGGATGGGAAGCGCTAAAGGGGTTGGGCATTGTAGCCAATCAGCTTGCGTAAATGGTCTACCACCATTTCAGAAGCCACACTATTGAGGCCACCATCCGGGATGATCACATCCGCAAAGCGCTTTGAAGGTTCAACAAACTCAATATAACTGGGACGGACTGTCCCCAAGTATTGGCTTACGACCGAATCGACCGTTCGACCGCGTTCCTTGATATCCCGCTCCATACGGCGAATGAAGCAAATATCCGGATCAGCATCTACAAAAAGCTTCATGTCAATCAGTTTGCGTAATTTCGGTTCGGCGAAGATAAGGATGCCTTCGACCATGATGATGGTGCGGGGCTCAACGCGGACAGTCTCGTGCGAGCGCGTGTAAGCCTTGAAATCATAGACTGGCTTGGCTACCGAACTCCAATTCTTCAACTGCTTGATGTGCTCAATCAGCAATTCGGTTTCAAGCGCGTTCGGATGGTCGTAGTTGACTGCCAGCCGTTCAGTCATGCTCATCTGATCCTGCCGGCGATAGTATGCGTCATGCGGTAAGAAGGCAATGCGGTCGACACCTACCTCGCTGAGGATGTTTTGGGCCAGGGTGGTTTTGCCACTGCCGGAACCGCCAGCAATACCAATGACAAATGGAGTGGAAAGGCCAAGCATAAGGGAAATTATAACCGCTTAGGTTATAATTTCGCTGACTGGAGAGATTACATGAGCGCAAAAATAATCGATGGAAAAGCAATCGCCGCGGACATCCGCCAGGAAGTCAAAACGGCCGTAGAAGCTCGAAAGGTGGCTGGTTTACCTGTTCCAGGGTTGGCGACCGTACTCGTTGGCGAAAACCCCGCCTCGCAAGTTTACGTAAAAAGCAAACATAAAGCTTGCGCAGAGGTTGGGATTACTTCTTTCAGTCATGTACTGCCTGTGGATGCCACCCAGGAAGATGTTGAAGCTGTTGTGCGAGAGCTCAACAATGATCCCAATGTCAATGGCATCCTGGTGCAATTACCGCTGCCAAAAGGGTTGGACGAGGAACGTGTTCTCTCCCTGATCGACATTTCCAAAGACGTGGATGGCTTTCATCCAGTCAATATCGGCCGGCTGGCCCAAAAAGGCCGCGAACCCAGTTTTGTTTCTTGCACGCCGGCTGGTTGCATCGTACTGCTCGAGAGGAGTGGTGCCAAGCTTTCAGGTGCCAACGCTGTCGTGTTGGGGAGATCAAATATTGTCGGCATGCCCGTAGCGCTCCTGCTCGTCAGGGCGGATGCCACAGTCACCATTTGCCATTCCCGCACACGAGATATCCCTGCAATCTGCCGTACCGCGGATGTGCTGGTGGCCGCTATAGGCAAACCAGAGTTCGTCAAGAAAGATTGGGTTAAACCAGGAGCTTACGTCATTGATGTCGGCATTAATCGCGTGGACGATCCTGGTTCCCCAAAAGGCAGTAAATTGGTAGGCGATGTGGCCTTTGACGAGGTCTCGGAAGTCGCCGGTGCAATTACACCGGTCCCCGGAGGGGTGGGGCCGATGACCATTGCCATGCTGCTTCAAAACACACTGCACGCGGCAGAACTTGCTGACAAAACCCGAGTATAGAAACAAGCAAGGTATGATAGCGATATGAGTGCTCTTCTGCTAAAAAATATTGACCTTATCGTCACTATGGACTCCCAGGATCGGGACTTGAAGAACCAGGGGATTTTCTGCAGGGATGGCTTCATTGAGCAAATCGGCAATATGGCTGACCTGCCAGATAAAGCCGATGAAGTATTAGACCTGAGGGGGCATATAGTCTTGCCCGGCATGGTCAACACGCATCACCATTTCTACCAGACCTTAACACGCGCACTGCCCGGTGCTCAAAACGCTAATCTTTTCAATTGGCTCAAGACACTCTACCCCATTTGGGCACGCATGACCCCAAACGATATTTTCACAAGCACCCAAACTGCTCTGGCAGAGCTTGCCCTTTCCGGCTGTACCACCGCCTCAGACCATTTGTATTTATTCCCAAATGGCTCCAAGCTTGATGATGAGATTGACGCTGCCCAGACAATTGGCTTACGGTTGCATGCCTCCCGAGGCTCGATGAGTCTGGGTGAATCCAAAGGTGGACTGCCACCTGATAGCGTGGTGGATACCGAAGAATCCATCCTGAAAGATTCCCAGCGCCTGATCGAACGCTACCACGACCCAAAGCCAGGGTCTAAATTGCAAATTGTGCTGGCTCCTTGCTCACCCTTCAGCGTGACCGGGGAATTGATGAAGCAATCTGCCCTCATGGCAAGAGAATACAAGGTGCACCTGCACACGCACCTAGCTGAAACCGAAGACGAAGATGATTTCTGCCTGGCAAAATTCGGCCACAAACCAGTGGCCTATATGCAGACTTTGGATTGGATTGGTGAGGATGTCTGGTTCGCCCATAGCGTTTGGGTGAATGAAGATGAAATCAAACTTTATGCCCAGCACGGCTGCGGTGTAGCCCATTGCCCCAGCTCCAATATGCGCCTAGCCTCGGGGATTGCCCCGATCATGCACATGCTCACACAGGGTGTCAAAGTCGGCCTGGGTGTGGATGGTTCTGCCAGCAATGATGGCTCGCACATGCTTGGCGAAGCCCGGCAGGCGATGCTTTTAGCACGGTTAAACAGTGGTATCAAGGGTGCTTCACGTTCAGACCCCTCTGCGCCAGCTCTGATGACTGCTCGACAGGCTTTATCCATCGCCACTCGCGGTGGTGCTGCAGTACTGGGACGCAAAGATATTGGTTCACTTGAAGTCGGTAAGTGTGCGGACATGTTCGCCATCAACCTAAACCGCCTGGAGTATACTGGCGCACTGCAGGACCCGATGGCAGCCGTAATATTCTGCGCCCCTGTGGGTGTTGATTTCAACATCGTTGGCGGGGAAGTAATTGTGCGGGAAGGCAAGCTAACCACACTTGACCTGCGAACCCATATTGAAAAACATAATGCGGCAGCCAGACGTTTGGCTGCAGGGTGATAGACCTTTCTCACTAACGAAGGGTTAAATCTACTTGGAGAATTTTAGAATGCAAAAAAAAGGCTTAGCGGTAGTTGCAGTTGGCGGAAACGCATTAATCAAAGACAAGCAGCATCAATCCGTACCGGATCAATATTTAGCCGCAGCGGAGACTATGAAGCATGTCGCTGACATGATCCAGGATGGTTGGGATGTGGTCGTCACGCACGGGAACGGACCCCAGGTGGGGTTCATCCTGCGGCGGTCAGAAATTGCCAGCCACGAGCTGCACGAAGTACCTTTGGATTACTGCGGCGCGGATACCCAGGGTGCTATTGGCTACATGTTCCAGCAAGCACTTCACAACGAATTTATAAAACGTGGAATTAAAAAAACTCCAGCAACTGTGGTAACTCAGACGATCGTGGACCGTAAAGATAAAGCCTTCCAGAACCCGACCAAACCAATCGGTTCTTTCATGGAAGAATCCCAAGCCCGCGAAAAGATGGAAAAAGAAGGTTGGACCTGCGTGGAAGATGCCGGGCGCGGTTGGCGCAGGGTTGTGGCTTCGCCCATCCCCCAGCGCATCGTCGAGGCTGATGCCATCAAGAATTTGATTGATCACGATTTTGTCGTGGTGGCAGTTGGCGGAGGTGGCATCCCGGTCATCGAAAATGCGGATGGCAGCCTTGTTGGCGTTGAAGCGGTCATCGACAAGGATTTTGGCTCAGCTATTTTAGCCTCCATGATTGATGCTGACCTGTTCATGATCAGCACAGCCGTCGAAAAAGTGGCCATCAACTTCAACAAACCCGATCAAAAATGGCTGGACACGCTGACGGTTGAAGAAGCCCAGCGCTACCTTGAAGAAGGTCAATTTGGTAAGGGCTCCATGGCCCCCAAAATTGAGGCCATCCTCAAGTACCTGGCAAAAGGTGGCAAGAAAGCCATCATCACCGACCCAGAGCACATGCGGGATGCACTCAACGGCAAAACAGGTACTGTAATTACCCATTAAAGGAGCAACTCCCCCAGTATGGCTATCAGCTATTACGAGTGTTCAATATGCAAGCGCCACTATACGCCTGATGAGGTAACCTATTGTTGCCCTCGCGATGGCGGCAACCTGACGGTGCATTCCGATTTTGAGGAACACCCGGTACTGGTTGACGCGCAATCGATTCTGGCTGATCGTGAACCTTCCATCTGGCGCTATGCTCCACTATTGCCGGTTAATGACCCCGGTTTGTGCGATACCCCCCTGCACCAGGTGGGACTGACCCCGCTTTACCGCCCGATTCAATTGGCGGAGAGTCTGGGTATGGAAAATTTATGGATCAAAGATGAAAGCCGCAACCCAAGTGCTTCATTCAAAGACCGCGCCAGCGCGATTGTGGTCGCCAGAGCCATTGACACAAAACAAGACAAAATCGTGGCCGCCTCAACGGGTAATGCCGGAGCGGCCATGGCCTGTATGTGCGCGGCTGCCCGCAAAGATGCCATCATTCTGGCCCCACGCACTGCCCCACCAGCCAAACTTGCACAGCTAATCACTTATGGGGCCAAAGTTATTTTGGTTGACGGGAACTACGATCAGGCCTTTGACCTCTCCATTGAAGCCTCCAAGGAATTCGGTTGGTACAACCGCAATACAGGCTACAACCCCTTCACCACCGAAGGCAAGAAGACGGCAGCTTATGAAATCTGGGAGCAGCTTTTGCGCGTGCAATCGAAAGGCAGCCAGCGGGTGACTATTTTCATTCCAGTAGGAGATGGCAACATCCTGACCGGCATCTGGAAAGGTTTCAGCGATTTGATTGCCCTGGGTTGGATTGAAGAGTTCCCCAAACTGATTGGTGTGCAGGCAGAAGGCTCTGCCGCGATTGCGGATGCCTGGATGAACGACACTGAGACCATCAAGCCAGTTGAAGCCCACACCCTGGCAGACAGCATCAGCGTGGACCTTCCCCGGGATGGGCTTCGCGCTTTACAAGCCGTCAAGCAGACCGGAGGTTACTTTATCAAAGTGACCGATGAAGAAATTCTGCAAGCTATAGCAACTTTGGGTAAATGCGGCATCTTTGTGGAGCCCGCGGCTGCAGCTGCCTTTGCCGGCATGAATAAAGCCCGCAATAACCGCAAACTTAATCGTAATACGCCCACATTGGTGCTTTGCACCGGCAGCGGACTGAAAGATGTCAAGGCGGCCAGTCTGGCTTCCAGACCTGCCCCCATCATCGAACCGAGTCTTGAGGCTCTTAAGAAGGTGGTCCATGGATAATCCCAATTATTCGGTCATTGCACCAATTTACAACGAAATCGAAAACCTGCCGCTGCTTTACGAACGGGTGACCAAGGTAATGGAACAAACCGGCGAAAGCTGGGAGCTGATCCTGGTGGACGATGGCTCCAAAGACGGCTCCACCCAGAAAATGCGTGAGATGGCTACGGCCGACCCAAGGGTGCGGCCGGTGATTTTTGCCCGCAACTTTGGGCATCAGATTGCCGCGACTGCTGGGATGGATTACAGCCGGGGAGACGCAGTGATGATCATCGATGCCGACTTGCAGGACCCGCCCGAAGTTATGCTGGACCTGATAGCCAAGTGGAAAGAAGGCTACCAGGTGGTTTATGCCGTCCGTGCAGAACGGGAAGGCGAAACTGCTTTCAAGAAACAAACCGCTTCCATGTTCTACCGCTTCATCCACAGGATTGCAGATGTGGACATTCCGGTGGATACAGGCGACTTCCGCCTTGTGGACCGCAAAGTACTGGATATCCTTGGCACCATGCGCGAAAAGGCCCGCTTCCTGCGGGGCATGAGCGCCTGGGTGGGTTTTAGACAGGTGGGTGTACCCTACAAGCGCGAAGCCCGGCACGCCGGCGTGAGCAAGTACCCGCTTAAGCAGATGCTCAAACTGGCCAAGAATGCCATCTTTGGTTTTTCCTCCTACCCGATTGAGTTTATTTTGGGGATGGGGGTGCTTTCCGCATGCGGAACGGTGGGTGTGGCTATACTGCTCGGTATACTAGCCGCTTTCAAAGTGCTGCATTGGAGTTGGGAACTGACCCTTTTATTGGCTATGTTCTTTTTGGTAGGGCTCATCTTCGTCAGTTTTGGTGTAATTGGTGAATATATCACCCGCACCTACGACCAAGTGCGAGACCGTCCGCTTTATATCGTTGCTGAAGGACCAGACAGGGAACATGAACCCACCCGCCTGGATCAAAACCGTTATACAAGACCCTTTACAGATAAGGAAGGATTTCAGAAATGACCAGAATTGACTTGACTGTCCATAAAGACCGGCTGCAGCGCACCTTAGAGCGCGTGCGTGAACAAGGCATTATTATTCCTACCCTGGCGCAGCAGCGTGACCCCAACCTCGTGCCTGATGAAATCAAGCAAAGGCTGAAGAAAATTGGTCTTTGGGAAGTGCACCCGTTGAACCTCTTCCGCATCACCTGGCACAACCAGCCGGTGGAAGAAGGCGGACTTTACGGAGGTGTAAATTACGTTGAATTTCCTTCCAGTCTGACAGGTGTGGATGCCCGGATTGTGGCCCTGGTTGGCAAGTGGTTCCCCTGCGGCGTGCATAAAGTTGGCGCAGCTTTCGGCTGCCTGGTACCGCGCCTGGTAACCGGGCAATTTGATCCCACCACCCAAAAAGCAGTCTGGCCTTCAACTGGCAATTACTGCCGCGGCGGAGCCTATGACAGCCGTCTGTTGGGTTGCAAATCCATTGCCATTCTACCGGAAGGCATGAGCCGCGAACGCTTTGATTGGCTGCAGGAAATTGCTGATGAAGTTATCGCTACCCCGGGAACCGAATCCAACGTCAAGGAAATTTTTGACAAGTGTTGGGAATTGAAACGCTCCGGCCAGGACTTGATGATTTTCAACCAATTTGAGGAAATGGGCAATTACCTTTGGCATTACAGTATCACCGGCCCGGCGATGGCTGAACTTGTTAACGATGTGAAAGGCGAAAACGGCCGTTTGGCTGGTTTCTGCTCAGCCACGGGTTCCGCAGGCACAATTGCCGCAGGTGATTACCTAAAACAGCAATTCCCAGGGTCAAAAATTGTCGCCAGTGAAGCTTTGCAATGCCCCACCCTGCTGAACAACGGCTTTGGCGCACACCGAATTGAGGGTATTGGCGATAAGCACGTGCCCTGGGTGCATAACGTCAAGAACACCGACTTCGTCACTGCCATTGATGATAATGCTGTGGTCAAGCTGGCCAGGCTCTTCAACGAACCTGCCGGACGCAAGCATTTGCTCAATAGCGGTGTTGATGAGCAGACCGTAAACCAGCTTGATTTGCTGGGGTTTTCCGGCATTTCCAACGTGCTTTCGGCTATCAAATTAGCCAAGCATAATGAACTGACCAGCAAAGACATTGTGGTAACCGTTCTGACCGATTCTATGGAACTCTACGGCAGCCGTCTTGAAGAAATGCGCGCTGAGTCTGGCAAATATGACGAAAAATCTGCCATAGCAGATGATGCCCGTTACCTCAAGGGCGAAGGCATCGACTATATGCAGGAGCTGGGTTATTGGGACCGCAAGCGCATCCACAACCTGAAATACTACACCTGGGTCGAGCAGCAGGGCAAGACATACGAGGAAATCCTGGCTCAGTGGAATGATGACGATTATTGGACTGAAGTGCAAGCCCAGGCCCCCGAGATTGACAAACTAATTGAAGAGTTCAACGCAGAGGCAGCTGTCAAGCTGAAATGAGATGACTGGCACGCGCGGGATCCCCGAAACGGACCTGGTACTCGTGGCAATTATTCCTGAACCCCGAGACCTTGAAATCGCGCGCGTGCTGGGTTGGTATCGCATCCCACTAAAAAGCGCTCCTAAAATTATTTCAGTCGATTACGTTGCTTTTTATCAAACGGGTAACTTCCCGAAAAATGAACGCTGGCAGATCCGCCAGATTGCCCCGGTAAAGGGACATGAATTGACTACGCGCAAAGAATTGCTGCATGACCAACCTGACCACCCCCACGCCAACGATGAGTATTTCAAACTGCAGCTGGGTCCGGTTATTACACTTGATCAACCCATCCTGGTCGAAAACTGGAAGCGGATTACCTTTTTCTACACGACTATCAGTCGGATAAACAAGGCTCAAAAATTGGCTGATTTACCAGTGCATGACGAAGAACGTGCCATAATTTGGAAAGTACTGCGCGAAAAAGCCCTCCAACACAATGAATACATGGCTGAGGCCCTGCCCGAAATTCCCATCGACCCACTCATCCTGGCCCTATTCAGCGGCATGGAGAACCTGAAGGAGACTGAATGAAAAAGCTGTTCAAGAACGGCACAGTAGTAACAGCCGAGACACTGCAAGCAGCGGATATCCTGGTGGAAGGTGAAAAAATCAGCGCGGTTGGGGAAAATCTGCAGTGTGAAGACGCGGAAATTATTGATGCTAATGGTATGCTGATCTTGCCTGGTGGCGTGGATGCTCATGTACATCTGGACCTACCCATGTTTGGTACCGTTTCATCGGATGACCATTACACTGGTACCAAAGCAGCTGCCTTTGGGGGCACCACAACCGTGATTGACTTTATCTCCCAGGATGACCACGACCTGTTCAAGAATATTGACGCCTGGCAAGCAAAAGCTGCAAAAAGCGCGGTGGATATCAGCGCGCACGCCAACATCACCTACTACGACGACAAGGTGGCTGAACAGTTGAAAGACCTTCCCAAGGTCGGGGTCACCAGCATTAAGGTCTTCACCGCTTACAACGGCCGTCTGCGGTTGGATGACGGCAATATTTTCAAAGCCATGCGTGTGGCTGGCAATGCCGGAATCTTGACCATGGTGCATGCTGAAAATGGGGATGTGATTGAAGTTCTCATCTCGGAAGCGCTTGAAGCCGGGAAAAAATCCCCCATCTGGCACGCGCGTACCCGCCCGGGCTGGGGTGAGGTGGAAGCTTCTTTACGCTCCCAGGCACTCGGTATCATGGCGGAAGCACCGGTGTATCTTGTGCATATGAACGTAGCTGGCGAAGTTGACCAATTAGCCTACACCCGCGAAAGGGGTATGCCCTGCATGGGCGAGACCTGCCCGCAGTACCTTTTCTTCACTGAACAAGACCTGGAACGACCGGATGGCGCAAAATGGGTGTGTTCACCCCCCATGCGCACAACGGCGGATGGAGCCAGGCTCTTCGAAGGCCTTGAAAACGGCACACTCCAGGTTTTAGCCACAGACCACTGCCCCTTCTTCTTTGATGGCAACAAACCCATTCTGTACGAAGGCCGGCCAATCGCCATCCCAGGCAAGGAATTAGGCAAGGGCAACTTCACAAAAATCCCAAATGGACTGCCCGGTGTGGGAGACCGTTTACCGGTATTCTGGACGCACTCTGTTGGAAAAGGACGCATTACCCCAAGCCAATTTGTAGCTCTGACAGCCACTAACCCGGCCAGGATTTTTGGGCTCTTCCCACAAAAAGGAACTATTGCAGTCGGCTCGGACGCCGATCTGGCTCTTTGGGACTCTGGCTTTGAAGTCGCGTATGGGGTGAAGGTTGCCCAACACCGAACGGACTACAACCTTTATGAAGGTTGGAATCTGAAGGGCTTTCCACGGCAGGTCTTTTTACGGGGTGAACTAATTGTGAAAGATGGCAATTGGTTAGGCAAACGCGGTGGCGGCAGACTGCTCAAGCGAAAAAGCGGAGAAATTCTCTAAGTAAATTCAATTACAATTAAGCCATGCTGCTAATTGCTAGTATCGCCCTGCTTATGGGCGGATCGGTGTTGGTGCTTCTTTTGGACCGGTCAAAGAAGCGTATTAACCTTGCCTGGCTGATTTCACTGTTGATTTGCCTGCTCACTTTTGGCCTGATTTACTTTCTACGGCTTTTTCTGCCCTCCGAATTTCACCTGGTCGACTGGACGCCGCTTTCCATTTTCCATTACGCCCCTTTCCTGCAAATCAGCTATCAAAGCTGGCCTTATGCAGTGGTGTTAATTACCCTTTTAACCGCGGTGATCATTACCGACCCAAGCCGTTCCAGGGATCCTCGAAGCACCATCCCATGGGCAGGCGCTTTGGGCTTGGGTGGGCTGCAATTGATAGCCATCACCGCCGGCGACCCTCTAACGCTGGTGGGAGCCTGGGCAGTAATCGACATTGTTGAGTTCACCTATCTGCTACGAATGCAATCCTTCAGTGAGAAGCACGGCCGTTTGATTTCAGCCTTGGCCTTACGATTGTTAAGCGTAGTCGCATTAATCTTTGCTATCGTTGTGGCATGGCAAGTGAAATCAGATTTCACCCTGGCAGAGATCCCCAGCAATGCCAGCCTGTACTTTCTGCTTGCTGCGGCATTGCGCCTCGGCGTACTGCCTATTTATGTTCCTTACCTGATGAATGAAAAAGTACCCTATGGCGTTTCTGTTCTGAGCCGATTGGCCCCGACTATTTCGGCCTTGACCTTAATTGCCTATCTGCCGGGTGAGTTCCTGACCCTCTCCAAAGGCTTGATAAACGTGTTGCACCTGTTCGCCTTACTGGCAGCCGTCTACGCTTCCCTACTGTGGTTGACCAGGGAGAACCTGACCATGGCCAGGCCTTACTGGAATATCGCACTTTCTGCTTTTGTGGTGCAATCTGCCTTAAATGGCAACTCACAGGCTGGGCAAGCCTGGGGGTTGGCGCTCTTGCTGGTAGGTGGGGAGCTTTTCCTTTTTGAACCTCCCATTCGGCGGATCAACTTTCTACCACTCATCGCTTTGCTGGGTCTGGTTGGTCTGCCGTACACCCCGGCTGGATTGGGCTGGGAAGGTTTAATTGGAACCGGGTTTACCTGGACAGGTCTCATTTTCATTTTTGCCCATGCTTTTTTGATAGCAGGTTATTTGCGCTATACCCTCGAAGCCAGCAGTACAATCACCGGGCTTGACAAGCATGTACGCATCACCTTCCCTTTGGGTTTGATCCTTATTATTGGCTCAATTTTTGTATTAGGCATTATTGGCCGGCCAGATAGCATGCAGTTTACTCCCTGGCTGCCCCCTGTCATCAGCCTCGGGATCATCGCTTTACTCTTCGGGATTGGCTTGAAGCTTGGCTTAAGGCCACCATTTACCAGCTATCGGGAGAAAATTCCCGGTTTTCGCTTTTTGCTGTGGGTATTCAACGGGGTTCAATCCGTCTTCAGTCTTGGATGGGTATATAACCTTGGCCTATGGATCGTAAAACCTCTGCGGGAGACCGGCGAGTTTTTATCCAATATTCTTGAAAGTGAAGGCGGCACAATCTGGTACATCGTTTTCATTGTGATCCTCTTTACGCTCTTCGTTACCGGGATTAAACTGCCATGACCCTTACATTGGCATTCATCCCCGCGGTCATTGCCGTTTTATGCGCGCTCGTTAACCTGGTGCGGCGCAGATGGTTGACCAACCTGATTAGCCTGGCTATCCAGTTTGTGGCCATGTTCATAGTGGTTTTAAATGTCTGGGTCTTCAGCGTAGCCATCATCAAGCTCATTGTTGGTCTGGTAACGGTCGGCATAATTGCTTACAGCCTGAGTAGTTTGGATATGCTTAAGGCAGCAGTAAGGTTTGCGCCCTTCCGGGAAGGCGAGTTGTTCAGAGCGTTTACTGGGATCTGTCTTATCCTGTTTATTCTAATTTTTCAACCCCAAGCCCAGGCAACCATGTTCCCCAGGAGCCCTCAGGCATTGCTTTTTTGTGCGTTAAGCGTAATGGGTATTTCACTGCTGCAATTGGGCTTGAAAGCTGAACCCTTTTACATTCTGATTGGTCTGCTCGGATTCTTGGCCGGTTTTGAGCTGCTTTATGCTTCTCTGGAATATTCGGCTTTATTGGAAGGGCTCTTCACTGTGATCAAGCTAGGAATGGCATTGGCAGCGCCCTACATTTTCTCAGTTGAGAAGGGTGCGCTATGACCAATTCAGTGGTCTTTTTCATCCTTCTTCCTTTGGTAGCAGGTACACTGCTCCTGGCCATCAGCCACCTGCGCAAACTGAGCTTGGTAATCAGTTGTGTCTTGCTGAGCCTTCTGGTTATTGCTGCCTTCTTATTGCCAAAAGGACTGGTTTTTGATTGGATGGACAGGCCATACGAGATAAAGACGAGCCTGATACTCCTCGGCAGAGCCTTCACATTGCCCGCCAGTTTATTTCTTTTTTGCGGCCTGGCTTACTTGAGCGGCTTATTATGGTCAATCTGCGCTGAATTATTCAGAACCAAACCCAGTTTCAATGCAATGAGCCTGATCATCCCAGCCTTGCTGGTAATGATGGTAACGGTAGATCCATTTCTCTACTCGGCTGTGATTTTCGAAATTCTAGCACTTTTGGCTATCCCACTATTGCTGGAAAAGAAAACACGTTCAACCCAGGGTATCCTGCATTTTATTGTGCTTCAGACAATTGCCATGGCGCTGGTGCTACTCAGTTCCTGGATGCTGACTGGGGTTTCTACCGCCCAAACCTCAAACCCGATGATCCTGCGCGGGGCAGCGATGGTACTAATGGGCTTTGTACTTTGGTTTCCTACTTTTCCCTTTCACGTTTGGATGGCTGAACTCTTAAAAGAAAATCACCCCTGGCCGGTAAGTTTTCTCTTGACAGGTATGCAAACAGCTTTCCCAATTTTGTTACTGGTCTTCATCGACCGCTTTGCCTGGCTAAGGAACCTGCCGGGACTTTTCGACAGCATGAAGTACTTTGGCTTGGTGATAATTGCCATAGCAGGGATTTTTAGCTCCTTCCAGAGAAATTTTAGACGGCAAACCGCCTATTTGTACCTCACTGAGACAGGGTATTCACTGTTAATTATTGGCCTGGCTCCCGCAAGCGGTCTGAACAACCTGGCGATGATCATGTTGCCAAGGATTATCACTTTCTGGTTTTGGGCTTATTGCCTTTCCATCATTGAGACCAGGTATCCTGAGGCAACCCGGGACCTGAGCAACCTCAATGGATTCATTCGGAATGAACCGCTCTTAAGTCTGGGTTTGGTCCTTGGCCAGGTAAGCTTAATGGGCTTGCCCATGTTGGCACTTTTCCCAATCAAACGGCTGGTCTGGTTCTCCATTCCAATTGGTGGTGGCTGGGAATGGCTGCTGCTGGGAGTGGGAGCCGTGGGCATGCTGGCATTTATCCTGAGACTGATCATGGCCATGTTGACTCCGCGGGATCCTTTGACAGAAATTCCAACCCTGGAACTGGACCTACCTCACCCCAAGTTGGCATTGGTCGGGTTGCTGATTGGGCTGTTGCTGATTCTGGCATTCGGCTTCTTTCCGCATCTTTTCCTCACGCGCTTCATCGACATCATCAGTCCCTTCCTGCTTTTTAGCGGGACGAGTTAGCGGCTTAACTGATTCTCTTATATAATCATTGGACTAGACAAGGTAGGCAGCATGGACGAACATAGTGGATTTGAGCAACTTGAAAAACGTGTGGAATGGCTGGACAATGAGCGCCGGAGTGACAAGACCAACCTGGCCTCCCTGCAAAACCGTCTGACCGTGGTTGAGGGGGAAAATATTACCCTGCGCAAACAGATCAAGGAAATGGAAGTCACCATGACCAAGCTGGGTAACCAGATTAGCAGCATGGATAAATATGACAACCGCATTGAACGCGTTAACACCGACCTGACCAAGCAAATTCGGGATGTCAACGAGCGTGCCGATGCAAACCTGACTGAAGCCCAAAAGCGCTTGAAACTCGAGATCGAATCGACCAAACGCAGCGTGGCAGAAATCTTTCCTTTCACGGAGCAATTTGAGCCCATCCGCAATGAGTTAAAAATCTACAAAGTGGAAGATGCGCGGCTGGCACGGTTGATTGAAGAATTGAAAGTGAAAGTTCAGGACGTAGGCCGCTTTGATGAAGATTACCGCCGGTCGCTGCACTTACTTGAAGAAAATCGCCGCCAGGAAGCCAAACGGCTGACTGATCTGCAAGGCGAGGTGGCTTCGGTGCGCAAGCGCGTGGAAGAAACCCGCTCGCGCTTTGACGCCTTCAATGACTCCTTCAGACAGCTGGATGGGCGTATCGCCGAGCTGCAAACCTTCGAGAAAGACCGCAAGGAAGCACAATCCGGATTTATCGACCAGGTAAACAGCACCTTGGTGAACAAAGAGAAAATTTTCAAGAATTGGGAAGGACGTTTCTCGGAAATTGAGAAGGTGAACCTTAACCTGAACGTCCAAATGGATGAGTTGGAAAAATCGCGCAAGGCGGTGGGGGCCGCGGTGGCAAATGTGGATGAGATTACACAGCGCTTTGAGCGCCGAATCAATGAAATCAGCGAAATTCAGCGCCTCAATGATGAACGCTTCCGCCAGGAATGGACGGGATTCAAATCAGATGACCTGAAGCGCTGGACCAACTACATGTTGGGAGAGGAAGAAGCCTCCCGCGATATCAATCAGAAACTTCAAGAGGCGCATCGGCAGCTACAGGATTTAGGGGATACAACCCAGATCACCCGCGATGAATTGGAACGCTTGACCAAAGAAACAGTGAAGCACGTACAAAGCATTTTGATGGCCTACCAGGAATCCATCCAGGCAGTAGCACCATTGGTCAATAAGAAGGGTTAAGCATGCACATTGTCGGCACTGCCGGCCATGTTGACCACGGCAAATCAACCCTGATTCAAGCCCTAACCGGCACCCACCCAGACCGGTTAAAAGAAGAAAAAGACCGGGAAATGACCATCGAGCTCGGTTTTGCTTCCATGGTTTTACCGGGCGGCGAGACTATCGGGATTGTGGATGTACCCGGGCATATCGATTTCATCAGCAATATGCTCTCTGGAATTGGCAGCATCGACGCGGTGCTGCTGGTCATCGCAGCGGATGAAGGCGTTTCAGCCCAGACCCGTGAGCATTTAGCCATTTTGGACCTGTTGGGGATTGAAAAAGGCCTGGTGGTGATGACCAAGATCGATTTAGTGACCGACCCAGATTGGCTGGATTTGGTCGAGATGGATGTCCACGAACTGCTGGCTGAAACCAGCCTGAAAAACGCTGATTTCGTACGAGTTTCTTCCACCAAAGGTGAAGGCCTGGACGAGCTGAAAACTGAACTAGCCGAGCTCCTTAAGGACACACCCCCCAAGCAGAATTTGGGTAAACCCAGACTACCGGTAGACCGCGTCTTTACCTTACAAGGATTTGGAACGGTGGTCACAGGTACATTGCTGGATGGCAGCTTTACCCTGGGAGAAGCAGTTGTTTGCCTGCCAAAGGGCCTTGAAGGCCGCATCCGCGGTATCCAGAATCACAGCCACAAATTGCAAAAAATTGAACCCGGATTCAGGACCGCGCTGAACTTGGGCGGTTTGAGTAAGGAAGATATCCACCGCGGAGATGTGATTGCTCATCCCGGCGATTATTCGCCTACGCGTATGGTGGACCTGCACATTCGGGCGCTCAAATCCTTACCCGAGGCCATTCACCACAATCAGCCCTGCAAATTATTCATCGGAGCTACAGAAGTGCAGGGGCAAATTCGGCTTTTGGGCAAAGAAGCCCTGGAGCCAGGCGGTGAAGCCTATCTGCAAATTCGCTTGCAAGAGCCTATTGTGGCCGCCCGAGGCGACAGAGTGATTATCCGCCAGGCCTCTCCTTCGGTCACATTAGGCGGTGGTGAAGTGCTGGACCCCCACCCAGGAAAGCGCTACAAACGTTTTGATTCGCTCACCTTAGTGCATCTTGAAAATCTGGCGGCGAGCAGTTCTGCCAGGAGCGTGTTGGATTTGCTAAACAGCGGTAATCCCCAAAAAGCGCAAAAGATTGCGGCCCAGTTGCATCTTGGCAAAGCGGAATTAGAGGAAATCCTGAAAAGCCTGGAGGCTGAAGACGAACTGGTTGTGTTTGATGCGGCCAGTGAAGACAACCCGATCATGATGGGCAGGGCCTCATTTATGCACCAAAAGGAAACCTTCCTGAAGGTGCTGGCTGCCTTCCATAGAAGCAATCCGATGAAGGCCGGCATGGCGCGTGAAGAGCTGCGAGGCAACCTGGGGTTCAATAAGGACCATTTTGAGCTGCTGGTTGCTGCTTTGAAGGCAGAGGGCACGCTGCGCGATTCAGGCAGATTTATCGCCGCTGGCACGCACGTAATCAGGCTTGATGAAGCACAAAAAACCAAAGCCGCACCGCTGCTTGCCCAATTCACGACCAACCCCTACAATCCGCCTGATCAAAAACAACTTGAAGATGCACTGGGGAAAGAGCTGGTTGAAGGGCTGGTTGGTTCTGGCCAACTGGTCAGGGTTTCAGCTGAGATTCTCTTCAGCCCAGAGGTTTATGAGACCATGAAAAGCTGGGTGCAGGAGACCATCCGCTCGCAAGGCAACCTCACTTTGGCTGCCTTCAGGGATCAATTCAATACCAGCCGCAAGTACGCTGCCGCATTCCTCGAGCATCTGGACGCAATCGGCATTACGGTGCGAAAAGGGGACTTTCGGGTGCTAAGGATAGTACAATAAATCACAACATCGCATCAATAGGAGAATGAAATGGCTTGGAAAGTATTTGTCACGGATGGTCTTGAAGCAAATGGCAAAGAGATTATCAACCAGAATAACACCGTAGTCGATAAAAAAGGCATAGAAGCCGAAGAACTCTTAACGCTAATCTACGAAGCGGACGCGCTGATTGTGCGCGGGCGCACCAAGGTGACGGGGGATCTTATCAAAGCTGCCAAGAATCTAAAAGTGGTTGGCCGCATGGGTGTGGGTGTGGACAATATCGACCTCAAAGCTGCCAAAGAAAACAATGTGATAGTTGTCAATGCTGCTATAGCTACGTCTGAAGCCGTGGCCGAGTTGGCCATGGGCATGATTTTTGCTTTGGCTCGCGAACTGCCACGTGCGGATGCAACCATGAAAGCAGATGTGTGGGCCAAGAAGGAATTTGAAGGCATTGAACTAATGGGTAAAACCCTGGGCGTGTTGGGCTACGGCAATATTGGCCGTTTGACTGGCAAATACGCAGCCTGCATGGGCATGCGCGTGATCGCTTACGACCCCTATCGGGATGATGCCTATATACAGTCAAACGGTGCTGAAAAAGTGAGCCTGGATGAACTCTATGCCCAGAGCGACTTTATCACCATTCATATGCCCCTGACAGCTGAAACCAAACATATGGTCTGCGATGGGTCGTTCGGCATGATGAAAGACGGAGTACGCATTGTTGATGCAGCCCGAGGTGGTGTTATCGATGAGGAGTGCTTGCTCAAAGCGCTTGAGGCCGGTAAGGTGGCCGGGGTTGCCCTGGACGTCTTCGAAAAAGAACCGCCTGTAGATTGGAAGTTGGTACACAACCCTAAAGTAATCGCCACACCGCATATCGGTGCCCAAACCAAGGAAGCCCAACTGCGCGTTGCTAACGACATCGCAGAAGAAGTATTGCGGGCACTGGACGGGCAGGAATTGCGCTGGAGAATCGTCTAATTGCAGGGTTGAGACTTTAGGAGAGTAATGACAATCGAAGAAAATCTTAAGAAACTCAGGGCAATTTATCAGGAAATCAGCCAATTAAGCGGAATTATGGCCTTGATGGGTTGGGACCAACAGGTTTACATGCCCAAGGCAGGTGTTGAGGGGCGGGCCAACCAAATGGCTCTGCTCGGCGGCATCATTCACGATAAAGCCACTTCCGAAGAAGCTGGCAAGGTTATCAACGACCTGGCGGCCGAAATTCCTGACCTGGATGCGGACGATGATGTAGCCAGGGAAGTGAAATTGACCAAGAAAGCTTATGACCGCGAAACTAAGATTCCCAGGGAGATGGTGATTGAATCCGCTATCTTGAATGCCCAAGCTCACAGCGCCTGGTTGGAGGCTAAACAAAGCAATGATTATGCCAAGTTTGAGCCCTTTCTCAAGAAGATCCTTGACCTAACCCTGAGGATGGTCGAATTCTTCAAACCTTACGACCATCCCTACGATGTCTTGTTGGATATTTACGAACCGGGCATGAAAAAGGCAGAAGTACAGGCAATTTTTGAAGCCCTAAGGCCCCGGCAGGTTGAAATTCTGCAGAAAATCGCCGCCTCTGAGCAGGTGGACAATTCTATGTTCGGCAAGGATTACCCGATTGACGGGCAGAAACGCATTGGCGAGTTTATCGCCCGACGCATGGGTTTGCCCTCTCAGCGTACCCGCCTGGACGAGACCGAACATCCATTTACCACCGAATTCGGGTTCGATGACGTGCGCATCACCACGCATTATCACGTTAACCAGGTGCTCTCCGCGCTGATGAGCACGGCTCACGAAGGCGGGCATGCCCTCTACCAATTAGGCCTCAATCGCGCCTGGGAAGGCACAGCCCTCGGCCAGCCCATCTCGCTGGGCGTGCACGAATCGCAATCGCGCCTGTGGGAAAATATGGTCGCCCGCTCTTACCCCTTCTGGGAATTCTTCTACCCCCTCATGCAGTTGGAATTTCCTTCCCAACTCGAGAACATCAGCCTGGAACAAGCCTGGCGGGCAGTCAACAAAGTGCAACCCTCCTTTATTCGCACCGAGGCGGACGAAGCCACTTATAACCTGCACGTGATGCTGCGCATGGAACTGGAAATTGCCATGTTGGACGGCAAGTTGGACACCAAGGATCTTCCAGAAGCCTGGAATGAGCGCATGCGCGATTATTTGGGTGTCGTGCCCCCCACCGACACCCTGGGTTGTTTGCAGGATGTGCATTGGTCCGGCGGTATGCTGGGGTACTTCCCAACCTACGCGTTAGGCAACCTGATTTCAGCCCAGTGGTGGGATAAACTCCGCCTGGATATCCCTAACACGGATGACCAGCTGCGGCAAGGCAAGTTGGATGAAATTCTGGCGTGGCTCGTCAAGCATGTGCACGTAGCCAGCAGCCGCTATGATACCCAGGATTTGCTGCAACGGGTCACCGGGGAACGCTTGAACCCGGACCACTATATCAACTATCTTACGAATAAATATCAGAAAATTTACCATTTTTAGTGCGTTGAAGAAAGGATCGTTTCGGTCCCTTTTTCATTGAAGGATGATATTTCAATAGGAAACGCGTTATTAGTGAAAGGGCCGGTGGAACAATCCACCGGCCCTTGTTTATTAAGAGGGTTGAAAAGCAGGGTTACTTATCGCCTTTATGTTCAAGTTGACCCAAACCTGTAATGGATTGCTTTACTTCAGGATTGCCCCAGTAAGAGATCTTGCCAACGCCGGTGAGCCTGGCATCCAGGGAAGTTTTTACCCAGACTTCGGCCGCGCCCGCGCCATCCAATTGCACTTTAGCAATATCGGACTGCATTTCCGGGGTCAGGTAAGCCCCAGCGCCAGAAATCTGGACGTTCTGTTCGGTCACTTTACCGGTAATCGTTACTCCAGCGCCGCCGTTGATGGTTAAATCAAGGAAATTAGCCTTCAAATTGACAAAATCAAGCTTGGCTCCACCATTCAGGGTAATCTTGATCCGGTCAAGGTCCAGGTTTTCAGCCTTGATTTCCGCGCCGCCATCCAGCACGAACTCGTCCAGGGTACTGAAAGTGACGGTATAGGTAATGTCTCTATTGGTGCTGAAGGCGATGGAGTTATCTTTGAAGTCGATCACCAGTTGGTCGCCATCGACCTTAGCCTGCAATTGGTCGAGGACGCTTTGAGGCGCTTCAACCACCAGGGCATTGGTGCTGCCCTGAACCAGTTTGACGATACCGCCCCCCTTCAAAAGAATCTTCGTGAAGGAGGAAACTGGAAATTCCTTTTTCACCAAAGGGCCGCTATCTTGAATGACGACTGATTTTCGAAAAACCGAGCCGCAACCAGTTAAGACCAAAACAAAAATAGTCAGAAAGGCGAGTAATCCAAATTTTTTGTTCATCGTATACTTCCGTACATCTACATATAAACATAGTACAGCATTTACATGGTTTTAACCCCTGTACAAGGAAGAATCGGCGCAGTTCTGCAAAAAAAGAATTTGGACATGTAACAAAAGATGCCGTTTCCGGCATCTTTTTCTGCTTTACTGCGTTCCGTCACCTTTGGCGTTATTGCCAAAGACGTAGACGTAATCGCCCATTTTTGCCCAATCGTAGATCCATTTGGCATCGCCAGTGGCAAGATTGACACAACCGTGGGACATCTGGAAACCTAGCATGGTTGGCCAGTAGACGCCGTGCAAGGCAGTATTGAGATGGAAGAAGAGCGCCCAAGGAACGCCCTGCAGTTGGTAGTAATCGGATCGATCCGGCTCGTAAGAGTCCTGCATGGTCACTTTGTCGTAGATCCGGTCGATTTGGTAGGTGCCGATAATCGTGTAGAACGGAAAACGACCCGTCGACACCAAGGTGGCAAAGACCAATTGGCCCTTATCATAAACACCAAGCACAAAATTCTCCAAATCAATACTGATCCAGCGGTCAGATTCCACACCTTGGGGTGGGGTGGCATCCGGGTGGAATTTGCGAGCCTTGAGGGAAGGCACCCAGGTGTTTTCATCCACCAGGAACCAGTCGTAACCTTCGGCTTGCTCGGTTTTAAAGATCCAGAATGACTTGTACTTTTCGTATTCCAATCCCGGGATGGGATTGGCAAAACCTGGGGTGGCATAAACCGGTGAGGGGTTGACCATCCAGCCAAAATCGTACTTGGGGGTTTGGCTGAAGGCCAGACCCTGGAAGCGGTTCCAGGAGTAAATAATTTTGGCTTGCACCCATTCGCCTGTGTCCATCTGTACGAAGTTGTCGCGGGAGTTGACCGCGGTTACGTAACGCATGGGGCCGGCCTGGATGGTGCGGAGAACCGGGCTTCCAGCCCTGGCAGCGTCAAGGCTGGGGTAGACGGGCAAAGCGCCGCCCTCTTCCACCTTGGCCACATAAATCGGTAAATCCGTCAATTTCGGGTCCAGCGGAATGGTGGGCATTAGTGGAATGGGATAAGGCACGCCAGTCTCAGCCTGGGCTTTGATGGATTGGGAGGCGCCCAGGGGCACGCAGCTCGTTGGGGACTTCAGGTAGTTGCCAGGGATGCAAAGAGGCGGATCAAAGAAAGAAGTATTAGGTTTGCTTTCGGCTGCCGCAACCGGCTGAACCACCAGCAGATTGCCCAAAATTAGCAGGCAGACCGAGAGAATTAATATCAGTTTCTTCATACTTTTCATGTTCCCATTATACCTAAAAGTGGATAACGCAATTCCTGTGGATATATGAGCCCTGGTGTGGGTTAATGATCACACTTCGGTCCATTAACTGGTGCATGCTGGTGGGAGACATTAAGCGCGTTTTAGATTAGAATCAAGCAACGACAAGGAGTTGCGATATGAAGATACCTTTCTATCAGGTTGATGCTTTTACCGTTTCTCCCTTCAAAGGGAATCCGGCTGCCGTAATTATCCTTGAAAAGACTCGCAATGAAGCCTGGATGCAGTCTGTCGCCTCGGAAATGAACCTTTCAGAAACCGCTTTTCTGGTAGCGGAAAAAGACGGATACAAACTGCGCTGGTTCACCCCTACAACAGAAGTGGAACTGTGCGGTCACGCCACCCTGGCCAGCGCCCATATTCTCTTTGAGTTTGGCTTTTATGAACCGGATGAGCGCATCACCTTCTACACTAAAAGCGGCTTGATAGGCGCATCGTTCCAAAATGGCACCATCGAACTGGATATGCCCAGACGAGATCCCAAACCGTTGGAAAGAGACCCGGAAATTGAAGCCCTCCTCGGAGTTCCTGTCGTCTCCCTGGCTGGTTACGGAGAAACTTTACTGCTGGTCGAACTTGAGACCGCGCAGATGGTGAGCGATTTTGTACCGGACTTCAACAAAATAAATGAACTGGCGCAGCATGATCTGCTGATTACAGCCCACGATGGCCAACGTTTCGACTTCGTCTCGCGCTTTTTCTCACCTAAAACCGGCATCTACGAAGACCCGGTTACTGGAATGGCGCATTGTTCCCTGGCACCTTATTGGTCTGCCAGGCTTGGTAAAATTGAATTTCATGCTTACCAGGCCAGCAAACGCGGAGGCGAGCTGTGGGTGCGCCTGGGAGAAGACCGGGTATACCTGGGCGGCAAAGCCGTGACGGTGTTCCAAGGAGACATCCTGCACCAAAAGGAATAGATTTTCATCTATGGGAACGACGTGATCGTTCCCTATTATTTAAGGAGCATGCATGGAATTACTGAAGGAGCGCATCCGCAGGGATGGTAAATATTTAGGCAATGGCATCCTGAAAGTGGATCGCTTTATCAACCACCAGGTGGACCCAAGCCTGATGGATGCTTGCGGGGCGGAATTTGCCAGGTTGTTCAAAGATCTACCGGTAAACAAGATTCTGACAGCAGAAATTTCTGGTATTGCCCCGGCACTGATGACTGGAAAATACCTGAACCTGCCAGTGGTTTATGCCCGCAAGACCAAACCAGTAACCATGCCACCAACGGTTTACATCACGGTTGCGCCATCCCACACCAAAGGGAACAATGTGGAACTGATCGTCTCGCCGGAATACCTGGAAAAAGGTGATCAAGTGTTGATTATTGATGACTTTCTGGCTTCAGGGGCTACCATTGCCGGCTTGGTACGCCTGGCCGATGTTGCCGGAGCGCAAGTGCTGGGCATCGGAACCCTGATTGAGAAAACTTTTGAAGGTGGCCGGGCACTCCTGCAGCCGCTTGGGCTGCCCATCCATGCCCTGGTCTCGATCAGCCGCCTGGACGAAGATGGCATTGAGTTCACTGACGAATTTGAAAATTAGGCGGTTAAATATCCAGCTGAGTTTTTCTGATCCCCTGCACGCAAGTGAAGGTTGAAGCCATGCACGAGAAGATCATCATCCTTGATTTTGGTTCCCAATACGCCCAGCTGATTGCCAGGCGTGTGCGCGAAATGCACGTCTTTTGCGAGCTGATCGCCTGGGATGCCCAGGCGGAGGTTTTCAGCGGCAGTGAAGTGAGAGGTTTTATCCTCTCGGGAGGACCCAATTCTATTTACGACCCTGGTTCTCCATTGGTTCCAGAAGCAGTGCTAACCAGCGGCCTGCCAATCCTGGGTATTTGCTACGGCATGCAAGCCCTGGCGCAGCAGCTGGGTGGGCATGTGAGCCCCGTTACACAGCGCGAGTACGGCCTGGCCGACGTCTCTGTCAATGTAGAGAACGCGTTACTGGAAAAACGGCAGTGGACGGTGTGGATGTCTCATGGGGACCAGGTAACGCGGTTGCCGGGAGACTGGCAGGCACTGGCTTCTTCCCAGAATTGCCCAATCGCGGCCATGGCCGACCCGGCCCAGAAGCGCTTTGGGCTGCAGTTCCACCCGGAAGTCATGCATACCCGGCGGGGGAGTGAAATCCTGAGAAATTTCGTGTTGGAAATCTGTAGGGTGAAGGCCGACTGGACGCCTGAGTCAATCATAGAAGAATCGGTGGCAGCCATCCGCCAACAGGTGGGCGACGGCATCGTACTCTCCGCGGTCAGCGGTGGGGTGGATTCGAGCGTGGCTACCGCGCTGGCGCTGCGTGCCGTGGGCAAGCAGGTCAAAGGCTTTTTCGTGGATACGGGTTTGTTGCGCCTGAACGAAAGAGAGGGGGTGGAGGAGGCTTTTCGGCCGCTCTTTGGCGATAGCTTTCACCTGATTGACGCGCGAGCACGTTTTTTGGGTAACCTGGAAGGGGAAACGGACCCTGAAACCAAACGCAAGATCGTGGGCGAGACCTTCATCCGCGAGTTTGAAGTTGCCGCCAAACAATTTGGCAAAGTGGATTTTTTATGCCAGGGCACCATCTACCCCGACGTGGTGGAGAGCCAGGGGGTGGGCGCGAAGCAAGCCCAGCGCATAAAAAGCCACCACAATGTGGGCGGCCTGCCCAAGGATATGCAGTTCAAGCTGGTGGAACCTCTACGCTGGCTTTTCAAAGACGAAGTGCGCGCGGTGGGCGAAGCCCTGGGTTTGCCGCATGATTTGGTGTGGCGGCAGCCATTCCCCGGGCCAGGCCTGGCGGTGCGTGTGGTGGGGGAAGTGACACAAGAACGGGTGCTAACCCTGCAGCAAGCGGATGCCATCTTTACCAGTGAACTGGAAAAAGCCGGATTACTGCAAGTGGTTGAGGATGCAGAGGGCAATCTGAGGGGCAGTTCGCAGGCCTTTGCCGCCCTTTTGCCGGTGCGGTCTGTGGGTGTGATGGGCGACCAGCGCACCTATGCCGAAACGATTGCGCTGCGGGCCGTAACCACCAGCGATTTCATGACCGCGGATTGGGCGCGTTTGCCTTACGAGTTGTTGGCGAAGGTCTCCAACCGCATCGTCAACGAGGTGCCGGGCATCAACCGGGTGGTGTATGATATCAGCAGCAAACCCCCGGCTACGATCGAGTGGGAATAGAAACGATTACATTGCAGCACATAATAATGCAACGGTAACGGTATCGTTGCATTTTGCGTTGCAGATTGCAACGCTAACATGGGTAAGGTGTCTCGCCTAATGGTTCTTTTTCAAATTCCGCCCGGTCTGGTCTACACTACGACTGTGCCACTCACCTGCCATGACTTAGGATGTGTGCTCAAAGATGAATGGCTCACCCTCCTTCGTGATCATTGCTCGAGATCCAATCAAAGAATTTGAAAAGAATATTGAGTCTGAAGTAATCAGTACTTTCCCTTATTCGCAACATATATCAGTCACTTTATGAAAGTTCTCAGATTCCCCAACTGTGACCGCAAGTCTGGCAGATTGCCATCTTTTTGCTTGTTGTTTTTGCATTAAATCTATGGGGTTTAAAAAGTTCAAAAACGAGTTTGGGTAATGTTAAGAATATCCAAAGCATCGGTTCGATAATCCAACCAATAGTGAGCCAATAAAGCAAGGATTTCTTTTTGTTTTTGAATTGAGTTTCAGTAACAACCTGGACATTAATATTGGCTGAGTGGCATTTCGGACATAGCCTAATGGTTTACCTCTTTAAAGTTTCTAATTGAGCATCTTAGATGAGTAAATTATCTAGACCTAACACTATTTGTGAGTTCTCCATAACTGATCCCCCGAGTGATCAACTCTAGTGCCTTCTTTCTTGTTTTTCCTTAAAAGCAATGGTATCGACTTGGAACGTGTAACCAATAAGTCGAAAAACTCAAAAGATGTATCGCAATTGATGACAACGTTTGAAAGTCTCCATTGATAATTTGTCAACGTCTTATATGCAATAAATACATCAGGCATTTCAGGAGAAAAAACCTCCTCGCGATTATCGTTGAATGTTATGCGCATTGATTTTTCACTTTTTGGACCAAGCTGTATACCAGAGAAGGGGTTGTTGATTCCAATTTTATTGCCAGCGATTTCCTGGAACCTATCGGTTAAGAACTCACTTGCATACATGCGATACTTAATCTTAGAAAATGAGTCGTCCAACCTGACAAGGTTTAGATCAGTTATTTCATCGGGTTCATTGCCAGCATTGTAGAAAGTCATAGTGAAGCTTACGGTACCGAAATGCCGATTAGAGTCCCAGAAAGTAATTTCACCATTAGGCAAGATTTTCAAGGTAAAAGGTTTTGCTACAGTTTCTTTAAACAGCTTTTGGGTGTGCAAATAAGCAAGGACAGATAAAACTAAAGCGATAATGGAAAATATGTACTTAACAATAAATTCTAGAAACTCTTGCCAATTCATAAGATTTCTTTCCAATTATTATCATTCACCGATGGCTAAATAATGACCTACCAAATCATTGCACCTTAAACTTGATTCAGTGCATAAGCATGACGGATGAATTTTTCAATTAATTCTTTGTGCTTTTCAATATCACCTTCACGCAAACGAATTGTATAAAGGCTCCATTTAGGAATGTATTCAGATTCTATGCCGGCAGTCTCCAACTCAGCAGTTAATTCCTCATCTTCAGTCATTCGGGATTCAACTTTCATAAATTGTTTCTTGGGTTTGAAATAGACAAAATTATTAACCATTCCCCCCTTTTCTAATCCGATGTAGTACTTGTTGTATTTAAGTTTATAGCCAGGGTCAATTCCTTGAACAATCTTGAACAATTCATCTGCTAGTTCGACCGTTTGCTTTGTACCTCTTTTGAGCCAATAATCTCTTGTCGCGGGAATGTTGATTACTTCATCCTCGTCTACCAAACCAAGACTCATTTCACTCAACACTTTTGTAAAGAACAAGCTTATTCCATCTTGATTTTTTATCGCACTCATCTGAATCGCGATCAAAGGGATGAACCCATTAAATAGGGAAATAATGTTGAGAAATCTACCTGTAATTTCTTCCGCGACAATAACAGCACAATGCTCATATTGAGGGTAACGTTTTCGCTCTAAATCCCAATATTCCAAGGTCCGAATAATATGGTTCTCATTTGTTGAGCCTAATTGAATTTCGACTTCATATCGTTTGTCAGTCTCTGAATCCTGTAACAAAAGATCTAATCTTCCAGCGTTTGGCTGTCGTCTTTCTTTATCTCTTGGAAGTACATCCCCTAAACCAATTATGTTGGGGTCCTCATAAATCACATTCTGAACCCATGCTTCGTTAATGTCAGGGGAATTCTTAATGGAAATTGTTTCAAGTTTAATGTGTTTCAATTTAACCTCTCAGGTAATGATTAACTTTCATGATAAATGCTTTTTATTACCGATTTCCTTTGGCTCGATTATGTGTGGTACATAACATTTGGCAATTGCTGATGTTTGTTGAGCCACCTTTGCTCCAGGCGGCTACATGGTCGGCGTCCATTTCGCTCAAGTTCCAGATTTTATGCTTATTGGCCTCATGGCCCAAAGCGCATAGCGGACAGTTGGATTCACCTTTGGCTTTGGTTTTAGCGGTTTGTATCTCGTAAACATCTTTCTTAGTTGCGTCATCAAAGACTCTGATATCCAACAATTTCGTATCGACTGAACCGCCAAGAATGTACTCAAAAATACCCTTACGGCTTTTGATGTACGGGTCACCGTAAAGTTTATGCACCTCTCTAGAGACCTCAGTCGGATTGTAGGGTGTATTGTGATACTCTTCATACATTCTTCCCCACTCCAGGCCGCGCATTTCATTCTCGACATCGAGAAATACACTGGAAACCCAATCAATGACGCAGTTGAAATATGTTTTCAACCCAGTAATATTGGCATTATAACGATGGGAGCTCATATAATCGCCGGTGTTACCTTTGCTTACCCAGTCAAGAGCGCGTTCGAGATAATCCTGCCGATTGACACTGCCTGAAATGTAAGCCTTCCATTTTTGGACATTGGAATTTTGACTGTTGCTGAACTCCGCCTTGGCAAGCGTTACAAAGGGGCCAGAATAGACTGCGTTGAGCAGCTCCTGATCATTAAGAGGTACGCCAGCGATATTGATGGTTTTGAACCAATCCTTGATCTCGCTCTCTGTGCCTTCACATTCGTAAATTAGGAGGTTCGAATTCAGGATTTTCGCCTGTTTGTCGGATGCAATGCCACTGAAGTATTGTTCCATTCCGTTTTCATCTTTGATGGCAAACTTATTGGTGACAAAGCGCCCAAAACTGGTGATACGCTGTTGGCCATCCAGGACTTCCAGATTATCCGGGTTCACTTTATTAAAATATATCAATCCCAATGGGTAGCCCTTAAGCAGCGATTCGATGACTGGCACATCCTTTTTGCTTTCCGCATAGAAATAATTGCGCTGGTACTCAGGTTGGATAGTTAATTTGCCTGACAACCCGAATAGACCCTTGCCTTCGAGCTCGTTATAGACAAAACCTTCGCAAATATCTTTAACGGTGAGGTTGGTGATGAGGGTAGTGATCATTGAGTTGCTCTCCTATGCTGTATAAAAATTCTTTTATACGCCATCTTTGCAACATTCTTTTCATAGTAACCAGCCGTTGGATTGCCTTCCTTGTATGCTCCTGTACCGCCAGCTTGATAATAATCAACAACAAATGCTTTGGTTAAACCTGGTGTTGTCTTGAATTTATCATCAACAAGACCATTGTCACTTGTTCCTAAAATTATAAACTGGTCAGGGCTGTATTTCTCCAGAAAACTGACCGGGACGCCCATCATGCCCTCATAATCGCTGGGAATGGCATCGGTATATGGTACTTCAATGGCATCATAGTTGTCATAGCGGTTGTAAGATTCTTTGCCCTTGATTTCCTTATGCTTGCTGAATTTCAGGTTGTCCGCCATTGTCATTAATGGCAAAGCCTGATGACGCCTGCCGTGGTCAAGATTTGTCATCCAACATACGTTCCTAAATTTCACCAAACCAGTTTTGGGGTTATAGACACCTTCTCCGTATTCATTAGCGAAAGGGGTTGAAAAATAAGCATTGCCAGCATGAAAGCCGTTGCCCAACCAGAGCTTATCGTTCCTAATCAGTGGGAAAATTTCCTTGTACGTGATGGCATTCAGATTGCCGATAATCACAAACTGCTTACCAGCCTCAATAATCCAGGCCAAAAACTCACGAAAAAGAGAGAAAGGGGGATTTGTAATGATGATATCGGCTTCGTCGCGCAATTTCTTAATCTCATCACTTCTAAAATCACCATCGCCTGCCAGGTATTGCCACTCCAGGTCATCCACATTCACCTTCTGATCGCCAGTCCTATCGCGCGTCAAGGTGAAAATCTTTCCATTTTTAGTGGTTTTGGTTTCGTCATATTGTGGAGCATTTGTTTCAAAGAGGGTTGGTTGGTCAAAGCTCTTGTAGGTTTTACTCTCCACTGCGTAGCTGGTGCTAATGAGTTTTTTTAGCCCAAATCTTTCAAAATTCTGGGCTAAATGTTTGGTAAAGCTGCTCCATTCGGGGTCATCACAGGGCAAGAGCACAGTTTTGCCACGAAAAACATCAGGATCGTATTCCAAGTATGCTGAAATTTCTTTTTCAATATCGGGGTATTGTGTGTAGAACTCGTCGTATTTTGCTCTTTTGGCTTCTGTGAGTTTGCTGTTTGGCATAAAACCCCAATTCATAGGATGCGTAAGACATAGTTGAAGTTTATTCTATTCTAATTGAAGAATTCAGGACATAGCTTAATTAACAAACAAACCACAGACAGGAGTATGCGGTTTGTGATCGAAAAGCAGAAAATATTAGCCAATCAGGTAGCCGGTCATGCTCATGGAGCCGTAGAGCAGATCGCGGTTGAAGACCTGCACCGGCTCATCGGCATCCATCGCGCCAAGCACGTACAGCAAAGGCGCCAGGTGGTCCGGGTAGGCTGCAGAAAGCGCGGCGCCTTCCAGATTTTTCCAATTCAGAACCTCGGCTTTACGGCCAGAAGTGATAGCATCAACCAGGGCATCATCAAAAGCCTGACACTGCGGGTAGATGGACTTTTCGTTGAAATCCATGGCGCGCAGGTTGTGGACCTCGTTGCCGCTGCCGATAATCAGAATACCCTCATCGCGCAGGGGTCTGAGCGCCTGGCCAAGGGCATACCAATGAGGTGTGCCTTTGAGGGCATCGATGGAAAGCTGCACCAGCGGGATATCGGCTTTCGGGACCATGCGCATGAGCGGGGCGTAGCAGCCATGGTCGTAGCCACGGGATTCGGCTTTCACTTCTGCGGTGCCTTCCAGCAGATGCTTTACCCGCGTGATAAGCTCGGGGGAGGTTTTAGCAGCGTAGATCTTTTCGTAGATCTCCTGCGGAAAACCGTACATATCGTATATCATGGCCGGGTTTGGGCCAGATTGGATATAAGTGGCGTCGATGTACCAATGCGCGGAAACCATCAGGATGGCTTTGGGGGTGGGCAAAGTCTTGCCGAGCTGTGCCCATTTTTCAGTCCAGGGGCTATCATCAATAATAGTCATCGGGCTGCCGTGACCAATAAATAGCAGTGGTTGCGTTGTTGTCATGCGACTATTATACCGATTTGGGTTAAGGGGTCATTAATTTGTTCTATCCTGAGAGTTTACCCGAACCATTCGCTTTTTACCTGACTAAGTACCCCAAAAAACGCTCCAAAGAGAACCTTTGCAGTATGATTAGGACCTTGTGGGTGAAAATATCTGATGGGATTAGGCGCGTTATTTACCTTCCAGGCCATAACTTTTATATACATCGGCCTTGGGCTAATTTTTAGGAAACTAAATCTTCTGCGTCCACAATCCGCCGATGTGCTGGGCGACCTTATCTTAAATTTAGCTCTGCCATGCTCCATCGTGACCTCGTTTGTAGTCAAGTTTGATCGAACCCTGGTTAACCAATTGCTGATTGCCATGTTAATCGGCTTCCTCAGTCAAGTCTTGGCTGTCCTGATTAACAGCTTTGCCTATAAGAAAGCGGGACAGGAACAGCAAAAGATTCTGAAATATTCCACCTATGTCACCAATTCGGGCTTTCTTGGGCTGGTGATTGCAGGCGGCATGTACCCTGGGATTGGGGTCATGTACGGAGCCATCGCCACCATTCCGCTGCGAATTGTCATGTGGTCAGTCGCGCTTTCGTTGTTTACCCGGGCAAAAAACCCCAAGGAAGCTTTTGTACGGGTGGCCTTTCACCCATGTCTGATTGCAGTGTACGTTGGGCTGGCCTTACTATTGACCGGGTATCAACCTCCGGAAATTGCAATGGAGGTTTTGAATTCGATTGGCAAGGCGGCCACACCGCTTTCTATGATCCTGGTGGGCTGCCTGATCGCTGAAATTGGCGACTTAAAAACATTCCTCGACAAACAAGTACTTTGGTTCAGCTCGCTGCGTCTGCTCATTCTGCCGGCTATCATCTACGCCGGCTGCACACTGTTCGGCATTGACGGCATCTTGCGAGGAATTTCTGTAATCTTTGTGGCCATGCCAGCCGCGGTGACAACAGCCGTTTTGGCTGCTAAATACAAAAGCGACACAGCCTTCGCCACCAAGGTGGTGGTCACCTCCACACTGTTCTCCCTGGCCACACTGCCGATCTGGGAAATCATCCTGCTGAGGTAAACCGCGCCGGGGCAAGTTGTTTTCTGGCTGAAGAGAGTGCACGTAAGCCTTTACAGGTTCTGGCAATAATCTCCTTCTCAAGCCACAATTGTAGAAAACAACGAGGGACGCATGATCACCTATAAATTTCTAAAATCAGAAGATCGTTCGGTTGCTCTTGATGAAGCCGGCAAAGAAGTAGGGGAATGCACCATTACGGTTAACCGAAAGTACTGGAGCATTGACCACACTTACGTCCATCCGGACAACCGCGGGCAGGGCATCGCTCAGGGTTTATTGGAAGCCGTGGTTGAGGCAGCCAAAAAGGCCGGGGTTAAGCTGCAGCCCGTTTGCTCTTATGCAGTCAAGGCTTTCCAGGAAAAAGCGGAGTACCAGGCTCTTCAGTACTAAAATTGCCTGATTGGCACCTTTGCGCCCACTTAAATATCTTCGTTTTGTCTCGTCAGGCATGGATTGGGCATTCTGTTTATAATTGCCCCATGTTTGCACGCAATCCCACCTCCCACAAGCTCAGCCGCAAATTCCTGCAATGTTTGCTGGCCATGATTTGCGTTGTGAGTTTACTGGCAAGCCCACTGCAGGTTTTTGCCCAAACGGCGACGCCCCCAGTGCCAAGCCAAAGCACGGAAACGCCCAAACCATCGCAAACCGGCGGGTTGCAGACTGCCACAACTGGCGCCAGCACACCAGCGACACTCAGCCCCACCCTCACCAGTGAGCGGCCTCAGGTGCAAGTAAAGGATGTGGATTTCAGGGATTTTCCGGTGGTTCGGGGCACCTTTCAGGTGCGCTGCCCCACCTGCCAGCCAGCTTCACCCCTAACAGTTGAGCAGGTGAAGATAGCTGAAGATAAGATGGAAATTCAAGCTACGGACCTGCAGGCAGAGTACACCGGCGTGCACCTCATTTTAGCCATCAACCCGACCGCCTATTGGATGAGCCACAACAATAAGTGGGTAAGCGATTTGGACTATACTGGCCAGGCGCTAAAACGCTTGATCAACCGGCCGGAAACCAACGGGTCTGATCTATTTGAGTTTTACAGCAACCCGGGCATCAAAAAAACGGGCATGACGGATGGGGTGGGGTTCAGCGACCTGCTAAGCGAATACATTAAGACCGCCAAAGCGCTTGAATCCTCGCAGACCAGTTTTGAGGCCGCGCTGACTGCTTTGGAAAAGGATGATTCTGGCAGGGAAAAGTTTTTAATCTACGCCTCCCCCGTCCCAGCTTATATTTTTCTGGCGAATTTCCAGGCTTTGCTGAGGCGTGCGCAGGAGGATAGCATCCGGGTCTATCTTTGGACAAACGACCCATTCAACATGATGCAAACCATAACAGGCAGGAGCACGCTTGAAGAAGTGCGCAAAACTGGCGGAGAAGTGACCCTTTTTAAGTACGAAATGGTAGTGCTGCCTAATCCGCTGGAGATGCTGAAAGGCGCAGGATATACCTACAAATTCAAATATCTTTCGTTTTTGAGGGAGACCAGTCAACCGAACATCGCTATCAGCGTTGCCCGGCCGGGGGAAAAAGACCTGGCTTCCAATATAGTCCAAGGTAGTTTGCAATTGGTTGCTCCAAAAATCGACTTTATTGCCCCCCCAGAGACGCTGAATTTTACACTCAACCCGGACGGTAAAACCTATGAGCCGGCCAGTTTGCCGCTTAATATTTCGATTGAATTTCCTGATGGCCACCCGCGCAATTTGAAAATGGCAACGCTCTACCTGGATGGGTCCCTGGTACAGAAGAACGAGGATCCGCCTTTCGGCGGTTTTGAAGTGGACCTGCAAAACCTGCTTAGTAAAAAAGAACTTACTTTTAAGGCAGAACTTGAGGACGAGCTTGGGTTGAGCGCTGAAACTTCAAACTTGACTATCAAACTTGAGATGCCTACGCTTGCAGACGCAGAGGAAAATACGCCAATGACTCTGCAAAATCCGCTTGTTTTTGGCGCGGCGGGTCTGTTGGTGGTGATAGTAGGCGGCGGATTCCTGGCGACCCGACGGAAAAAAGCCGCAGTTGTTGATGCAGAGGCTGCACCAGAGGAGGTTCCAGCTAGAGAGGAGCGCTCAGGGGTTAAAAAGTTGACCGCCCTCTTACCAGAGAAAGAAAAACGGGCTGAATCCTACGAGATTCAATCCATACTGGCCAGCTTCAACCGTTTGGATAATGAAAACCAGCCGGCTGCAGAGAAACCAGCCCTGGTCATTAACGCAAAGACGCTTATCGGACGCGATAAGGCCCGTTGTGAGATCTGCTACGAGGACCCTTCGCTGGATGAGGTGCACGCGGAATTGTTGATTGAGGCGGATGGCACCGCAACCATCCGCGATTTAAACTCAACGGCTGGCACCTGGGTGGACTTTAAACTTGTGAATGATAAACCGGTGCGGCTGCGCCATCGGGCAATTGTGCAGTTTGGCAACATCCGCGTGCGCTTTAACAGCCGGGATCGGGTGGTTCAGGAGGCAGTCAAGGCGGTGGACGGCAACAAAGAAGGCAAAAAGTAGCAGGAAGCCGAGTGAGGGTGCTTTTCAGGACAAAATAACGGAATGCTTTTCAGCACTCCCTACTAAAGGAAATAAGGAAGATTCTGACGGCAAGTCGAACTGTTGTTAACCACCGAAAATGTCACCCTTGAAGGGTCATAATTGATCAGCGATTCTGTCACCCCTGCCTCCATTCTAAGACGATTGTGCTGGTTGAGGCAAGTTTTTCCTGAACGGTGAGGCTTGTCTACCCATTCTGCCATAATCGGAGCGTTTTTTGGCCAGTTCGCTCTGTGTCATTTTAGGTGCAGGGGAAGAGGTTTTAATAAACTCAACGACTTTGTAAGAATGACCTTCAAAAATGACCTGGACAGGGCAAGACTTGCTGAAGGCTACTGTGAGGATATCGCCAGGACGAGCAGGACAAGACGGGTCTGGGATGGAGTATTTTTTACCTTGGAAAGCGAAGGTAAAACCATTGGAAAGCTTTCTCTTTTCCTGGGTGGCAAAGTGGAGTTCCAAGAGATTGGAAGGCCATTTGGGGGCAAAAAACAATACAGGGTTGGCGGGATCATGGGCATGCTTGCGGTTCCAGGAAGCAATAAAACGAGGAAAGAAAGCATTGGCCTGATCCATCGTGTGGATGTCCATGCGGAGGAAGTCCTTGGGTAATCGGTTCTGGAAGGAAGCCCAGAGACGCTCAACCAAGCCCTTGGCTTGAGCGGAGTGAGCACGTTTGAGGGTAATCCCTGTACTTTTGCAAGCTCTGGCAAACTGGGGCATGTTTTCCTCCACCCCAGCTAGTTGTTCTTCGAGAGAAAGTTTATGTTTTGTTTTAGAGTCGTAGAAGAAGATGGTGCGCCCATCGGTATAGAGGGCAAGCGGAAGGCCATAAGCCTGGTTGGTTTGAAAGATCAATTCACTATAGGCTTCAAGGCTTTCTTCCTTGGTGAAATAGAGTCCCAGAACCTCGTTAGTGGCATCATCGATCGCTGCATGAAGGTAAGAGTAAGCACCATCAGAAAACCAATCAAATCTGGATGCATCCAGTTGGACCAATTCTCCGAAGTGTTCCATAGCTTTTCGTGAGCGATGTTCTTTTCTGCGGTGTTTTGGCAAAGATGTCGCAATGTGCTGACTTCTGAGCAGGCGGCTCAGGGAACTGTATGAGATATCTATCCCCATCTCAGTTTCAAGCACCTCATGCATGTGCAGGTAATTGCAGTCCCCTTGAGTGTGGTCGTTGCTAGACGAAGGATTTCAGCTCGTTTCTCTCCTCGCAAGGCATTATGAGGCTGTTTGCCCCGATTGCCATGCAATACCGCTGAAGGACCATCCTTCTTGGCCTTTTGCTTCAGCCGCTGAATCTGTCTGACGGACCGCTCCAACAATTGGGCTGCCTGCTGATTGTTGAACTTCCCTGCCAGTGATTGTTCTATCACTGCTATCCTGCGTGCTTCTTGGTTATCCATCATCATTTTCATTCCTCCAGATATACTTTGTTTTCTCTGAAGGGGTGACATTTTCGCTGGTTACTTATGGGGGTGACATAATCGCTGACTAACAACACTGACGGCAAGTCGAACTTGTTGGAGACCCCCGTTTATGATAGAATTTCGCTTCTACGGAGGGATGGCCGAGCGGCTCAAGGCGCCTGTCTTGAAAACAGGTATAGGGCAACCTATCGTGGGTTCGAATCCCACTTCCTCCGCTCGATTACAATCCTGTAGACCCGGGGAGGTGCCAGAGTGGACGATTGGGGCCGCCTGCTAAGTGGTTGTTGGGGTAAAACTCAACCGAGAGTTCGAATCTCTCCTTCCCCGCCTAAAGAAACTGCATCGCCTGCAGTTTCTTTTTTTATCTTGAAATGAAATCTTCTACTCTTACAAAGAGAGCCTCCACTTTTGGTTCCAAGATAAAGAACAATCAATCAAAGAGCCTTGTGTAACCTGGAATAAGCAGTAAAATATCTATAACTGGTATGACCTCTTACCAATATCAAGAAGGAGACACAATGCCTGTCTGGACTACCGCTCCCAAACCAGCAGATCTGGCGGAAAACCGTTTGCTGGATGCCATCCTGGATGGCAGTTTTCCCATTAACTCGAAACTACCCCCTGAGCGTGACCTGGCTACCCAGTTGGGGGTGACGCGGCCCACGTTGCGTGAAGCTTTACAACGGCTTTCACGCGAGGGTTGGATTGAAATCCATCATGGCAAGTCCACCCGGGTCTGCGATTACTGGAAGGAAGGCAACTTGCTGATCCTCAAAGCCTTATCGGAACGCCCTGACAAACTGCCAGATTGTTTCATCCCTGATTTGCTGCACGTTCGGGCAGCCATAGCGCCCCTCTATGCCAAACGTGCCTTGAGCCAGCACCCACAAGAAACCATCGACCTTTTTGCATCCTTGCAGAACTTGGAAGATACACCATTAAGCTATGCGAAGGCTGATCAAGCCCTACATCAACACCTGGCAAACCTCTCAGATAACGTCATTTACCCCCTGCTGCTGAACAACTTCCGCAAGATGTCTGTCCAGAGTGGCCTGCTTTACTTCAACAGCGAGTCTGTCAGGGAAATCTCGCGGGAATTTTATCGATCCAGCCTGGAAGCAGCCAGGCAAGGCGACGGCGACCAATTGGAGGCCATCATGCGGGCAGTCATGCTGCGAAGCATCCGCATCTGGTCTGAGAATCAAGCATTGAAGGTGATGGCATGAACGAAAATTGGAGAAAATCTATCTGGTCCTCGCTGAATAAACACTGGGACCTGATCATTATCGGCGGGGGCATCACCGGGGCCGGCCTGCTGCGCAGAGCTGTCAGTGGGGGCTTGGAAACACTGCAGGTTGAAGCCAATGATTTTTCAAGCGGCACCTCCAGCCGGTCATCGAAATTGGTACACGGCGGGTTCAGATACCTCAAGAACAAACAATGGGATGTCACCCAGGAATCGGTACGCGAGAGGGAATGGCTGCTCAAAAAAGCGCCGGAATTGGTGACCCCTCTGCGTTTCGTGCTGCCGTATTCAGCCCGAAGAGGAATGCGATCTGGATTTGCATTGGGTGTAACTATTTACGACGCAATGGCTCCAAAATGGGCGCATCGCGAGATCTCACGCCAGGAAGCATTAAAAATGGTGCCTGAAATGCAGAGTGATTGGCTGACAGGCGCCTTCCTCTATTACGATGCCGCGGTGGACGACAGCATGCTGGTCAATCGCCTGATCATGGAAAGCGTGGCCGATGGCGGCACAGCCCTCAACTACTGCCGGGCAGTGCAGCTTTTAAAGGCTGCCGACGGCCAGGTGCGAGGCCTAAGGATTGAAGACCAATCCGGGCAAGGATTGGGAAATCTGGAACTGCAGGCCAGCGTTGTAGTCAATGCCACCGGGCCCAGGAGCGATGAACTGCGCGCGCAGGTGGGCGGCGAAGGCCGCATGCGGCCCTTACGCGGCTCACACCTGGTTTTCCAACGCCAAAGACTTCCAATCTCCATGGCGGTAACCATTATGCACCCCAAGGATCATCGGGCCATGTTTGCCATTCCCTGGGAAGGCACAACCATTGTCGGCACAACCGACCTTGACCATCAACACAAACTGGACACGCAGGAGCCTTACTGCAGTGAGGAAGAGACCGCCTACATCCTAGAAGCGGCTAATGCCAACTTTCCCAGTGTGAAGCTTAAGCCGGAAGATATAGTATCCTGTTTTGCGGGGGTAAGGCCGATCATCCACGGTGGCGCAGACAACCCCTCAGGAGAATCTCGCCACCACGCAGTTTTTGAAGAAAATGGCCTAATCACGATCACGGGAGGCAAACTCACCATTTTCAGGATCATGGCCGAGGATACAATGGTTGCCGTCGAGCGGGCTTTAGGCAGAAAAACCACTAATATGGGCCCCTGGTTCAAAGCTTTACCCTCATTTGAGGGTACGGCCGGATTGGATGAACCCACATTCCATTACCTGAGCGGACGCTACGGCATGAATTTGCCTGGGATGATTTCCGATGGGAAACCAGGGGACTTTGAGCATATCCCCGGGCTGCCAAACGTCTGGGCTGAACTGAAACATGCCACCAAATCCGGATATGTGGAGCACCTTGACGACTTGCTGTTGCGGCGCGTGCGTTTGGGACTGTTGCTACCGGAGGGGGGAAAAGTCGAGTTTGCACACGTGAAAGCGATTGTTGAAGAAAACCTTGGATGGGATGAACAAAAATGGAATGCAGAAGCTGAAAGGTATAATCAAATCTACCAAAGCTACTACAGCCCCAACCCGCAAGGCAGTCAGAAAGGATAGTCATGGCAGAAAAAAATAAATTTGTTCCAGACTGGTATGAGGAGCGCACACCGGATGGCAGTTTCCGTTCTCTGATGAAGTGGGGCGATCCGGAGGGCATCAAGCACCCCAACAGCGGCCTGGTCAAACTGGTCATGCATGAGTTTGGGTTGGATGAAGCCTGGCTGAGCAAAGCTAAAAATCTGTCACTGGATAAAATTGAAGACACGGTGCCATGCACGCTTGACCCGCAGCATTTGGCAGCCTTGACCAAAATTGTGGGTGCAGAAAACGTGCGTAAGGATACCTATGAACGCATCAAACGCTCCTACGGAAAAGGTATGTTGGACGCGCTCAGGCTGCGCCGCAAACTGGTTGAGAACATCGCTGACGCTGTCGTGTCCCCGCGCAACACGGAAGATGTGCGTAAAATTGTTGCCTACGCGAATGACCACAAGATCCCACTTTATATATTTGGCGGCGGCTCCTCGGTAACCCGGGGAATGGAAGCAACTCTCAGCGGCAGCATCAGCCTGGATATGAGCCGCCACATGACCAAGGTAGTCAGTTTCAATGAAATTGACCAGACCATCACTGTTCAAGCGGGTCTTTCTGGACCGGCGCTCGAGCACATCCTAAACCATGCTCCCAAAGAACTGGGTGCTAAACGCAAATACACCCTGGGTCACTTTCCGCAGTCCTTCGAGTATTCAAGCGTGGGCGGTTGGGTGGTCACACGTGGAGCTGGGCAAAACTCCACGTATTACGGCAAAATTGAGAATATGGTCATCGCTCAACAATACGTGACCCCGATTGGGACCCTTCAGACCTGCCCGCAACCAGCCGCAGCCACCGGGCCGGATTTCGACCAGGTGATGATGGGCGGCGAAGGCAGCTTTGGGGTGCTGACGGAAGTGACCTTGCGCTTGAGCCGATTGATGCCTGAAAACCGCAAGAAATTCAGCTACATGTTCAAGAACTGGGAAGATGCCATGGCTGCCAGCCGTGAGGTGATGCAGGGGGAGTTTGGTTTCCCTTCGGTTTTCAGAATCTCCGACCCGGAAGAGACGGATGTGATGATGCAGCTCTATCACATTACCGACTCACCCGCGGATGCTATTCTGAAAAAGATGGGCTATAAACCCATGCAAAAATGTCTGATGTTGGGCTTTACGGATGGGGAATTGGGATTTTCAATCAATATTGACCACAAAATGCGCCGGATTTTCAAACAATACGGCGCGTTTGAGCTCACCTTTGCCAAGGTGACTGAAGCCTGGGAGAAAGGGCGTTTTACTGACCCTTATATGCGCGAAGATTTGATGGATTTTGGTGTGCTGATTGACACGCTGGAGTGCGGCGTCACGTGGTCGCAAATGCCGGAAGTGCACAAAAAGGTGCGCGCCTTCGTGAAGCAGCGCCCACACACTATTTGCATGACGCATATTTCACACGCTTATCCGCAAGGGGCGAACCTATACTTTATCTTTATCGCCAAAATGGATACCATCCGCGAGTACCTGGACCTGCAGTATGGCATCATTGAGGCTATTACCAAAGCTGGCGCATCCGTCAGCCACCACCATGGCGTGGGCAAACAAACCGCACCCTGGCTGGAGGCGCAGATCGGCAAGGAACAAATGGATGTGATCCGAACACTCAAGAAACACTTTGACCCGAACAACATCATGAACCCAGGGGGAACCCTTGGCCTTGATATGAGCCCGGCTCAAGCCAACCGCAAATGGAGCAAGGATCTGGAGGGCTAAATGGCCGCAGACCAATTATTGGCAATTGATAACGGTACGCAGTCCGTCAGGGCGATCATTTTTGATTTGCAAGGCAACCAGATTGCCAAGGTGAGGGTGCCAATCGAACCGTACACCTCCCCTGAACCAGGCTTTGCTGAACAAGACCCTGAAAAGTTCTGGGAAGCCGTCTGCCAGGCCTTAAACCTGCTGTGGCTGGAGCCCGGGGTTCACAAGGAAGCTATCGCCGGGGTTTCGGTGACCACCCAGCGCTCGACAATGATTAACCTGGACAAACAAGGTCAGCCCCTGCGACCTGCGATGGTGTGGCTGGACCAACGTCGTACTTCCGGGTTGCCAATGTTGGGCGGGATATGGGGCTTGCTCTTCAAAGTGGCCGGCGTAACGGGCACCATCCGCTATTTCCAGGCTGAGGCTGAGCTGAATTGGATTGCCAAGCACCAGCCGGAAGTGTTGGCAAAGACCCATAAATACATCATGCTTTCCGGGTATCTGATTTACCGTCTTTCAGGAGAATACAAGGATTCAATCGGTTCCCAGGTTGCTTACATTCCCTTTGATTACAAAAAGCTGGATTGGGCAGGCAGCTCTGACTGGAAATGGCAAATTCTACCAGTCAAGCCTGAGATGCTGCCAGAATTGGTGCCACCAACCGGTCTGATTGGGCATGTCAGCCGGGAAGCCGCTGCCGCCACCGGTCTGCGAGAAGGCTTGCCCATCATCGCGGCCGCAGCCGATAAAGCCTGTGAAGTGATTGGTGCGGGCTGCCTGGAACCGCAGATTGCCTGTTTATCCTTTGGCACTTCGGCAACCATCAACACCACCCACAAGAATTATGTGGAAGTCATTCCCATGGTGCCGCCCTATCCCTCAGCGGTGCCTGGGCATTATTCCATGGAAGTGCAGATCTACCGCGGATATTGGATGGTCTCCTGGTTTAAGCGCGAGTTTGGGCTGAGTGAAGAACGGCTTTCGGTTGAACGTGGGGTAGCCACGGAGGAATTGTTCGATGACCTGGTGAGATCTGCCCCGCCCGGATGTAATGGATTGATGCTGCAGCCATATTGGTCGCCTGGATTGAAAATTCCCGGACCCGAAGCAAAAGGCGCAATTATCGGCTTTGGGGATGTGCACACGCGGGCGTACCTCTACCGCTCAATTCTGGAAGGCCTGGCTTATGCTTTACGTGAAGGCGCAGAACGTACCACCAAACGCAGCCACATCCCAATTTCAGAGATCAGAGTGGCTGGGGGCGGATCGCAATCCGCCGGCGCGATGCAACTAACGGCAGACATTTTTAACCTGCCGGCTTCCAGACCGCACGTTTATGAGGCTTCCGGCTTGGGAGCTGCCATGGACTTAGCCGTCGGCCTGGGTTTGCACCCGAATTTTGAAAGCGCGGTGAAGGAAATGACCCGGGTTTTGGATACCTTTGAGCCCATCCCGGCCAATGCACGGCTCTACAACGAGCTATATCAACGCGTGTACCTGAAGATGTACAGCCGCCTGCATGGGTTGTATGACGAAATCCAGCAAATTACCGGTTACCCACCGAACGATTAGATTTCGCCTTTCGCTTTCAAAGAAAATTGATCGACTATAGCCTCAATCGTGGCTTTGTGACGTTATGAATGTCTACCAAACCGAGTTATTGGGTATTTTTTGAGGGTTAGAATTATTGATAGTGGTAGCGGCATTGTAAAAAATCGATGGTCTTCTCTCTGACAAGATAGACGAGACGATGTTCCTGAGTAAGTCTGCGTGACCAACAGCCTTCATAGAGATATCGTAAAGGTTCAGGTTTGGCGATACCTTCAAATGGATCTCTTGAAATTGCTTCAATTATCTTGAGACATCGTAAAGCTACTTTTCGGTCATTTTCGATCCAAAGAGCAAGATCTTCCAGAAATTCCGGCTGAAAGACTAAGGAACGATTAGCCATCGCTGAGATTTACTTTTTCCCGTAATTCCTGCAACGCCATTGGCGGCTCAGAATCAGAAAGTGCTCTTGATAACGCAGTTGTAAGTCGTTTTGCATTAGCAGGGGAACGCAATAAATAAGCGGTCTCCAAAAGGCTTTCCAATTCAGAGCTTGCAATCAAGGCCACATCTTCTTTGCCGCGCCGGGAAACTATGACGACTTCGCGCTGATCACTCACTTTATTTAGCAAGGATGCTAACGATGATCGAGCGTTGGTATAAGTTGTGTAAATTGCCATATATCCTCCTCAGGTACAGCAATACTGTACATGTAATACAGGCAATTGTCAAGGGCATTCAATGATAGAGGTTATGGAACGACCGCATCTACCAAATTCTGTTAGGAAACACTGTTATTCCTGAGTCTTCGAGCGGATCTGAATAATGGATTTGCCGGGTACTTTTTTGAGTTCGAAGAAATCATTCTTGGCACGCACGAGGGTAGCCAGCTGCCGGGCACCGTAAGTGCGCGGGTCAAAACTGGGATCAATACGGCGCAGAGCGGTGCCAACTTCAGAAAGTGCACACCAACCATCATCATCCGTACCCACCACTTCAATGGCCTGATTGATATGGTCAATTAACTCTTGTTCTTGTTCGGGCAGTCGTTCAGTTTTTGGCTGCCGTTCGGCGGCTACCTTTTTCTGTCTTCCAGGCTCTTCGAGGTTTTCGGTATAGATGAAGACATCACAAGCGGAAACAAAGGCTTTTGGGGTCAAGCGGCGGCCAATGCCCACTACCTGTTTTCCGCTTTCGCGGATACGGGTAGCCAGGCGGGTGTAGTCGCTATCACTTGAAACAAGGCAAAAACCATCGACTTCCTGCTTATGCAGAATATCCATAGCGTCGATAATCATGGCCGAATCTGTGGCGTTTTTGCCAACTGTATAACGGAATTGCTGGATGGGCTGGAAAGCATAGGAGTTGAGAATGTCTTTCCAGGATTTCATATTGGCGGTGGTCCAGTCGCCGTAGACACGGCGAATGGTTGCGTTGCCAAATCGGCTTGCCTCAAGAACCATCTGTTCCATAAGCGAAGATTGAGCGTTATCGCCATCAATTAAGACAGCAATCCGCTTTTCAGAATGTAAGTTTATTTCATTAGTCATACTTGAATTATAAAGCATGTCGGGAGCTAATATTGCTCCCGAGTAAGGTCTTAGCAAGCTTGGTCAACGATACCGTGTTTTTCGTAGTACTGCTGATGATAGTCTTCAGCCAGATAGAAATTTTTAGTCATCACCAAGTCAGTAGATATGGGGAACTCATAAACCTGAGAACGGTCGAGGAAATTAATTAAATCTTCTCCGACCTTTTTTTGTTCCGCATCATTATAAAAAACGATGGATCGGTACTGAGAACCAAAACTGCCCATCTCGTCGCAAGCACAACTACCTTCATTGATGGTGAAATAGGTTTCAAGGAGCGCTTTGTAACTGATAAGCGTTGGATCATAGATAACAAGAACGGTTTCCGCGTGACCTGTCAGGTCACGACAAACATCCTTGTAAGTCGGGTTAACGGTGCTACCACCGGCATAACCCACCTTGGTAAAGGCGACCCCAGGTGTGGCACGGAAAGCTGCTTCCACTCCCCAAAAACAACCTCCCGCAAATAGGGCGTAATCCAACATGATAATAATCCTTTCGCAAATTAGAGCTATTGCTCTAATCCAGAGCGAATAGTCAAGAGTGTCCCAAATATATCACCTGGAAAGGGGAAAAAGACGAATCGTGCAATTTAGTACAAAGTTATTAACATTTTTAGCCGTAAAAATAGGAAATATCTGTCAGGAAAACCCTACAGATTACTCAGGCGACCACCTTTTGAAGCCCAGACTGCCATGCCAATCATGCCAGCTTCCTCGCCCAATTCGCCGGGTACAATTTCAATCTGATTAGCAGGCATCACAATCATGCGCTCTTTCAATGTGCGGCGGATCGGATTTAGCAAAAGGTCACCAGCGGCGGCTACGCCTCCAGTAACCACTACTTTTTTGGGGCCGACCACCAGAGCGGCGTTGAGGATCGCAACTCCCATTGCCTCGCCCGCGTTCTCCCAGATCTCAAGGGCAATTGAATCGCCCGCTTCCGCAGCCTTGGCGATGAGATATGGCGTAATTTTGTTCAGGTCGTATCCCGCCATCTCGCCTATGGCAGTCGCCTGACCCTGGACCACACGTTTGATGCCCATGGCGGCGATGGATGGGCCTGAAGCATAAGATTCAACGCAGCCGTGATTACCGCAGCCGCAGGGCGGGCCGTTGACGTCAATCACGATGTGCCCGAGTTCTCCAGCCGTACCACCCTGGTTGAGAACCAACTGGTTGTTAATAACTACTCCTCCCCCGATACCCGTACCAATCGCAAAACAGAGCATACAATCCACGCCGCGTCCGGCACCAAATGCCCATTCACCATAAGTGATGGCGCGCACGTCGTTGAGCAGGAAGACAGGTTTATTGAGAATAGCCTCAAGTTTGGCAGCCAGGGGGATGTTGATCCAATGGGTCGGAAGATTGGTCATAAAGACCGTTTCACCTTTTTCAAGGTCCAATCGGCCTGGCGCGGAAACACCTACACCGCCGATATCATCCCAAGAATAGTGGTTTTCATTTACTAATTTTTGGATTGTTTTACCAATGCGCTTGATGACCTTTTCAGGCCCTTCGTGGGAGAGGGTAGGTGCACCTTTGGTCGCCTCCACTTTGCCAGTGGACATATCCACCAGCCCAGCCTTGATGTTAGTGCCACCTAAATCACAGCCTACATAAAACTGGTATTCCATATGATTCTCCCTGAGTTATATTGCCAAAACGTGCGCCCGCATGGATTCGAACCTGCGGTCGAGCGGATTATAGCATAATTCATACACGCATTAGGTAAACTATTTCTCTATGGATGGTTGTCTAAATAGGTTCCAGTGATCTTTGAGATTTCGTAAGCCTTTCCCAAAAGTCCGTCATCTCCACTTGGGGTAAGTCCGCGACCCCTTCCCAGAAGATAGTTTATTGCAAAGCAATATCCTTTATGAGATAGAGTTACTATAGGCTTCACCGAATGGGAATGGTTTATTCATCTAATGGCAAACCATTAGTACTTACGTCTGTATTTATTTGATAGATCTGCCAAAAATTATGATCTTCTTCGAGGAAGAGCTGCGACGACAATCATTAATATCGCTATAGGGCCAAATAACTGTCCGAACAAACTATAGACCTGTCCCATGATGTCAGGGTAAATCAAATAAATAACAATACCAAAAACGAAGAGCCAAATAAGATTTCGAAGGAAATTTTTAAGAAATTACACATCCCACCTCATTACTATTTCATTTTTTTTGGTAAACCGACAGACATTATTATAAGAACTTCTCTGTCTTTTGCTAAAATTTTCATCAAATAATGCAATTCACCGCTTTCGGTCTCCGACTGATTTGATCATAGATAATCATTTATTTTATATTTTGGCAAGTCAGTTGTTCAGGCTAAATCACGAACCACCTTCTTTATTCTGTGGGCCCGGAAGGATTCGAACCTTCAACCAACCGGATAAAGGCTTTATTTCAACTCGGCTATAAAATCAATCTGTTGAATAAACCGTCTGGCTCACCTACCGCCGATTATAGCAAAACAAGATGGCCAAAAATCACTGTTTCTGCCAAATAGCCGTCAGGTACCCGCACCGCCCAATTTCTTCGGGCTTCTTTCCCCATAGACTTTAATGTGAGGTTATACGGCTTGATAATTTGATCTGGACGAACCAGTTAATATAGTGCAGAAAAAATAAACCAATTATCAGAGTTTTGATCAGCATATTGGGATGCTTTTTTAAACCAATCTGAAATATATAAAAGACGCGCCGGGCGAGATACCGAATCTTTTTCATTTACACAAGAAACTAGAATTATGATCTTTGACATTAAAATCACACTTTTAGTAAATTTATTAAATTGGCTCGACTCAGTAGATTTAGATCAAAACTTGGATCAACAAAAGGTCGCACATCCTCTAAAATACTATTCCAATCTACCCCTTTCAAACGCAGACTAACCTGTTCTTTCCAATTGTCCTCGGTCAGCGTTCCACCATCCCAATTGGTCTGAATCAGGGCATTATTGAGAAATACTAGATTTGGCTGGGGCCAAGTCGGATCACTTAGATACCAGAGCAAATCATACATGTCACGCCCCTTTGTATAAGAACGTTGCAAGACTGTATGGAGTTTTCCAGAAAGCAGAGAAGCTTTATCGTGATGATGAAGTTGAAGCACCACAAACCGACGCACAATGGTGGTAGAAAGCCCTGCGCCATGGGGCGGGTTGGTATCCACTTCGATTTTGACTGCCAGTACTTCACTTCGTTGAGGTGAAAGACCCATTTCAAACAGCAATCCTGGAAAGCGGACGAATGCACTATTTACGGTCTTTTTATCATTGACCTTTAATTCAATTTGATACCCTTCGGGAGTTAATTCAGATCGAATCGCTAGCAAGTAGGAACGGAAATCATAGCTTTGAGGATTACCTTCCAGCGCAAAGTCGAGATCTTCAGAGTACCGACCATGGGAATAGAGGAACCGCAGTGCCGTTCCACCATGAAATACTAAGGGAATCATGGCACCAGACCGCTGCAACGAACCTAATATTCGTGCTTGAAGGTATTCCCTAGCAATGTTTTTGCCTTCCAGTGGGGAAGAAGTTTGCTTTACCAGGTTCACTAAGTAATCTTTCATAATTCCTCGAAATTTCCTGATTCATCCTGGATCAATTGTAGAATGTTCTTTGTAGCTGCTCGCATTTTTGGAGAGTCAAAGACTTTGGATTGTTTCTTCAACTGATCTAGATTAAGGCGATCCAAATTCTGTAAACGCAACTCTTGTAAATATTTTGGTGATTCACCTCCTTGTTGCAAATAGACCAAATCCAGCAGCGCTTTTTCTGGTGTTGCCACCAACGCCTCTTGATCTCCCAAGTCAGTCATTTGGTAGCCGAAAAGGAGGTTCGATTTGATATGCCGAAACTCAAAAATACCCAGAGGTGTTCCCAATCGTTCAGGGCGACCAGTAGTAACACTTACAGTAATATTCACAGTTTCGGGAATCAAACTGTAGAAAGCAAGCGCAGATTGCAGACTCACATAGGATGAATGCTGTAGGCGATTGGCAACCAGGAAAGGGTGCGGTTTTATTTTTTGATAAGGTGGCGCAATTGAATACAACCCCCGTCGCAATTGGTAAATACGTCCACTGTTTACCCAACGGGTAAGCTGGAGCCGGACAATTTTGGGGTTGATATTCCCGGCAAGGAACAGGGAAGATTCAAAGACCGGATCATCGCCGATTAGCTGTAGTAATATATCGAATTCCATTGCATTATATTATCATATATGATAACTTATTGCAATAGTATTGTTTTTTTTCAAATAAGTATGAAGGATTTTACAAGACCAATTGGGATGGGGATACAACTGGTTACTCTTCTGTTGAACTCACAATTCATTTGATTGCATTGAATTATTCGATTAGCGCTTTGAAAATTTTCATGCTTAATTTTTCAAAGCTAAATTGACATTGAATGATTGCATTCAATATTATTGTCCCCCTAGGATAAACGAATTTCAATCTGTCCAATAGGACTAAGTAATCGACACAGATTTCAAGTCGCTAATATCGTCAGTCTATTTTCAGAATCGTTGGAGCGACCTTGCAATGGGAATCCCATTGGGCAGGTCGTTTTGATTTAATCATGCGAGTAAAGGAGGTGATTCTTGAGAACCGATAAATAACATCTGTAAAAACATACGCCAACCCCTTAAGGGTATGGCATGGCTGGCGGGTCTCAACTACTCAATTATGAAAGGATCATTGAATGCAAGAAACGAATTCTCAATTTACAAATCTTATGACCGGTGAGGAAATTGCCAAAATCCAGATCAGCCTGATCCGGTTGGAAGAGTTCTTTTAGCAGGGCGCTTAGTTTTTCATACGATGTGGGCATAGTTTTAATCCTTGTGTCTCACTTGTGAGAATCAAATTCTTTTGTGTCTCACCTAATTACTAATGTGAGACACAACGTAACATTTTAGCGAATTAATTTATAGAGTTCATCAAATACCAGAACTCCCGAGGATCTCCCTGAATGTTTTTGAATGGTTTTAAGTATCTTTTCGCTCTTTAACTTGGAGATGATACGATGCGCGCTCTTTGGTTCTAACCCAGAGAGCTTGATGAAGTCTGATGGCTTCATGATAGGCGTCATAAAGAGGGAATCCAACACTTTCATGGCTTGAGGAGATTTCGTAAGTTCAACAATTCTGGTCCGCATATCACTGTATAAATTTAATACCTGGTTGGCTTTCTCGGAATTTCGTTTTGCCTGGGTTGATACAGCTTGCAAGAAAAAGAGAATCCAGTGTTCCCAATCTTTTGCGTCAGAAATTTTTCTCAGGTTCTCAATATATTGATCCCGATTCTCATCAAAGTATTCACTGATATAGAAGGAAGGGGAAGATATCCGCTTTTTACACCATAAGAAAAGGGGGATGAGGATACGACCGGTTCGCCCGTTACCGTCATTAAAGGGGTGAATGATCTCAAACTGCGCATGCATAATTGCGGCTTGGATCAAGATTTCCTGGTCAGTAAGATTCATAAAATCGACCAGGTCGTTCAAATGGGTCTTTAATCCCAGAGGTTCCGGAGGAACATAAGTCGCTTCTTCTATTGGACAACCTTTAGGTCCAATCCATACCTGTTCTTTCCGGATTTCACCCGGATGCTTATCTTTCCCCCGCACCCCTTGTAACAAATCATTTTGAATGGCACAAATCAGCGTTAGGTTAAAGAGGAATCCCTTACTCAACCAATCTTTGGCTGCCCGTGTTGCTGTTCGATAATTCAGTACTTCAATAATGTCATTTTGTTTGGAAATGCTTTCTGGTTTTAGATCCACTTCAAATTTCAACACTTCATCTACCGTTGTAATTGTCCCTTCGATACGGGAAGAAAGGACTGCTTCTTTTGTCTCGAGAGGAGTTAAGAAGATTGAAGGATTAATAATTGCTTCCAGAATACCGTTGTAGTAAGCCAGGGCAGCACTTGCTTCGCTGACCTTCTTTGCAACTAATTGCCAATTGAGATTGTCTAAATTAGCCGGCAACTTTTCAGGGTGATAGGGTTCCATTTACCATTCCTCCCGACGATCTAAATGGCATTTTGTGGTTTGTGTCTCACTTATGAGACACAAGAAGATTAGTGTCTCACATTATAACGTAAGTGAGACACAATATCAAATCACCCCTCACAAGCAACTCCGCCAAAAACTTGATGAAAGACTTACCTCATTAAAACAAAATACCCCGAAAAATCCGGAGTAATTCTGTCAAAGTGGAGCGACCTCAGGGGTCAAATATGGGCCCATAAGAATTCGAATCTTCAACCAGGCGGATTATGGCATGATTACCAGAAGGATATAATTCGTAAACTTAAAGTAAAAATTGAGATTAAGATCTGGTGGAATGACATTACAAACCTGTTACAACACTAAAGGAATAATACCCGCGAGGTGCGTTTACTATAACAATTTTTGAAAAAGGCGGTGCCGAAACTGATATAATCTGACAAGATTTCTGAAATATCTTCGCCATTTAGGTGTATATTATGGCAATTTTATGCTGACGCGGAATTCCGCTATCTGGTAGACGGGAATGAAAGGGTCGGCCAATAAGCATGAAATGTAGATGGATTGGTGGAAAGGACTAAACGTTATGAACCCGGATCAGCACACGCTGACGAAAGTTGATGGAAAACGAGCGAAGTTAAAAGAGCCCATTACGAGAAAACAATCTCGACCAAGCTCCTCAGAAGATGCCCTCCTGAAACCAAAAAATGTAAAACTTGCCATTGACAGGCAGGCGATCAAGAGGATCAAACTGGTTGCTGTCGCCTATTCAAATATTGAGCGGGAGTGGTTTCCTACGGAAGCGGCTTACCATGCTGAGCTGGAGGTTGAAAAGCGAGCGCTTGAGGTGGTAGCCGAACTCGAAAAGCTTGGTGTCACGGCAAAGGGTTATCCGGGAGATGCGTATTTCATGACCAACCTGCTGGTGGATCAACCAGATCTGGTTCTAAACCTGGTCGATACCTTGAGGGGGAAAGATGCACTTCAAACCTCAGTCCCAGCCGCCCTGGAACTTGCAAATATTCCCTATACCGGGTCCCAGCTTCAGGGGCTGGTCATCGGGAATGATCGCAACCTGGTTAAACAAATGATGATTGCCAACCATATCCCCACCCCAGCTTTCCAGTTTGTCGAGCGAAAGGGTACCCGGATTGAAGAGAGTCTTGGGCTTCCGCTGATAGTCAAGTTGAATGAATCCGGCGGCAGTGTGGGGATCGACAACCATGCCGTAAAAGAAACCCGTGAGGATACTCAAGAACAAGTGGAAAATCTTATCGGCACCTATAAAATCCCAGTGATGGTGGAAAGATTTGTCGACGGATTGGAAATCACAGTGGTCGTTCTGGAGGACTCCCAGAAAAAACACGTCTTTCTAGGGCAAAAGGTGTTCGGCTTCAAGCCAGACGGAAAGCATTCTTTTACCAGCCTGGAAAGTTATGCCAAAAAAACCTCCTATCATTATCGATTAGTCGACGACCCAATATTGGCTCGTAAAATTACCCGCTATGCACAAAAGGCCTTTACTGCTTTGCGCAACCATGATTATGCCAAGTTCGATGTCCGAGTGGACGCAGAAAGTGGCATTCCTTATTTTATCGATGCAAACCCAAATACGGCCTTTGGTCCAAGTATGGGGCTACCAATGACAGAGGTGCTTGCTCTGTATCATGTGTGCTTTCCAGACGTTCTGGCAAGCCTGATCAGTAAATATGCCAGAAAAATCTAATTCTGAACGGAAATACGACTTTCATCACGAGCGTTTCACTCAGATTGGTGAATCTCATTGTGGGCCAGCGGTTATCCAAATGCTGTTGCATAATTTAGGGATCGAAGTCACTCAGGAGGAAGTTGCTGAAGCAGGTGGGGCCAGTGAACTAATTGAACAACAGGGGATGCGCGTCGACCAGCTCAAGCGAGCAGTCCAAAAACTCGCCCCCCAAACCTCCTTCTGGTACAAAGACTATTCGATGATTACAGAATTGGTGAAGATTGTTACTGATTACGACTATCCTGTAGGGATCGAATGGCAGGGTTTCTTCGAAGATACATTGGAAGATGAAACAGCGGATGGCGACTACGGCCACTACAGCGTGGTCACGATGGTCAACCAGGCTAGTCAAAAATTGATAATCGCTGATCCTTACAAGGATTTCCGGTCGGAGGATCGAATTTTTACCTTCGAGTTTTTTATGACCAGGTGGTGGGACACAAATGAATTCCCTGATCCGCAGACAGGAAAAGACCACCTTGTTGAGGATCGCCAGATGATGTTTTTGATTACTCCAGTGGAAGTGACTTTTCCGTTGTTACTAGATATGAAAAGAGAGTAATCATTTCTGGAATATCCAGGGGTGATTGTCGATGGGAAGTTAAAATTATTAGAATTGTTATTGAGAATATGGGCCTGGAAGGATTCGAACCTTCAACCAAGCGGATAAAAACATAAATACTATTAGGTTATTAATTATCTATAATCAAGAATATCGAATGCATCGGTTGGCCTCCGGGTCAAAATCCTCATTGGGCCATTTAGTTTTAAGCAAACCTTTAGTGTATGTTGCCCCTTCAGCAAGTTTTTGATCCGAGTGATCTTCTTTCGGTCACGGTTTAGTTCAACAAATTTCATATCCTCAAAAAACGGCAAACATATCTTTCTCAAAATGAAATATGTTCAATGGGATCAGATTAGCATTTTGAGAGAACAAAAACAAGGGCCGTGAAATAAGCCCTTTTGATAATTTAGTGAACTCAATGATTGTTTTGCCTATTTAATGGTTTTAACGTGGCACTTCAGACGACCGTCCTTCGCGCTCGCGCTTCGGCCGGCGCCTGCAAGCGCGGGTTGGGCCAACGTTGAACACATGCCACAAATCTTGAATTGCCCCGGTCCTTGCAACTAGTTGACCATGCATGATTGAGATACCCCAAATTGTGTTTGCGTGACTTTTACTAGTTTTTCTAGTCCACGGAAGAACGTCTACCATCAGTAAGGAGAGCCACTGTTCCCAACACGCCTCCGCTTAAGGTGATGATTGATGGCAGTGGGGTAGGAATAGCGGTGAGTATGCCAACTATTAAACCTTTTGCGATAGCTAAACCCCACTGATCACGCGTTGCGTATTTTTGATATAGCACACATGCAATTGTAAGAGCTGTCGCTACGGCGATAGAAATAGGCCAGGTTATGCCCAAGCTGGCGGTCTCTGATCCGAAAAGCATCCAGTCCACAGCAAACATACCAAAACCGACAAACGGGTGTAATCCAGCCAATTGGCAGAACTGAATGAATTTGTTCATTGTTCTTTGATCTCCAACAACTTAAGAATTATAGGACCCCAAACTAGCATTCGCTTTCGGTGGCTCAACTGGGTGATAAGCGAGATCTTTTCCTGATAAAACCTGTCCACACATTATTATACATTCAAACTAACATGCTACGCAGGGCATGATAGCAGGCACAGGCCTGCTTCTAATGCGCGCAAAATAGCCTCGACCTAGAGGAGTTTTGAGAAACCGATTGTTCAGGATGCGGTTTAGACCTAAATTACCCCCAGGTTTCAATCCAAATCTGTGTACCTTTTTTTGAATGACCTCAGCCACTGTTTCTGATCTTCATTTGTCACTACAGACGACCAGAGGTCCACTATTTGATCAAGGGAACAACGGAATAATGTGTCATCGGCATCTTGTAAGTGATTTTTGTAATTGGAATAATTTCTCACGCACTCAATATCTTCAGTATGATGCACTAATAACAATCGCACTTTAGCATAGGTTGACTTGGGATGAGAACGCATTGCTACCGCCAGCAGGTGCTCACGCCAGAGTTGATTGTGCCCTATGGCCTGCACTTTATTCCATGATTCAGGGAGCCATGGAGAATTGGGCAACTGCATCCAGCGGCGATATTCAGGACGGTCGTATTCCTTTTGTGAAAAAGGTTCGCTCAACTTGGTCTCAATGCCCAGGCCAAACAATTGTCCATCAGTCGTTCGGTATTCAATAAAGGCATCAAATGCGGTATGGTCATTGAGATAATCAACAGCCGGCTTGGGAGACCATTCAATTTCAAACCGTGTTATTTCTGTGATTCTTTCTGGGATCAGTGTTTCCAACAGCAATTTTGCCAAGTCGCGATCTCTCACCAGTGGGGCAAAAAGATTAAAACACATTGGTTGACTTGAAAGCATGTTATGAAGCAAACGATATTTTTCAACTGCGCCGGTGCCTTGGGCGATTCGATCCAGGACAACTTCAAAGATTTCTTTAGTCAGAAAATTTCGCCCTGCCGCGCCATCCGAACGGGTCAACATGTTGCCGTAATAACTGGTGTCATCAGGTTTTGGTCCTGTGCTGTAAGGGAGTTTTAACACATTAGCTCGATACCAGCTTTGGTGTTTCCGCATCTTACGTCTAAGGAAACTATCCCCAGCATATTGTGGACCGAAGTCAGGATTGTTGGTCAGTTCTTCTACAGGTATGTGTTGGGGGATGAGGTCTGGGGTCGATTGGGATGAATGTTTGTAATGTGTCTCAGGTTCAATTATGAAAGACAAGGCTGTTTTTTTCCAATGCATCCCACGGTCTTTATTACGCTTTTCTGCAACAGCAACTATCCCAAGATATTTATAATGTTCACTCAAAGCTCTTCCCACAAATGCATGGTAATTACGCTCGCCAACTAGGTAATAATAAGCCTTTGTCATTCTTGGATCTTCTGACACATCCCTGGTTTTGAATTCTGGACCAAGACCTTCGACAACTTCTTTTAATGATTCCTGTGTAATTTCTAGCCAACCCATCCGAACCCCTTTCATGTCAATAATGATATGGAGCTGAAATATCTTGCGGTGGTTCAACTAAATAGAAGTCTATCACAGCCCTTTTGCGGAGCATATGATGACTGGCAAATAACGAGCCCCCTTCACTCACCCAAATGATCCACAGGGCTGAACTTATTGTGGGAGAGTCGTAAATCGTCAATGGTCTGGGCAAGATATCGCTTCGTTCACCGAAGCCATCCGTGGGACGTTGGCCCAACTCAACGCCGCCTTCATTGCAACCTACACAATTGCTAACCTTGACTGGGCCACCTCCACGACCCTGCCAGAATCCCATGTCTGCCCTCCACTGTTTGGTGCCTCTGCCTTAATTTTGGATTTCACCATTTGTTCCAGGCTCGTCTCCTATCTCAATACCCCCGCACCAACAGAAACGATTTGTGCCTGAGCTAGGATCATGAAACAGGATTTCGATCTTGCCCTGAATCGCCTCCATCTTATTGATCTTCAGCAATCCACAAACCTTCCTGCTTTTCAAATTCCTTCTACAAGCAATTCCTATGATCCTGCTCTGGATGCATAAGTGACCATACTCTCTCTGTCCACCTAACCATTTCAACTACCCCCAAGCCCCAAGACACCTAAAAATCTATCCGACCCTCGGCATTCTTCCAGCCCTCTCTTTGCCCCCAAAAAAACTCTATTTAGATTCTTGGGAGTCTGAATTATTCTCAATCAAAGGTTCTATTTGAGATCTTAATATTTCAAACGCATCATGTTGGCTCTTGACATTCAGCTCTGACAATTTACCGGCTGGTTTTAGGGGCAATTCTTGTAAGTGGTAATAATTCGATATCCCACTTTGCTTTACGTGTGTCCAAAAATCGTCTGGAGGGTAGGTTGTTCGGTTTTCGTAGTCCCCGTGTTGGATCAAGCAGGCACTTCCACTTGCGTTTTGACCAACAAATGCTATTCCGAACGGCATTTGATCAATTGCGCTTCCGCTTGCATCAATACGATTTCCATTAGCCATGTAATATACAGTCCCACCTGCAACAGCCGAGCCGGCAATAACAACACTATGATACTTATTAGTTAATTCAGGTGGCAATATTGTAGATAAACTTTGCATTGAGCTACCTGAAATTACACGGAATTCATTGGGGGGGCAGATTCCTTCCCATTTACTTAAATCTTCTTTTGAGATGTCAAACCAGTCGTATTTCATGGATACCTCTAATTTTGGAGCTAATAATGATGGATAAATCCATTATTTGATTTATAACGCGCACATACTTTTATCAAGTATTTATTGTTTGTCTTATCTTATGAAATCTCCTTCTTCCATCGAGTTTGACCATTCGATACATATCGACCAACTGAAACCTTTAGGCTATGGTTTCTGTGATTTAACATCGCGCCCTTCTACAGTTCGATTTCAATTAAGTCTTAAACTTGGTTTCAGGAAAGCTTCTAAATCTTCAATCGCCTTAGATAATTCTTCTGAAAAAGCATCCTTTCTGCTTTCACTTGAGAAATTGTACAGAATTTTGAAGTGTGGTTGTTCTAGCTCCGGCTGCTGCTCAGGATTGTAGCGCAGATAAGTGAGGTGATCGCCGACCGCAGCACGCAATTTAATGATATTTTCGATGATGGGTTTCATATATCCTTCAATCTTCGGCCCCCACACAGCTTCGGCTTCCAATTTATCTGTCTCCAAATTAGTAAATGCTTCTGAAATATCTTTCCATCGCATGCTATAAATCGCATTCTCCGTTTTCAAATTTATGTATGGATCGTTTATTCGATCACCCTCAATCTTGTTTTCCTTCATTGCTTTTTCGATTTCACTTTCAACCTGCCATGGGTTTCTCACAAACAATATTGCCTCTCGGAGTTGATATATATGGACCAGCAATCTTTTGGCCAATTCATACTCAGATTTCCCTCGTATTTGCTTCTTCCAGGTTTGAAGTCCAAAGAAAGCAATAATTACAGTAGCAAATGCCGCTATGCTGGTTATGATCGCGCTAATAGATTGAATAGAAACGTTAATTAGTTCGTCAACACAAGATACTGGATCCATCGTGATTTCTCTCCTCGTATGGTTACTTTGGGTATTGGTTTAATTGTTCAAACCTATCGCATAATTCGCATCAGAAGGGTCCTCAACCGTTTGATTTTCAACTTTTGGTCTAGCCCAATTGCAATACCTGTGCGCCAACCTTGCATTTTCCGGAATCGTCTCCCCACCTAGCCAATATTGTTTAATGTGATCAACGGCTGCGTCATCCACATCGACGATGTCTTGGCCGCAGAGCGCGCAAGTTGATTTTTTGTTGTATAGTTCCAGTTTGAGCTTTCTTGTAAAGCATCGTGGCTGTTTTGTCGTGTTGGCCATAACTTCTTTCAGCACCTTTTGCCACGCTTCAAACCGATAGGTGACATACTTCAGTGAACTGGTAGACCTCTCAATGGACTCGATGAAATTTTCATCGTTCGACATGAGTGAAATCCAAGCTTCCCTGATCGAGTCTAAATTCGACATTAATGCATTCTTGTCGTACCTGGTAAAGCCCCACGTTAATACATCATAAAGGGATGCGTTGAATCTTTGTTGTTCCCAATAGCCATTAATTTTTCCCTCTTCCCCACGATAAAATCGATGAAATGCATTTTTTCCAAGTAAGGACCTGATTACAGACATGGTCTGCTTAAACGCCTTGCTTAATTCAGATATATCATTTTGCGAAATATGCTGGTATTTCCGCATGTCTTCGTTTAAAAATCTAGCCATGGAAGGTTTGTATTTTAAGTATGTATAGTGGAAAAAGGAAGCAAAACGCAGAACATATTCGACATCCTTCATTCTTCTCTCAGGTCCCACCAGCCCCATTAAATCTCTGTATTCCAGGTCTTCTGAAAGATCAATCAAAAGCTGGTTGTAATTTCCCCGATATACACAGTTTCTTAGTTCTTGGGCATTCAGAGGCATCGCGCCGGTGTTAAGTCTTTCGAAAATTTCAAACCGAAGGTTTTCGTCGGATTCCTTCTTAAACGTGACAATTCTTACCGAATAGTTCTCAATCAATTTCTGCATTGGTTTTTCAAGTTCGGTAAATTTTTTACCATTAATCTCCGGTATTGCCTTAAGACCTCTTAATGAAAACTTGCCGTCAAGGTAATCAAAAAAAGATCTAAACCGCTGCTGCCCATCAATAACTTCTTCTGTTCCATCCTGGCTTTCAGCCAGATAGAAAACGGGTATCGGTACTTCTAAAATGACGGATTCGATCAGTTTGCTTTGTCTAACAAGATCCCAAACAGGTCTACGTTGAAATATAGGGTCTAAAATCAAGTCTCCGCGTTTGTGTTTGATGAACAGAGACTCAATGGGGGGATCTAATTTGTCGGTGAAGATTTTCCTTCGTGCTATGCTTGGTTCATCTCCATTTTCCTCAGTTAATGTGGCTTCGTCTTCCAGGAGGTCATCAAATCCGTCCATATGTTCCCCAAGAGATTCCATCTTTAGTTCCTTTCTAGATCAACAAGTATCACTGTTCCTAAACCTGAATTGTGTTTAATTGCCCGCGAGCAACCCATCCAAGGTGTCGGTAACTACATATGTTACCGGTGCATCTTGATCGTTGATTGCCATGAAATGTTCTCTGCCACATTCGATCTTTTTATTCTCATCCTGCCGCCGGCCTTCAGCAATTAAGCCCTTCTTTGCCTCAACCACGAAGTACAACCTCTCAGCTCCATCCTTAAAAGCAACATCTTGAATCGTAAAACGAAATACCCCGAATAATCCTCATGGCCAAAATATGGGCCCGGAAGGATTCGAACCTTCAACCAAGCGGATAAAGGCATAATTCCTATTGGGTTATATTCTATAATTTCCAGAGAATATTTTTTATACAAACAGATTGGCTCAGCGCCAGCGGCGGGACTGGCAAGACTCGCGTGAATGATAGCGCGTTTTCTGGCAAATCGCACTCCGTAAATAAGCGGCATAGCCTCTGTACGCTGCAGATGGTGTTCGGCGGCTTAATGTTATCGAATCGAGAATGCTTTTTCACAGAAAATAGTGGGCTTAATGAGATGGATCACTTTCATTGGTTTACTCCCAGTTTTATTTGAGTTTTAGAACGTCTTGATAGAGTCTCCTCAGATGCTCGTCAGACATGTCTAAGATTGGTTCGTACATGAACGAGTTCAGGTGAATATTCTCCGGTGTCATGAGAATCACTCGCTGAATGGTTTTAATTTGGACAGTCTCGCCACTGAATAGCTCCTTGAACTTTTTCAATAACTTGGGAGTTGGATTTAAATCAATACTTTCCACAAAATTGGTGTCGTTAATTTTATCTACCATGAATTTTTCGGCAGCAATTCTTATGGCAATCGAGAGAACAATCTTGTTCTCAAAGTTGATGCCCTCTCCATCCTTGAGACATTCGTTGGCCTCCTGGCGGATGATATCAATCACCGCTCTCGTGCCATCGACGGATTTCCCGGCTTCACAAAATATTGAGTTGTAAATCTTATCGAGTTCGTGTTGAGTAAAGCCAGCAGAGTTGCACTTCCAATGCAGAAGTGAAGAGAGTCTGCCGAAGTCAGGGTCATCGCTGCCCTTTGTGTATTCGATAATGTTGCGGATAAAGGGGATAGAGGCGATCATCTTCTTCGGGTCGATGAAGAAATTTTTCTTCCAGTCTTTTACGAAGATATTTTGAATCCCGATTGCCTTGGTTAATGAAATGCCCGTACCACACTTTATAGCCATAAGACAATGAGAATATGTGATGAACCTGCTGTTTATGGTTCGGAAGAAATCGAAGTTGTGCGTTAGGATGATCTGATTGAAGTGCGGTTCTTCGGCAATATCTATTAAATATTGGAGGATGGCGTACTTGTTCCTGTAATCGAATGAGTCAGCGATATCATCGAAAATGAAAATGGTTTCCTGCTTTGCCTTTTTTCGAGCCTCAACCTCAAAAATAATGTTGAGGATATAGAGAGCTTTCCTCTCGCCTGTGCTGAGAACTTGCATCAACGCGGTCTTCTCGACTGGCGCACGATCCAATCCATCATCAAAAGTGAATTCTAGGTTTAGCAACGGTTCCTGGCCCAAGATGACGGGAATCCTATTTTTGGCAGTCAGAGTGAACGGAACAAAAAAACGTTCATTGAAAATTTCAATTACAGATTCCCACTGCGTCCGTTGTTTTCCTGCTTCCTCTTCGATTTCAATTTTCCTTTTTTCGGTGGCCTGATATTTCTCGATCAAATCTAAGTAGAGTTCAAACCGTGCCTTGAAATACGATTTCCAAATCTCTTCCTTGAAGCCCTCAATATTTGCCAACTTTGGAAGAATTTCCTCGTGATCTGCCAGATAAGCCGCAAAGTCGCGCATATTCACATTCTTATTGATCAATTTTTCAATATCCGCAAATTGCTTTCTGAGATCCTTATCGTTCGAGATGCTTTCTTTCTCTTTTGCAATCAACTCCTCAAGCTGCTTCTGGCTGGTGATCTCCAGCTTTTCGTTGGCATTCAAGTTCACTGTATGCTTGGCAGCAAAAAAACCATTATCAGCGAGGTTTTTTGCAATGGTGGCGGCGTTGTAGTAATTGAATGTGCCCTTCTTGAAATATTTTGAGGCTGCTAAAAGCTCATTGTACTTTTTGATGTAATTCTCAATCACCGTCTCAAAATCTTTGGTTTCAAGGACGCTCAAAACCTTCTGGTCGAAAATCGTTTCATAGTGAATTTCGGCGAATGGAGCGTCTTTTTGGGCAAGCATTTCATCCTTGACTCGTAACAGTGCCCGGCAGAACTCGTCATCACTTTTCGTGAATGTGGACGAAATCTCTCTCTCCAAATCCCTCTTTGAACCGGATTGCTCCCTTAACGCCTTTAAGAACAATTCTTTGGATTTGTCAATCTCAATATGAAGTTCCTCGTATTCCTTTCGCAGTTTACTGTCTACAAGCAGGGTCGATGTTTTTTCAGTATGGCCAAAATATTCGTCATAAGGGCAAATAACAAGGACGTTTTCCTTGGGTAATTCAAGACCGTTTTCATCGGTGATTTTTCTAGTACATACTCGCGTTGGGAATATCCGATCCTTGGAAGCAGTACCGTTTGCAATATCTTTGAAGGTCTGAGCCAGCGAGGTTTTCATCGAACCATTTGGGGCATAGATAACATAAGCCTTGTGCTGAGAGAAATCAAATTGCGTCTGAAGTTTCTTGATCCCATAGCAATTTTCTAGGTCAACATTCAGATTTATCATTCCGACCCTCATCCTTCTTGTTTTTAATCCCGGCTTATTGATAACTTGGTTGCCGCCGAACGGCTTGTGTTACCTGCGCCAGGGCGGACGTGGTCACTGCCTGAGAGCAAAACAACTCGAAGTCAGCAAAATACTTGTCGAAGCCGCACACTCCCACAAATCCACTGCACGCTTTGTTAGCCACCGTTTGCTTTCCAAAGCGAAACGGGGGTTGGATATTGTTGCTCCACAGCAGCGCGTGCCTTGTCAAATGCGTCCATTGTCCATGAACGTGAAGTGTTCAACTTCGAGCGATTAGCCCGAAGCCCATCCTGTATTGGTGAAGGGTATCGCTCTATTCGGTCAAGTGTAGGTTGGTCACTCACAAAGCCAACCACAAATTCCTTTTGCTCAAAGAGATTGCTAAAGATAGGGCGAATGATTGGATTGTGCCAATTCCACCATATCTCAAACACTTGGTCGCCAATTTTGAATAAAGTCACATAAAGTATCACGCCGCCAACTTCGATGAACGCCGCTTTGGTGTGCATTGATTTAAAAGCACCTGAACGCGCCAGTTCTGCGATTCGGTCTTGGGACTCGCGGAAAACAAAAGCAGTGACAGTGTGTCCTGCGCGATTCGCCAATATTGGCAATGCCGCGCCATAAGGTTGTTCGAGAAGAGTATTGAGCGCCGAATTGTCAACAGGGGTTATGTCAACATTTGCGACTGTTGATGTTGGTTGTTTTTTGCCGAATAACTTGTTTAGGAAATCCATGTTATTTTCTCCCTTTTATTTCCAAAATTCCCACCACTTTTTCGTGGATACAAATCTAGGGCAAGGCTCTTTAGATTCACCTGCAAAAACTGCCGCCATAGTTACGGTTGAAGTACCAAATGGTAATTGCCTTCGTTCCGTAAAAGCCGTGCATTGCTTATTTGCATAATTTTTACAATTTGGGCATTGGTTTGGTCGAAAAGGTATTTTCGGTGCTTCGACAGAAACAGAATAACTTTCCATTGTATTTTCTCCTTTTGCACTGGTTTGAAATGACACGATTTTTTTAGCCGCTGTGATTAACAGCGAGGTGGCTAACGAACAAGTTCAGCGGCCGGCGCAGCCGGTCCGCTGCAACGCCCTGTTATGCGGCACCATTGACGCGAGAACCCGCTGTTGGGAAGAGAGGGCGAGGCTAGCCCGGCTGGCAGTGCCGAAAGACACTGCAACCTGGCGTGGTGGGTCACGCGCTACGGCACAGCACACTTCGCTACAGATTCCGGCCTCGTATTTTCTCAATCGTACTCTTGAGCAAAGATACAACTCTCGCCATTTCCGGCTGCTTCGCCTGTGGGAACATATTGAATGCGGTAGCTTCAAGCTTATGTGCACTCGAATTTCCTGTGTCACGATACCCGTCCAATATGTCGCAGAAGGCCTTGTCAATTGACGCAGAGTACGGGGCAAAGTCGGGAAGGCCAGTCCTCAGATTGGAAATGAGCACGGCAAGATCCTGAAAACGTCCTCGACTCGTGTCGAAAAAGAGATTCACGTTGGACATCGTGTACTTATCGCGCAGTAGGTCGATAAGAAGATTCTCAATCAGTGCACGGAAGAGAACCTCAGACGATCTGTGGAGGCCGTAGCCATACGCGTAATTCAGTTCGAGAATCATGTCGGCGTAGAACTGATCAAGGAACTCCAACGTGATCAATCTGTCCGGGACCTGCCCGGGAGCGATCGTGCCGAAAGCTTGCGGGCGAATGGCCACGTCACCGTAACGAAGCACGCGAGGAAAGATCTCAACGTCGCCCCTGGCCGACTTGACCCCCCGAATCTTCTCAAGAAGGGTCCGCCTCGTGCGTCTTACCCTCTCAAGGGTAACATCCACGTACTCATCGATGCGAAGGCCAAATCGCTGGACGAAGTTTGCGGGGTACGCAATACCGACCATTTCGCCGCCGAGTTTGTTGGTATATCTATACGTCTCAAACAGGAACCGCTCATTGACTATTGTGACGATGTTACCTGTTTTGTCGAGAATCGCATCCACGCGTCCCTCGACACATTCCCCTGGCCCAGCCCGTGAAGACTCTCCCAGTGCGAAAGCCCCTGCAGTCTGTTGATCGATGGGTGCGTAGTATTCGATGACGCTTGCTCCATCTCGTCTCGTCCATTGGTGGTAAACTCTCCAGATATTCCGTTCAGGCATAAGGGCCCCATTTTCTGAATCGTCGGGTGTAGTAAGACTTCAACATCAAGCCTCTTGCCGCATAACTAGTAGATATACTGCAAATAATCTGTATAACAAGAAAATCTAGCATGATATACGGTTCCATATAATGTTAGACCATAGTTCTAATTTTAGCAATTTTCTAATTTACAAACTCTAATTTTTATTAATACCTTTAAGCTTCTGATAAGGTGGCTTATCGAAACCAAGCGGATACTAATACAATTCCTGTTGGGTTACAGTTTTCATATTGTTGGTAGATGTAAAAAAACAGACCTCACGGACACAAAATTCTATCAATTAAAAAAGCAATTTTAAATATTAAATCTATTCCTATTGAGGCTGATAATAATTAGTAATTTCTGAAGTTATTGAGGATGAAATATCTTTTTTAAGTTCTATTAATTTCTTTTCTTGAACGTCTATATCTGCTAATATTTTATTGCTTTCATCCATATACTCATTAAAATATTTATCAAAAGCATTATTATTAACCAAAAAACATTCTGGTATTGGCAGTTGGTTAATGGTTGGTTGTGAAATATTCTTTTGGCAGGCACCTGCTGCCATTGCTGTCAAAAAATTATGAACATCAAATATATTTAAATAACCAGCAATGATATCCGATGAAAATCCTTCTTTAATTTTTGCTGTGATAACAAAACCAGATGCAATGTATGAATTTTCATTAAATTCAAAAGAACGATTGTTTGTAGATAAAGCAACACCAATTGTCCCTGATCTGGTAATTAATAACATATCTGGTTCAAGCTCAAAAAAACCGGCTTCCGATCTCACGTCATCAAGCAAATAGTTTTGATTCTTATCAATAAGGCCATATTCCTTAATTTGAGAAACTGATAAATATAAAATGTCTGTATCATCCATTGAATAAAAATTGGTGGATAAATTCATACCATTACGCACTTTTTCCAAAACAGAACCTAATCCTACCCACTTTATCTGTTCATTCGAAAAAAAGTGGTCACAGAGCTTAATATAATGTTTGAAATGAGTATCACTTCTCACTGGAGGAAACCCAGTAAGATAATGCAATGAATTTTGTTCAATAATTATTCCCATATGTTTAACTTTCGAATAAGGCCTAGGACTGTTGATTCATCCTGGAAATCGATTTTATCCCAAGCATGTGAATATTTAATATTATATATTTTCTTGCCACTCTCATCATAAACAGCCAAAAGTTCATTGGGTTTATCTTTGGACCCCTTTTTCCCAGCTTTGTAACCTATATCAGTTATAGAAAAATTGTAGAATTCTGAATCATTATTATTGGTAACATTATGCAAAACCCAACGATTTCGAATTTCCAAAACTGTACTTTTAATCTTTGCCTTAATTTGATTAAATTTTTCGCTATCAAATAGATAGTCATCAGGAATATAAGGGAGAAGTACAAAATTATTACCAAATTCGTGATTAAGAAACGATCCAATCACAGATAGATAATTCGCTATGTTATTGGTTTCTGTTGTGGTAGATTTGTCAAATATGATTTGTCTTTTTGGAATTGAAACTAGAGAATTTAGGCGACTATACTTTTCATCAAAAAGCGTTTCCGATTGGTGCCATGCAGTAGTAAATAAATCTTCTTCTTCACGAGTTTTTTTCGATGCAAATAATAAGCTTGTTGAAGTTGTGGTATGGGGTGAAAAGGCGAAATTAGGTAATGCAACAACAGCTTTAATATTAAAATGTTTGTATAAAAATAGCCGTCCACATATATCATCTTCTACTGAGAAAAAACTTTCAGGTAAGACAACACCTAATCTTCCATTTGGTTTTAATAGCTGATACCATCGTTCAAGGAAATATGCTTGAGATTCTCCTGAAATCTCAAAGTTTTGTTGGATATTTGTTTTATCAATTTTTACATTAAAGGGGGGATTGGAGATAACAAAATCAAATTTTTCGATAGAGAGTTTGCCATAATAAGCACTTGGAGGTAATTGTCTCGAGGACAACAAATTATTTGCACCAGTTACACTCAACGAAGCATAATTTGAAAAACTATCAAGCCCATCGGTATTGTAAATATTGGTACTCCCATCACCATGAAGTATCATATTTATCTGACAAGCCGCAGCTAATACTTGTTCGTTATCAATTCCATAGACATAATCAATTACCCATTTATAAGTATTTCCATCAGACATTTGTCTTTCAATGAAATCTCTTGCATCTTCATCACCGGAGCAAATGCTTGCTTTGTTCTCATCGACAATTTTCTGAACATATTTCATATAGTTCACTAAGAATGTTCCAGTACCACAACTCGGATCTATAACAAATGGCAATCTATATCTATTATCTTCATCGGGATTTCTAAGTCTTCGAGCGACTAATGACTCTACTTCAAGCACTGCTAAAATAAAAAGAACAATATTTGGATGAGTTAAGAACAATCCTTTAGTCTGTTTAAATGCCTCTCGAATAACCATTTCATAGAATTCTCCTAAGATATCTATGTTGCGGTATCTATTCTTGTGAAATGCAATTGAACTTAACAATTCAACGCATTTGTTAATAAGAGAGGGGGAAAATTCTTTAAAATCGATTCCTTTGATATCTTTTAATTCAATTTCACGATCTTTTGATAAATACTCTCGAAAAGCCCTGCGATATAAAAGGTCAATATTGTTTGCCAGTTCCTCAATGGATTGTGGTACACCACTAATGAATTTCCTTTGAAATTGATAAGAAGTACCAATTTTGGTTTTTCGCTCATCGAATATTTTTGCTAATATTACCTTATTAAAATTTTCAAATTTCTTGTTATCCTCAAGCGTTCCTGCCCAAATAGCATCCCAAAGTGAACGCCAAATTCGTCTCAAGACCTCAATACCATAATTTTCATTCAAGTCTTTAAACTGTTGTTGTAAATTTTGTTCGTTACCAGACAACTTAACATAAACATCATTTACGATTGGGATCTGATTGCATGGAATGATGTCGACAAAATGAGGCGTTTTTCCATTATGGATCCATTCGCTATATGTGCCCGTAATTGATGTATCTATACCAATGCAATTTAATGGGAATTGCGTTCTTTCGAGCGGGATATCTAAGGATACATAAAATAGATATTTTGCAGAATTGTATTTAACAATATTATTATGGGGTTCAAAGAGTTGAGAATTTATAGAACTATCGTCAACACCATTAAAATCATGGATACGTTTTACCTCAAATAATTTGTCAATTACTCCTGTGTCATTTTTAATGATAATGTCCGTCTCGATAGCTCTGGCTCTTTCTCTTCTTCTACCCCCGATAGCAAATGAATTTTCAATTTCCAAATTTTCTGATTTATATCCGTACTTCATAATCAAATTAAGTAAAATTAGGCATCTAGTCAATTCTTCATCTGAGGGCTTCCCAGAAATTCTTTCCTCGCTCACAATTAGATCAGTGTAATTTAATATGTCCTCCTCTTTATCCACAGTTACGTATTTACTTTCGGGATCTAATTCTAGAATTGCATTGTAAAAACAATTTCGATCTTCAGTAGAGAAATGAGTTGGACTCATATTTTCCTTGTCGTGTATATATTTTTATAATGCAGTAAAACCATTAATAATTCATTGAGAATTTATTAATTCATTTATTCTTATGTTTCTTCAAATATTCTATAGTGTCATTTTCCATTTTTTTCTTATTTTCTACTATATCAATGGAATCACTAATTAATGCAATAAAATCTAAATCGGCAATTGATTTGATCTGAGCCAAAGCTAAACGTTGGACTCTTTCATCCCACATCTTTCTAAAATTTGATAAAAGCTCTTGTTCTAAAGGATTAAGAGAATCTTCCTGAATATTTTCAATTATTGCTTTTGGGAAAAAATAATTAATTGGCTTATTAAGGGCAGTTGAAAGAGAAGGTAATATCCAAACACTAAATTCAACCTTTCCGTTTTCAATATCTGAAACAGAGGCTCTCCTGCGATTAATTCTTTTTGCCAAATCTTCCTGAGTTAATCCAGCTTCTTCTCGGGCTTTACGGATCAGTTCACCCATAGCTATGGTGTATTTGTTTGGGGGAATTCCTGTTTCATAATTCATTTAATAAACTCCAAAAAATACTTGACAAAATGTACGTTTCATCGTATATTAATGAATGATGAATCGTACATGTTCTCTTATCAACTTTATTTAATGATACAGGCTATGGATAGAAAAAGCAAGCAGGTGAACACGCTGTCAGTATAGTCTAAGCCGTCTGTCCGAAGCCGTCTTTTCTTAGCTCACTGAGGCTCATTGTCAAGGTTGTGAGCGAAGCGGCGTAAGCCAGGAACCCTTGACTATGAGTGTGAGCTAGGTAGGCTTCGAAGGACTGACGGCGTGACAGTGAAGTGAAGAGGAAATTATATGGATGAACAAATCATAAACACAAAAAGAGGAAGATTCGGAAAGTTGCAGGTTACTTTACCTTTGATGGTTAAGCATTCGATTATTGAAAACATAGAATTATCTGGATTAAGTCGGGCTGAATTCCTGAGGATTGCTCTGATGATGGGTTCAGCTCATTTACTGGACGGGGTTAGAAGTCATTTTGAAGATTTTGCTGGCGGATCAAGAGATCGCGTGCGCGATCTCCTTGATCGCTAAAATTATTGCATAAGGAAACCCGGGAAACCGGGAAATCCCCCGTACTGTAATACGGGGGTGCAAAATACAAAGAAAGGTTTTATGGAAGGATTTATAACAATTGACACCATGTATCTCTATGTGAAATACCCTAAACGGGATATTTTCGATAAATACTTCAGGTATGTAGAAGGGGTCGATACACGAATATTGAAGAAAGGATGCGTTGTGGGGGATTTCGTCATTCGGAATGGCTCGTGCGGATACAAGATCAGCGTTTGGCAACATGACGCAAGAGTATTCATAACCGACCAGGTGGATGAAAAATGCGGAGAAGGAAAGGGAATGGGGATTTGGGTTCAACTAGGACCAAAATTCTTATTAGAGAATATTAATTTCCTTCAAGATGCTGTTTATGATTTTTTATATGAAATTGGAATTGAGGAAATCTATCCGACTTCCATTACTAGAATAGATGTTGCGATAGATTGTCTTAACTTAGCTATGAGAGATCAGGATGTTGAATATTGGAAAAACGGTTGGGTAGGCCGGTCTAAAGTTTCTAAGGTTTACTACAATTCAAGGACTGGCCTTCTAGAATCTCTATATGTTGGATCAAGGGGATCTCCAATTTTGTTACGTGTTTATGACAAAGTAGCTCAATCGATAGCAGATGGCGATTATCTGTATTGGCTAGATGTATGGAAGAACTTCGAAGGACCAGTTACCAGATTTGAGTGGGAAGTAAAAACTAAGGATGGAAATTTTCCAAACAACCTAACTGATTTCGAAAAGTTCAATGTTGTATCAGTTCGAGAGTTGATGAATTACTTATTAGATTGGGGGCGTTTATGTACTCCTGGTCAATTGGATACCAATCGGAATAGGTGGGAAGACTCTTCACTTTGGAGTGAAATAAGGGAGTTAGTAGCCAAATGGTCAAAAGGCGTTGATTGGCCAACTTCTAGATTTGGTAAAGAATTTCATGGCGTTTCTTCAGCTTATGTAAAATTTCTAAGCGGTACGATCTCTGGGGGAATGGCTAAGTTGAGCCTTCAAGATCCAACCATGGATGGCCTGATTGAGGGCTTGAATGAATATGGCGAAAACATTGGAACAATAATCCATATAGCAGGAATAAAAGCAAATAGGATCAAAAGATTATGATTTTTTGGGCTGGGGAGGACCCCTACCCAAGAGGGGGAGGGTGCCCATCCCAAAAAGAAAAACGATTTGGAAAAAAATCAAAAATGCATATTGCAGGAATACAGGCAAAAAGGAACCAAAGACAATGATAAAGAACAATGAAATTACCTTAAAAGGTCGCCTGGATGGAAGTCAACGTAACAGGTTAATACGGTTACTGGATATGTTTTATTCGCCAAGTGAATTAGCTGAAGAAGTGGGTTTTACACGGCGGCAAGTTTATCGTGTGTATATTCCTGCGGGTTGTCCTCATGAGAGAGACGAAAGGCGGCACATCTGGATTAATGGCAAAGTATTTCGGGGATGGTGTGAGGAAACATATCCCAGGGTTTCAATTGGCCAGGATGAAACTTTTTGCCTATCCTGCAAAAAAGCAGTCAAGATAACCAATCCAATTCGAAAACAAAAAGGAAGACTCCATTATTGGATATCTCAGTGCCCGAATTGCGGACGAAAATTAGCTAGGATTATTACAAGGGAAAAACTACACAAATGATAAATAGGGGGAATTGGAAGATAATTCAAGAATATCTTGAATATCGGAAAGAAGTTGATCTTCTAGCTGACAATTCTGTCAGGTTAGAGGAAACATGGTTACGTCATTTACTCGAATGGGCGCAAGAGTGCCCATTTAATAAAGCCCCTACAATCCGACCAACATTACCTGAATATGTCGTAAATGCACGTTTAGACAGTTCTGGAGAAGCCTTGTCGCCTGTTTATGTCAGAAAGATCATTAGATCATCTTATAACTTATTAAAGTGGCTTAGAACACATAAAAGAGGATTTGGTTCACTGGATCAAGCCTGGTTGGATACCCTAAAACCACCAAGAATGACAATTGAACACAAAGAGCATGAAGCGGTAACTATAGAAGAAATGATAACAATTGCAAAAGCACCAGTCCAAACCTTGAAGGAAAAAAGGATAAGGGCTGCTGCTGTCTTCTGGTTTCTATCTGGCATAAGAATTGGAGCTTTTGTAACTTTACCTATTAAGGCTATTGATCTTGAAAATCGAGTAATAAAACAATGGCCTAAGCTAGGCGTTAGGACCAAATTTGGAAAACACGCAACTACATTTCTACTGAATATTCCAGAACTATTAGAAGTGATAAAAGAATGGGATGACTTTGTTAGAACAAATCTTTGTGAAGATAATCCATGGTTTGCCAATATCTCACCAGAAACTGGAGAATTAGACCAAGAAAATTCTAATATTGGTGAATGCCGTCATCATGGGGCAAGAAAAGATTTGATTGAATGGTTGATGAAAGTAAACTTACCCTATCACTCTCCCCACAAATTTAGACATGGTCACGCTGTTTTTGCGATAAAACATGCAAAAAATATGGCTCAATTAAAAGCAATTAGTCAAAATATGATGCACGCCAACATCAGTATTACAGATGGTATTTATGGGGGATTATCCGATTCAGATATAAATGAACAAATCTCTTCATTGACAACAATTTCATTGCCTGAGGATAATAAATCCCTTCGAGAATTGTTGAAACAAATTCAAGAATTAAGTAAAAACCTTGAAAATAATCTAAATTAGCATTTTCAAATATTCATCTTAAATAAAATATCAATCAATTGATTCGGAAAATAGGAATTACTCTGAGATTGGTATCGAAACCAAGCGGCTAAGGCAAGAATATATCCGGGATAAAATAATAAGTGAATTATTTAGCTGTTTTTATGTTTTCCTTCTCTAAGTATGCCTAACTTATCCAGAATTCTATTTTTTGCGTCGGCAGTACCTTCAGGATCAGCGGTAGCGCTAAAAACTCTATCGTCCTTTACCTCGACCTGAAGCCAATCCCCTTCTTTTGCTCCTGTGGGAAGCATAATCTTGTTAACTTCTAGACGATCCTGTTCCTCTCCTACTAATAGGACAGCCAAATCTCCTTCAAAACGATCGATCATTGCTTTTGTTTTCATTATTTCACCTCGAATGGTATTGATATTGTTGCTGATTTGTCATTTAGTATTGATTGAACTGAAATACTCCATAATCCTGGCGTAGTCCGCGCACCTACTTTCCATGACCATGACACTTTACCTGAAGCATTAGCTGTCTGCGAACCAAGACCTGCAGCCTGGCTTGCTCCTGATTTATAGTATACAGTTATCGAACAATTTGCTCCTGGTAAAGTTTGAATGGTCAAACTTGCAGTACTACCGGCAGCTATTGGGCTTGTGAGAGAAATCACGTCTATTTTGATATTTTCCTGAACTTGAGGAGTTGCAACAGGGACCTCGACAGCCGCAAAAATTGCTTTTATCTCTGGCTGGATAGAATACCCGGTGTTATCAACCTCAACCATAATTGTCCCGTTGACATCCGTCCCATAAATTTGTGCTCCAGAATTTATTATCCGATTTACCGTATCTGAATTAGGGTGCCCATAACTGTTTCCTTTTCCCGCTGAATATATCGCCACGGCTGGATGCACAGATGATAAGAATTCTGCACTAGTTGAAGTATCGCTTCCATGATGACCAACTTTTAATATATCAGCCCCTAATGTCAAACCTGCCGATATCATCTCTGCTTCGTTATCTTTACTTGCATCACCAGTGAACAAGAAAGATGTGCCTGCGTAATCTAACCGCAAAACTATTGAATTTTCATTTAGGCCACCTTCAATAACATGTCCGGGATGTAATACTTCCAAGGTTAGACTACCAATTTGAATTGAATCGCCCCGCTTAACTTCAAAGTAATCTGCTTGGGAAAAAGCTATAGCATCCAAGAAATTCTCATAAACGAGCGTTGTATGCAATTCCCCGTTTGTTATTACCCTTGAGACTGGATAATTATTTAATACTTCTACAAGACCTCCAATATGATCTGAGTTTGGATGAGTTGCAATTACCAGGTCAAGGTTTTGAACACCTTGACTGTGTAAATAGTCAACAACCCCGCTTCCTTGTTCACCACCATCAATTAATGTAAATAATCCTTCTGGAGTACGAATAAGAATAGCGTCTCCTTGACCAACGTCAATAAAGGTAACAATTAGTTTCTTATCTGAAACAGGTAGAGTAGGCGAAGGATTAGCTGTGCTTAATTTTTCAATTGTTGGAGTAAGAGAAGGATTAGCTGTGCTTATTTTTTCAATTTTCGGAGGAGGAGAAGGATTAACTGCTCTTATTTTTTCAATAGTTGGAGTAAGAGAAGGATTAGCTGTGCTTATTTTTCCAATTGTCGGAGGAGGCGAGATGACTTCTTGATGTGCTTTAGGAGATGAATTGCATCCCGAAAGAAATACGGTTAAAAAAATAAATATAAAAAAAGTCCCCATCTTAAGTAAATGTTTATCAGACCTGTACATATTATCCCCTATCTCTGTTGGCTTTGAACCAACACATAATATAAAAAAATGTTGTTTGCGCAAGCGAATTTGTTTGAAAAGTGGGCCCGGAAGGATTCGAACCTTCAACCAAGCGATTATGAGTCGCCTGCTCCGCCATTGAGCTACAGGCCCATTTGCCCAATTTTAGCACACGCAGCCCCTTTACGCGCGGCTTTCCCGGCTATTTCTGTGCTTGCTGCTTCGCCCAACTATCCGCCAGCGACAAGGTGCGGATGAAGACCAACACACCAGGCTTGGAACTGAGCTTGTCAGGATTAAAGTAGCCATTACGCACAAACTGCCAGGGCTGGCCGGGTTTGGCCTCGGATAAGGCGGGTTCCAGCTTGCAATCCTTGAGAACCTCAAGGGATTTCTGATTGACGTGGTCGGTAAATAATTCCCCTTCGGGCAGGTCTTCAGGATGTTCATCCTTGAAGAGATAATCATAGAGGTGCACTTCAGCGCTGATGGCATGCGGGGCAGAGACCCAATGGATGGTGCCTTTAACCTTGCGCCCATCAGCGGCATTGCCGCCGCGGGATTCGGGGTCATAGGTGCAGTGCACCGCCTGGATGCGGCCTTCCGCATCCTTATCAATATTGACAGCTTTGACAAAATAGGCGTTCATCAGGCGCACTTCGCGCTCCGGGAAGAGGCGGAAGTATTTGGGAACCGGAATTTCCATAAAGTCATCCTGCTCGATGTAGAGTTCCCGCGAGAAGGGCACCTTGCGGCCGGTTGTGCAATCTGGATTCTGAGGGAAATCGCTGATCCAAAACTCTTCAGTCTGGTCAACGGGGTAATTATCAATAATCAGTTTGAGCGGGCGCAAGATCGCCATGCGGCGGAGCGCGGTCTGATTGAGCTCATCACGCACGAAATGCTCAAGCAGTTCAACATCTACAAAGCTATCATTCTTGGCCACACCCACCGCCTCAATAAAGGCGCGGATGGCCTTGGGCGGATAGCCTGCACGGCGCATAGCGGCCAGGGTGGGCATCCGCGGATCGATCCAGCTATCCACATAGCCCTGCTCAACCAGCAGGCGCAGTTTGCGCTTGGACATAACCGTGTGGGTCACATTCAGGCGGGAAAACTCAATCTGCTGGGGATGGAAGATTTCCAGTTCGTCAAGGAACCAATCATAAAGCGGCCGATGGTTTTCATATTCCAACGAGCACATGGAATGGGTAATGCCTTCAATCGAGTCAGACTGACCGTGGGCAAAGTCGTACATGGGATAGATGCACCACTTATCGCCTGTGCGATGATGCGTGGCGTGCATAATGCGGTACATGACAGGGTCGCGCAGGTTGATATTGGGAGCAGCCATATCAATTTTGGCGCGCAAAGTTTTCGTGCCGTCCGGGAATTCGCCGCTGCGCATGCGCTCAAAGAGTTCCAAATTTTCTTCAATGGAACGCTCGCGCCAAGGCGAATTTTTGCCACCTTCTGTGAGTGTGCCGCGGTAGGTGCGCATTTCTTCGGCTGTGAGCTCATCTACATAGGCCTTGCCCTTCCTGATGAGTTTGACGGCCATTTCGTAAAGCGCTTCAAAGTAATCCGAGGCATACAATTCATTGGCGTAATCAAAGCCTAGCCAGTGGATATCCTCCTTGATGGCATCCACATATTCGGTATCTTCTTTTACCGGGTTGGTATCGTCATAGCGCAGGTTGGTTGTTCCGCCATATCTTTCGGCCATGCCAAAATCAATCACCAGGGCCTTGCAATGGCCGATGTGCAGGTAGCCATTGGGTTCAGGTGGAAACCGCGTTTTCACCTTGCCTCCGAAGCGGCCGTTACGGTTGTGTTCATCGATGATTTCTTCGATGAAATTCTTCGAGACAAAGCTTTCTTCTGTCATTTCAGCTCCTGATCTTCCTGAAAAATTATAACAACGATGCCAGTAGTAAGGCAATTCCAAAGTGTAAATAAAAAGCCCTGGGGAAAAGCCCAGGGCTGGTGTTAAACTGCAACCTTAAGGCTTCATGGCCCTTTCGACCAGGATTTGAACAATCTGTTGGATTTGCTGGAGATCATTTTCTTTGGCAGAGCCGGCAAACTGGTGCGCGCCAACCACATCCCAGGATAGGCGGTCAGCGAAGCCGTTAAAGACCTCCATGGCCCCACCAGACCAGGCATAGCTGCCAAAGTAAGCGGCTACTTTATGCTTGACATCCTTGATTTCAGCCATATTGAGTGCTCGCGTCATGGCTGGGAACATGGCCCTTTCGTAAGTTGGGCTGGCAATCAGAATGCCTTGCTTGGTCCAAAGCGAAGGCAAGTAGTAACTGGGGTCCGTAATGCTGACGTTGAAAACCTCAATCGGAACTTTGTGCTGGCCAATTACCTGTAGAGTCTGGTCCAGCGCGCGCTCGGTATTGCGATACATGGTGCCATAGAGCACGGTAATGCCTGGCTCCGCAGGCCCTTTGGCATAGCCTGCCCAGGTTTTGTAAAGGTTGATAATGCGCATCGGATCCTTGCGCCAGATCAAACCGTGCGAAGGGGCTACAATGCTGATGGGATAAGCAGAAACCTTGTCGATAGCCATGAGCACGTTGCGGCTGAAAGCCGAAATGATGTTCGTGTAGTAGCGCAGGGCTTCTTTCTCAAAAAACGCCAGATTCTGGCACTCATCATCAAAGATATAACCGTCCAGAGAACCATACTGACCAAAAGCATCGCATGAAAACAGTAATTTCTCTTCGGGCACGTAAGTCATCATTGTCTCCGGCCAATGCACACCAGGAGTATAGATGAATTTGAGGGTGTATTTCCCAAGAGAGAGCGTATCTTCGTGCTTGACCACTTCGGTGTTTTCGGTGAGACTGTAAAAGTCGTTCATCATGGAAACGGCCTTCTGCGTGCCGAGGAGTTTGGCCTTAGGAGCCAATTCTCGCAGACGGGACAAAGCGCCAGTGTGGTCAGGTTCCATATGATTGACAATGATGTAATCCAGGTCTTTTAGATCGATAAGATCTGAAAGCTCCTGGGCAAAATCATCAGAGAAAATTTCCTTGGAAACGTCAATCAAGGCATTCTTTTTATCCTTGATCAAATAGGCATTGTAAGACACACCCACCTCATTAATCGGCCAGAGGCCTTCGAAAAGGTTAGTGGAACGGTCGTTCACGCCTACCCAGAAGATGTTGGGCTTTATCTCAACGGGATGCATAATCCCTCTTATCCTTCGATGAACTTACGAACATCCTCTAACTGGCCAGCGGATCCAAGATAAACATTCTTCTGAGCAATGAACTTGGCATATTCAGCCATATAGATTTTGCCAGGGTCGCGTAGGTCAAACTTTTCGGGATGCTCAAGGAAGAATTCGCGATGCACACGCGTCCAGACCAGGCGGCCATCCGTGTCGATATTGATCTTGGTGACACCCAACTTGGAGGCGGGCTTGAACTGTTCAGGGTCTACACCCCTGGCACCGCCCAATTTACCGCCGGCAGCATTGATGCGCGCCACTTCATCCTGTGGAACCGAGCTGGAGCCGTGCATTACCAGCGGGAAACCAGGAAGACGTTTCTGAATTTCGGCCAGCACATCAAAATGGAGAGACTGGGTGCCGCTGAATTTGAATGCGCCATGGCTAGTACCAATGGCGACAGCCAAAGAGTCACAACCACTGCGCTCCACAAATTCTTTCGCGTTATCGGGATCGGTAAGTTTGGCATTGGCCTCGGAAACATTGACGTGTTCTTCAACACCGCCAAGTTGGCCGAGTTCGGCCTCAACTACGAGACCCTTGGCATGGGCACGGTCGGCAACACGCCTGGTAACGGCGATGTTCTCTTCAAAAGATAGTGAGGAGCCATCGATCATTACCGAAGAATAGAACCCGGAGTCGATGCAGTCATAACACGTGGCTTCATCGCCATGGTCAAGATGGACGGCATAGATTGTTTCAGGATAAACCTGGTCAGCTGAGCGAATTAATCCCTCAAGGAAGGCCTTATCGGTATAGTTGCGGGCTCCCTTGCTGATTTGAATGATAAAAGGTGCTTTAGATTCAAGGTTACCCCTGAAAAGGCCGACAATTTGTTCGAGGTTATTGATGTTATAGGCACCAATGGCATACTTGCCATAGGCATGCTCAAAAAGTTTCTTCGTGGTAACGATCATATTTAGCTCCTTGGTATGCAATATTATAAAATTATACCTTCGCAAAGAGCGATTCTCAACTCCTGGCAAAGGCTGTATAGAGAGAAGTTAACCGAGCAACTACCCTAGCGCTTCCTGATAAATCGCACGCATTTTATTGGCGTAATTTGTGGGGTCATGATCCTTGCGCACTTTTTCCAGGGCAAGCTCGCCTTTTTGGGCGATTTGTTCCGGATTGGCAACAATTTCACGAATGGTGGCTTCAAGCCCCAATCGAATGGCATCACCCAGGTTTTGCCGTTGTTCAGGGGTGGTATAAAGCGCTTCCTTGAGCCGGTTTTGGGGCACCTTAATGAGCCAACCAACCTGATTATTGTTAATTTCCGGCAGGGCACGGCTATCAGTGCTGATGACAGGCAGGCCGCAAGCCTGGGCTTCAAGCACGGAAATGCCATAGGTGTCTGCCCAAGTGGGCAGGAGGCCGATATCGCAGGTCTTCATGAGTGCCAATACCTCCTCGTTGAGAAGGGAGGGGTAATATTCCACCCATTCAGGGTTTTCCGCCATTACTTGCTTGGCCCAGAGAACGTCTTGCTCTGTCTCATGCGCCGCATAGGGCTCCAGGCGCAATGAGCTGACCACAACAAGCTTGATGGGCAAATGCTCTTCTTTTACCAACTTTTCGAATGCCAGTAGCAATTCTTTTCCGCCCTTGCGGAAGAAAGCCGCTCCGACCAGGATAAAGCGGATTGGACTGGATTGGTCGTAATGCCGGGAAGCAACCTTATTTACAATCAACGCTTGAGGTGGATGCAGTACCTTCATTTTTGCCAGAATAGGTTTGCTGAAATCAGTAGGAAAGGAAGTCAGGAGATCGCGCTGCATGGCTGCGGAGCACTCAGACCAGGCCAGGATGCGTTTGCAAGCTTTGCCAGCCAAAGCTGTAAGACCCCTTTCAACGAGCGGGGTCATGGCAACGGGGAGGGGAATCTCTTCCTGATGGCGGGTGACCAACTCGGTGAAGCGCGGCAGGATGGTCTCGAATGAAGAAATCCAGGGGGTCTTGCCGTAACTAATGCCATTGGAAAAATGCAATAGATCCACGCGATTCAAGTCAAAATCCTCAAATTGATTGTTGAGATCGAATGTTGGGATTAAAGGTGTGCGTAATAGTTGGTTTAGCCTGAAACCGAGGTTGCGTTCAATGGAATAAAGATCGTGAACTGGGACATATTTAGCTTCAGGGACTTTTGCAACGATGGTGCGTTTATTGGTGTAGTAATCAAAGCGGTAAGCTAACACGCCAATTTTCATGGAATTCCTCAGTAAGGATTATAACAAGGTAATTTCCAATGCGTTTTTACTCACAAAATCTGATCAAATCGAGGTTTTTTCAGCTACTAAATAGTAATTTGGCTTTTTTGGGGTTTCCAAAGCATAAATAGGATTACTGCCAACAAAGCACAAGCCGCTCCAAAAAAGAATGGTGCGGATGGGCCAAAGCCCTTCCAACCGAAAGCCCCAGACCATAACAAACCGGCAATCAACGAGGCCGGGAAGTCCAGGATGCCCAGTACGGCATTGTAGGTGCCGTGGGCTGTACCCAGCAAATCCGCGGGCACCAGGTCGGTGACCATGGCCTTGGCAGTGCCATAGGCCATGCCGTAATACAAACCATAAGTAACATAAAGAATCCAGATCTGGGTGGCATTTTTTGCGAGCGCGAAGCCCAAATAGATCAGCGCGTAAACGATCCAACCAGCCACAATCAGAGTGCGGCGGCCAATGCGGTCAGAAAGGGCTCCCGCCGGGGTGGAGACGAGGGTATAGACCAGGTTGAAAACCGCCAGCATAATCAGAATGTTCAAGATGTTCAGGCCGCGTTCCTGGGCACGCAAAACCAGGAAGGCATCGGAGGAATTGCCAAGGTCGAACAGCCCCACGATGACCATAAAGACCAGGAAATTCTTTCCCAAACCTTTGAAACTAATCTTGGGCCCCTGGCGCACTTTTTGAACAGCCGTATCTTTTGCGCCAAAAGCCAGCGAAAGCACAGCCAGGAAAGCAGGGATGATGCTGATCAGTACAATCGTACGGAAGGTATGGTCCGTCAGTTGCTGACCAGAGGCTTGCAGCTTCCAAACCACAAAAGCTGCAATCAGGATACCCAGGAAGGCACCGGCTGTATCCGCAGCACGGTGCAGGCCAAAGGCAAAACCACGGTGCTCTGGCGCTATGGAATCAGCCACCAGTGCGTCCCTCGGGGCTGTGCGAATGCCCTTACCAAAGCGATCCAACCAGCGGATGCCCGCGATTGCACCAACTGAATTGGCGAAATAAAAGAAAGGCTTGACCAGGGCAGAAACCCCATAGCCGAGCACCGCCAGCCACTTGCGGGTGCCGAGTCTGTCAGAAAGCCAACCCGAAAAGACCTTAAGCACGGAGGCAGTGGCTTCCGCGATGCCTTCAATAATGCCGATGGTCAAAAAAGGTACTTTGAGCACATTTTGCATGAAGAGCGGCAGGATGTTGAGCACCATTTCGCTGGAAATGTCCATGAAGAAACTGGTGAGGCTGACAAACCAGAGGTTGCGGGGGATTTCATTAAGTTTGGGGAAATTCGTTTTTTTGGGCATCGGCTGATTCACTCCAGCGGTAATTATAGGCTTCCCCGGCAAATTCAGAAGTCATTTACCTGGAAATGACGGGAAATATGCAGCTATTCCCTTCTGCCATATAATTCGAAAGTGAGCCAAGTTGCCCAGATGATCAATACAGGTCTCCGTTTGTTCAAATTGAGATGCTTGACAAGGCAGAAAATGACATTTGCTTCCGACACAAAACTTCTTAATGAAAATAATGGCCAGACCATCTTGATAACCGGCGCGACCAATGGCATCGGTAAGGAAGTGGCTTTAGAACTGCTGGCACAAGGCCAGCATGTCATCCTTCACGGGCGCAACCCCAAGAAGATCGACCAAACCGTTTCAGAGGCTGTCTCCCGCGTGCCTGATGCAAAAATTGATACCATCCTGGCCGATTTTTCCTCTCTCCAAAAAGTAAAATCCATGGCCGAAGAGCTGAAAACGCGCTTCCCCAGCCTGGATGTGCTGATTAACAATGCGGGTGTCTATAGCAACAAACGCCGCTATTCCGTTGATGGCTTCGAGCTGGCCTTCGGGGTGAATTATTTGGCAACCTTTGCCCTCACTCTGCAACTAATCCCGTTGCTTGCTAAAAGCTCTTCTGCACGCATCATCAACATGAGTTCCGTGGGTCATCGCTACGTTTGGATCAACCCCCTTGATATAGAGAGCCAGCACTTCTTTTGGGGATGGGTGAACTATTGCCGCTCCAAACTGCTTCTCATTCCTTTCACCTTCCGCCTGTCTGAATTCCTGGCAGGCACTAACATCACGGTCAACGCGCTTCACCCTGGGGTGATTATCGGCACGGAAGTCACCAACACCGCTTTCATCAAGTGGGGCTTGCCTTTGGAAAAAGGAGCTGCTACGGTGATTAACCTGGTGACAAACCCTGAATTGGAACAGATGAATGGCAAGTATATTGAGAGATACAGAATGTCGACGCCCAGCCCAATGGCAAACGACAAGAGCTTGAAATCACGTCTTTGGATTCGCAGCTTCAAATGGGCTGGGCTTAACCAGGAAGCATGCGAGCAAGAATTGTTAGCACTTAACCAAAACGACCAGAAATGTAATCCTCCGTGCGCTTGTCTTTAGGGCGGGTAAAGATGATATCGGTGAGGTCAAACTCCACCAGGTGCCCCGACCGTGATTCATCGGTGTAAAAGAAAGCTGTGTAGTCTGAAATACGGCCAGCCTGCTGCAAATTGTGCGTGACAATCACAATCGTAAAATCCTCTACCAGTCGACGAATTAGTTCTTCTATGCGCAAGGTAGCAATTGGGTCGAGGGAGGCAGCCGGCTCATCCATCAGGATCACGGTCGGTTGTACGGCCATACAGCGCGCGATGCAAAGCCGTTGTTGTTGCCCGCCGGATAGTGCCAGGCCAGATTTATTGAGATCATCCTTCACTTCATCCCAAAGCGCGGCACCTCGCAGGCTTTTTTCAACCAGTTCCTTGATCATTCTGGGGTCTTTCATGCCATTAACACGGGGCCCATAGGCCACATTATCAAAAATGGACTTGGGGAAGGGATTTGGTTTTTGGAAGACCATGCCCACCTGCTGGCGCAGCTGCACCACGTCCATAGCGAAGATGTCCTGGCCATCCATCTTAGCGGAACCTTCCACCCGGACGCCTGGAATAAGATCGTTCATGCGGTTAAATGTGCGCAAGAATGTACTCTTGCCGCATCCTGAAGGACCAATGAGGGCAGTCACCTGTTTTTCTGGAATAGCAATAGTGATATGGTCCAGGGCGCGGAACTTGCCGTAGTTGAGGCAGTAGTCTCTTGTTTCAAGTTTGATGTTGTTCATAGATTAATCCCGTACTCCTACGCGAAGTTTCCTGGAAACAATGTTGATAAGTAAATTAATGACGATAATGCTGGAAATCAACACCACACCCGTGGCCATGGCTTTATCAAAAGCGCGGGTATCCATGGCGAGGTAGTAGAGATGCAAGGCCATGGTCCGACCGCTGGAAAATACAGAGGTGGGCATATTGAAACTGCCACCCAGGGTGACGAAGAAGACCGCGGTTTCGCTCATGATGCGGCCTACACTGAGGATGATACCGGTGATGATGCCAGGAGCCGCAGTTGGCAGAACCACATTTTTGATGGTTTGCCACTTGGTGGCACCCAAGGCCATGCTGCCTTCGCGTAAGCCGGTTGGGATGGCCAGCAGAGCTTCTTCTGTTGTGCGAATGACGGTTGGCAGCACCAGGCAGGCGCCAGCCAGGGAGGCTGAAAGTAGGGAAAAGCCAAATTTAAGGGTGGTAACAAAAAGGGCGTAACCAAAAAGACCGAAGATAATTGAAGGAATTCCCGCCAGGGTTTCAACGCCAAAATGGGCTACCTGCACCAGGGCGGCAACCGTTTTAGAGCCCAGGCTTTGTTCGCCGGCATACTCCACTAGATAAATGCCCGCCCCAATCCCCAAGGGCGTGGCGATTGTGATCGTCATCAGTACCAGGTAAACCGTTGAGACGATGGTGGTCGAGATGCCGCCCTCGCCGCTTAGGCCGCCAGCAGGCGGTGTGGTTAGAAAACCGGGCTCAAAACCGCGCATACCGCGCATAAAGACATAACCGATGACTACCAGCAGCGAAAGCACCGTAATCAAGCCTGCCAACCAGACCAAAGAATAGGCAAAATTCTGAGTAAACCGGCGCAGTTTCAGATTATTACTGCGGAAGACTTTCAGGTCTGCCGAACTTTCAGTTTTAAGGTCGATGTGGTTTTCCATGGCTCACGCTCTAATGCTTGCTGCTACGGATAATTGAGCGGGCAATGACATTGACAATCATAATCAGGATGAAAAGGACAACTCCAATCACAAAGAGCATGCTTTCATGTGTCGGGGCAGCATAGTTGATTTCAGTCGCGATACTTCCAGTCAAGGTGCGGGCTTGACGCAGCCAAATGGTAAACGGGTTGCCATTGAGAGGTTTTGGCATAATGACAGAGTTACCGATGACCATAATCATAGCCATGGTCTCACCGAGAGCGCGGCCAACCCCAAGGATTATGGCTGCCACAATGCCCGAACGCGCTGAGGGCAAAACCACTTGGGTAATAGTCTGCCACTTGGTAGCCCCGAGCGCTAAGGAGCCGTTGCGGAAGCTCTGCGGAACAGCCCGAATGGCATCTTCCGCAATGGTGGTAATGGTAGGCAAGATCATGATGGCCAGTACGATGGACGCGGACAGCAAGCCGAAACCGGTATTACCGGCAATTTTGATCTGGCGCACCAATGGCACCAGCACTACCATGCCAAAAAGACCAAAAATGACCGAAGGGATACCTCCCAGTAGTTGCACGGCAGGCCGAACAATCTCCTGAACCGGTCTGGGAGCAACTTCCGCAAGCAGAATGGCACAGCCAATTGCCAGAGGAACACCGAGCAGCAGAGAACCGATGGTGACCATGACAGAACCGACAATCATCGCCAGAATACCAAAACGGTCCATGGTAGGGCGCCATTCGGTCTTGAGAAAAATATCGCTTAAGGGAATTGTCTTCAGGGCAGGAAGGCTCTGACGAAAGATAAAAAGGCCAATTAAAAAGAGAACAATGATGGAGATAAGGGCGAAGACCAGGAGTATATACTTAATACCCCTATCGACGATAAAACGTTCCTGCCTCATCGTTTTCATGCCCAATCCATTCTAACATTATTGGCGCCTCGTGAAAGGTCAAGAGGCGCCACCTTAATCAAATCTTTACGAATCTATTTGGCTGCGATGTAGCCGTCAGCTTTGACAATCGTCTGTCCGGCATCCGAGAGGATCCAATCGACAAAAGCCTTGGCGCTACCAGCGGGCTCACCCTTGGTGAGGAAGTTCAAGGGGCGAACCACCGGGTAGGTGCCATCAGCAGCATTTTTTTCGGTAGCGGCAACATCATTGATCTTGAGGGCTTTTACTGTAGCATCCAGGTAACCCATCGAAAGGTAACCCATAGAGTAAGGAGTGCTGGAGACGGTGGTCAGAATAGCGCCGTTTGAAGACTGCAGGATGGCTGTATCAGCAATGAGGTTTTCGTTACCATCCTTATCTTTTTTCATGACCATTTCCTGGAAAGCGGTGCGGGTACCCGAACCTTCTTCACGGGAAACCAGAATGATAAATTCATCGTCGCCACCCAGCTCTTTCCAGTTGGTGATTTTACCCATGAAAATATCACGAGCCTGGTCGAGGGTTAGGTTTTCAATGCTAACATCAGGGTTGACAATCAGGGCGATGCCATCGCGGGCAATGACGGTTGCCACAAGGTCAGGATGGGCTGTCTTTTCTTCATCAGAAAGTTTGCGGGAAGCCATGCCAATCATTGCGGTGCCATCAGCAGCAGACTTGACACCAACGCCGGAACCGCCGCCTTTGACATCAATCATGACGTTTTGGGTGGTTTTCATGTACTCGCCTGCAAGCTTCTCTGCAAGGGGTTGGACAGTAGTTGAACCGGCGATAGAAATAGAAGTCTTTGCTCCTGCTGGAGCGGTGGCGGGTTCAGAAGCCTGGGTGGGGGCTTTGGCAGGTTGAGCGCAAGCGCCAAGAATCATCGCAGCAATTATGAGGATAGCAAAGAATGTGAAACGACGCATTTTTTCTCCTTGTTTGGTTGGCATTGTTACCTATTAATATTAACAGGAGCAACTTAATTCACAGTGAATGCTTTGTTAACAAGCTGTCATTCTTTGATTTACGCCAGGCAATTTCCCGTAGAGGCTCTCACCCATTGTAGGGAATTTAGCTTAGAATCACTACCATGAGACGCAGACGTTCAAGTATGGCTTTTACCTTCCTTTTGGCGTTAAGCCTTTGTTTCGGGTGCAGCCAGAAACAGATTCTGCCCGGTCTGACGCCCATCACTTTTACGCCCCCAACACCGACACTCTCCCAAAATGTGCTGGCAACGGATTTGGCCAGGCAAGCCACCCCCACCCCCGAACCTTCACCCACCCCCTGGGCTTACGCCAGCGTGACGCCGACCCATGACCCCTTAAAACCTGACAAGCCTGCTCAGAACCCACTGACCGGCCTTGAATCAATTAACGCGGAAAGTGCCGGACAGCGGCCAATCCTCATTAAGCTAGCCAACTGGCCTGAAGTGCTGCGCCCGCAAGCCGGCCTGAACGCGGCGGATATCGTTTTCGAATACTTCATCGGCGCTCAAACTAACCATCTTGCTGCCCTGTACTTTAGCCAGGCACCAGAGGCTGTAGCCCCACTGGCTCCGGCTCGGGCACCCGACACCCGCCTGGCCATCCTCTATAGCGCGAGCCTGGCTTATCAAAGCGCCAGACCCAACATCCAGAAAATCATCGATAATTCCCTGCCCAACCGCAATTTTATGGCCAATACCAGCCCCTGTTCGGTTATCTGCGCCGAACCGGCTGTCAAGGGAGGCAACATCGCTGTAAACGTATCGGGGCTCAGGACTTACCTCAGCCAGCAGGATCAAGGGAAACTGGATTTGCCTTTAGCTGGTATGGTATTTGCTGAAACAAGTGGCAAAGGTGATGGCGTTGCCCAGCAACTGAGCTACATGTATGCTGATTTTTCCATTATGGATTGGCGCTACGAGGCAACAACAGGAAAATACCAGCTCTGGCAGGATTTGCGTTATGCGCCTGGTAAGTACAAGCTGGAAGCTTCGTTTGACAGGGATACCAAATTACCGGTCGCTTTTGATAATGTGATTGTGCTTTACACCCGCTACATCAGTTATGGCTTGGATGGTTACGACCTGGATATGCGCGAGACCGACCCCCAACAACAAGCTTTGATCCTGAGGGATGGCAAAATTTTCTATGGCAAGTGGCTGGTACCGGCTTCAGACCGGCCGATCCAGTTCAAAGATGCCAATGGGCTCGATATTCCCCTCAAGCCCGGAAGAACCTGGATTACTTTTGCCAGTATCAACACAATCTCCAAACAGACCCAACCTGGGGTCTGGGAATTGACCTTCTCATTCAACTAAACTGTAGGGCAAAAATTAACTGACCACAGCCAATTCGGCGACTGGTTTGAAGTTGGCTGCCCGTAAACCATTCAAGGTAACCAACAAAGACAGACCTACATCGGCCAGCACAGCCGTCCAAAGCGGTGTGAGACCCGCAAGAGCAAAACCAGCCACAACGAATTTGACCGAGAGGCTGATGGCAATGTTCTGCTTGATCAGACGGTTAGTAAAGCGTGCCAGTTTGACTGCAAAAGGCAATTGTTTCAGGTTGTCGTTCATCAGTACCAGGTCTGCCGTTTCGAGCACCTGGGCATTCCCTGCGCCGCCCAAAGCAATACCCAGATCGGCTTTTGCCAGAGCAGGGCTATCATTGATACCATCGCCAACCATGGCCACAAGCCCATAGGTATCGTGAAGCTTGCTGATGGCTGCGAGTTTTTGTTCTGGCAAGAGGGAGGCCTGGACTTCATCCAAACCCAAATTCAAGCGCACTTTTTCCGCAGCCTGGGGGTTATCCCCAGTGAGCATGAGGGTGCGGATGCCCAGCGCGTTTAACTCCTTAAGCACTTCTGCGGATTCACTGCGGGGTGTGTCTTCCACCCCGATAAAACCGCGCACAGCTTCACCGTCGCACAGTAGCATGACGGTTTTGCCTTCAGATTCGGCAGCCACAGAACCTTCTTTGACGATCGCCGGTAAATGATCGCCATGGTCCTGTTCGAAGAGTGGCAGGCTGCCAACAGTTGCCAGTTTGCCGTTCACCCAACCTTCCTGGCCTTTGCCGTCCAGGTTGCGGGCATTTTCAGCAGGTGGGTATTTGCCGGCCACACCCCGGTTTTGGGCTTCATTCGTGACGGCCTGGGCAAGCGGATGCGAGCTGTGGGCCTCCAGTGAATCGGCTAGGGCAACCAGGTCGTCACAGGCCTCACAAGTAAGGTCGGCATCGTGTATGTGGCCATCTGCAGTCTGTACCTGCTTAACCACCGGTTTGCCAATGGTTAGCGTACCAGTCTTGTCAAACGCCATTATTTTGGTGTTGCCCAGGGTTTCAAGGAAGACCCCACCCTTAAAGACAACCCCGCTTCGGGCAGCGGAGGTGAGACCGCTAATGAGGGTGATCGGGGTTGAGATAATTAGAGCACATGGGCAGCCGATCATGAGCAATGAGAGACCACGGTGCACCCAACCATAGGATCCAGCGACATTCCAGAGCGGCTGTTTAAAAAATAGGGTCGGGATGACCATTGCCAGAAAAGCAATTGCGATCACGATCGGGGTGTAAACGGCAGCGAAGCGGTCGATAAATTTTTCCTGTTTTGAACGATTCGCCTGGGTTTCGGTGACCAGGGTTATGATGCGCTGGATGGTGTTATCTTTGGCTAGTTTGGTGACGAGAACTTTAAGGATGCCCTGCCCATTGACGGTGCTGGAGTAAACCTCATTGCCTTCCATCTTGGGTACGAGCGTGCTCTCGCCGGTGATGGGAGCTTGATTCACCTCGCTGGTACCGCTTACAACCTTGCCATCCATGGGAAAACGTTCCCCAGGACGCACAACAATGGTGTCACCTAGTTTCAAGTCAGCGACGGGCACGGGAACTTCACCGGTGGCGGTCACCAGCAAGGCTGTTTTTGGGGCCAGGTCGGCAAACTCGGAGAGAACTGCTCTGGCGCGGTCATTGATGTAGCCTTCAAGTGATTCGGAGATGGCAAAAAGTATAAGCATGATAAGCGCTTCGCTGGCTTCGCCAATGAGGACTGCTCCAATGGAGGCCAGCCCCATCAAAACACCCATATTAATGGAGAATTTATTGGAAAGCCCATTCCAAGTTTCCCGGAAGACCAGAATGCCAAGCATGGGGAGGCTGGCAAGCTGAAGCGGCAGGTACACCCAGACCGGCAAAGCACGCCGCTGCAGCAGTATACCCAGGATGAGAACCAACAAGCCCGCGCCCATCAGGGGCAGGTCTTTGGAATGGATGAAGTAGCTCCAAAAGCCCAGAAAATCGAGTACTTTGTTAGCCGAAGGTTTTTGCTTGAGGGTATCAACTTCGGGCTGCACCCGGTAACCCAGGCGGTTGATGGTGGCTTTGATGGCTTCAGTATCCGTATTCCCTTCCACGACCAACTGTCCTTTGACGAAGTCCAAATCGGCGGACTCAACCCCGGGGAGTTTGCGCACCTCAGCGGAAATAATGCTCGAACAATCCTGGCAGGTAATCCCCAGGACATTAATGATTGTTTTAGGCATTTTCTTCCTCCGTAACCTGGTGGCCACTATGGGCATAAGCTAATTTGTAGAGGTCCGTAATGTGCTCATCATCGATACGGTAGAAGATTTGCTGGCCTTCCCGACGGGTGGAAACGAAGCGCAAGTTGCGCAAGACGCGTAATTGATGCGAGACTGCACTTTGGCTCACACCAACTAATTCCGCCAGATCGGTAACGTTGGATTCGCCTTCGATCAGGGCGGCAATCAACTTGATGCGGGTGGCATCACCCAGGCCTTGAAAAGCCCAGGCAATCTGTTCGGCGGTATCCTCATCGATGGGTAATTTGCGCTTCTCCACTTTTCCTCTTAATAACTGCATATATGAGCAAGTATTCATATTATAGCCAGAAGGCGTAATTTGACAAGGGCAAATTGCAGATTGTAGGGGATTAAATCGAGCTTTGGTTCAGGCCTTGGCCAAGTACTGCAGCAGTTTCGCGGTCAACCGGGCATCATCGATAGCATGATGGGTATTTTTCTCAGCAAGGTTGCAGATTTTGCCGGCAAATTCCAGCTTATGCGAGTTGAAACCGTTGTAACGCGGGTTCCACTCTCCATAATAAGCTGAAAACAGCTTCATCATGCAAAAGGCCTGGTCCATGGTAAGGGTCCAGGGCAGGTTATAGGCCTGATTGGTTTGCCGCAACAAGCGCATGTCAAAATCGGCATTGTAAATGCCAATAGCCCTATTTTTAAGGACGGCTTCGATATCGGGCCAGAGTTCAAGCCAGCGGGCCTCATTTGCGACATCAGCATCAGTAATGCCATGCACGGCACTACTTTCGGCTGGGATTGGCCGGCCAGGGTTTACCAGGCGATCGTAGAGCAGCTTGCCTTCGGCGTCCACGATGCTGATTTCGCAAATCAGATCCCCCGGACCAGTTCCGGTGGTTTCAGTATCGAGGAAGATGGGATTGAGCGCCAGAATTTCGCGCGCACGTTGGATAACCTTGGGGTTAGCAACCGGATAGTTTGACATGACCCCATTATAATTCTCCTAAGCATGTTAGCCAACCAGCAATCGAGATTTGGGTGAGCGAAACAATAATCATGGCTTTTACGGTGGAGAACTTAAGCACCATAAGTTTGGACACCCGGTGAAAGTCAGCGAACAGAAGGAGACAGAGGCCCATTGACCACTTACCAGAACTTTGCCAGGCATTATCAGAACAGCCCCTATTCGGCATTTACCAAGCGGGTAATTTGTGAGATTTTCCCACATTGGTTAGATTTGCTGGATTTTACTCCCAATTCTTTGCTCGACCTGGCTTGTGGGGCGGGTGAATTTGCCTTCGCCGAGGCCAAGTCTGGCCTGGAAGTTGTGGGTCTGGACCAGTCCAGTTCGTTACTTAAATTGGCTGAAGCCACTGCAATAGAGGAAGGTGCTAAAGTGCGCTGGGTGCAGGGAGATATGAGCTGCTTCTCGCTTGCAGAGCGCTTTGATTGCGTCACCTGCTGGTTTGACAGCCTGAACTACCTGCTCAAAATTGAAGATCTGGCCAATTGCTTCAAGGCAGCCTACGCCCACCTTAACCCGGGCGGCTACTTCCTTTTTGACATGAATACCATTTACGGCATTGTGGTGCAGTGGCAGAAGAACCCATACTTCATCCAACAAGAAACGCCGGACTATCTTGAAGTCTGCGCCAATTCCTGCGACTATGAAAACAGTGTCGCAGAAATGCGCATTATCATGTTCGAGAGGCAGGGTAAAGCCTGGGCGCGGCATGAAGAAGTGCATACCGAGCGCGGGTATGCCGTGGATGACATTCTGCTGCTGCTGGAGAATGCTGGCTTTCAGGTGAAACACCTTCTGGGGAACCCCCTGCTGATGCGCCCCTTGGAAACTGAGGACAGCCGACTGTGGGTCGCAGCCAGGAAACCCGAAGCAGCGGAGTGATGGACACAAAGGTACTTGAAGCCGTAAAAGAAATTGTGGCCGGCTCTTCCAATCTTGTGTTTTTTGGTGGGGCAGGTGTTTCGACCGCCTCTGGCATTCCGGATTTCCGCTCGGCAACCGGGCTGTATAACCAGCGCCGTGGCAGCAAGTACCCGCCGGAAACCATGCTGAGCCACGCGTTTATGCGGCAGCATCCTCAAGAATTCTATGATTACCACCTGAATAATCTCATTACCCGCAGCGCCAAACCCAACCCAGCCCATCTGGCCCTGGCAGAGCTCGAGAAAGCAGGAAAACTTAAAGCCGTCATCACGCAAAATATTGACGGGCTGCACCAGGCGGCCGGGTCAAAAAACGTAATTGAATTGCACGGCAACACTTACAAGTTCTATTGCTTGGGATGCGGCAAAACTTATGACCTGGCCTTTGTGGATTCTGCCAAGTCACTGCCGCCAATCTGCCCTGTTTGCGGGAAGACAGTGCGCCCGGATGTAGTGCTCTATGGGGAGGCGCTGGACTCTGGGGTGATGCAGGCGGCCATTAATGCCATCAGAAAGGCAGATGTCCTGATTGTCGGTGGCACATCGCTGGTGGTATACCCAGCGGCAGGATTGATCGACTTCTACAAGTCTGACAAGCTGATCCTGATCAACCGGGAAGCGACCCCCTTCGATGCGTGGGCTAATTACGTCCTGCATGGGGATATCGCCGAAATTCTCCCGGTTCTCGCCGGAATGTTCTATCCAAAAACTACAGCTTGATTAGGGGCACATTGATGTCCAGTTTTCGGTTGCAGCCGCTTGAAATTTCCTTATACTCTTGCTAGAAATGAGGTAATTTTGGAACTTACGACTGCGAAAACTTATTATCAGGCGATGCTCGACCGGGACCCGGAATATATCGGTACTTTCTATGTTGGCGTGCGGTCGACCGGCGTATTTTGCCATGCCATTTGCCCGGCCAGAAAACCAGGTTTTGAGCAATGCGAGTTTTTTAAGAAACCTGAAGAAGCCTTATTGGCCGGTTACCGGCCCTGTAAACGTTGTTTGCCGCTTTCGCACCCCTTGATTATGCCCGAGGCTGTGCAGAAACTGGTGGTTATGGTGGAAGCTGACCCCACCCGACATTGGCGCGAGGCAGACTTCCAAAGCCTGGGTTTATCTGCCAAAACTGCCAGCCGGCAATTCCTCCGGCGATTTGGCATGACCTTCGTGCAATATGCCAGGGCAAGACGATTGGGCATCGCCATGCAAGAGATTCGGAATGGCAGCCGGGTGATTGATGCCCAATGGGAAGCAGGCTACACCAGCGCCAGCGGATTTAGGGATGGATTCAGCCAGATATTTGGGACGCCGCCCGCGAGTGGCAGCGAGGTTCGTTATGTTTCGGCGAGGTGGTTGGAAACGCCACTGGGACCGATGCTGGCGATTGCAGATGAAAATGCCCTGCTTCTGCTGGAGTTCAGCGACCGCAGAGGTTTGGAGCGAGAAATCGAAATCCTCAGGCGCCAAGAGAAGGCAGTCGTTCTCCCTCGCGATAATGAGATTCTCGAACAAACAGAAATTCAAATAAAGGCCTATTTTGCCGGTGAGTTGCAGGTCTTTAACCTCAAGACTCGCGAGCCCGGCAGTGCATTTCAACAAGCAGTCTGGCAAGTTTTACAGGAAATCCCTTTCGGCGAGGCCTGCAGCTACGCGCAGTTGGCAGCCGGGCTTGGAAAACCCAACGCGACCAGAGCAGTTGGCAATGCCAATGGCAAAAACCGTATCGCTATTGTTATCCCCTGCCACCGAGTGATCCGCAGCAATGGCGACTTAGGCGGCTATGGCGGCAAAAAAGAACGCAAGCAGTGGCTGCTGGCGCACGAAGCTGAGCTATTGTCCAAAGCGAAAACTAATTCAAATTAGCGGTTAATGAACTGGCTTTTTGCCCTCTGCCAGATTTCGTCGAACATGGCAGCGGTCAGTTTTCCGGTTTGGGTATTTTGTAAGCTGGGATGGTAAGAAGAAAGCATCCAGGGCAGACCGTTATTGGGTTCATACAGTTGGTTATGGCCAAAAATGATGTCTTTCTTATTATTCCCGGCAGTGCCTTGCAGATTTAGCCAGCCATCAAAGGCGATTTTACCCAGAAGGACAACCCCCTGCAGGTGTTCCAGCAAAGCAAGCTCCGCTTCCAGCCAGGGGCGGCAAGCGCGAACCTCTTCCGGGCTGGGTTTGTTTGCCGGTGGAGCACAGCGGCAAATGGCAGTAATAAAGACATCCCTGAGCGTCATCCCGTCTTGCTGGTCTCGTGCGTAGGTCTGGCTGGCCAAACCGGCACGAAATAGCGCGGGAAAAAGGAAGTCCCCCGAGCCATCCCCTGTGAACATGCGGCCGGTGCGATTGGAGCCGTGCGCTCCGGGTGCCAGGCCAAGAACCAGGATGCGGGCATTGGGGTCGCCAAAACCGGGAACCGGCTTGCCCCAATAGGTTTGGTCAAGAAAGGCACGGCGTTTGACACGGGCGACCCCTTCGCGCCAGGCCACCAAACGCGGGCATTTGCGGCAGGCAATAATTTCCTGCTCAAGCGCAGCCAATGCTTCGGGCAAAACGGTCATTTACGGGCCTGGTCAGCCTTGGCCCTAGTGTGCACCTGGTCGAGCATCATATCCACCATGGCAATAGGGTCCGGAATGGTTATTCCGGGCAAGTTACGCAGGATGCTTTCAAGCGGATCGTTCTGCATCAGCACTTCGTAATCCATACCCAAGGTGGCATCCTTGATGGCATTTTCTCCAATGGAACCGAGCAGCATGGATTTCAGCTCGCGGAAGAAAGGGCCGCCATAGGGATCTTGTTCCCACTCTTTGATGGTGGACTCACGGTTGAGGATGCAAGGCAGTTTTTGGGTGGAATTGAACCGGACGGGAAGTACTGCCTGGATATCCCGCGAGGAAGCTCCTATCAGGATTTCAAAATCGGCCGAGTCTGCGATCCACTGCTTGTACATGGGGTGCCAGTAGGCGAAACTGCGGAAATCGAGATGGATGGTCGCGGTTTTGGTCTCGCCAGGCTCAAGCGCCAGTTTCTCAAAGCCCTTCAGTTCCTTTTCCGGCCTGGAAAGCTGCGGGTTCAGTTGGTGAACGTAAACCTGCACAACTTCCTTGCCGGCTAGCTTTCCAGTGTTGGTCACGTCGACCAAAACATCCACGCCTTGCTGGTCTGTAAACTCGGTCTCAGATACCCGGGTATTGGCGTACTTGAATTGGGTGTAGCTGAGCCCAAAACCAAAGGGGAATTGGACTTCTTTTTGCATCTTGTCGTAGTAACGGTAACCGATATAGAGGCCTTCGCCATACCAGACTTCATGGGTTTCCCCAGGAAAATTCAGGTAGGCAGGTGTGTCTTCCAAATTCAGCGGGAAGGTTTCAGCCAGCTTTCCGGAGGGGTTGACCTGGCCGAAGAGGATGCCGGCAATTGCCTGGGCACCAGCCTGGCCCATCATATAGGCCTCCAGTATCGCGGGAACCGAGTCGATCCATGGGTTGAGTCTGACAGGGGCGCCGTTATTGAGGATTACTGCACAATTGGGCTGGGCAGCAGCCACAGCCTTGATGAGCGCCTGTTGTTGCTGGGTCAGGTCCAGGGAGGCACGGTCATAGCCTTCGGATTCAATATAACCGGGCAAGCCGATAAAAAGTAAAGCGATATCGCTGGCTTTGGCAAGGTCAACCGCCTCGGCAATCCTAGCTTCGTCCACACGATCATCCGCGGGATAGCCTTCTGCATAAGAGAAGGCCACTTGCGGAGCCGCTTCACGTAAGGCATCGAGCGGGGCATCCACCCGGGTGGGATTGATGTGCGAACTGCCGTTACCCTGATAATGCGCTTCCACAGCGGTGCGGCCAATTACCGCTATCTTTTGCTGGTCCTTGAGGGGTAACAACCCGGAATTCTTAAGCAGCACCATGCCTTCAGAAGCAACTTCAGCTGCCAGTTGGTGGTGGGCTTCAACGCTGAACTGGCCTTCTTTCTTGGTCTCCCTGGCTTTAGCCAGCACGCTGAGGATGCGCCTGACGGCATCGTTGAGGCGTTCTTCGCTCAATTCGCCATCGCGCACAGCCTTCACAACCCGCTGCACCTGGGTATCATCTGGACCGGGCATTTCGAGGTCGAGCCCAGCTTTGAGGGCGGCCACCTGATCGTGCACGGCTCCCCAATCGGACATTACAAAACCTTCAAAGCCCCATTCATCTTTGAGAATTTCTGTAAGCAGATTGTGATTTTCGGAGGCAAAGTTGCCATTGACCTTGTTATAGGAGCACATGACCGTATACGGCTTGGCTTGCTTGACAGCTTTTTCGAAAGCCGGCAGATAAATCTCACGAAGGACGCGCTCGCTCAGTTTGGCATTCACCACCAGGCGTTGTGTCTCCTGGTTGTTGACGGCGAAGTGTTTGAGCGATGTGCCCACCCCCTGGCTCTGGACGCCTTGGATGAAGGCCATGCCCAGCTCACCAGCCAGATAAGGGTCTTCAGAAAAATACTCGAAATTTCGGCCACAAAGGGGCGTACGCTTCATATTGACCCCTGGCCCCAGGATGACATCCACACCTTGGGCAATACACTCCTCGCCCAGCGCCTGGCCCATCCGGGCAATCAATTCGCGATTCCAGCTCGCAGCAGTCAGCGAGGCGGTAGGGAAAGCCGTGGCTGGTTCACTCTGCTGCATGTCGGCGGTCTCATCAGCGATATACCGCAGCCCGTGAGGGCCGTCCGCCATGCTTAAGGGTGTGACGCCCAGGTCTTCAAACGCGACTGTGGTCCATTTGGAGGCTCCGGTACACAGACTGGCTTTTTGTTCCAGGCTCATGGTTTTGATAATCGTTTCGTGATCCATATTCATCATCAGGCACCTCGTCAGAATGCAATAATTTTGGTAGCCGGTTGAATTCCGGCATGAGTCCATTTTACCTGATAACGGATACAAAAAGGACGCACCAAAGCGGCGCGTCCTTTGAGGTTCAGGATGGAATTAAGATTTGAAAGCCAGAGCCTGCCAACCGGCGTAGAGCGCGGTTTCTTCGAGTTCGTTCTCGATGCGCAGAAGCTGATTGTATTTGGCTACACGGTCAGAGCGGCAAGGAGCACCGGTCTTAATCTGGCCCATGTTCATAGCGACAGCCAAATCAGCAATGGTGCTGTCTTCGGTCTCACCAGAACGGTGTGAGCATACTGCACGCCAACCGTGGGTCTGGACCATGGTAACGGCCTGCATAGTCTCGGTCAACGAACCGATTTGGTTCAGTTTGACCAGCAGGGCGTTGCATGCTTTTTCTTCAATGGCCCGGGCGATGCGCTGGGGGTTGGTGACCAGTAGGTCGTCGCCAACGATTTGCAGGCGATGGCCGTTTTTGGCTGTAAAGTTTTTCCAACCTTCCCAGTCGTCCTGGGCAAAGCCATCTTCAATTGAAACGATTGGATATTGCTCAATCCAACTGGTCCAGAAATCAACCATCTGATCCGAAGTCAACTTCTTGCCTTCCTTGCGCATATTGTAGAGGTGGGTATCTTCTTCATAGAGTTCGGAAGCGGCGGGGTCGAGCGCGATGCAGACTTGCTCACCTGGTTTGTAACCAGCTTTGGTGATGGCTTCGAGGATCAGTTCAACGGCTTCCACGTTGGCCTTAAGGGCTGGCGCAAAGCCGCCTTCGTCACCCACCAGTGTGGCATAACCCTTAGCCTTAAGAACACCCTTGAGGGCCTGATAGATCTCAGCCCCCCAGCGCAAACCTTCAGCAAAGGTTTCTGCGCCTAAAGGCATGACCATGAATTCCTGGGCATCGGTGGATTGCCAACCCGTGTGAGCACCGCCATTAAGGATGTTCATCATGGGTACGGGCAAGGTGTGGGCATAGACCCCGCCGAGGTAACGGTAAAGGGGCAGGCCAACCGCGGCGGCGGCCGCTTTGGCAACTGCCAGGCTGGTACCAAGAATGGCATTGGCACCAAGTTTGGATTTATTAGGAGTGCCATCCAATTCAAGAAGCAGCGTGTCGATGGCTTTTTGCTCGGTTGCGTCCCAGCCTTCAAGTTCAGAAGCAATTTCAGTATTAACATTCTCAACCGCTTTTTGCACACCCTTACCGCCGTAACGGGACTTGTCACCGTCACGTAGTTCAAGGGCTTCGTGAATTCCAGTTGATGCGCCACTGGGCACAGCTGCGCGTCCAAAAGAGCCATCCCCGAGGATAACTTCTACTTCGATGGTGGGGTTGCCGCGAGAATCCAAAATCTCCAAGGCATTAATGTATTCAATTGATGTATCAAGATCCATAGTAACCTTCCTTCTTTTTGATTTATTAAGTATAAGCGATAAACGCTCCATCCACCTCGTTATACGGGATCCCCTGCCTGTAAAACGACGTCTTTTTGCTGGCAAACAGACTTGAGAAATGCGACAAACAAGGGATGTGGATTGGTGGGCCGGCTTAGAAATTCGGGGTGAAATTGACTGCCAAGCATGAAGGGATGATTCGCGACTTCGGCTATTTCCACAAGCAATCCATTGGGTGAGAGCCCGGATAGGTTCAATCCTTTATCCTGGAGCTCCTGTCTGTACTGGTTGTTGACTTCATAGCGATGGCGGTGCCGCTCCATAATCAGTTTTGGGCCACCGTAAGCCTCAGCAGCCTTGGTATTAGGTTGGATTTGGCAGGGATAGAGCCCCAATCGCATGGTGCCGCCCATATTTTTTAAGTTTTTCTGGTCTGGCATGAGATCGATTACCGGGTGTGTACTGGCCGGGTCAAACTCAGAGGAGTTGGCATCCGTAAAGCCAAGAACCGAACGTGCAAATTCAATGACCAGAATTTGCATTCCTAGGCAAAGCCCTAAATAAGGAATACGATTTTCACGGGCAAATTTTGCGGCCACAATCTTACCTTCAATGCCGCGGCTGCCGAAACCCCCAGGCACAAGGATTCCATCAAGATTACTTAATTTCTCAAGGTTTTCGGGCTTCTCCAAATCGCTGGAGAGAATCCAATCAATGTCCACCTCAACGCCGCATAGGAGACCAGCGTGACGGAGCGCTTCACGCACCGAAAGATAGGCATCATGTAATTCCACATACTTACCGATCAATCCGATACGGACATGCGGCTTGGCGCGGAGGCTTTCCTTGACGATCCAGCGCCATTGGGCCAGATCAGGAACTTGTTTGGCTGAGAGATTTAAGCGATCAAGCAATATGTCCGCTGCCCGGTAGGCTTCCAGGGTAAGCGGAACCTCAAAAAGCAAATTGGAAGTGACCAGCGGAATGACGGCTTCGCGTGATACGTCGCAGTTGGAAGCAATTTTCTGGCACAAATCGGGTTCAACTGGGTAATCGCTGCGTGCCATGATCATATCGGGCAGGATACCCATGGAGCGAAGTTCCCTAACCGAGTGTTGGGTGGGTTTTGTTTTGGTCTCCGCGGTCGCCTTGAGATAAGGCAACCAGGTAAGGTGGACAAACGCTGAATTGTTTTTGCCGAGGTCATTACGCAGTTGGCGGATCGCCTCCAGAAAAGGTTGGCTTTCGATATCCCCCACCGTCCCACCAACTTCTATCAAGGCAATTTCAGCATCAGACGATTCAGCTACTTGACGAATGCGGCGCTTAATCTCGTCCGTAATGTGCGGAACGACCTGGATGGTACCCCCCAGGTAATCGCCGCGCCTTTCACGGCTGATGACTTCTTCATAAACCTGACCGCTGGTGACCGTGCTGGTCTTGTTCAGGTGCAGGTCGCAGAAGCGTTCATAATGGCCCAGGTCAAGGTCTGTCTCGGAGCCATCATCCAGCACAAATACTTCACCATGTTGGAAAGGGCTTAGGGTTCCCGGGTCCACATTGAGGTAGGGGTCCAGTTTTTGAATGGTTATTCGAAACCCGCGCGCCTTGAGCAAGCGGCCGACTGATGCGGCTGTAACGCCTTTACCAACCGAAGAAAGCACGCCTCCTGTAAAAAAGATGTACTTAGTCAAATTATTAACCATCTTAACCTCAATTCTTGCCCATTAATAGAAGCGGGGAGGGCTGGAATTTTCAGCTCTCCCCGGATTATCTCGGTTAGTTTACAGAATGCGGTCTTTTAGTCCCTGGTCTGTTTGGAACGCATGGTGCGTTCGAAGATATCTTCGGTTTCGCTGTCAGCAGAATAAGTTTTCTTAAGGCGGCCTTGAACCTGGGGCTTGCGTTTCTCAGCACGGTCCATAGCCTGGCGCAGGGCAATTTCCATGAAGGTGGGATCAGGGATGACTTCTTCTTCAACTACTACTTCAACTTCTTTTTTAGCAGGTTTGCCACCCTTGCGGGTAGGTTTCTTTTCTTCAGCAGCCTGTTCAGGTTCTTCCTGCAGGGCCTTCATGCTGAGCTTAATTTGTTTCTTGCGTTTGTCCAGATCTAAAACTTTAACTTCGACTTCGTCGCCTACTTTGACGACCTCAGAGGGCAGCTTGACATAATTGTGCGATAGTTCGGAGACATGCACGAGACCAGGACGTTCAGCACCAAGCTCAATAAATGCGCCAAAGCTTTCCAGACGGGCAACTTTGCCCTTGAGAACCATGCCAGGAACGATCTCACGCCAGTCGAGGGCGAGGGGTTCTTTCATGGTGAGCTCGATGTGATCTTTGAGCACGCGCTTAACCCAAACCGTAATTGGGTCACCAACTTTGATGACCTCATCAATATTTTTGACGATTTCTTCCGGTTTTTCAGGATTCATTACCTGGGAAATATGGAGGAAAGCCGGCAAAGCATTGTTGATGTCAATCAATGCTCCCTGCAATGAGGTTTTTAGCACTTTTCCAGCAAATTTTTGCTTGGGCTTGAGTGCGAGATCAGTTGATTGTTCGATTGGGCTATCCATACTATTTCTCCAAGGTGGTATTAATCACGACTAATTAGTATAACGATTTATTTGAACAGAGTCAATCTCTAAAAATCAATTGTTACAGTATCAAATTTGACTATAAGAAGAAAAGGGACACAAAAAAGAGAGTTCCATCCATAATTAGTTTGCCACAAAAAAAGGAGGAACTCTCACATGACAGAACAAGCTGTCTCGATCATTATA